>JAESGV010000130.1_pt1 | contig 105074 bp, 111 predicted proteins | sample 9269781 | NCBI WGS metagenome assembly JAESGV01 (sample SAMN15741586, study PRJNA653496) | algae metagenome | isolation source: Tildeniella torsiva UHER 1998/13D and co-occurring heterotrophs from... | place: Slovakia: Slovak Paradise National Park, Hrabusice, Kosice Region | collected 2000-01-01
TTGCCCTTAACCTGCTCACGCAGGAGTCCTCTGCAAAGGTCGGCAAGAAGGCGAAACGGCTTAAGGCTGGCTGGGACAACGACTACCTGCTTAGAGTTCTCGCTTCCTGAGTATGCGTTTGCCCTGGCTGGCCTGGCGACAGAATGTAGCCTAGGCCGTTTGGTCTGATACAATGAAGCGCGTTATTCTCGCATTCGGTGCAGCCTTTGAGTCAGTCCATGGAAGCGTCGCTCGAATCCGCTAAAGTCGACACGTTTTTGCAGGAACTCGCGGCCATTCAGCAGTCGGGTTCTAAGCGGGTGGCTATTCTGGGGTCGCGCCATGTGCCGATTACCCATCAACAGCTAATCGAGCTGATGGCCTATGCCCTGGCCCTGGGGGGTAACCGCATCATTACGTCGGGGGCGACGGGCACTAACTTTGCTGCCATTAAGGGGGCCATGAAAGCCGACCCCAACCTGCTGACCGTCATTTTGCCCCAGAGTCTAGAGCGGCAGCCCCAGGAGTCGAAAGACCAGCTGGAACAGGTGATGCACCTGGTAGAAAACCCAGCCAACGACAGCCTCTCTCTAGCAGAGGCCAGCTCTGTGTGTAACCAGGAAATTATTTCTCGCTGTCAGCAGCTAATCTGCTTCGCCTTCCACGACAGCACCACCCTGCTGAAAACCTGCCAGGATGCAGAAGATCAGCGCAAGATTGTGACGCTGTTTTACTTCGACTAGCGATTTTGGGAAGGCTGGTAGGTTAAAAGGTCAGAAAGTTAGCAGGTTGAAAACTTTCTAACTTGCTAACCTGTCAACGTCTCCCATAGTCCCCTCAACAGAAAAATTAGCGAGGATAGCGATCGATGGCATCTGTGCTTACTATGCCGGGGTTTTTGCTGGTCAGCATCGGGCTAGCGGCACTGCTGGTTTATCTGCCGTTCTTGGCGGTGGGCTATGGGCGTTTTGCGGTGGGCTACGACCAGGCTGCGCCCCGAGCCATGCTGGCCAAACTGCCCCCCTATGCCCAGCGGGCCACCTGGGCCCACGAGAATGCCTTTGAATCTATCACTCTATACGCTCCGGCAGCGCTGATGGCCTATGTGACCCAGCAGCAGTCAGGGCTGGCGTTGGGGGCTGCGATCGCCTACCTGATCGCCCGTACTCTTTACCCAGTGGCCTACATTTTGAATGTGCCGATCGGGCGATCGCTGATGTTTGCCGTGGCCAACCTCAGTACCTTCACCCTCTATGTCTTGAGCTGTCGGTCGGCCTTGATGTAGTCTGTTGGTGCGTAAGTTCATCCCAGTCAAGTCCAGACGTGGGGTTTTGCCACTGGCAAAACGACCGACATCACATAGGACTTGGCATATACAACGAGACCCATGGCTTCTAGCTTTTCCTTTGATATCGTCAGCGATTTTGATCGCCAGGAACTGGTCAACGCCCTCGACCAGACCCGGCGAGACGTGATCAGCCGCTACGACCTGAAGGACACTAAGACCACCATTGACCTGGCGGATAGCAGCATTACCATCGAAACCGCCAGCGATATGACCCTGGATGCAGTCAAAGACTTGTTGTATCAAAAAGCGGCCAAGCGCAATCTGTCCCTGAAAATTTTTGAGTTCGGTGATGTGGAAGCCGCCAGCGGCACCCGCGTACGCCAGGTGATCACCCTCAAAAAGGGCATCGAGCAGGAGATGGGTAAACAGATTACCAAGCTGATTCGTGACAACCTTAAGAAGGTGACCGCCGCCATCCAAGGGGATGCGGTGCGGGTGACGGGCAAGTCGAAGGATGACCTGCAACAGGCCATGCAGCTGGTGAAGCAAGAAGAGTGGCCCGTGGCAGTGCAGTTTACCAACTATCGGTAGGCACTTTCGGTAAGAACTTTTGGCAGGGCGATCGCCCCTCATCCCCTGGGCACGCTAAAAGTTGCTGCCTGGAAGCCTTCTGCCATGACCGCCGAACTGAGCAAAACCGAACTGGGCACCCTAGGGGAAACCCTGGTGGCCAACTGGCTGACGACCCAGGGCTGGAGACAGTGCGATCGCCAGTGGCACTGCCGCTGGGGCGAGCTGGATCTGGTGATGGCCCAGGGAGCCGCCAACGCCAGCGGTCAGCTGGCCTTTGTGGAAGTCAAAACTCGCAGCCAGGGCAATTGGGATGCCTACGGCCTGATGGCCATTACCCGCAGCAAGCAGGCTAAACTGTGGAAAGCGGCCCAGCTCTACCTGCTCAAGCATCCCCAGTGGGCTGAGGCCACCTGCCGATTTGACGTAGCTCTGGTGGCCTGTCGAAGAGGTCGTCAACCACCTACTAACCCCGCCAAGCACCTGTCTGTGGATGATGCTCGCTATTTAACGCTGCAAGACTACATCGAAAATGCCTTTGATGTACCCGGTCGCTAAAGGCTGTAGAGTTGAGCAAAACCGGAATTCTTAAGTAAATAATAACGCCCCATTAACGGCATTCAGCCATTCATAGTCTAAGCTGCTATATAGAGGTATCGTCGTTGTCCTGCCTCTATCCCTAGCGTCTGCATCCAGCCAGTGGGCTAGAGCAGGCTGTCTACCGTACTTCCCAGTCCGCTGTTTCTCTGGGAATGCCCTATGACTAAATTTGCTATTTATGTTTGCCCGACTGGAAGCCTAGCCGAGCAAATCAAACGGTTCTTAGCCGAGCACAGAGAGACAGCCCCACCCCTGCAGCAAGGCCCAGACGCCTGCTGCTTGCTAATTGAAGGCTTTGAAGAACAGTCTGGTGCGGCCCCAATCTATACCCGCAGCCTCGATCGCGCCTACAACCGGGGTTTAAAAGCGCGCCCTACTCCGGTGGTAACCCTAGAGGGCCTAGTGGTTAAACCCGACTGGAGCGGTCTGGCAATTACGTCTCCCTGGCTGAAGCAGGTAATGGTGAATTTTGCCTGCACCGTGAAGTCGCCCACCCGAAAAATGCCCCTCCGCATTCAAGATGAGCTGGGTCTGCCCCTAGCCTATGGCCCCAACCGCAAAGACAATAAGGCCATCGTCACCCAAGCCAAAGCCGCCATCGACTGGAAAACCCCTACCCAGTGGGAAATGCGGTTTTATCAGCAGTTGACCAATCAAAGCTGGAAATGCCATAGCAGCTGGGATTTAGGTGAAGGCCAGCCTGCGGTAATGGAGGCCTCGGTAAACTAGGGATACGTTCTCTTGCCCTGACCCTTGGCGATCGCCCCCAACCCACCGATTCCCCACATCACTCTGGTGCTGGCCATGAGTCTGGACGGCAAAATTGCCGATGCCCAGCGCGGGGCTGCCCGCTTTTCCTCGGCGGCTGACCTAGCCCATCTGGAGGAAAAAGTGGCGGCGGCGGATGGAGTGCTGTTTGGCGGGGGCACCCTGCGGGCCTACGGCACGACCCTGAGTGTGCGCGACCCAGACCTGCTGGCCCAGCGACGGCAGCGGCAGCAGACCAACCAGCCCATGCAGATTGTCTGGTCGCCCTCGGGCAACCTCGACCCCAAGCTTCGGTACTTTCAGCAGCCGATACCCAGAGGGTTAGTCACGACTGCTGCTGGAGCTCACCGCTGGGCAGAAACAGGGCAATTCGAGCACATTTGGCCAGTGCCCGCAGCCAAAACCCAGCCCTGGGATTGGCCCTGGATCTTAGCCCAGTTGAAAGCAGCGGGCATTCACCGTCTGGCTCTGCTGGGCGGAGGTAGGCTAACGGCAGAGCTGCTGAGTCGCCACTGCGTCCACGAGGTGTTTATGACGGTGTGCCCACTGATTTTGGGCGGGGCAACGGCCCCCACCCCGGTGGATGGCGCAGGTTTTTTGGTGGCGGTGGCTCCCCGATTGCAGTTGCTCTCCCATCGGGCGGTGGCAGGGGAGGTGTTTTTGCACTATCGGGTCAAGGGAATGTCTGCAGGAGAAACAGATTTCCCAGAGCCAAGCGATCGCTCCATAGCTGAGGGCATTCTTGTCCTGGAAGGGCAAAACTCCAAAACCTAACCCAGGCTGCTCCTGCACCGCGCGATAAATTCCTTTACCCTGGAGAATAACCAACCTTCTCCTACTGACGCATCATCCATGGGCTATCCCTCTGTGCCGTCGCTAACCGCTACCTGGCTGCACTCCATTGATGAGGTTCCCGAGGCCGTGTGGGATGAACTGGCCCAGCCCCTAGCGACACCGTTTCTGGAGTGGAGCTGGCTGCACAACATGGAGCGATCGGGCAGCGTGGGGGCCAATGCGGGCTGGCTACCCTGCCACCTGGCTATATGGCAGGGCACCACCCTTGTGGGGGCCGCCCCCATGTACCTGAAGGGCCACAGTCGAGGCGAGTTTGTCTTTGACCACCAGTGGGCCGATCTGGCTGAGCGGCTGGGGGTGGAATACTATCCCAAGCTGCTGGGCATGTCGCCGTTTACCCCGGCAGAGGGCTATCGGTTTCTGATTGCCCCCGACGCCGATGAAGCGATTATTACTCGGGCCATGGTGGAGGTGATTGATGGGTTTTGCGATCGCAACAATATCTCCGGCTGCCACTTTCTCTACGTCGACCCCCAGTGGCGGTCCACCATGACCCAGCTGGGCTACTCAGAGTGGCTGCACCACAGCTACGTGTGGCAAAACCAAGGGTTCAAAGACTTTGACGACTACCTGGGCATGTTCAACGCCAACCAGCGGCGCAACATCAAGCGCGAGCGCAAGTCGATGGCGACGGCGGGCCTGCGCCTGGAGGCGATCGCTGGGGACGCCATCAGCAACTCCCTGTGCGACCAGATGTACGACTTTTACGCCGATACCTGCGACAAGTTTGGCTGGTGGGGCAGCAAATACCTGAGCCGCAAGTTCTTTCACCTGCTGCACCACGACTACCGCCACCGCATGGTGTTTTTTGCCGCCTACGGCGAAGACGACAGCGACCCGGTGGGCATGTCGTTTTGCCTGACCAAGGGCGATCGCCTCTACGGTCGCTACTGGGGCTCGGCGATGGAGATGGACAATCTGCACTTTAACGCCTGCTACTACGCGCCGATCGAATGGGCGATCGCTAACGGCATTACCCTGTTTGACCCCGGAGCCGGGGGCCGCCACAAAAAACGGCGGGGCTTTCCGGCCCTGGGCAACTACAGCCTGCACCGGTTCTATGCCCCGCGCATGAAAACGCTGCTGACCCGCTACATCAACGAGGTCAACGAGCTAGAGCAGCAGGAAATCGACGCCATCAACGCCGAACTGCCGCTCAAGCTGCTGCCGGGAGACAAGCCCTGCCCTGAAGCGCATAGCTAAACCGATGGGGCCATAGCCACCGATTGGGCACCCTAGGGCAGAACAGACATTGAGTCGGATCAGCAATGGATAGGGGCAGTGGCAGAACTGGAGAGCATTGAGCGTAGCCTGCGAGACTTGGTGCCCGCCGACTTGTACGCCGCCCTATGGGTTGATCCCTCGCCCAAGACTATGGTCAAGGTGTTTGACCACTTGCGCACCCTACAGCACATTTTGATCGACTACGTGCCACGAGACGTGGCCCAGCAGCCACCCTTCAGCCCTCAGATCCGCCACCGCTGGCACCGGGGCACGCTGCTATTTACCGATTTAGCAGGGTTTACGCCGCTGTTTGCGGCCAACGCAGCCTCAGGCCGCGCCGGGGCCGAAACCCTGCTGGCGCTGATCAACGCCTACTTTGCTCAGATGGTAGAGCTGGTTAGCAAGGCCGGTGGCAATCTGCTGGAGTTTACCGGCGATGCGATGCTGGTACAGTTTCGCCACGAGGCCTACCAGTCTGAGGGGGACCACGCCGAGATTATGCAGGCAATCTACGCAGGGCTGCGCATGCAGCGGGCCATGGAAAACTTTGCCGCCATCGAAACTGCCCAGGGTTGCCTGTCGCTGCGCATGCGGCTGGGCATTCATCCGGGCCAGTTTGTGGCCGCCGATATTGGCACTCCCCTGCGCCGCGCCCACGTGCTGCTGGGCCAGCCGGTGCTGGTGGCTAAGCGCACCGAGGGGGCCGGGGTGGTGGGCCGAGTATGTCTAAGCCAGGCCGGGCGCGATCGCCTTCAGCCCACAGCCCACCCCCTGCACCTCGAACCCAACGGAGATAGCTGGCTGGTGGTCGATGACCTGAGCGCCGAGGCGCTGGGCGAGTACGACCTCACCCTGAGCCGCCGCCGCCCGGCTAGTTCCGTGCTATTTGACCGCAGCGTGCCGGGCCTGCTGAGTGAAATTCAAACCAGCCTCGCCACCCTTGAACCCCTGGCCAGCTACCTACCCCGACCGGTGCTTCAGCTGCTGGTGAACACCGCTGCCGCCCGCCGCATTCCCCCGGCATTTCCGACGGCGGCGGTGGCCTTTGTCAACTTGATTGGCCTGCCAGAGGCGGTGGATGCCGCCTACCCCGACGATACCGACGGCATTGTCGCCTGTTTTTCCCAGGCCTTTGCCCTGATCAACGGGGCGGTAGAGCGCCGTCGCGGCATTTTGCAGAAGGTCACTTATCACTCGGTGGGCTCAGAGCTACTGATCCATTTTGGCGTGCTTGCCCCCGACCCCGAGGCTCCCCTGCGGGCTGTTGAGGCTCTGGTAGCCATTCGCACTCTGATTAACCAGCTGCGATCGCCCCTCAGCCAGGGCCAGCCCCTGGCCATCACCTGTCGCATGGGGTTGACCTACGGCCCGGTGTTTGCCGCCGAAATTGGCGAGCCCAGGGGCCGACGCGAGTTTAACGTGCTGGGCGACACGGTCAACACCGCCGCTCGGCTGATGGGTCGAGCCAGCCCCAACCAAATTCTGCTGGATGCCGCCACCCGGCAGGCTCTCGGCCCCAACCCCGACTACCGCTGTAATTTTTTTGGGGAACTCTGTCTCAAGGGGAAGGCTGCACCCCAGCCGATCTACAGCCTCGAAGCGTGATCTCACCCTTGAAGAGTTGAGCCGGCGGTTGCGCACGCTACCATAGAGAGTCGTAACCTTAGTCCTGTCAGGCTGCGATCGCTGTCGCCTAACCCGCAATGACTCTACCCTCTAGCACCCAACCGATCGATCGAGCCCAGCGCTTGGCCCTCGATGACCAGCTCTCGAAACGCTACATTGAGCTAGACCCGGCGGGCTATTTCCTCATTTATTTAGACGTGGAGCAGGGGCTAATTTGCGCCAAGCACTTTGCCAACATCATTAACGACAAAGGGCTGGCCTGCGACCCGACTACGGGCAAACCCTTACCCGTGCGTGGCCCCATAGAGCGCGTGCCCACCTGCACCTACAGCGGTCGCACCGCCAAAGAACTCTCGATCGCCATTTTTGAAGACCCGGCTCACCCCTGCCCTATCACCCACCTCGACCATGCGGCCTATTTGGGGCGCGAGTTTGTGCGAGCCGAAGCCGCTCTCAATGCTGGCGAACCCTACATTCAAGACTGAGTCATCTACGCTCAGGCATCCGCTCAGCAGGGCACAGGCGCTATGCTCACCCGCCCCTGAGCCTGAATGCCGCTGAGACTAATGGACGCGGGACGCTAACAACTGCTCTTCTAGCGCCGCAATGCGATTGTAGGCCGCCGTCAGCTGGGCCGTCAGCCGCTGAATTTGCACGTCCTGGGAAAAATTGGTCTCAGTACTTTGGCGGTCTAAGTCGAGATAGCTGCTGTCTAGCAGAATGTCTTTGTGCTCGCAAACGCTGTCTAGCATGCTGGGGCTGTGGCGGGGCGCGTTGCCGTAGGCAAAGCGGCTAATACCAGGCTCTTCGGGGTTCACCGAGCAGGCCTGGGTAGCGATAAGGGCCGCAACCTGATCGTTAACCTGATCAATCATCTGATGCAGGGCGTCAATCTTATTTGTCAAAAGAGTGACTTGGGTTTGCATAGAGTCCATGTGACGCCTGAATTTTAAATTTCCCTATCATCCTAGACTCAAGCTAATAGATCCCTAGGCGTCTCCTGAATCATTTAACCTTTATTCGCAAGGGTTGCTGTGGTGTTCGCAGTCACTCTAGGCAGCTTTGCCAATCTCAACAGCGGCTAAGAAACATCTAGCCATATAAACCTATTTGCTGGCTTTGTTACACCTCAGCCCCAGTCAATCTAGGGCATTAAATAATATTTCTACATTAGGGGAAACATGGATTTTCCTAAGCAAATTTCGTTGTTTTACGCGGCGATCGATCGCCGTTAGCCCCTAGATTGAAAGCGATCGGCTGGGTTGTCCCAGTTGGCATTAAGGGACTAAGGGGCTAACTAAAATGCCGATAAAGGCGATCGCCCCCAGCCCTGTCAGAATATAGGCCACGACTAAAGCTGGAGACCGCCGCGATCGATAGACCAGATCGTTACGCTGAATGCGCTGGAGCTGATGGTTGTGGTCGAGGGCCGCGCCCATCAGCGCAAAGGTGCCCAGCGCCACGAAGGACAGCCCCAGAATGCGGGTCAGCCGCAGAGGCCTCACCGGATCTCCCAAGTTCTGGTGAATGGCCGCCACAATGCGCTCAATGCCAAAGCCAAAGCCAATCAGCGCAAGGGCGGTGCGAATCCAGGCCATCAGGGTGCGCTCTTCGGCGGCGCGATTACGCTCTTTGGCCAACTCTATCGCCGCCGAAGAGTCTGAGTTAGATGCAGTCATGGCAGGGGCAAATACACAGACGGCTCAGCGAAACTATCGTACTCTCAGATCAGCCAATACTTACACCCGAATGGGGATGTCTAGCTATAGCCAGTCTCAGTAGATCACAAAGTCCCCGCAGCCCTCTCCCCCAGCCCCTCTCCCAGGGAGGAGAGGGGAGACGGAACCAGGCTTCAAATCCCTCTCCCAGCTTGGGAGAGGGATTTAGGGAGAGGGCTGGATTATGGGAAAAAAGTGTGTTTGTAAGCTAACCGAGTCTGGTCAAGACGTTTCTCCCCTAAGCGTGGGAACGTTCCCACGTGGGAACGTTTTCTGGATGTCCTAACCAATTGACTGTGGCTATAGCAAGGCTGTGGTTCCTCCTCAATGCTCAGGCCTATGAGTGATGCCTCCTCACCCACCGGGGTGAACACGACCAACGAACTCGCCCGAGAGCGCAACCGGGCCGCTGCCGAACGCACCCTCAACGCCTGGACTGGAATTTGCCTAAGCCTGATCGGGTTCGGGGTGGCTTTTGAGCAGATCACACGCAGCCTACAGCGCCAGGCGGCACCAACAGCCCATAGGGTCGTCCCAAACCCAGCGCTGGTGGGGCTGGGTTTTGTGGGCATGGGGCTATTGCTGCTGGGGTTGGCGCTGGTTCAGCACCGGCTGACCCTAGCCGCCCTTGAGCAGCAAGACTATGTGCTGCGGTCAGTTAAGACGTTGAACCGCTGGGCAGTGGTCACCATTGTGCTGGCGGGGCTAGCGGGGTTGGGCGTAACATTGCTCTTGCCCTAGACAATCTCTTACCTCAGCAGATCGAACCCTAGCCAGCCGAAGGCGATCGCACCAGTGGCAAGGACCGCGAGCCCAATCGCTTTCCCTACCGACCGGCGGGGTCGGTATCGGTACTGAGGCGATCGCAGCTGCATGCTCTCGGCCAGGTAATCGGCGATCGCCAGCCCCAGACTCAGCACCCCCAGACCGACATACACCAAACTGAGGCCGTAGGCCCAACCATCGATATAGCGATCGCTGGGGGAGAGCGCCCTGAGAATTTGCTCAAGCCCCACACCAATGCTAATCAGCGTCAGGCTAATGCGCACAAAGGATAGCAGCGAGCGAGCGGCGGCGAGGCGATTGCGATCGCGCGCCAGATCGTCCGAGGTATGGGGCGGATAAAGGCTCGACATAGGGCTAAGCCGGGGCGCTAGAACTGTAGTCAAGCAATACCTAGCCCACACTAGGGTTGGGCCTCTGAGGACTGGGTAACCTGCTCAACCCAGTCTTGCCCGACCCGAATCGTAATGTCGGAATTGAGGTCGCCCGTGGACTCAGACAGGGCCAGCCCTACCCCCAGCAGCGACTCGACCATGCGGGCACTGTCAATATCACCTTGCTGGGCCACCACCTCGGTGCGGGCCATGGTGGTTGACAGGTCATCGATAACGTAGACATTTTTAAAGCCGTTCTCGCCCAGGTAGCGGGCTACCGAGGCCGCCTGCTCGGGCTGGCCAGAGGCATTTTGCACCGCAATCGACAAATCGGCCACGTAGCTGGCCTGGGAATTGTCGGCGTAGATGCTCACCCCCTCCGCCTGGAAGAAGCTTTGCATAACGGTGGCCGAGTCTTCCCAGTTGGGCAGCCAGTAGCTGGCATTAAACTCGGCTGGAGTGCTAAAGCGACCGGGCAGCATCACCATTTGCAGCTGGTTAGACTCAATTTCGAGGCCGAAGTTAGCGATCGCCAGCATTTCCTCCAGGGTGAGGTTGGTGTCAACATAGCGCTGTAGCACCCGCAGCGCCTGGGGCAGCTTGGGAATCACGGTGGGGTTGGTCAAGCGCTCCCGCAGCGCCTTCAGCAGCATTTGCTGGCGCTGCACCCGGCCAATGTCGCCGCTGTCTTTGCGGTAGCGAGCAAACTGCTCGGCCTGGTCGCCGTTGAGGGTCTGCCAGCCGGGGTACAGGTCGATGTAGAGGCCCTGGGTGCGATCGGTGTACTCCATGCGGGTGGGTACGTTAACCTCAATGCCCCCCACCAGGTCAACCATTTCCCGAAAGGCGCTGGTGTTGATGCGCACGTAACGATCAATTTGAATATTGCCCAGGTTGTAGGCCACGGTTTGAGCCACCAGTTCCGGGCCACCCAACACGTTGGCCTGATTAATTTTGTCCATGCCAAAGCCCGGAATCTGCACGCGAGTGTCGCGGGGAATAGACATGACGTTGAGGGTGCCAGATTCCGCATCAACCCGCACCAGCAGCAGCGTATCGGTTCGCCCCGCAAAGGTGGCTTCGGAGTTGGGCTGGGCATTGGGTACCTCGTCAATGCCCATCACCAAAATATTGACGGGCCGCGTCACCTGATAGCGAAAGCCCGCCTGCCACAGGTCGCCAAAGCTAGCGGCGCGGTTGGCATCGCCCCCCATAAAGTCGGGCAGGGGAACGGTGAGGGCGATCGCGGCCCCCACCAAGGCCGAAGCCGCTGCCGTACCCACAAATAGACTGCCCCACAGCAGCGAGTTAACCACGCGCCGAACCGGCCCTGGTGACGCCCCCGGTGACGCAGACGCAGACGTAGGCGGCAGTTCCACAACAGCAGCAGGCTCCGGGGAGTGCTGATCTGAGGCGACAGCCTGATCAGAGTCGGTGGAGTGGCCTTCTTTGGGCTCGTCGTTCGGCAAAGGGGTTGTCATGGATACCTGCTTAACTTGCTGCGACGCCCTACCACCATATCCCCTGTCACGACTGGCTGATGTAGCCTCAGCATGGGTTTTAGACCCAAATTTCTACGTTCAGAGGCAGCATCGGGAACACCGCCCGACACCCCACGAAAACTTCGCAGCAGGTTGATGTGTTAATCAATATTAAGCGAATTTTGCCCTGATATCTCTTCCCGAAGGATAGGATTGAGCCACTTATAGAGGTGGCTGCTGGGCCGCCGTTATGACCTCATTGAAACCCAGGGGAAATTTTTATGGCGGCGCTAATTCCTATTATTTTGGCGGGAGGCAAGGGTGAGCGGTTTTGGCCAGTGAGCCGCCTGGCCCGCCCCAAACAGTTTTTGTGCCTAGACGGCAGCGATCGCAGCCTGCTGCAGGCCACCGCCGATCGCCTGCTGCCCCTGGCTGAGGGCTGGGAGAATATGTGGGTAATTACCGCCGCCCACCTGGCGGACCGGGTGCGCGAACAGCTGCCCGAGCTGCCCGAAGCCAACCTGCTGGTGGAGCCGATGGGGCGCGATACCGCTCCGGCGGTGGCCTGGGGTACATTAGAAGTCGCCCAGCGCTACGGCGACGACGCTCTGGTGGGGTTTTTCCCCGCCGACCACTGGATTGCCGACGAAGATGCGTTTTGCCAAACCCTCGTAGCGGCGGCTGAGCTGGCCGCGAGTCAGGGGGCGATCGCCACCCTGGGCATTACCCCCACCTACCCCGCCACCGGCTACGGCTACATCGAGCAGGGGGAAACCACCGGCACCTACGGCAGCCTCAGCGCCTACATCGTCAGCCGCTTCACCGAAAAGCCCGACGCCCACACCGCCCAAACCTTCATCGACAGCGGTCGCTTCAGCTGGAACAGCGGCATGTTCATCTTCCCCGCTGGGGTAATGGTCAACGAACTCAAAACCCATGCCCCCGACCTCATGCAGGCGCTGATCGCCCAGGGTGTTGCGGCCTACCCCAGCCTAGACAAGCTCAGCATTGACTACGCCGTGATGGAGCACACCGATCGCGCCCAGGTCATGCCCGTTGCCTTCGGTTGGGATGACCTGGGCGACTGGAATGCGGTCGAGCGGCTGCTCAAACAGCCCGGCGAGAAGAACGTCGATCTGGCTACCCACGTCGCCCTCGATACCGAGGGCAGCATTGTCTACTCCGCCGACCCCGACGAGGTCGTCGTCACCATTGGCCTAGAGGACGTGGTGATCGTGCGCGACGGCAACGCCACCCTAATAGTCCGCAAAGACCGCACCCAAGATATCAAGGCGGCGGTCAAGCAGCTCGGTGCCGAGGATCGCTTTCAGCACCTGCTTTAGAATGTTTCAACTAAATGCTGATCCGCGACCGGCCCAGCGGGCCGAGTTCGCGTTTTTGAAAAGGAGATTTTCTTAATTGGGATAGGCTTAACCTGGTTCCAAGGCTCCGCCAGCCCCCCGCAATCGGCCTTCCAGCTCCGCAGAACCGACCCACAGGATCCTGGGCATTTACTCAGAACGTTCCAGGTTGGACAGCGGTTGATATAATTTCGGGATCAGCCGTTTCTACCTGCGCTATGCTGCGGAACTCCGTGGTGTGCGGCAGCCTTGAGCCATGCATCCAACCATTGACGATATTGACTTCCAGGCCCGCCAGGGGAGTGTAGCCGCCATCATTCAAATTTTGAATGAGCACTTTGCTGACGAAGGCATTCGCACCCGCGCCATCCAAGACAGTGGCATTTTGCAACTCCTCGTAGAAGCGCCCACCGCCGATGCTCTACCTCGGGAGACAGTGGTTAACCAGGTGCGCCACGTGCTGGAGGCGATTAGCCCCCGGGGGATCAACAAGGTCAATATCAACAGCCGCATTGTGCAGGAGCAGCAGCTGCTGTGGCTTGACGAGATCAAGCGCGGCACCAAAAATAGCCTGCTGTGGTCAGAGCCGATTGTGCTCAAGCAGCCCAACCCGGTAGCCCGGCTGTGGCGTGACCTGCGCGCCCCCCGTCAGCGCAATCCCTTCTTAGACGACGTATACAAAAAAAAGCCGGCCTCGAGCCGCAGTGCCTTTTGGCGGGGGCTCATTGGCGGAGCCAGTTTGGCGCTGCTGCTGCTGCTGGTGGGCTGGGCAACCAAAGATTGGCTGGGTGTTGAGCTGAGGTTGGGTTCCCAGGAAACCGCCACCAGTGAACCGCCTCCGGCCCCAACTCCAGCTGCCCCAACTGGTCAAGATCCCTTTGTGCTGGCGGTGCGCATCGCCCAGCAGTCAGTAGAAGACGGTAAATCGGCTTCTACCGCCGCCGAATGGCTCGATTTGGCGGTGCGCTGGCAGCGAGCGACAGATCTTATGTCTGAGGTGCCGCCGGAGGATGAGCGCTACCCTGTGGCCCAAGATCGGGTGCAAACCTATGCCGCCAACAAGGCTATGGCCCTGGCGGAAGCCGAAAAATTCTAAGGGAATCAAGACAAACCGGGGGCGATCGCCGGGCGCTATGCAGGTCTTCGCCAGGTCGATGCAAGGGGCGCATAATGCCGTGGCTAACGCCCTGGTAAGTTTGCTATATCAGAGATATTAGATACTCTGTATAGCGCCATGGCCTCCTTAAAAACATCGCAATCTGCTTCTACCCTCTCGTCTTCGGCTCGCAATGCTCTAGAGAACCGAGAAGACTTTAGCCTCTGGGCTGAAGCCGTCAAACAGCAGATGCTAGAGGCCTTACAAAAGCGTCAGCGCAGCTAAGGGGTTATTGCCTGCCCGATTGCTGAAGCCGCGATCGCCTAGGTTCGGCCAACAGCCTGGGTTAGCGATCGCGCCAGCGTCCGATCCGCCAACCGCTTAGAAGCTAGCTGAATCCTATTAAAATCCCCTGGGGCTGCCTCTGAAAAGGCATTTCCCCAGGGGATTTTTTAGGTGGAGCCTGGGTTTAGCGATCGCTCCCCGCGCTCGCCAATATTCTTTCTGTGATCTTCTCGGGCACCGGGTCGAGGTGGTCATGGCTCCACTTAAAGAAGCCCACGCCCATGGTCAGCGATCGCAGTTCCAAGATCATGGTCTGCATCTCGGCCTGGGGCAGGTGCCCCGTGACCACATCCCAACCGGGCCAGTCGGCCTTGCCTTCGTAGCCAAGAATCTGGCCACGCCGCCCGGTAATCAGCTTTAGCACGTTGGCGGTGTAGAGGCTGGGCACCGAGATTTCAACCTGGGCGATGGGTTCGAGCAGGGTGGGGGCACAGGCGACCATGCCCTCCTGCATGGCAATGCGGGCCGCCTGCTTAAAGGCATTGTCGGAGCTATCGACGTTGTGGTACGAGCCATGGGTCAGCGTCACCGCCACATCCACCACCGGAAAGCCCAGGGGGCCGTGGTCGAGGTATTCGCGCACGCCGGTTTCGACGCTGGGGATGTACTGCTTGGGCACCACGCCGCCCACAATGGTGTCGCTAAAGGCAAAGCCGTCGCCGCGCGGCAGCGGTTGAATAGAGAGATAGACATCACCAAACTGACCATGGCCACCGCTCTGGTGCTTGTAGCGCCCGTGGACGGCCTCCTTGGCCTGGCGAATGGTTTCTTTGTAGGGCACCTGGGGCAGGTGGGTGGCCATGGGCAGGTTGTACTTGCGGCTGAGGCGATCGATCGCCAGATTTAGATGCACATCTCCCTGACCCCAGAGAATTACCTCGTGGGTGTCGCCGTGCTGCTCCCAAAACAGCGACGGGTCTTCTTCAAGCAGTTTGGTGAGGGCGGCGCTGAGTTTAACCTCGTCGCTGCGCTTGACCGGGGTAATGGCCAGGGCATAAACCGGATCGATGACCGCAGCCTTGGGCAACAGATCGGTGGGGTAGCCGCTGGTGGCGAGGGTGTCGCCAGTTTGAGCCCCGTCGAGCCGGGCCACCGCGACAATGCGTCCCGCTTCGGCTCGGCTGAGGCTGGATTGCTGGGTGCCCATCAGGTCGTAGAGGCCGCCCATGCGATTCGCGAAGCGATCCGTTCCGGAATCGCCATTCAGGCTATCCCCATCCTTCAGCTCGCCGCACCAGACCCGCACCAGGGAAAGCTTGCCACCCTGGGGGGTGTAATAGGTTTTGAGCACCTGGGCTAGGGTTTCGGTCTCGCAGGCGATGCCCCGCTTTTCGCAGATGACCTCCGGGGCCGGGGCTTCCTTCACCAGGGCGTCGAGCAGGGGCCGCACGCCGTAGTCGTTCAGAGCCACGCCGATAAACACCGGCACGATCAGGTCGGCCCCCAGCTCCATTTTTAGGTCGCGGACGATTTCCTCTTCAGGGGGCGCGATATCCTCTAGCAGTTCTTCTAATAGATGGTCGTCATAGTCAGCCAGGGTTTCCAGCATTTCAGCGCGGGCGGCCTGTTCCTCGGTTCGCAGCGCGGCGGGCAGCGGCACGGGGTCAGCAGCAGCGCCGGGATGGTAGTGGAAGGCTTGTTCTGTAACGAGATCAATAAAGCCTACTAAATCATGGTTTTGGCGAATCGGGTACTGCTGCGGAATCACCGGACGGGAGGAGATCTGGCGCAGGGCAGCGAGCACCTCAGCGAAGGTGCCGTTGGCGCGATCGAGCTTGTTAATCCAGATCAGGTGGGGAATTTCCCAGGCATCGAGAAATTGCAGCAGGGGGGAGAGGGTCAGCACTTTGTTGGGGTCGGCTTCGCAGACCACGATCGCCGCATCGACCCCCATCAGGGCATGGTTGGTCTCTTGCTGAAGTTCGACAGAGCCAGGGCAGTCAACAAATGTAAAACAAATGCCGCCGTACTGAGTACTGGCGGCATTGAGTTCTACGGTCATATGGCGGGTGCGGGCCTCCGGGGCGCTATCGCCGAGGGTATTGCCCTCATCGACGCTGCCCTTGCGGGTCGTGGCCCCAGTGACAGACAGAATGCTTTCTAACAGAGTCGTTTTGCCGCTGGAATAGGTGCCTACCAGCGCCACATTGCGTCGGCCTGAAAGGACGTTTTGAGTCATAGTAAACTCCTTGCCATGGTGCGATGGCATGTAGAGAAAAGCCTACAGATTGAAGGCTCGACGAGCTTGATGTGAAGCGACTCAGCTGTGTCTAACCTCAGGTTAACCCGACCCTAACCTCTGGCTTAACCAGGTTCTAGAAAATTCACCTGTTGAAGTTTTGTACCTGGGTTTGTCGGTGTGTGAAGCTATAGCCAGTCTGGGTGAGACATGTTCCAGATGGACGGTCAAGCGCTTCAGATTTTCTGGATGTCCTAACCCAGGTGACTATGGCTGTAAGACAGCAGGCAAATAGCTGATTCTGAAACCTAAAGCCCTAAATCCTGAACCCTCTCCCATCCAATACCTGGCGAACCTTTTGGGCCAGCGCCGCTGGGGTAAAGGGCTTTTGCAAGAAAGCCACGCCCGCCTCAGACACGCCGTGGTGAATCACAGCATCGTCGGTGTAGCCCGAGAGAAACAACACCTTGCAGTCGGGGCGTTTCAGGGCGATCTGTTCGGCCAGGTCGCGACCCCCCATGTGGGGCATAATCACATCGGAAACGAGGAGGTGAATTGGCCCAGACTCTTGCTCGACCAACAGTAGGGTGTCTTTGCCATTGGCGGCTTCTAGCACTCGGTAGCCGCACCGCTGCAAAATAGTTACTTCCAAGGCGCGCACAGCGTCTTCGTCTTCGACTACCAGAACGGTTTCGTTGCCCTGGGGTAGGGTGCGCGATCGCACGGGCGATCGCACCTCAGGCACCGACTCGGCCACCAGGGGCAGGTAGATCTGAAACGTCGTTCCCTGGTTCACAGCAGTCTCCACCGCAATGTGGCCCCCCGACTGCTTGACAATGCCGTGCACCGTGGCCAGGCCCAGGCCGGTACCCTTGCCTACGGCCTTAGTGGTAAAAAATGGCTCAAACATATTGGCCTGGGTGGCAGCATCCATGCCGCAGCCGGTATCCTGCATCGTCAGCCGCACGTAGTCGCCAGGGGCCAGGTCGGCCACGGTACGACAGTAGGCTTCATCGAGAGCCACGGTCTCGGTTGCCAGGGTGAGGGTGCCACCCTGGGGCATGGCGTCACGGGCGTTCACCGCCAGGTTCATCAACACCTGCTCGATCTGGCCGGGGTCGGCCTTAATCTGGCCCAGGGTGGGGCTGAGACTGGTGACCAAACTCACGTCTTCGCCAATCAGGCGACGCAGCATGGTCTCAGTATTGCTGACCACGGTGTTGAGGTTAAACACCTGGGGGGCTAGCACCTGCTGACGACTAAAGGCCAGCAGCTGGCGGGTCAGCGTTCCGGCCCGCTCGCCCGCTTTGTAAATTTCACCCAGCAGCTCACTGGCGGGGTCATCGGCAGCGATGCGGCTCTGCAACAGCTCGCTGTAGCCCTTAATTACCGTGATCAGGTTGTTAAAGTCGTGGGCAATCCCCCCGGCCAGGCGACCGATCGCCTCCATTTTTTGGGCCTGACGAAACTGCTCTTCGAGCCGCTGCTGTTCGGTCACGTTGCGGGCCTGCACCAGGCAGGCGGGGCGATCTGCGAAGGTCAGCCCGTAGGCGGAGATTTCAACCTTGATGATCTCACCGTTTTTTTTCTGATGTCGCCAGAGGCCACGGCGCTCCAGCAAGGCCCCTGACTGAGCTAACCGCTCGATTAAAGCGGGCACATCCTCAGGAGGATGAATATCCCGCAGGGTCATGGTCGAAAACTCGTCGCGGCTGTGGCCATACTCAGCTACGGCAGCATCGTTGACGGCTAGGCAGGCCAGGGTTTCACAATCGTAGACCAAGACTGGGTCAGTAATGGCTTGAAACAGCTGGCGGTAGCGGGCTTCGCTGTCGCGCAGGGCCGCCTCGGTGCGCTTGCGTTCGGCAATTTCGGCCCCCAGCCGTCGATTGGTCTGCTGTAGACCCTCGATCTTTTTCTCTAGCTTGCGAAACAGGGTCTCGCTGTAGTCTTTGAGCTGGGCATTTTCTTCAATCTGCGGCAGGCGCACTGGAAATCTGGCCTGGTTTGAGGAGCCGACCAGGGTCGTGATGGAGGCCATCAACGCCTCTGGCTCACTGGGCTTCAGCAAAAAGGCATCGGCCCCCAGGTCAAGGGCCAGGCGCTCGTCCTTAACGTCGGTATAGGTGGCGGTGTAGACCATAAAGGGAATGGCCTTGAGCCGGTCATCGGCCTTCCACTGGCGCAGCAGGGTGTAGCCATCCATCACCGGCATCAGCAGGTCGGAGATGATGAGTACAGGGGCCTGCTGCCGAGCTTTGGTGAGGGCTTCGGCCCCATTGCGGGCTTCTTCTACGGTGTGGCCGTGGCCCTGGAGCAGCATGCGCAGCAGATAGAGATTTTCGAGGTTATCGTCAGCGATCAGCACCAGGCTCATGGGGTGACATCTCCTTGGGCGACGCGCAAGAACCGCTCCACTTCGTCCCCAAACGACTCGGGGTCAATGGGTTTCTCGATGTAGCCTTCGGCCCCGGCGGCCAGACATTTTTCGCGATCGCCCACCATGGCATAGGACGTAACCGCCACAATAGGAATGGCTTTGAGCTGCGGATCGCTCTTGAGGGCGTAGGCGACGGCGTGACCATCCATGCCGGGCAGCTGAATGTCGAGCAAAATCAGGTCGGGGTGGTGGTTGGCAGCCAGCTTCAGCCCCTGGGGGCCGGTTTCTGCCTGAAGAATTTCATAGCCCCGCTGTTCGAGCAAAAACTGCACCAGATAGCGGTTTTGAGGATTGTCTTCAATCAGCAAGATGGTTTTTTTCATGGTGTCTCCGGTGCTTGCAGTGGCAGCGTCACGGTAAAGGTGCTGCCCTTCCCCCAGGTGCTCTCGGCCTGAATGGTGCCCCCCATGAGGTCAACCAGGCGGCGGCAGATTGCCAGACCTAGCCCTGTACCGTCGTGGTTGCGCGCCAGCCCCGAGTCGATCTGCTGAAAGGGTTGAAACAGGGCGGGCAAATCCTCAGCCTGGATGCCCATGCCCGTGTCAGAAACCCGCAGGCGAACCGCCGCTGCCGCTGACTCTGCCCCAGGCACCCGGTAATCATCGACTAAGTCTGCAACTAGGGCGACTTCGCCATGGTCGGTAAATTTAATGGCGTTGCTCAGCAGGTTGAGCAAAATCTGCTCAAATCGGCGCTGGTCGGCTACCGCTTCGCCCAGGTTGGGGGCGACTTCGACGCGCAGATCTAGCGGTTTGGCGGCGGCTTGGGGCTGCACGATCGCCACCACCTTGGCAATTGACTGGTGCAGGTCGAAGGGCTCGCGGGCCACCTTTAGCTGCCCCGCCTCAATTTTAGAGATATCGAGCACATCGTTGACCAGGGCCAGCAGGTGCCGGGCGCTGGTGCGCACCATGGCGAGCTGCTTGCTCTGCTCGGCGTTGAGCGGCCCGGCCAGCCCCTGCAAGATAATGCCCGTAAAGCCAATGATTGAGTTGAGCGGGGTGCGCAGCTCGTGGCTCATGGTGGCCAAAAAGGCCGACTTGATGCGATCGGCGGCTTCGGCCCGGTGACGCTTTTCTCGCTCGGCCTCGGCCTGCAGACGGGCCGTCATGTCGGTGCCAATGCTGAGAATTTCTACCACCCGTCCCTCATCGTCTAGCTCGATGCGATTGGTCCAGGCGACCCAGACATGCTGACCATCGCGGCGCACATTTTCGTTAGTGTTTTGCTCAAAGGCGCTGGGGTCAGCGCAAATGGCGTTCATCAGCTGTTGCAGGTCACGCCCGCTGCTTTCGACGGGCGGCACGATGGTTTCCATCACGTGGCGGCCAAGAATTTCGGCTTCGCTGTAGCCAAAGAAGCGCTGGCCATACTCGTTGAGAAAGGTAATGCGCCCCTCGGCATTCCACCGCAAAATGATGCTGTTGGCGTGCTCGACCAGTTCGCGGTACTTGCGCTCGCTTTCGGCCAGCAGCGCTTCGGCCCGCCGCCGGTCTGACAGATCAATACCGACCCCCACCAGGCACCAGGTATTTTCAACCTGAACACGCTGCCCGGTAAAAAAATAGGGGGTCGTGGTGCCATCCTTAGAGACAAAGTCAGCCTCAATGGAAGACTCACCGTCGGTAAACACCTGCCCAATGCGCTGCTCTAATCTTGCTCTATCGTCGCCTGCAAAGAAGTTAAGGGGGTGCATGTGGGTGATCTCGTCGGCGGAGTAGCCAGACACTCGCTCAAAGTTTTGGTTCCAGCGCAGAAAATGCCCCTCGGTATCGTAGAAGTAGAGAATGCCGGGCATGCTCTCGATCATCATGTCGGTAAAGCGCATTTCGTCGCGCAGGGACTGCTCGGCCTGGCGACGGGCCTCATCGCGGGCAAAGGCATTGAGGGCAAAGGAGAGATCGCCAGCGGCTTCATTGAGCAGGGCAACCTCTTTGTCGTAGAAGACATTGGGCTGTTCGGCATAGACGTTGAGCACCCCCACCACGGTCTCATCCAGCCGAATCGGAAAGTGGGCCGAGGCGCGAAACTTGCCGTGGGCGATCGCGCCACGCCAGGCGCTGGTGGCCGGGTCATTGAGGGCGTCGTTGCAGATATAGGGCTGGTGCGATCGCAGGGCGATAACCGCCAAGCTGACCGACAGGTCAGAGGTGGGGTATTGATAATCTTCGGCGACCATCAGGCTGGGCAGCAGACTGCCGTCGTCACCATAGACGGCCACTGGTTTTAGTTCCTCAAAGTCGGAATGGTGCCAGCCAATCCAGGCCATGCAGAAGCCGCCGTCGTCTACCAGCGCCTGGCACACCTTTTGAAACAGCTCGTCGCGGTCGGCAGTCCAGACAATGGCCTGGTTGATCTGGCTGAGGGCGGCGTAGAGTCGCGACATGCGGGCAATCTCGCGATCGCGCTCCTTCAGCGCCGTCACATCGCGCACAATGGCCGAGGTACCGAGAATGCTGCCCCGGCTGTCTTTCAGCGGCGACGCAGCAATGGAAACGTAGATCAGCTGCCCATCTTTGCGGTGCCGCTGGGTCTCTAGCAGCTCAATGCGATCGCCCTGTCGAATTTTCTCCAAAATCAGGGTGGCTTCGTCCAGCCTATCCGCTGGATACAGCCGCGCCACGGGGGTACCGAGCATGTCGGCGGCGGTGTAGCCATAGATGGTCTCTGCCCCAGCATTCCAGCTTGAAACAATGCCGTTGAGGTCGGTGCTAATAATGGCATCGGAGGTCGATTCGACGATTGCCGCCATGCGATCGCAGTAGGTCTGGGCCGCGTTGCGATCGCTCAAGTCGCGAATCATCCCCAGCAGAGTACCGTCGGGCATGAGGGTGGCAATTACCTCCGCCGCAAACACCGTGCCGTCTTTGCGGCGAAACTGCCATTCTCGCCGGTGATCGATGCAATTGTGAATTTCGCCCAGGGCCGAGTCGATTTGGGGTACCTCGGTCTGCACCACAATATCTGAGGCATGGAGCCCAATAAACTCGTCGCGGCTGTAGCCAAACATCTGGCAGGCGCTGGCGTTGGCATCGAGGTAGTAGCTCTCAGCATCGGCCAGCACAATGCCCAACTGAGCATTGTCAAACAGCGTGCGGTAGCGGGCTTCGCAGACCTGTAGCTGCTGGGCGAGGGCGGCCATAGACGGCGAGGAAGGGGGCTGCGACATAGCGAGAATGCCCTGGGTAGTAAATGGTGTAAACCCGTTAAGGTCACCCTGTCTCGTCTCCGATCTTAGCCTTTAGAAAGATGCGGCACACCAGATCTATGCTAATTCTCTAGGTTGTAGGCCAGTTCGAGGCTCAGTTTGAGCCCATTGGGGCGGCGTTTACAGAGGCACCTCGGCAATATCTGCGATCGCCGGCAAGACCATGGCCCCCTCTAGACCAAAACGCTCAGACCACCGCTGGCAACGCACCGCAAAGGGGCACTGAGCACAGTAGCCCTTTGCCGGGTCTACCTTAGGCAGATCGGTCTCGGTGGACAGCAGAGCGGTAAGGGTATCGGTCAGCCGTTGCAGGTCGGCCTCGGTGCGGCGGTGCTGGGCAGCGGTATAGGGGAAGGTAATGCTGCTGGGCGGCTCAGAAGCGGCCTGGGCCACCGGGGGGGCCACAAACCAGTAGGTCATCGTCACCTGCGCGGGGGTCAGGTGGCTGGTCTCGACCAGTAGATAAAGGTACAGGCGAGTCTGCCACTCGCGGGCTAGCTGGGCCTGATGAGGCGGGTTTTGGTAGGTCTTCCAATCGACAATTTGGCCGCTGGTCGGCCCCATCACCAGCAGGTCGTAGATAGCGGTGAGGGTATAGCCATTAAAAGCCAGGGTGCGGCGGTGCTCGCTCTGGCGAAAGCCATCCCCCTGGGGCGTAAAGAGATCTGGCGCGGCGTCCAACAAGCCACGTACCGCCGCCTCTAGGGCCGCATCCTCTTTCAACAGGTCATCGACGGGCAGGCCCAGATCTCGCTGCTGCATCACCCGGTGAAACTCAGTGCCCCAGCGCTGCCGCTCTAGCACAGCGGGGTCGGTGGGCACCGTGTGGTGCTCTAGATAGGTGTACTGATAGCGCCGGGGGCAGATCTCCAGCAGGCGCAGATGGCCCTGGGTAAGCGAGAGCATAGAGTACTGGGCCTAAAGTTTGTACAGCCTAGCCCCTGATTTTGCTGGATGGGTTGAGGGTGTTAGCAGGTTGGCAAGTTCGCAAGCTCAACTTTCTAACCTTCCAACCCTCTAACGTTCCAACGTTCCACCCCCAATGCCCATGCCCCCTCTACACAGCCGCCAACAGCTTATCGACGTTTTTGGCAGTCTCAAAGAAGTAGGCGGCGTTTTCTTCGGGGGTGCCGGGCAAAATGCCGTGGCCCAGGTTCATGATGTGGCCGCGATTGCCCGCTTTTTGGATGGTGTCGAGAATGCGATCGCGAATTAGCGCCTTCGAGCCAAACAAAATTGCCGGATCCACATTGCCCTGCACCCCAATGCTGGGGCCGAGGCGACGGCGGGCTTCCGCCATATCCATCGTCCAGTCCACGCTGACGATATCGACGCCAGACTCGCCCATCAGGTCAAACACACCCGCGCTGCCGCTGATGTAGAGAATCAGGGGGGTATCGGGGTGGGTCTGCTTCACCTGCTGCACCACCCGCTGCTGGTAGGGCAGGGCAAAGGTGCGGTAGTCCATGGGGCTGAGCTGTCCGGCCCAGGAGTCAAACAGCTGCACCACCTGGGCACCACAGTCGATCTGATAGCGCACGTAGGTGGCGATGTTGTCGGCCAGCTTACCCAGCAGGGTGTGCAGCATGGCCGGTTCACTGAACGCCATGCCCTTGATGTTGGTGTAGCTCTTGGAGGTTTTGCCCTCTACAGCATAGGCCGCCAGAGTCCAGGGAGAGCCCACAAAGCCCAGCACAGCAGCATCGTTGCCCACTTCGCTGCGCAGGGTTTGCAGAATGGTACGAATGTAGGGCAGCGCCGTCTCAGGATCTAGCTCGTGTACCGCGTCGATCTGGGCCTGGGTGCGGATGGGCGGATCGATGATCGGCCCCTTGCTCTCGATGATGTCAAAGGGAATGCCCATTCCCGGCAGCGGCGTCAAAATGTCGGAGAACATGATCACCCCATCGGGGCGGAAGGCGCGCCAGGGTTGCAGCGAGATTTCGATCGCCAGATCGGCATTTTCGGAGCGATCGCGAAAGGACGGATACTTGTCGCGCAGATCGCGGTACACCTGCATATAGCGCCCAGCCTGACGCATCATCCACACCGGGGGACGCTCTAGCACCTCGTGACGGGCGGCGCGGAGTAACAAAGGTACCTGGTTCACTGCGGTCATGGAAGGCGTCACCAATTTACAAGAACAGCGTTACAAAACAGTCTTCAGCGTAACCGTTAGCTTATCACTCTGTGATGCTTCTAAATTCTTACGGGAAAAGGGGTTCAGCACTTTTCCTCTCGCAACATTTGTACACAAAATGTCTTCAGAATTTTTCCTCATCCGTACAAAAGCTGGTTGCGAACCTCCTCTACGGCCAGCGCATTGAGCAGAATGCTAACCCTTCTGGCAATCTCATAAGCATTGTTCTGAGGGGTAACGATAATGCCTCGATGCTCCCGACCGGCTTCTACATAGCTCAAATGCAGCCGTTCAAAATCAACGCGATTGTGGGTCAGAATACATCGGTTGACTGAGGCGGCATAGACCAACTGCTGCTCATCCGACTGACCAGACATCTCAGCTTTGAAGGTGGTTAAAACATCAAAGCCTCGACTGCTCAGCAAAATGCTAACCAGATTAGCCACATCCTCATCGGTGTAAAGCGATGTAAAGACTGTCATTCGAGGCTAAGAGCTTTGCGAATTGCAGGATGAAGCAACTCGTTAGGAATTTGGTTACGCTCTATGTAACCGTCAACCTCATCCCGGTTATCCAGGTAAAAACTTAGAGAGTCAAATACCTGGGCTAGGGTGAGTTGCGGGTACTGAGTCGGAATTTCTTCAGGCGGAATTCCCAAGCGCCAAAGTCCCACAATTGCCCTCACCGAGATGCGTGTTGCAGCGATCGTCGGTTCACCACTGAGAATACTCGGGTTGCGCGTTACATACCGGGTTACAGTAACCGCCATGGATTTGCCCAACTTTTTTCAGATCAGCAAGCGCTTTAGTGTCTTACAAGACTGTCTCGGCTGTTCTACAAGACATTAGCGGTCAAACAAGCTATGAATCCTTAGTCAAAGGCTAGTTCAGAGCTATCCGCCCATTGTAGGACTAACCACTGTCTCATGAGACACCCACAGGACAGCTCAATGGGATATTAGATTGGGGACTGGCCAAGGCAGACTCCTTTCGGCAAGCATCTGGCCCAGAAAAAGGGGCGCTTCGCCGTAGAATTAAAGACTGTGACTATTTGTCGAAACGCAGATTATCTCCATGGAAATTGTGAACTTTTTTGAAACCCTGGCCGGCAAGTGGTTTTCGCAGCGCACCATTCACAACCTGGCCAGTCAGAGTTCCCAAGCGGGAGAATCTAATCTGCTCATCGAGTTTCTGCCCGCCACCGACAGCGACCTAGCCCAAGCCTGCGCCCCCCTCGGCCACGACCCGAGTCACATTGCCTGCGGCCTGCGAATTCACCAAGACAGCCAGCTCGACGGGGATAGCAAAAAGGTGCAGAGCACCTCCCTAATGGTGGTTATGACCCCCACCGACGCAGGGGCAGGGACGCTGGTACAAGCCGCCTCGTCATCGCCAGCGCTCCAGGGCAGCTACCGGGTTGAAGACGACGTGCTGACTATCGTTACCTCCACCGATGCCGGACAGATAGAAGAACGTCTGTGGTTTGCAAACCCCAACCTGCGCATGCGCACCAGCGTGCTCAAGACCGGGGACGCGGTGCAAATAGCCTCGTTTTGCTCAGAGATTCGCATGGGCGCAGCTAAGCCTGCCGCCTAGGTTTGGCCCCTACATCGCTCAAAAAAATCCCTCGACTACAGCCGAGGGATGTGGGGTCACTAGGGTTGAGCGCCGTTAAAGCGAAAAGGAGAGTCTGCTGTAATTAGCGGGTGTAGGGGCGTCCTAAGAACCGCAGTTGCTCGGTGGGCAAAGCCGCTGCCGCCGTGCGGTAATGCTTCCAGGCAAAGGGAGCACCGCGAAAGGTGCCTTGCTCAGGGGTTGTCATAGCTTCGACACTGGGGGCAGAGGTGCTGTAGCTGATGCCGCGATATTTGAGATCCATGGTGGGGCTCCGAAATAAGAGGGGTGAATGGGGTACGTCTTTCTTCTGAAGACCCTCTAATCATCGCCCTCTGGCCCAAATCCGAGGGTGATGCGTATCTCCCAGGGCCGGTGATAGTTATACCCAACTTCGGTGACCCCAGCGGGGGCTTTCGGTAAGCTCAAGCGCTCCCAGGGGTGATTTAGATCAGGGGGTCTGGCAGGGCCTGGGGGATGGGCGGCTGAAGACTCGTTTGGCCCTCGGGCAGCTTTTGTACGATTAATTCATTGCCGTCGCGGCCCAGAACGACTACTGTATCGCCGAGCGCCAGCGCTACTTCGGGGGAGGCTGCGATCGCAGTCCAGTAAACCCCTTCAAATTTGACCTGGCACTTGCGACCTTCTAGAAAGGCCTCAACTAGAGCTGTTTTATCGGTCCAAGCGCCCTCTGGAAAGGTGGGCTGATCGGCCGAGTCAGAGGCCCACTGAATGTCTTGGGGTGAATCGGCCTCGGGAAAGACATCTTCGATCATGTCTTCTGTCATGGCTCTAACCTTTTGTAGGATAAGGACTAGTCTCGACGGGTTTTTGGGTTTGGAACTCTGCCCTGGGATAGATAGCAGCCTGAAATAGATGGCCGCTTGAGATAGATAGAATGTCACCATTAGAGCATTGCTGAGCCAGGGTGGTTGGCAGGGGCACCGCTAAGTCGCTATGCTGCCCTGGAATGTGAGGACGAACAACGGCTATGGCAGGGTCTCAGATCGAACAGTGGCACGAGCCAGAACTCCAGACCAACCCAGCGGTGGAGAGTGCGGCTACGGCAGCGGCCATCACCCTGGCTCCGCTGCCAGGGCCCCTACCGCGCCCCCGGTGGCAGCGCAGGCTGGCGATCGCCGCTGGGGTAGGTGCCCTGGGCGGTCTCGGCGGTCTACTGTGGTGGTTCTTTTGGCGCACGCTACCCCACCCCTACGTGATGGATATTTCGCCCTCCCAGAGTGAATATGCGATCGCTCGGGGAGAAAGCCCCCTCCTGAGCTGGCAGGTGAGCAACCCTCGCCAGGTGCAGGCCATGCTGCTGCGCGGCTATGCACCAGACGGCACTCTGGTGTTTGGCCCTGAGACCTATGACCTCTCGGAAGGGCTGCCCGTCAACCTGCTGCCCTACTGCGACCAGACCAGACGGCTGCTCACCTGTCGCAACGTGCCCCTTGAACTACGGGAGCCGGGCCAGTACCGCTTTGAGCTGACTCTACTGCCCGATATGAATCTCAACCTGGCCCCCATCCAGGCCGAGAGCAGCCTGGTGACCATAGCCGACCTGCCCCAGCCCACCGTGGTCGAACTCGCCCCCGACCAGGTGATTTACTCCGAAGCCGGTACCCAAGTTTCGGCCAGTACGCCAACCCTAGCCCCGCCCGTTACCGATGCTGGCATTCGCGTCAGCTGGATTGTGACTAACCCCGAGAGCCTGCAAGACCTGCTGCTAGTGGTCAAACGACCCGACGGCACTACCCTGGGGGGGCGACGGTTTAGCTTGCGCAAGCCAGATGGCCCAGCCCAGGTGTCTCTGCCCGAAGAGCTTCAGCCCTTTTGCAAACTTGAAGATCGTCTGATTTGCCAAGGAGTGCCCAGCGGCATGCTGGAGGTGGGGCAGTACCAGTTTGAACTGACCCCGGTACCGGCCAACCTGGGCGATCGCGAGCTACCAGCAGCCAAACAGAGCGAAGTGGTGAATATTCAGCCCCGCCCGGTGCGCATTGCCTCGTTCACCATCAACGGGCGCGAGGCCGAACCCAAGTACTTGGTGCCAGTGGAGCCTGGGCAGCGCATTCCAGGCTTCCAGGTGGCATGGCGGGTAGAGGGCGGCTCAACCGCCAAGGTTGAACTGCTGCCCTCACCGGGGACGGTGGGCCTCCAGGGGGCGCTGTCGATGCCCCTCAGCCCGTCGGGCACCACCACTGTGACCCTGCGTGTCACCGACGGCCAAAACCCGCCCCTGGTACGCGCCGTAACCTTTGAGACCTTCAACCCCCGGCCCAATCAGCCCGTTATTATCAACCAGGGCGGCGGTACCGCCAGCGGCAGTGGCCAAACAGCCCCAGCACCTCGTCCGACGCCCTCGCCCACCGCCCGACCCCGCGACCCCTTGGGCGAAAGCCTCCGCACCCCAGGGTCAACCCCTGGCAGCAATCTCCCCGACCTGCAAAACCGCCCACCAGAAGAGTTAGACCTCAACTTTTAGTGCAACATCAATTGTTAGCGGGTGTAGCGGGGGACTATGGCAAGGTCGAGTTCTAACCGGGTAGATTACAGCCCAGCGCTGCGATCGCTGATGGCCCAGGCAAATATCGCCAGCTACCGTGCCCTCAGCCAGGCCAGCAACGTGCCTCGTTCCGCGATCGACAGTCTACGCCAGGGGCAGGTCGGGCGACTGCGGGTGGACGTGCTGCAACGCCTCGGCCAAACCCTAGGGTTGTCGCTAGAGGATCTAGTGAATAGGTTCAGCTCGCTCGATGGATCCCAGAGAGAAGGGGATTTTAGGACTGAGGCAGTAGAGCAAATCAAGGCTCTGCGGCAGGAGTGCGATCGCCTCCAGACCCAGCTCACCACCCAGGCCGACACCGTGCGCCAGCAGGTGCAGCAGGAGGCGATCGCCCAGCTAGAGCCCTGGCTGGTGCAGTGGCCCACCGCCGCCCACGCCGCCCAGCAAAAAGCCGATCTTCCCGCCCAAAAACTGCTGCCCCTGGCGCGCCCCGTAGAAAACCTCGTACAGGGCTGGGGCCTTACCCCCATAGAAACGGTCGGGTCTGAAGTATCCTATGATCCGCAAATTCACCAGCCCAAGGCCGGGGTTTTGTCGCCGGGGCAGCCTGTGAGGGTGAGTCATGTGGGCTATCGGCAGGGCGATCGCCTGCTGTACCGCGCCAAAGTTACGCCGATCCAAGCCTAGATGCCGTTGCCCTCTACCTAGTGCCAGCCCCAGCAAAACTTTTACCCTGGCTATAAATACTCAATGAAGTTGGAGGTTTTTTTGCAGTTCTTTACGGAATTTGGGCCTGAGCATGGGAATCTTATGCGTGGGTAGGTCATAACCGGGCAAACCCATCTGCACCCTTACTATACAGAACCCCACTTTCTAGCTGAACTCCTTATATTTGAAAAGCTCCCGGCCTAGGTCGGGAGCTTTTCGTTAGGGCAAAGCGATTAGCGATTTTGGACTGGCGATTTTGGCTTTTGGATGTCCCTCCTCCCCACCCCTCTCACCTTCTCCATCCACCTGCCTACTCCCCTACCCGCCTACTCCTCCCGTTCCGGCTTCAGCAACGGGAAGGCAATCACATCGCGAATGCTGGGGCTATCGGTGAGGAGCATCACCAGGCGATCGATGCCGATACCCTCGCCACAGGTGGGCGGCATGCCATGCTCCAGAGCCGTGAGAAAATCCTCGTCTACGCCCGTAGCTTCTAGATCACCCGCCGCTTTACGTGCCGCCTGTAGCTCAAAGCGCTGCCGCTGGTCGATGGGGTCAGTCAACTCCGAAAAGCCGTTGGCGGTCTCGCGGCCCACCACAAATAGCTCAAATCGTTCCACCACTCCAGGTCGGCTGCGGTGGGGCTTCGACAGGGGCGAAATCTCCACCGGGTGGTCGATCAAAAACGTCGGCTGAATTAGGGTTTCTTCAATTTTTTGCTCAAAGACTTCGTTCAGCAGTTTGCCGATCGAGTCGCAGTCTTCGACACCGTGCAGCTTGAGATCCTTCACAGCAGCCTTGGCGTCTTCGAGGGTGGTGAACTGGCGAAAATCTAGCCCGGTGTGCTCCTGCACCAGGTCGTGCATCGTCACCCGCTTCCAGGGGGGCGTCAGGTCAATGTCTACGCCCTGGTAGGTGATCTTGAGCGTGCCCAGAATGTCTTTGGCGAGAGTCGCGATCAGGTCTTCCGTCAGATTCATCAGGTCGTGGTAGTCGGCGTAGGCCTGGTAAAATTCAACGCTGGTGAACTCGGGGTTGTGGCGGGTCGACACGCCCTCGTTGCGAAAGATGCGGCCAATCTCAAACACTCGCTCAAAGCCGCCCACCACTAGCCGCTTCAGGTGCAGCTCGGTGGCGATGCGCAGGTAGAGATCCATCTCTAGAGTGTTGTGGTAGGTGACGAAGGGGCGCGCCTCCGCTCCCCCGGCCTCGCTTTGCAGCACCGGGGTTTCGATCTCTAAGAATCCCCGATCTTCCAAGTAGCGACGGATGCCGGAGGTGATCAGCGCCCGCTTGCGAAAGGTGTCGCGCACGGTGGGGTTGACGATGAGATCGACGTAGCGCTGGCGGTAGCGCTTGGCCACATCCGTCAGGCCGTGCCACTTGTCGGGCAGGGGCAGCAGCGCCTTGGTGAGCATGGCATACTCCTGCACCTTGACCGAGAGTTCACCCTTTTCGGTGCGCTTGATGGTGCCGCGCACGCCCAAAATGTCGCCCACATCGGTGAGCTGCTTCAGGTGCTCAAAGGCCTGCTCATCCGCTGCGCCCATGTGCTCTTGAATGGTGGCCTTCTCAAGGTAGAGCTGAATGATGCCGCTCTCATCTTGCAGGGTAAAGAAGGCCAGCTTGCCAAATACCCGCCGCGCCAAAATTCTGCCAGCGAGGGAAACGATCGCATCCACCTCGGCTCCGGCTTCTAAATCGGTGTATTTGGCCTGCAAGTCGGCGGTGTGGTGAGTGACATCCCACCGATAGGCGAAGGGGTTTTGGCCGAGCTGCTTGAGGTCTTCTACCTTTTGCAGGCGGGCGGCGCGAATTTCGTCAAGGCTAGAGGCGCTTTGGCCTGGGCGGTTAGAGTCAGACGACATAGCTAGGGGGTGAATGGCAAAACGTCACAAGCCCCCATTATAGGGAACCCTGGCCCCCGCACCGCGAGGAGCGTCAATCCTCTAAAGCAGTTAAGCCTGGCCGCTAGCCCCTCTCCAAGTAGAAGAATCCAGCGGTCAGGCTTAGGTTAAATCTGGCAATAGCAGCCTAGAAGTAGGCGTAGGAGGATGCGGTGGCGGCGGCGATCGCAACCAATCCCTGCCGCAAAAACGACAGCAGCAAAAAGGCCAAAATCGGTGAGAGATCAATGCCGCCCAGGGGAGGAATGATCGAGCGAAACAGGTTCAGATAGGGGTCGGTCAGCTGACTCAGCACCGAGAAAGGCGGGCTAAACCAATCCACATTGGGAAACCAGCTCAGAAGAATGCGCACGATCAGAAGGATCGTATAGATGGATAAAAACGTGGTGAGGGTTTGTACCAATATGTCCATTTGAGAACCTCGGCAGTAGTCGTTATCAACAATACACGGAGCGTCTAAGTCTGTCAGTTAGTGTAACGGTTTGCTTCGCCCAGCACGGGGCGAACCCGGTAGATTTGCTTAAGAGTCGATACGGGAGGGGCTTTCCCAAGGGCGCTCAGAGTGGCCGTTGATGCCGCCGAGCTGCTGCCGCACGTCATCGATCGCATCGTTGAGCTGGGCAATTTTGTCTTCTAGGCCGAGGCGGGCGGCTTCAATGCTCTCTTCGTCGGGGTCGTCAAATTCGCCAAAGGCCAGGCTGCCGCTGGTTTTGGGTAGCGCAGATTTGGTCTTGCCCCCCGACTGCTGCATGCGCGTGGCCGCCAGCGCACCCACCACGCCGCCCAGGGCGCCACCCACCAGGGTGCCGAGTAAAAATCCGCCGACGAAATTGTCTTGCTGACTCATAGGTTTTGTCCACCTAACCCAAAGAAAGAAACCCGAAGAACCGTTGCCTAGGATACTCTATTGTGCCAAAGCGCAGGGTAGGACGCCATCGTGCCGCCTACCTGTTTACATTCTGACGGATTTTCGGGCGATCGCCGGGCCTGCTCCTGCTTTTATGTTCGTCACTCATCTAGGTGCCAAAGGTGCGATCGCCCGCATCCCCCAGCCCCGGTACGATAAACCCGTGCTCATTTACCGTCTCGTCAATCATGGCGGTGTAGATAGTCACCGTAGGGTAAGCCGCCGCCAGCTTTTGCAGAGCCGGAGGTGCCGCCACAATCGAAATGATACGCACCACCGCCGGGTCAATGCCTCGCTGGGTCAGCTCAGCCATCATCGCCATAATGGTGCCACCCGTGGCCAGCATCGGCTCGCTAATGATTACCCGCGTGGCGGGGTCGAGCTGGGCCGGGAGCTTGTTCAAATAGCAGCTCGCCTCCAGGGTTTCTTCGTTGCGCACAAAGCCCACGTGATACACCGAGGCCAGGGGCAGTAAGGCCTGAATGCCCGGCATTAGCGCCAGCCCCGCCCGCAAAATCGGCACGATCATCGTCGGCACCTCAGGGTTAATAAAGGTGGCCGGGGCCGGGCCGAGGGGCGTATTCACCGTCGTATCCATTGTCGGCACCCACTCACGAATGGCCTCGTAGGTGAGCCAGCGGCCCAGTTCTTCCATCGCCGAGCGAAACAGCGGCCCCGGCGTATCGGCATCGCGGGCTACCCCCAACCAATGCTTGACCAGAGGATGCGGCGGCACATAAATCCGCAGTTGAAACGATGACATAGCCCAACTCCCACCAAAATCTGCCACATCATACCCCGGAGTCCCCCAGAGACGCGATTTCTCCCCTATGTCCTGCCACTTCCCCACCCTGTAATTCAAAATTCAAAACTCTACCCCAACTCCCTCCCCCCCAACTCTCCTAATTCCACTACGGCTTTCGCCATACGGTCGATTCGGTGTAAAAACCCCGCTTTCTCATGGGTAAGCCACACCTGTGCTCAGCCGTTGGTTTTGTCAAGATAGTCATGTCGGCGAAAGGAGATAGCAATGGCAAAACGATTCTTTGGCAAACCCTTTATGAACTGGTACCGTCAGTTACTCCGCAACTCGAAATATCGCTGGGTTGTGCTGTTTGGCACCTTGGTTTATCTGGTAAGCCCCATTGATATTGCCCCCGACATGTTTCCCGTTTTGGGCTGGCTAGACGATGGCCTCATCGCCACGATCGCCATCACCGAAATCACCCAGATCTTGCTTGATCGCAAACGCAACTTCCGCCAGGTTGACGAGACTGTAGCCATGACAGAAGCGGTCAATACCAACGAAACCGTAATTGACGTAGATTCTGTTGCCGTTATCTAACCCTAGCTAAGTCTGGCTGTGGGGCACCACCTGAGGGTAACCCCGGCCCCGTTTGGACTAGCAAAAATCAGAAAATTCAACCTTTCAACCCCATTTTTAATTAGGAGAAGCCCCCATGACTCACCCCGTACAAGACCGCGTTAAGACCGAGTGGGAAAAAGCCCAAAAAGAAGGTGGCCAGCGCGCCAGCCGCATTCGCGAAATCGTCAAAGCTGCCGCCGCCGAAGCCCTGGCTGAACTCAGAGAAGGCTCTGGCGAAATCGAAACCCAGGGCCGCAAAACCCTGGCCGAAATGATTGCCCAACTTCGGGCCAACGAAGCTGCCGATGCCGCTGCCGCTGAGGCGGTTGCCGATGCAGTGGCCGAGGCCGTTCAGGCTGAATCCCTAGAGGCTGAAGCCGTCGTTGAAACCGATGCCTCTGCTCCCACCTGGGCACAAATCTTTGCCGACCTGCGCTACCTGGCCGACGATCGCAAAGTCGGTTGGGCCCAGCAGCTTCTCTCTGGCCTCCAGACCCAGATCGATCGCTTTGACACCAAAATGGCTACGGAACAGGGCGATCGCTACGATGTTGTGCGTCCCCTAGTGCGCGGCTTTCGCTCCCTGGTGGCGCTGGCCTATGGCAAACTGGGCCAGCCCGCTGAGCCCCCTGCGCCCACCCCTGTCCACATCGTTGTGCTAGACGATGTCGAAACCCCAGCGGATGACGCTACGAACGTTTAATTTCGGTTGGTTGTGTGTATTGAACCCTAGGTAAAGCAAAGCGCCCTCACGTAACATCGTCGGGGCGCTTTTTTATGCAGTTTTGATGCCAGGGGCACCAAAAACGGTAACAAAGTACGGCGGTTACATTGCGCTGTGCAAACCTGTGCAACGTTTCCTGGCGGTGCGCGCCCCAGCGGCAAGTCAACTTGATAGAACAGTGAAACCACGGGTTTGGTGGCTAGATCTAGCTTTGTCCAGCCGACCTGTGCCCAGCAGCATTAGCAATACTCCTCATTTTGGCGAGTGTTTACCTATGGTTAGCTCTCCTCTCGCCCAGCCTTTTCAACGCACCCAGCCGGGGAGTAGCCTGTCTGCCGCTGACCCACAGCTGGCTCTGGCCGTGGCCGACGATGGATTTTTGCGATCGCTGCTCACCGAGAGTCTGCCTGCGATCGCCCACCCCCACGAAATTGGCTCCGTCACCGTCGAAGTCGGCGTTCCCCTGCCCCAGGGCCGCATGGATGCCGTGCTCACTTTTGAACATATCAACTGTGTGCTGGCCGGGTCGTACCCCAATGCACCGCCGCTGCCCGATGTTCACAACCACCGCGAATACCAGGCCATTACCCCCTGCCACTCTGACCTCGCCACCCTGGCGCAGAATGTGTCGCTGACCGAAGCGGAGGGACTGCTGGCGCGATCGGGCTTTGACGACGACGAGGTGCAGCACATTCTCAACCTGCCCTCCCAGGGGTGGCACAAGTCGTGGTGGTACAGCCTCGCCCCCGATGGGTTTCTCACCGTGCCCTTTCAGCGCCACATTCGCAGCCGCTGCTACGCCGACGGCACCGTCACCCTGCAATTTAGAGATCACTACGCCCAGCAGCGCCCCGAGGGCTTTCGCAGCCAGCCCCAAAAGCTGCCGGTGGTAGTGCATTCGCCCCAGGCCAGCTTTTGCGACAACCTGGCCCAAATCAACCTCAGCCGCCAGGCTCTAGGCATTCCCCAGGCGATTTTGATCGCCGATGATTTGTCAGAACTCGAAGTCGAGGGCTACATTCGCCAAAACGTGAGCCTCTACCGCCAGCGCAGTTTGGAATATTTGCTCAACGCCAACTGCCGTTCCTGTAGTCAGACCAAGTGCCCGCTTCAGGGGGTAGATTCGTCGCCCGTGCTGGCCTGTAGGTCGTTCCGCCCCGTAGAAGTGGGAACGTAAACCTGCCCCGGTGGGTTCAGCAGCACCGGCATTTTGCTAGAGGTAGCGTGGCGCTGAATTTGTCCCCAGCTCAGGGTGACAGCCCCGCCCGCCAGCAGCAGGCCAAACAATGCCAAAGAAACCTTGTCTTCTGTCGCTCCCATGAGGCCATCCACAGCGCCTACGGTGAGCGCTGTAGCCAGCCACGGTTGTTTTCTAAAAAGCACCTTAATGGGTCGGTCTCCTAGATGTAACAGGTTTAATGACGGTGAAGTGGCTCTTGGGGATTCCCCTGCCCCCTCAAAAAGGAGGTACCAAGCGAAATCTTCACAGCAAGATCTGAATGGATTGGTTTCAGCTATAAAGTAGCGTTCCCAAAGATGGAGAAATTGCTTATCTAGCGCAAGCCCAGCCAGGTGACGATCGCCTGTCCGGTGGCTAGCTCAAACAGCACCAGCGCCACAAAGCCCAGCATGGCAGCCCGCCCATTCAGCCGCTCGGCGTAGTCGTTAAAGCCCGCCTTGGAGCGCTCGATGGTGGGGGTGACGGTGGGTTCGAGGTTGGCCATGGGTTTAGGGTGTGTCGTTTGCTTTCCTAGCCTACCCTATGGGTTGCCGGTTGTGATATGGACGTGGACAGACGGGGCGATCGCCCCCTCACCCCCATCTCCGGCCACCCCACCTCGATCTACCGTCTTCAGCCGACTGACCCAGCGCTGCATCAGGCGTTGCTATTCTGCACTCGGGGAAACTTGCCGGTCTAGACACAACGCCAGCCGTTCCATCAGTTTTGGAATATATCTATAGAAGTGTTCGTTACGGAGCTGCATGGCATCAACCGTGCAACTGCCACAATGCACTCCGGCGGGTGGCACCGCGATCGCCTGCACCACCTCATCCGACACGCCAGCCCAGGGCAAATGTCCCTCCGGAGCCTGCAACGAGTAGGTCAACTCCGACTCGTTCAACCAGTCACTGCCGATGAAGTCAACCTCAGCGCGAGGAGCCGCCAGTTTCCAGCCGACGCGATCGCGAAAGGCATTGACCGCCGCTGCACCATCGCTGGGATGAGCGGCCAGCGCCTCCTGCCAAAGACGCCGCTGCACACTGAGCCCAAACCGCCCGTCGCTGGCCGTCAGCCACATTTGGTCAATGGCCTTGATCAGCTCTGGCCGCAACAATACTGGGTCAGAGGGTAGGGGATCAAACGGTGGCAGTGAGGTTGTCCCTGGGGCTAACAACCGTCGGGTTATGCGGTCGGCAGCGGCCCAGTCTTGAGCTTGAAGTCGTTCTTGTAACAGCGTCAACTGCTCGTCAATCGCCCCATCGAAGTTGGCATTTGCAGTCTGGCAGGTGCCCACCATTGAGTGCACGTACTCACTAGGGCTTAAGTAGTGGACGGTCTGTATCTGCTGGGGCAGGCCGCTGGTGGGGCGCAGACTGACATAGAGGCCATGCACCGAATCTGACGTTCCATAGAGACGGTCGGCACGGTTGGGCTGACCGCGAAAAGGGTCTTCAAAGGGCAGTTGAGCATAGTCAGCATCGGGAGCTAATTGCTCATAATCGATTAGGGCAGCGGCATTGAGCAGGGTTTGCACCCGACCCGTCTGAGTCTGCCACTGCACCGTTAGGGTCAAGGCTGGTGCGATCGGGTTTTGCAGATTGTCCGCCGCAGTAGTTTCCGGCAGGCTACCCGTTAGTAGATAGGTTAAAGTACCTCCCTGGCCCAGAGAAACCATCGTTTCACAGGCGATTCGGGAAGGGGTGCCCTGGGCATTAACAGAGAGCGGTGCAGTGGTTGCCAAAGCTACCGTCAAAACACAGCCTAACGGTTTCAGGATCAGTATCTCAGGCATAGGCGTTACCCCCAACAGAATACGGACTGCGGCCAGTATCAATCATTTCAGACGAGCCTCTGCTCTGGTTGCGCAAATTGATACGCGATCGCGTTGTTTAGCATCCGTTTGAACAGTGGTTTCTTAGACGACTGTTCCCAACTACCGGTTCAGACGCGGGGCAGTGCAGGCCCCAACCTCGCCCCTTACAATAGGGCTCATCCCCCAGACTCACCGATCTCGAGAACCCCACCGTGGCAGCAACCTCTTCCCAAGCCGACAAGCCCACCCTGATGTTGGTAGATGGCCATTCCCTGGCCTTTCGCTCGTACTTTGCCTTTGCAAAAAATGCCGACGGCGGTTTGCGCACCTCCACTGGCATTCCCACCAGCGTGTGCTACGGCTTCTTGAAGTCGCTGCTCGACATGATGGAAGTCGAAAAGCCCGAGTACGCCGCCGTCGCCTTTGACCTGGCCCAGCCCACCTTTCGCCACGAGGCCGACGCCACTTATAAAGATGGTCGCCCCGAAGCGCCAGAGGGGTTTACAGAAGATGTGGAAAACCTCAACGAGCTGCTGACCGACTTTGGGCTGAATATCTACGTGGCCCCTGGTTTTGAGGCCGACGACGTGATCGGTACCCTGGCCACTAAGGCATTGGCCGAGGGGTTTTGCGTCAAAATTCTCAGCGGCGACCAGGATCTCTTTCAGCTAATCGACCCCGACGAGTGCATTACCGTGCTGCACCTGGGCAACGCCTTTGCCAAGGGGCCAAAGACGGGACTAGCTCAGGAATTCAAAATTGAAGACGTCAAGGCAAAGCTAGATATTTTTCCCCACCAGGTGGTGGACTACAAAGCGCTGTGCGGCGACTCATCGGACAACATCCCTGGGGTGAAGGGCATTGGCGCGAAAACCGCCGCCAAGCTGCTGGCCGAGTATGGCGACCTCGATGCCATCTACGCCGATATCGACAACATCAAGGGCGCGACCCAAAAGAAGCTGATTGAGGGCAAAGAGTCGGCATACCACTCGCGCTATATGGCCAAAATTATTACCGATATTCCCGATGAGGAGTTGCCCATCGACCTGGCCACCTGCAAGCTGGATGGCTTTGACCCCGATGTGGTAATTCCTGCGCTCAAAAAGCTGGAGTTTCAAAATTTTGTCAATCGTTTGGGCAAGCTGCAGATTGCCTTTGGCGGCCAGGCGGCTGAGGAAACAGCAGCGAAGGCCAGCCAAGCGCTGAGTGGGGGTTCTAGCCCAAGTCGTTCCAGCCGCTTTGAGGACACGGGCGGCGCGGATGTGGCCTTCTTTACGGCGGAGGAAACTGACAGTGCCCAGGGGGTGGATGAGGTGGCGATCGCCCCCCAGATCATCACCACCGAAGCCCAGCTCTACGAACTGCTCGACATTCTCTCGGAGCAAAAGAACCCCGCCACCCCTGTTTCCTGGGACACCGAGACGACATCGCTGGAGCCGAGGGATGCCGCACTGGTTGGGATCGGCTGCTGCTGGGGGCCGGGCCGGGCTGATATGGCCTACATTCCGGTGGGCCATAGCAATGGGGAAATGTTGCCGTTGGATAGGGTGCTAGACGCGCTGCGTTCCGTGCTCGAAAGCGACGAATTCCCCAAAGCGCTGCAAAATGCCAAGTACGATCGCCTGGTATTCCGCCACCAGGGGATTCAGCTGGCGGGCGTGGTCTTCGACACTATGCTGGCCAGCTACGTGCTCAACCCTGAGACCAGCCACAACCTGACGGATCTGAGCCTGCGCTACCTCAACCTGGTGGCTCAGAGTTACGAGGAGTTGGTGCCCAAGGGCAAGACCATTGCCGATATGGCGATCGCCGCTGTGGCCAATTACTGCGGAGCCGACGTTCACACCACCTACCTCCTGGTACCCAAGCTCCAGGCTGAGCTAGACGAAGTCCCCGATATTAAAACCCTGTTTGCCAAGGTCGAAATTCCCCTGGAGCCGGTGCTGGCGGAGATGGAATGTACGGGCATTCGCGTTGACCCCGACTATCTAGCCACCTTCTCAAAGCAGCTCGAAATTGACCTGGCCCGCCTAGAAAAATCCGCCTACGAAGCTGCTGGGGAAACCTTTAACATGGGTTCTCCTAAGCAGTTGAGTACGCTGTTTTTTGAAAAGCTGGGGCTCGACAAGCGCAAGTCGCGCAAAAACAAGTCGGGCGGCTACTCCACCGATGCCTCAACCCTCGAAAAGCTCCAGGGCGACCACGCCGTAGTCGATTTGGTGGTCGAGCACCGCACGTTATCCAAACTGAAATCGACCTACGTGGATGCCCTGCCCACCCTGATTCGCCCCGAAACCCACCGGGTGCACACCGACTTTAACCAGGCGGTAACGGCCACCGGGCGGCTGTCATCGTCGAACCCGAACCTGCAAAACATCCCCATTCGCACCGCCTTTAGCCGCAAGATTCGGGCGGCGTTCATTCCTGAAAACGGCTGGCAGCTAGTGGCGGCAGACTACTCGCAGATTGAGCTGCGCATTCTGGCCCACCTCAGCGGTGAGCCGGTGCTGGTAGAGGCCTACAAAAATAACGACGACGTTCACGGCCTCACCGCCCGGCTGCTATTTGAGAAAGACGACATCACGGCTGAAGAGCGGCGGGCGGGCAAGGTAATCAACTTTGGCATTATCTACGGCATGGGGGCTTCTCGCTTTGCCCGCGAGGCGGGGGTCAGCCGCACCGATGCCAAGACCTTTATCGATCGCTACTACGAGCGCTATCCCAAAGTCTTTGAGTATCTGCTGAAAATGCAGCGAGAGGCGATCGCCCAGGGCTACGTGCAGACCATCTGTGGGCGGCGGCGGTATTTTAATTTTACGGATGGGAAATTGCGATCGCTGCGCGGCACCGACCCCGCCAGCATCGATCTAGACTCCCTCCGCTCTAACGGCTACGATGCCGGGTCCCTGAGGGCAGCAGCCAACGCCCCCATTCAGGGCAGCAGCGCCGACATCATCAAAATTGCCATGATTCACCTGCACGAACTGCTGAAGGATTATCAAGCCAACCTGCTCCTCCAGGTTCACGACGAACTGGTGTTTGAGGTGCCCCCCGACGAGTGGGCAGAACTTCAGCCCAAAATTACCGCCGTGATGGAGTCTGCCGTGGAGCTGAAGGTGCCCCTCAAGGTCGAAGCCCACGCCGGACCAAACTGGATGGAAGCGAAGTAACGACAGCGCAGTAAACCTATTTTTGGGAAAGCACACTCGATGGATTCAACTCGGTACACCCGTGGGCAAGAGGCGTTGGCCAGAATTCATGGCCACATTGGTCAAGGAGTAATGGAGGCCCTAGGCGATTTTGCTCCCGATTTTGCGCGGTTCACCATTGAGTTTCCCTACGGCGATATTTGCTCCCGTGAGGGTTTGTTGCCCAAAGAAAGGCAAATTGCCACGATCGCATCCCTGGTCACCCTTGGCAATGCACCTACCGTTTTAAAGGCCCATATTCAAGGCGCGTTAAATGTGGGCTGCACCCGAAATGAAGTTGTCGAAGTCATAATGCAAATGTCGGTTTATGCAGGCTTTCCCGCTGCGATCAATGCACTATTGATTGCCAAAGATGTATTTGCAGAGCTAGATGCCCAAACCCAGATTTAGTCGGCATAGTCAATCTCGGTCGATTCAGGCTTGTTTATAAATAAACGAATTCTCTATTTGATTTGAGATCAACAGTTTACCTTCTGCCCCTCCTCAACAAATAGCCAAAAATATGCTTTGCGATCGCATCTCGGCTTCCAACCTCTGTAGCCATGGGTAAAAATTAAGTTTTCAAAACGGCTTCATGGGCGTTCCACCTTTGGCGATATAGTGCGGCCAATTGTGCATTTGGTGCATTGCCCGCTATGGCAAAGTTTTCCGCCACCGCAGCTTTTTGGGGACTGTTGATCGGCTCTGGTGTAGTCTCGTCTGGGGTCATGGCTCAGGAAGTACCCCTAGCACAAACGTCGAGCCGTCAGGCGGAAACTGAGGTGGCCGACTGGTTTGAGGCCAATCGCGATCGCCCCAACCTACTGCGAGCCTTTGTACAGCGCATGCCCAAGGGTGGCGACATTCACAGCCATCTGAGCGGGGCCGTCTATGCCGAGCGCTACCTCCAGTGGGCAGCGGCAGACGGATACTGCATTGACCCAGCAGGGCCTGCCCTAGTTGAGCCCAGCGCCTGCAATCAAGACAGCAGCTACTTTCCGGCAGCTCAGCTCTACGGTCGCCCGGCCACCTACGACACGTTGGTCAATCTGTGGTCAACGCGCAATCTACCCTTTGCCAATCAGTCGGGCCACGACCAGTTTTTCGAGGCGTTTGGCGGCTTTGACGCCATATCCTCTTCCCTGACACGCCAAGATGACATGGTGGCTGAGGTCGCAAACCGCGCCGCCGCACAGCATATTTTTTACCTGGAGCTGTTGATGACGGTCAAAGGTAGCGAGGCAAGGCAGCTAGGGCGAACCGTGGGCTGGAGCGGCGATTTTGCCCAAATGCGCCAGCGGCTGCTCGACGCGGGTTTGATAGATTTAGTTGCCCAGGGCAGTCAGGATATGGCTGCCCTCGAACGCGAGGTGAACCAGACGTTAGGCTGTGAGACACCACGCCCCCAGCCCGGCTGCGAAGTAACGGTGCGATTTTTGCAGCAGACCACCCGCACCCGCCTGCCCGAAGAGGTATTTGCCCAGTTTGTCTACGCCTTTGAGCTGGCCAAAGCCGACTCCCGCGTGGTCGGCATTAACCTGGTGGCTCCCGAAGACAACCCTGTGGCCCTGCGCGACTACAGTCTGCACATGGAGATGATTGGGTTCCTCAAAACCCAGTTCCCCGAGGTCAACGTTTCGCTTCACGCTGGCGAGCTGACCCTGGGGCTGGTGCCGCCCGACGACCTGCGCTTTCACATTCGCCAGGCGGTGGAGGTAGCCCAGGCCAGCCGCATTGGCCATGGAGTCGCCATTCTCTACGAAAACGAGCCCTTTCAACTGCTGGAGGAAATGCGCCGCCGGGGCGTACTGGTAGAAATTTGCCTCACCAGCAATGAGGTAATTCTCAATGTTGAGGGCGACGAGCATCCTTTTCTTGACTACCGGGCCGCTGGGGTACCGATGACTTTGGCCTCCGACGACGAGGGCATTGCCCGCATCGACCTGAGCAACGAGTATTGGCTGGTGGCCCAGCGCTACGACCTGGGCTACCGCGACCTTAAGCAGCTGGCCCGCAACAGCTTGGAATATAGCTTTCTCGCGGGCGACAGTCTCTGGGCCTCGCCTGCGTTTAGCCAGCTCTCAGCCCCCTGCGCCAGTGATACCCCTGGCTTGGGGACGACCTCGGAGGGCTGCGCCAGCTTTTTGGGGGGGAGCGATCGCGCCCGCACCCAGTGGCAGCTCGAAGCCGAATTTGCCGAATTTGAGTCGCTATCGTCGTTTCGGTCTCGCTGATGGCACAGGTTTTACTCGTTACTGGCGGCAGTCGAGGCATTGGCGCTGCTACGGCCCGTCTCGCTGCCGAGCGGGGGTATGCGGTCTGCGTCAACTATTTACACAATCAGGCGGCGGCTCTTGAGGTGGTTGACGCGATCGCCCAAGCGGACGGACAAGCCATTGCCGTCGCCGCCGATATTTCTCTAGAAGACGACGTTCTGCGCCTCTTTCAAACGGTGGATGAGCAGTTGGGTACGCTGACGGCCCTGGTGAACAACGCTGGAATTTTGGAGCAGCAGCGGCGGGTAGACGAACTCGATGCCGCCCGGCTCAACCGCGTCTTTGCCGCCAACGTCACCGGCAGCTTTCTCTGCGCGAAAGAAGCCGTGAAGCGCATGTCAACGAAGTATGGCGGGGTCGGCGGGGCGATCGTCAATGTGTCGTCAGTGGCGGCGCGGCTAGGGTCGCCGGGGGAATATGTGGACTACGCCGCCTCTAAGGGTGCGATCGACAGCCTCACTATTGGCCTGGCGAAAGAAGTAGCCGCGGAAGGCATTCGCGTCAACGCGGTGCGTCCCGGCTTTATCTATACCGATATTCACGCCAGCGGCGGCGAGCCCGATCGCGTCGAGCGGGTAAAGTCGGCTGTGCCCATGCAGCGGGGCGGGCAGGCGGTGGAAGTGGCCCAGGCGATTCTGTGGCTACTTTCTGCTGAGGCCTCCTATACCACCGGTTCATTTATCGATATAGCAGGCGGCAAGTGAGCCGGAAATTTTCCCAATCCCCGCCATGGGAACCTGAGTTGGACTAGACAATCGGGATGCTCAAATTTGTTGTTTGGATGAGCAAGCCCGGATGTTCGAACCTGCTAACCTTTCCACCTGTGACCCAACAATTCAACCGACAAACTTGCCCTACCCCCTCGCACAAAAGTCGGATGGATAGGGTAAGTTTAGGCCTGTGGTTTGGCTTTCCTTGGTTGTGTTGTGGGTTTCGGTTATGGGTTACAGACGTTTTTTCACCGGACTTTGCCTGGGCCTCGTGCTCAGCGTGTGTCTGTCTTGTTCCCAGCGGGCACTGCTCTCGGAACCCTCTGTTGCAGTGCCCCCAGATGCTGAAGCTGAAGCAATATCCCCCGCTGAGGCCCGCGAAGGGGCGGTGACAGATGTGGCTCCAGCTCCGCCAGAGCTGACTGCCGAAGCCCAGGCGATCGTGGCCAGCGTCGCTGGGGGGCTGGCCAACCCACCCCGTAAGGATGTGCGCCTGGTAGCGATTAGCGACCTTAATAGCGCCTACGGCTCGACTGACTACGACCCTGAGGTGGATAAGGCGATCGCCCTATTACCCTTTTGGCAGCCCGACCTGGTCGTGTGCGGCGGCGACATGGTGGCGGGGCAAAGTCCATCCCTCACGGCACCTCAAATTCAGGCCATGTGGCAGGCGTTTGATGACCACGTGGCGGCCCCCCTGCGCCAACAATCGGTACCCTTTGGCTTCACCATCGGCAACCACGATGCCTCGGGGGCCAGGGGGCCAAACAACCAATTTCTGTTTCAGCAGGAACGCGATTTGGCCACGGCCTACTGGACGGCCCCCGAACATAGCCCTGGGGTCAACTTTATCGATCGCACCGATTTTCCTTTCTACTACACCTTTGAGCAGCAGGGGATTTTCTTCATGGCCTGGGATGGCTCGTCGAGCCGCCTGCCTGAAGAAAAGCTGGCCTGGGTCGAGCAAGCCCTGGCCAGCGACACCGCCCAGCAGGCCAAAGCCCGCATTTTGCTCAGCCACCTGCCTCTCTACGGCATCGCGGTAGGGCGCGACAAACCCGGCGAAGTGCTCGACAACGCCGATCAGCTGCGGGCCATGCTAGAGCGCTACAACGTGCACACCTACATCAGCGGCCACCAGCACGCCTACTATCCGGGCCACCGGGGCAATCTTCAGCTGTTGCACACCGGCCTTTTGGGGTCTGGGCCACGGGCTCTAATCGACAGCAGTCTGCCGCCGGGGAAGGTGCTGACCGTCATTGATGTTGACTTTGCCGACCCAGAACTGACTACCTACACCAGCTACGACATGGCCACCCTGCGCACCATCGAGTACGCCGAACTGCCCCGCTTTCTGGCGGGCCACAACGGTATTGTGCTGCGGCGAGATGTTGACTACGACGAGCTGGCTCCCGACGAAAAATCCTTTTGTGAGCAGCGGTTGGGCCAGGGGCTCTGCACTGGGCATTTGCCCTTTCCCAGGCCCAAAACTTACAGCGCCTAGCCACCGTTTGAATCCCATCAGGTGGGCTAGGCAGTGGCCTATTCTGTGCTAATCTAATAAGGATTACGGGCAACTATGCCCGAATTTTATTGTCTGTATTACTTCGTACTGACAGCTAGCCATGACGACTCTGCCTAGAGCAATGGGAGGTGGCTCGACCGCTCTAGGGCAATTTAGAACAGTCTGTAGGTTCAACAACCTGTTGTTTGATTCGTTAGTGCATGTCCAGGAGTATAGAAGCGATTTCGTATGACTCAAGTCGTTGTAGGTGAAAACGAAGGCATTGAATCGGCCCTGCGCCGCTTTAAGCGGCAGGTCTCCAAGGCTGGGGTTTTTTCAGAAGTTAAGCGTCGTCGCCACTTCGAGACGCCCCAAGAAAAGCAAAAGCGCAAAGCCGTCGCGCGTCGCAAGAAGCGCTTCCGTTAAGCCCCAGCTCGTGTAAACCACTTGTAAGGCAACTGCTATGAAAGAGGGATGCTGCTAGCCAGCGTTCCTCTTTTGTTGTGGACTGGGAAGACGGGTTATACCAAATCCGAATCACATAACCCCGATTCTCACAAGGCATAACCGTAGGGTGCATTCGCGGCTATAATCACGTCCGACAACGCCTCAATCGCTTTGATTAGCCGCAATGCACCTCTCGAGAACCGGGGGTAAACAAGCAGGATTTGGTATTAGTCATCGGCGTTGGCGGTAACCAGGGTCAGCAGCGGGCCAACCTGCTCTTGGCCGCTCACCGCCAATTCGCTGTGGCAGAGCACAACGCGATCGCTGACTCGGCCCAGCAGATCGCGCACAATGCGCTCGGGGCGATCGCAGTGCAGCATTTCAATATCCTCAGTCGTCCAGGGGCGGCCCCGGTAAGATCGTAGAAACAGCGGATAGCCAAACAGCAGATTGTCGGTACCGGCCAGCCAGCGAGGGGATCCGGCATCAATCCAAAAGTGCCAGCGGTGGCGCAGGCGTTGCAGGCGATACTGGTACACGGTGGCGATGGTAATTACCTGAGCTGACTCCACCGGGTATGGGTTGGCGGTTACGGTGCCCTGGCGCAGCAGCAAAATAAACCGCTCCAGAGAGTTTTTGAGTGTCACAGTAGATTTTTGATCCAGCATCGGGGCCACCTGACGCAGGCGATCTTCTACCGCCCAGTAGTGCTGGGCGGTTTCCATCAGCTCCCGCAGGGCGGCCAGCTGGTCGGCGGGCAGATGGCTACCGCCCCAGTAAAAGGCCTGAATGGCGCGATCGAGCACGCTAATCACCCCCGGCGTCAAGCGCTGCTGACGCTGCTGGCGCTGCTGCTCGATCCATTGGCGCAGGCGACTGTAGGCTTCGGTGGCCTTGTAGCCCAGGCGATCCCAGCGATCGAAGCGCTCTACGGGCAGCAGTTCGGGCTGCTCTAGGCTGGGTTCAAAGCAGTGGTCAACCAGCAGCTCGGCCCGCACCGGGTCAATCTGTACGGCCTCAAACCAGGGGCCGACCTCCGGAGCCTGGGGAATCTGGCTCAGCACCACCAGCATTTCAGCAACCTCCTCGGCGGTGGCCAGCCGCCCTAGGCCAGGATACACAAAGGTCAGCAGGGTGAGCAGCGATCGCACCAAAGGCGAGTGAATCACAGGCCGCTGGTCGCTAAGGGAGGCCACGGGTAGCCCGCGATCGCTGAGAATTTCGGCCAGGGTGTAGCGGGCGATCGCATCTAAACCCGGCCCAATAATCGCAATCTCCTGGGGAGCCACCTGCCCTTCCTTCACCACCTCGACCACGCGCTCCGCCGTCTGGCGCAGCAGTTCCCCCCGCGACACCGTTTGCAGGGTTTCAAAACAGGGCAAAGGTTCCGGCAGCGCTAAAGGATCCATTACCCACTCCACCACCTGATCGCCCCAGGAATAGGCCAGGGAGTCGGTCGCCGGGGTGGTCTGGTCGGTCACCTGGCACTGATCCCGCAGCGGTTCGAGGGCGTCAGGATCAGCCCCCAGCCCCATGCGCACCTTGCCGTGGCGGTTCCAGGTGAGGGCCACAGGTCGCCCGGCATCGATAAACACCTGAATCCACTGGGCGGCGATCGCCGGATATTCATCTAAGTCATCGGCAAACAGTCCGCCGTAGCGGGTCAGCAGTTTCTCTTGGTAGAGGGGATGAGGCAGCAAATGACGCCAGTAAAGCTCGGTCATCACCCCGTAGGTGAGCAGTCCCCGCGCCAAACACCAGTCGCGCCAGTCCACCAGCGCTTGACCGATCGCCCGCCACACCGCTTCCGGGGCAAAGCCGGGAGGAATACCCTCCGGCAGCAGCACGGGCAAGTCTTCGGCGGGGATCCCTCCGGCGGCGGCTAGCTGCAAAAAATCGAGCGATCGCCGCACGATCTGAGCCTCCAGCCAGCCCTCCACCGCCATAGTGCCGTCTAGCATCTGCTGTCGCCAATGACTGGCAGCCAGCTCCTGCTCATTCTCAGGGCGCAGCCGCAGCGGAAACTGAGGGGATAGGCCCAGCTCGGCCACCAGCAGCGGCCAAAACAACGTCACTTCGTCTTGAATGAAGCCATTAGGTGTGGTCGTGACCACCGCTACGCCGGGGGCCACATCCCCAATTCGTGCCGCTAGCCGCAGGCGGTTGTCGCCGTTGGCCGCAAAAATCAGGTGGCTCTGGCCAAGGTCTAAAGGCTGGGCGATCGCGGCATTAGGGCGCAGCTGTTCGAGCAACCAGGTGGTCTTCCCGCTGCCGGTTACACCTTCCAGCCATTGGGGCGAGTTTGCCATACAACCTGAGAATAGATATCACTCTGCCTACTCTACCCTGGGGATTTTGGATACAGGACAGCCGAGGCAGTGACCTGCCTCGGCTGCGGTTGAGAGTCTTAGGCTCAATCAAACTCAGAGTGTTCTAACTAAACGGATCCGGGATCTTTTTCAATGCGACCGGCCTAACGGGCAAGTTCGAGTCCCTAAGTGGATGCTGTTTAGTTGGGACACGCTAAGAAACCGAGGAGACCGAGACCGCTACCAGCAGTAGCCCACCCACCAGAGCCAGGGCCAGCCCACCCAAAATCAAATAGTTGCGCTTTTGGGTAGAATTCGGGGGCTCAGCCTCGTACATTTTGGGCTCGTTGGCAAAATTGTTGAGGCGACCGCCGTCTTCGGTGGTGTAAGGCATAGCTGATAAATCCTTCTTAAAACTTGACTAACCTTAAGAGAAGGTTACCTGAATACCGCATCCCTGGATACCCCCATTGCCGCTGGTGGGGATCGCTGAATCTTCGCTAAACCCCCGTTGTCAAAGGCTGGTGAGGTACGAGATTTAACGGCAGCGGTTGCCCCACCGTGGGGGTAAGCACGCGAGCAGAAAGCCCCTTGGCCGCGATCACCGCCTGGAACGATTCGGCATCACCCACCACCTTGAGCCAGTTGATCAGCAATCCGCTATAGGTGACTTCGCCCGCATCAGCGGTGGGCAGCACCACCTGGGGCCGCAGCCAATCCACCAATTCTAGAGCCCCCTTCTGGCCACGAATGATCGGCCCAACCACAGGCAGCGCCAGATCGACCACCGGGGTGATCACAACATCCACGGGCCCTTCCGCCTTCAGCTCAGGTCGGTGAAAGCCGTGGGGTTCGTAGAACAGCGATGCCCCAGCGTCGCGATCGCCGGAAATATCCCGCAGGATGTAGCCATTTTCAACGACTAGCGGCCCCAAAGGGGTGCCGGGGATCGCTTTGATGGTCACCTGTTGATTGAGGGTAAAGGTTTCGCCATGCCCGAGGGCGGTGACCTGGCTATAGCCCAAACCCTCGGCGACCTTCGCGGCGCTGGGCGAGCCCACTACCGGAATGCCGCGATCGAGGGCCTCTAGGGTGGGGGGATGGGCGTGGTCTTCTAGCCCCTGGCTGAGCAAGATCAGGTCAATCGCCTCGGGCAGGGGTTGAGGTTGGGGATGCTCTCCCTTAAACATCCAGGACTGCTGGCCAAACACCAGCTCTCCCACCAGCCAGGGGTCAACCAAAATACGCTGTCCCCCCAGGGTAAGTAGCCAAGAGTTGCTGTCGAGCCAGGTGACTTCCATCAAACAAATTCTCTCAGAGCACTATTACTTAGTGTAACGGATTCTTTACACAGCCATAGTCAGCGGCCCAGAGCGCCTCAAGCCACCTCCGAAAACGGCCAGATCAATCCCCCAATTCCAGAATTGCACCCTGGGGCCACGGCGGCGTTGGTCTGCAAACGATCCGCGAAATTGTGCAAATGCTCTGATCCCCGTATAATCCATCTTGGTCTGATGGTTAACGTCTGCTACCACTTTTCCCTGCTAGTGTTGCTATGCCCCGTCTTCAGCTCAAGCCCTACACCGTACTGATTACGGCAACCGGCAAATCTCCCATCACCTTGAGGCTGCGCCCGGTGCCGCTGCTGGTGGGCCTAGCCCTAGTGGTGGGGCTGCCCCTCACCTGGATTAGCCTGCTGCTCTATCAAAACGTGCATCTGGCCCAGCGCAACCAAAACTTGTCTGAAACTGCGAGCGAAGTGCTCACCGAGCTAGACGCGATTGGCAACGAAATTGAGGTGCTCAAGAACCGCGCTGGCCTGCCCGAGCAAAGTCTTGAGAATACCCGCGTCCCCAATTCTGAAGCGGAGATTCCCCCCAGAGGCGGCGTAGCTGAGGCGGCCCCCGCCGAGGTCATGTTTGACGAAGCCCGCCGCCAGTTACCTAATCTAGAAGTCATGCTTTCGCGGGCGGTGAAGCCAGCCCTAGAGCAAACTCTAGAATCTGAGGCCGAGCAGGCGGCGGCCTTTCCCAGCGGCAAACCAATCGCAGGCGACCCCTCAGTTTCCTCAGAGTTTGGGCTGCGGCCCAACCCCTTTGGCCAACGAGGCTACGAAATGCATGAGGGCGTAGACTTTGCCGGGCCGATGGGCAAGCCCATTTTGGCCACCGCCGAGGGTGTGGTGGTGCGGGCCGACTACAACGGCGGCTACGGCAACCATGTCAGAATCGACCACGGCTACAACTACGAGACCCTCTACGGCCACCTGTCAAAGCTAGAGGTCAACATTGGCGATCGCGTCAAACGGGGCGACATCGTGGGCTACCTGGGCAGCACCGGGCGCTCCTCTGGCCCACACCTGCACTACAGCGTCTACCGCAACGGTCAGGCGGTGAATCCTCGCTATTATTTGAAGCTGGCGGAAACGAATCAGGAAACTAAATAGTAGGATCGGGAAAACTACCTGGGCCGACGCCGGCATTACCGATCTATGGGCAACACCTTTGGGGATTTATTTCGCATCACCACCTTTGGTGAATCCCACGGCGGTGGGGTGGGGGTGGTTATCGACGGCTGCCCGCCCCGCCTAGAAATTTCCGCTGAGGAAATTCAGGCCGAGCTCGATCGCCGTCGCCCTGGCCAGAGCAAAATTACCACTCCGCGCAAAGAGAGCGATCGCTGCGAAATTCTCTCCGGCGTCTTTGAGGGCAAAACCCTGGGTACGCCCATCTCTATTCTGGTGCGCAACGAAAATACCCGCCCCCAAGACTACAGCGAGATGGTCACCGCCTATCGCCCCTCCCACGCCGATGCCACCTACGACGCCAAGTACGGCCTGCGCAACTACCAGGGGGGCGGACGCTCCTCAGCGAGGGAAACGATTGGCCGGGTGGCGGCAGGGGCGATCGCCAAAAAGATCCTCCGGCAGGTCACCGGCACCGAAATCATTGGCTACGTCAAGCGCATTCAAGACCTGGAGGGTAGCGTGGATCCCAACACCGTCACCCTAGAGCAAGTCGAGAGCAACATCGTCCGCTGCCCCGACCCGATCGCCGCCGAGCAGATGATCGACCGAGTCGAAGCCATCCGCGACCAGGGCGACTCCATTGGCGGCGTGGTGGAGTGCGTGGCACGCGGGGTCAAGGTCGGGCTGGGTTCCCCCGTATTCGACAAGCTCGAAGCCGATTTGGCCAAGGGCGTCATGTCGCTCCCCGCCAGCAAGGGCTTTGAAATTGGCTCTGGCTTTGCCGGTACCCTGCTCACCGGCAGCGAGCACAACGACGAGTTCTACACCGATGAAGCGGGCACCTTGCGCACCCGCACCAACCGATCCGGCGGCACCCAGGGGGGTATCTCCAACGGCGAAAACATTATTATTCGCGTTGCCTTTAAGCCCACCGCCACCATTCGCAAAGCCCAAAACACCGTTACCAATACCGGCGAAGCCACTGTGCTAGAAGCCCGAGGTCGCCACGACCCCTGCGTGCTGCCCCGCGCTGTGCCCATGGTCGAAGCTATGGTGGCCCTGGTACTGTGCGACCACCTGCTGCGCCACCACGGCCAGTGCGAGCTGTTTTAGTTGACGGTGGTTTTAAGGGGCTGATGCCAGACCATGAAAATTACCGGCCTTGACCAGGTACCTGAAGAGTCGGTCTCTCACAACCCGACGATTAAAAAGCGGGTGCTGCTGCATAGGGATGACTTACCCCATCTGACCAACTTTGCCCAGGCCCGCTTTGCCCCCGGCCAAATCGCCAACAGCCACAGCCACGCCGATATGGCCGAAGTGTTCTTCGTCGAATCGGGCGCTGGCACCATTACCGTTGAGGGTCAGGCCTATCCACTCACTCCCGGCGTCTGTGTTGCGATCGAGCCCGGCGAACACCACGAAGTCGCCAACACCGGCACCCAGGAACTCGTCCTCACCTACTTCGGCCTCCGTGTTTAGCCATTTGCCCATCCGCCCACTCACCTACCCATCCACTCACCTACCCACCCACCCCTCACCGCTCTGCGGATCCCGCCGCAAACACCCGCCCAATCACCTCCTCCACGGGCGGATCGCTGACGGTCAAATCCTGCACGTCCAGGTCTCCCAGAAGCTGGCTGACGGTTTGGGTCAAGGTGTCACGGTGCACAATTAGGCGGGCCGTACAGCCGTCTAGACTTTCGAGTTCGCCGTAGCGGCTCAGGGTGGCGGCATCGCAGCCCGTGGCCAGATCCACGGTGACCTCTCGGTAGGGAGCGAAGCGATCGAGCAGCCCCTCTAGGCTACCGTCATAGATCAACCGTCCCTGGTAGATCAGCAGCACCCGGCGGCACAGGGCAGTGATGTCGGCCATATAGTGGCTGGTGAGCAAAATAGTGGCTTCGTAGCGCCGGTTGTAGTCGCGCAAAAATTCTCGCACCGCTACCTGGGCGTTGACGTCTAGCCCTAGGGTGGGCTCATCTAAGAATAGAACGCGGGGACGATGCAGCAAGGCGGCCATCATTTCGGCCTTCATGCGCTCCCCGAGAGAAAGCTTACGCACTGGCTGGGTCAGCTTTCCCTGAAGGGCGAGCATCTCGGTCAGCTCATCGACCCGATAGTGAAATTCTTTGTCTGAGAGACCGTAGATAGCGCCGTTGATCCGCAGCGAATCGAGGGCGGGCAGATCCCACAGCAGCTGCTGCTTTTGCCCCATCACCAGGGTGATGTCCTGCAAAAACTCGGCCCGCCGCTGAAAAGGTACCTGGTCACCGACCCGCACTGTCCCTTCTGAGGGATGAATGAGCCCAGTGAGCATCTTGAGGGTAGTAGTTTTACCGGCACCGTTGGGGCCTAAAAAACCCACCACCTCACCGGGCTCAATGTGGAACGAGACAGCCTGTACCGCCTCTACCAAACGGTACTGACGGCGAAAGAAATGCCGTAGCGTACCCCCTAGGCCTGATTCTTTGACCGCGACGGGGTAGCGCTTGCTGAGCTGATTGACCTCAATAGTAGTCATAGCCAAACGGTAGATAGAGCAGTTAAGCCCTGTAATGGGGCCTATAGCCTTCACTTTACCGTCAACGTCCTCTCGTGCTGGCATACAGCAGTTGGGTGGGTAGTGCCGCATCAACGCCCACCCACCGTTTGGCTCAGCACCTTTCGGAGTAAGTACCTTTCGGAGAATATCACCACAGGCTTTGAGCAGCGAGAGGCGACTTACGTTGCCTTAGTCCACGGCTTGGCGCAAAAAATGAAGCCGCTCGTTGAGGCCCATGGTGTTGATGCGGGCGATCAGCGCCTGGGTTGTAGCTGAACCATCTCGACAGGCCGTTAGGGGTAGACGACTGGCCGGGATAAGGCTAAACAGACGATGCCAGAAGGCCAGCTTCATATTCATGTTGAGGGCCTGGTAAGCCTGGGTAAAGCGGGTGTCAGCCCCAGCCAGAATGTCGCGCACAATAGCCAGCTGATCGTCGCGATCGACTTGCTGAACCTGGCTGAGCAACTGCTGAACGGCCTGAGAGAACAGGGCTACCGGGGCAATAGCGGCAAAGGCCTGGCCCAGAGTGTCGTAGATCTGCCAGAGCACGGCGATTTTGCAATCTACATGTACCGATTCAAAGGATTGAACGGCTTGCTCAAACTGAAGGCGAACGTCTATAGCGGTCATGGTAGGTTTCCTGTAAGGGCTTGTTATGGGGTGAGATAACAACGCGGCAGAATAGGGTGAGGGCTCTGTCGCACCGATCGCGATCGCTGAAGAAAAAGCCTTAGCGTCGGCGAGCCAGCGCTAAAACCATGTCTTTAAAGGGTCGAAGCAGAAAAATGGAAGAGGAGGCCGTGTGAATTTAAAGGGGTTTATCGTCTATTTATATTGATCCCCGCTGATTTTGAATACAGGGTATTTCTTCCAAGTTTCTTTTGATTTAAAGCATAACGGTGGGCGATGGCACCGCCCACCCCCCGAAAGAGAGGGAAACTGCCGCCAACCAGCGGATTGTTGCCGGGCTGGAGCCATTGTCTTTTAATATTTAGTTACACAGCAAGGGTGCTGTTCTGGCTGCGGCAGCTTCTTTAGGCTAATCTCGCTCAGGCCATTACTTGGAGTGCTGTTCTCTGGAGTTATGAGGGCAATTTCGATGTTCAAACGTAAACCGACTCCGCCATTGACTTACCTGAGTCAAAAAACTGAGTTTGAGGGGGTGCTTCACGCCGAGGGTATGCTGCGGGTAGATGGCGTCATCCATGGCACCGTAGACATCAAGGGTGACCTAGAGATCTCCTCCACGGGGTTGATCGAAGGCCCCGAGGTCAGGGCTCAAAATATTGTGGTGCAGGGGGTACTCAAGGCTAGGGTCTTTGCCGAAGGCAAGCTCACCCTCAGCCGCACGGCGCGTCTGGAGGGAGACGTGGTGGCCGGTGCTCTCGAAATCGAGCCGGGGGCTTACTACACGGGCTATATCGAAACCCGAGATGCTAAGTCGCTGCCGCCAGCCCGAGAGGTACCGGAACTCTACGGCACCACTGAGCTTTAGCCGGGCGAGCTTTAGCGCTACTCGTCACGCATAATCCAGGTGGTCAACACCAGGGCCACACCGCCTATCAGCCAGGGTGAAGGTGCGAATAGCTGGCTGAGGTGAGTCAGGCTGTTGACCAGAATGGCGATCGCCTGGGAGGCCGCCACGCAGATCATCAGTATCACAAGTTCCATGGCTGAAGCCTCCTGGGGGTGCGGGCAGCGCTAGATAGGGTGCCAACGGCTGGTTGGTGTAACGGAAGACAGTTGCAGTATCTGTCTATTATGTCCACCGCTCACGACAATTACCTAGCACCATAGAACTGAACCGTAGGAGGCTGGGGCCATGGCCATCAACTATCAACAACGTGGAGCACTGGCGCTAGCCGCAGGGCTGGCAACGGGTCTACTGGCAGTCCTCCCCTCCCTAGCCCAGCAGGCCAACTTCGAGTCTTTGACGCTGTCTGGGGCTACCCCCACCGCCAGCGTTAGCGGTTTCACCAACGGTATTTCTGCGCTGTCTAGCATTGCTGGGCGCGATCGCAACGGCACCATCTGCGCCGGGTTCGCCGATACCGCCCCCGATCACATCATGGTTTTACAGCAAGACTTCGCCACCCTAACGCTCCAGGTCAACAGCGGCGGCAACGATACCAGTCTTCTAGTTCAAGGGCCTGATGGCACCGTGCGCTGTGGCGACGACACCGACCGTCGTAATCCCGACGCCCGAGTCCAAGACCAAAACTGGCCAGCAGGTACCTACAGCGTCTGGGTTGGCTCCCACCAGCAGGGTCAGCGCTACAACTACTCCCTCAGCACAACTCCATAGGGCCAAGACCTGTCTTTCGGTGCCGGGCTGTAATGTTTACGCTGGAGTAATCCACACCTGCTAAAGGTGTTGGTCAATGACAGGCCCACGTTAGGATGGTAGGGCTGCAGTTAACTCATTGCCTGTGCTCACCACCCTGCTTGTCGATTTTCGCATCGTCTTCGAGCGTGACCCAGCGGCCCGTAACTGGCTAGAGGTGCTGACCTGCTACCCTGGCCTGCATGCCTTAGCCCTACACCGCTTCAGCCACTGGCTGTGGGGCCTGGGCCTGCCCGTGCTGCCGCGCCTCATTTCCCACCTGGCGCGGTTCCTCACCGGCATTGAAATTCACCCAGGGGCGACCATTGGCAAAGGGGTATTTATTGACCACGGTATGGGCGTGGTCATTGGGGAAACCGCCATCGTTGGCGACTACGCCTTGATCTACCAGGGCGTAACCCTGGGGGGTACCGGCAAAGAAATTGGCAAGCGCCACCCTACCCTAGGCGACAACGTGGTCGTGGGGGCGGGGGCTAAGGTACTGGGCAACATATACCTCGGGCACAATGTGCGAATTGGGGCCGGTTCAGTGGTGCTGCGAGAAGTGCCCTCTGACTGCACGGTGGTAGGGGTGCCTGGTCGCATCGTTTACCGAGCCGGTGAGCGGGTCGAACCCCTAGAGCACGGTCGCCTACCCGACTCCGAGGCCCAAGTGATTCGCGCTCTGCTCGATCGCATTGAATCCCTAGAGAAAGAAGTGCAGGCCCTCGGTCAAGTAAGCCGTGAACCTGTTTTAGTCGGTGTAGCTCGCTCCCAAGACGGCGTTCACTGCCGCTTACAAGACCGCGTCATCGAAGAATTTCTAGACGGCAGCGGTATTTAATGAGTACCCTCTAGCCGTTATTCAAAGCCAAAGCAGTTCTGCCAGATAGTCAGCCTTAAGAGAAGATCCGACTTGACAATCCGCCAAGCCGGATCCGTTTCTTAGCACAAAAAAGAGTTCCGCAATAGTGCGTAGAAAATGCTGACCTACCAGCGCAAATGTAATGAATCGATTACAGAATTTGGCGACTCAAATCGAAGATTCTTCTCGACCGTGATCGGCATTAGGGTCCCTATCCACACTTTAGGTACTCCCGAAAATTTACGTTGTTATTCTTTATAAAGGGAGAAAATGCGGAGCAGGAAGATAGTTCATCTGTTCTAATAAGCCAATTTTTGCGCGATCGCGCTCAATTTTGAACTGCTCGTTTTGATTGCGGCTTAAGCATTTCAGCCCATTCAAGGGTTTTCCGCAAAGTTGGGGTGGTACATCACCTGGCATTGCAGTTAAAATTGAGGGGCCATGGCGGCGCTGATGTATTTCTCTAGATAGAGGCGGCGGCGAGCCCGGGCTAACAGCACCAAGCCAGTGTCGTAAACGTCTAGGTGGCTAGGCACTGATCACTGGGTTTCTAAAAAATAGATCCGCACTTTTTCGGAACTGTGGGCATCTATCCAACGGAGCTGTTAATCTGATCACAGTCTTTGTCTTTCAATTTTAAGGAGCACGAGGATCGCGGCATGACCCAAGCAAATCATCTGCTCGGCACCATCAACCCTGAAACTGAACTCGATCTACTGATCGACGGTAATGATAGTGACGAGAATTTTGTTGCCCAAGATGACGAGGCCGGCGCCGATGACAAAGCGCCGAAGGGGAAAGTAACCCGCCGCCGAGCTCAAACTAAAAAGCGCCACTACACCGAAGACTCCATTCGTCTCTACCTGCAAGAGATTGGCCGTATTCGACTGCTGCGGGCCGAAGAAGAAATTGAGCTAGCCCGCAAAATCGCTGACCTGCTTAAGCTAGAGCGCATTCAAGACGAGCTGTTCGACTCCCTTGAACGGGAGCCGTCTGACATTGAGTGGGCTGCCGCCGTTGGCCAAGACGAAGGCAAAGACTACACCGTGGCCAGCTTCCGCCACCGTCTGCACATTGGTCGCCGCGCTAAAGACAAGATGGTGCAGTCAAACCTGCGTCTGGTTGTCTCGATCGCCAAGAAATACATGAACCGTGGTCTCTCCTTCCAGGATTTAATTCAGGAAGGGAGTTTGGGCCTAATCCGCGCCGCCGAGAAATTTGACCACGAGAAGGGCTACAAGTTCTCCACCTACGCCACCTGGTGGATTCGCCAGGCCATTACCCGGGCGATCGCCGATCAGTCGCGCACCATTCGCCTACCGGTTCACCTCTACGAGACCATTTCTCGCATTAAGAAAACCACCAAGCTGCTCTCCCAAGAGCTAGGCCGCAAGCCAACCGAAGAAGAAATCGCCACTCGCATGGAAATGACCATCGAGAAGCTGCGGTTTATTGCCAAGTCGGCCCAGTTGCCCATCTCCCTCGAAACCCCCATCGGTAAAGAAGAAGACTCTCGCCTCGGCGACTTCATTGAGTCTGACGGCGAAACCCCCGAAGACCAAGTGTCTAAGAGCCTGCTGCGGGAAGACCTAGAGAGTGTCTTGGGCACCCTCAGCCCCCGCGAGCGCGATGTGCTGCGTCTACGCTATGGTCTCGACGATGGCCGGATGAAGACCCTGGAAGAAATTGGCCAGATCTTTAACGTCACCCGCGAGCGCATTCGTCAGATCGAAGCCAAGGCTCTACGCAAGCTGCGTCACCCCAACCGCAACAGCATTCTAAAAGAGTACATTCGCTAAAATTGTTCTAAGTTTTAGCCCTCCAGACTGAACAAAAGGCTGCCCAAAGGCAGCCTTTTTAGTTGTTAGATAACGGCTACTCCATTCTGTCAACCATCCCTATAGCCCCGGCACCCCAAACGGAAGGGAGAGGTGAAACTAGCCCCCTGATTTGAACTCGCCTTAGGGAAGCAAGGGTGCTAGCATCGGATTTGGTGTTAGTACTGACTTACCCAAAGGTTTGTTGCTAGGGTGGACAGATTGCCGCTCAGTTGGTACACTTGTTCCATGACATGACCCAACGCCGTGGCTAAATCCCTATGGAATCCTTAACAACCGCCCAACAGGAGCTCTACGACTGGCTAGTTGAGTATATCCGGGCCAATCAGCACTCCCCCTCCATTCGCCAAATGATGCGGGCGATGAACCTACGCTCCCCCGCTCCCATTCAGAGTCGCCTAGAGCACCTCAAGAATAAGGGCTACATTGAGTGGAGCGAGGGCAAAGCGCGCACCATTCGCGTTCGGGATGACGTTCGGGGAGTGCCCATTCTTGGCACTATTGCCGCTGGTTTTGTCAACGAAGCGTTTACCGACACCGTGGAGCGCCTTGACCTCAACGGGCTGCCTATTCAGTCTGGTGACTACGCCCTCAAGGTCACCGGAGACAGCATGATTGAGGCCATGATCCAAGATGGGGATGTGGTGATTATGCGGCCGGTAAAAGATCCCCAGGGCATTCGGGAAGGCACTATTGTGGCAGCTCGGGTGGAGAGCGGCACCACCCTCAAGTCGTTCCACCGCCAGGGTAATCAGGTGCATCTCAAACCCGCTAACCCCAACTATCCAGTTATGGAGTTTCCAGCGGACTTGGTAGATGTACAGGGACGATTAGTGGCGGTGTGGCGCGGTATCGATCCAGACTTTACCGTTTGACGTCTTCCAAATTTCAAGCGACTAGTGCTCCTGGCCGCTGTTGTTAACCACAACAGCGGTTTTTTGATTAACGGACGGTGGAGTTATACCAAATCCGACTCACAAAACCCCGATTCGCAACCGATACCTGGTAGGGAGCATTGCAGTGCAATGCCCCTACGAATCGGGGGTATATAGACAGGATTTGGTATTATTCAGGCTTTATCCGCGAGAGGGCGGCTTCAGAGTCCGGTTCTAGTGCGGCCACAGGTGGGTGGGTAAGGCAGTGGAGGCATTGCGCCAATGTCTCTCGCACCGACTCGTGGGTATATTCATCGTCGGGATGGGCGGGTTGACCGGGCTGCTGAAAATAGGGGCGGCTATCGTAGAGCTGACCCCAGGTGACATCGGTTTGGCGCACCAGTTCGTAAAAGGTGGCGGGCGATCGCAGCACCGTTGCCAACAAATCTTTCACGGCTTCGACAGGCTGCCCTATATACCGACTGAGGCGACTCTCATCATCCACCAGCCACTGCTCCAGCACCCGATGCAGCGCGCCGGGGCCATCCACCAAAGATTCTTTAAGCGCTTGCTGCGCTCCGTGCCTAGCCTGCACCAGGCGCGGAATAGGAGATTCTCCTTTCATGAAGTTGCCCGCTTCCTGTCCAATGGCGTCCGCTAGGGTAAACGGGCGGCTCAGGCGCAGCTCCTGCTGAATGTCGGGGGCGTCGTCTTGTGCAGGAGGCATGGGCTGGCAGTCCTGGGGGCTAGGGCAGATGCTTTTGTAGGCGTTGGATGGTCTTGTACATTTCGGGCAGGCGACGGTATACCGCCGAGGCCTTGAGAAAGACTTTGTGGGGTAGAGCTGGCATGCCGGTGACGATCTCGCCAGGGGCCACGTCGCCGTGGATACCGGCCTTAGCAGTGGCGATCGCGCCGTCACCAATAGTAGCCTGGTTGGCAATGCCTACCTGACCCGCCAAAATCACCCGGTTGCCGATGGTAACACCTCCGGCCATGCCCACCTGACCGGCCATGACGACGCCCTCACCAACCTGGCAGCCGTGGGCAATGTGCACTAGGTTGTCAAGCTTGGTGCCGCGCCCGACGCGAGTCGTGCCGACGGCAGGGCGATCGATCGTGGAGTTGCTGCCCACCCGCACGCCATCTTCGATGGTGACAATACCTGACTGCTCCATCTTCTCCCAGCCCTGGGCGGTGGGCACAAAGCCAAAGCCTTCGGCCCCAATGACAGCGCCACTGTGGATAGAACAGTCGGCGCCTATTTGGGTGCGCTCATGGATGACGCAGTTGGCGTGGAGGACGGTGCGATCGCCCACCCGTGCATTGGGGTAGATCACCACGTTGGGGTGAATGCAGGCCCCTACTCCCAAATAGACACCGGCCTGAATTACCGCGTTGGCCCCAATGGAGACATTTTCGCCACAGACGGCGGTGGGGTCAACCACGGCGCTCGGGTGAATGCCAGGGGCGGGCTGGTAGGGGGTATAGAACAACCCAATGGCGCGGGCAAAGGCCAATCGCGGGTCGGGAGTGCTCAGCCAGGCAATGCCGCGCTTGGTGGCCTTAGCCTGCAGCATTGAGTTCTGAGGCAAAATTAGGGCCCCTGCCTCGGTGGTCTCGACAAAGGTGGCAAACTTGTCGCCTTCGATGTAGCTCAGCATGCCGGACGAGGCCTGGTCAACGGCAGCCACCCCAGTAATATCGGGATCATGGCCAGGATTCGCCGTCAGACTAGAGGCAGCGGTAATCTGAATTTTGTCGGCAATGGTGCTGAACTTCATAGGAGCGGAGAGAAACGCAGTAAAACCAATCTGGCTTTTACGCTACCAGAAATGCGACGCATTCTACGTGGGGGGTCTGGGGAAAGAAGTCGGCGGGCTGGGCTTTGACCAGGGTATAGCCGCCCTCGTCCCGCAGAATCTTGAGATCGCGGGCCAGGGTAGCAGGGTCACAGCTCATATAGACGATGCGAGGGGGATGAAGTTCGAGCAGGGCGTCGAGCATGGGGCGATCGCAGCCCTTGCGAGGCGGATCCAGCACTACAATATCTACCGGATCACTCAGGCTAGCGGCCGCCTCGCTCAACAGTACCCCCACGTCTCCAGCCCGAAACTCAACATTGTCGATGCCGTTGAGCCCCGCATTAGCCAAGCCCTGGGCAACGGCCTCGGCCTGAACCTCTAGCCCCATCACCCGCTTGGCCTTTTGAGCGAGGGGCAACGTGAGGGTACCAACGCCGCAGTAGGCGTCGATGATAGTTTCGCTGCCGGTGAGCTGAAGCTCGTCTAGAATCACCTGCAAGACCCGCTCGGCCTGCTCGGTGTTGACCTGAAAGAACGTGGTGGCGTGAATGCAAAACCGCAGTCCGGCAAAGATTTCTTCGATGTAGGGGACGCCGTCAATCACCAGGGTTTCGGCCCCAAAGATAGCGTTGGTTTTGTCGGGGTTGAGGTTGACGCACACGCCGACGAGGTCAGGGTAACGCTCTCGCCACTCCTGGGCCTGGAGTTCCACATCCTTGAGGTTGGGCGCGGTGGAGACCAGCGTCAGCAGCTGCTGCCCGGTACGGCGCCCTACCCGCAGCGACAGGTGGCGCAGCCGTCCCTGGTGCTTGCTTTCGTTATAAATTGACCAGCCTCGGTCTTGAAGGTCGCGCTTAATCTCGGCCAGCATTGGGTTGAGCCGCTCATCCTGCACGGGGCACTGGTTGAGGTTGACCAGTTTGTGGCTGCCCTGGCGAAAGTAGCCCGCTTTGACCTGGCCTTCGGGCGATCGCCCCAACGGGTAGGTGGCCTTATTGCGGTAGCCCAGGGGTGCGTCAGAACCCAAAATTGGCAATACTAGAGGATTCTCGAAACCACCAATGCGAGTAAAGGCATCGAGCACCTGCTGCTGTTTAGCCACCAGCTGAGCCGAGTAGCTAATCGACTGCCACTGGCAGCCGCCGCACTTGTCGGCCACAATACAGGCGGCTCGGATGCGATCGGGGGAAGGCGTCAGTAGCTGTCGCACCTTGGCTCGACCAAAGGTTGGTTTAGCCTGCACCAGCCGTGCCCGCACCGTGTCGCCAGGCACGGTGTCGGGCACAAACACCACCCGCTCCTGCCAGCGGCCAATACCGTCGCCGCTGCTGCTCAGGTCGGTAATTTCCAGATCAAGGGTTTCCCCCTGCTGCCATTGATCCACGACGGTGCTCCTGCTGTGCTGTGTCTTAATCTGCCTATCGACTGTAGCAAGGGACGTGCAGGATGGGGGGCAGCCGTGACCTAACGCAACCCTAAACGGGCTTTGACGTTGGGTCTTCAACGCCAAATTCCATCATCCCAACGCGGATATAATCCCGTGCAGCGGCCTCAATCCAGGCGATTTGAGAGCACAGGATTGAGACTTGTTACCGAACAGGTGTGTGCTAATCCCCATCCATGTGCTGATACAGTACCTGGGCCGCCGAATTTAGGGTAGAGCCAAAGACGAGTACCCCCTCCTCATGTCCCGCCATGATCAACATGCGCTTTTGATTCAAATCGCCATGCTGCAACAGCTGCTGCATAGCATAGGCCATTGCCGGGGTACCGTAGGGAACAGTGACCGCCGTGGTGGGCAGCACCCCCTGGTAACGCTGCCACAGATCGCGGTTGTGGACATGGATAATCGCCTGAATTGCGTCGCTGTAGTCGTATAGCGCTGCATGGGTCAGAGATTCCGATGAGGCCTTGATGGGGCCAATGCAGTGCAGGGTGTTGCGATCGATGTCCCAGTCATGCACCAGGGTGTAGTGGTGATCGGTGGTCTGGGCCAAATGGCCAGTCTGGGTACCAGAGACGGCAAAGCTGTGGGCCGATAGCCTGAGGCTGATATTGCCGTAGCCGATGCCGTTGGGATAGAGCCCAATTTGCTTGGCCTGCCATAGGCGATCGCGCCACGCTATCAACTCAGCCAACTGGGATGCGGCCACCGGGGCACCCGGCGTCCACTGGCAGACATATTTAATGACGCCCTCATCCATGACGCCTTCACTGGAGGTGGTCATGGTCTGGCCCTTAGGATGCCGCCTGTTCTGGAAACAGGCTGAGCAGACCGGTTTCCGAGGCCGGGCAGATGCCCCGTTCGGTAATCAGCCCGGTCATCAAACGGGCGGGGGTGACATCAAAGCCGTAGTTGGCAGCGGGGGACGATTCTGGACAGATCAGCACTGAGGTGACACCGTGGGGGGAAAGACCGTCCATGTACTTGACTTCCTCCTGGCTGCGCTGCTCGATGGGGATTTCGCGCACGCCGTCCCGCAGAGTCCAGTCTAGGGTGGAGGAGGGCAGCGCCACGTAGAAGGGCACCCCGTTGTCGTAGGCGGCTAGAGCCTTGAGGTAGGTACCAATTTTGTTGGCGACATCGCCCTGGCGGGTGGTGCGATCGGTGCCCACAATCACCAAATCCACCAGGCCATGCTGCATCAGGTGGCCCCCCGCATTGTCGGGAATCACCGTGTGGGGCACCCCATGCTGGCCCAGTTCCCAGGCGGTGAGCTTGGCGCCCTGGTTGCGGGGGCGAGTTTCGTCTACCCAGATGTGGAGGGGAATGCCGCGATCGTGGGCTTGGTACATCGGTGAGGTGGCGGTGCCCCAGTCTACACAGGCCAACCAGCCCGCATTGCAGTGGGTCAAAATATTTACGGTCTGCCCAGTACGGGCGTAGATTTCCTCGATCAGCGGCAAGCCGTGGAGCCCGATCTGGCGACACTGCTCTTCATCGGCGTCGAGGATGGCGGCAGCGTTCTGCCGCAGCCGCTCTACGGCTTCGGACGCCGTTGCCGCCTGCTGAAGCACCTGGATCTGAGAGTTCAGCGCCCAGTGCAGATTGACGGCGGTGGGTCGGGTCTGGCCCAGGGTTTGGGCAGCCTGTTCTAAAAAACGGCGAAAGTCTTTCGCTGAAACCGCTTCCAGTGCCGCTAGGTACATGCCCATGGCGGCAGTTGCCCCAATCAGTGGGGCACCGCGCACCACCATATCCTTGATGGCGTAGGCGGCCTCATCCACAGAGGTCAGATCCATCCAAATGAGGTGGTGGGGCAGCTGACGTTGGTCAATCACCTGCACAATGCCAGGGTTGTCGGGGTGAAGGCGAATGGTTCTAGTTGGCTTGCCGTTGATCTTCATAGGCTCGTTTTAGCATTCAGAAGTGCATTATGGCAGGCTACTGCTGCGGGCTAATCTGCATATCTAGCAGGTCAATGGTTGCTTGACTGAGCAATGGTTTAAGCTGGGCCTGCACGGCGTCGGGCTGGTTGTCCCAGAGCATTTTGCAAAAGGCCCCTTTGCCTTGCTCACTAGCCCGGTTAAACACCCCGGCCAGTTTTTTACAGTTGGTGGCATCGCCCATGGTGAAACCTCTCAAAGGGTGATGCCAGCATAGCGGCTCTAGGCCGCTACCGCATGACCCCATTAGGGTAAACAATAAAATGCCGTCCTCGCAGGAGAACGGCATAGTCAACAACTGATGATGCGGGCTCTAGCTCTCGGCAGAGATGAGTTCTCGGCGCTGTTCGGCTTGGATAGTGACCTTGCCGGTGTCATCAACATCGACGGTGGCGGTGTCGCCATCGCCCAAGCGACCCGAGAGAATCTCTTCTGCCAGGGTGTCTTCGAGCAGACGCATAATCGCCCTACGCAGCGGCCGCGCCCCGTAGCTGGGGTTGTAGCCCTCTTCCACCAGGCGCTCCTTGAAGCGCTCGGTGACCTGGAGGTGAATGTTCTTCTCGGTGAGACGAGCGAATACTTCCTTGAGCAGGATGTCGGAGATCTCCTTGACCTCGTCCTTGGTGAGCTGGCGGAAGACGATGATTTCGTCGAGACGGTTGAGGAACTCAGGGCGGAAGTACTGCTTGAGTTCTTCGTTCACCAGGGAGCGAATGCGGTTGTACTGCGACTCGGCCTGGTCTTGCTCAAACTCAAAGCCGAGACCGCCGCCACCCTTCTCGATGACTTTAGAACCAATGTTGGAAGTCATGATCAGCAGGGTGTTCTTAAAGTCGACCGTGCGGCCCTTGGCGTCGGTCAGGCGACCGTCTTCCAGAATTTGCAGCAGCATGTTGAAGACATCGGGGTGAGCCTTCTCGATTTCGTCGAACAGCACCACTGTGTAGGGCCGACGACGTACCGCTTCGGTGAGCTGACCGCCCTCGTTGTAGCCGACATAGCCTGGAGGCGAGCCGATCAGTTTGGAGACCGTGTGACGCTCCATGAACTCCGACATATCCAGACGGATCATGGAGTCTTCGGAGCCGAAGAAGTAGGCCGCCAGCGACTTGGCTAGCTCGGTCTTACCAACCCCAGTGGGGCCAGAGAAGACAAAGCTCGCGATCGGTCGGTTGGGGTTTTTGAGGCCCACGCGGGCGCGGCGAATGGCTCGAGAAATAGCCCTCACCGCTTCGTCTTGGCCGATCAAACGCTGGTGCAGGGTGTCTTCCATGTGCAGCAGCTTCTCAGACTCGGATTCGGTGAGTTTGCTCACCGGTACCCCAGTCCAGGAGGCGACGATGTGGGCGATATCCTCTTCACCCACCACGGGCATGTCTTCACCGCCAGCGTCTTCATTGACCTTGTTCTGGGCGATCGCCCGGATCTCGGCCTTGATTTCCATCTCGCGATCGCGCAGTTCCCCAGCTTTATCGAAGTCTTGGGAACGCACGGCGTTGTCTTTGTCCTTTAGCACCTGGCGCAGCTCGCGATCGAGTTCCTTCGCTGCCGGGGGCAGCTGGGAGTTAAGCAGGCGCACGCGGGAACCGGCTTCGTCGATTAGGTCGATGGCCTTGTCGGGCAGGAAGCGGTCGGCAATATAGCGATCCGACAGCTTGGCGGCAGCCTCCAGAGCTTCATCGGCGATCTTTAACTTGTGGTGCTGCTCGTAGCGATCGCGCAGCCCGTGAAGAATCTCGATGGTCTCATCGACGCTGGGCTCGCCTACCATCACCGGCTGGAAGCGGCGCTCAAGGGCAGCGTCGCGCTCGATGTGCTTGCGGTATTCGTCCAGCGTTGTCGCGCCAATGCACTGGAGCTCTCCCCGCGCCAGGGCAGGCTTGAGGATGTTGGCGGCGTCGATCGCTCCTTCAGCAGCCCCCGCCCCAATCAGGGTGTGGACTTCGTCAATCACCAGGATGACATTGCCCGCCGTGCGGATCTCATCCATGATTTTCTTGAGGCGCTCTTCGAACTCGCCCCGGTACTTGGTACCGGCCACCAGTAGACCAATATCCAGCGTCACTACGCGACGGTCTTCGAGAATATCGGGCACATCACCGTTGCCGATGCGCTGGGCCAGACCTTCGGCAATCGCGGTTTTGCCCACGCCAGGCTCACCAATCAGCACCGGGTTGTTTTTGGTGCGGCGACCGAGGATCTGAATCACCCGCTCGATCTCTTTCTGCCGACCCACCACCGGATCGAGCTTGCCGTCGGCAGCCATTTGGGTCAGGTTAGAGCCAAACTCATCCAGGGTGGGGGTTTTGGTGCGCCCACCACTACTTCCGGCAGACACCTCCGCCGTTTCACCCAGCATGCGAATCACCTGGGTGCGCACCTTAGACAGGTCAACGCCCAGATTTTCGAGAACGCGGGCCGCGACCCCCTCGCCTTCGCGGATCAACCCCAGGAGCAGGTGCTCGGTACCAATGTAGTTGTGGCCGAGCTGACGGGCCTCTTCCAGGGAGAGTTCAAGCACACGCTTGGCTCGGGGGGTAAAGGGAATTTCAACGGCCACAAAGCCAGAGCCACGACCAATGATCTTTTCGACTTCAATGCGCGCGTCCTTAAGGTTGACGCCCATTGACTTTAAGACCTTGGCGGCTACGCCCGTGCCTTCCCCAATTAACCCCAGGAGAATCTGCTCGGTACCCACAAAGTTGTGGCCGAGCCGACGAGCTTCTTCCTGAGCCAGCATGATGACCTTGATTGCTTTTTCTGTGAAGCGTTCAAACATGATGGTATTAATCACCTGGTGCGTGCCGGATAGGCAAATTCTAGCACAGCAGATTTTGTCGGTTGTGCCCTATTAAACAGCCGGTTTACCGCGCTTCCTTTAGGTACTCCTTTGGGCCTAGAAACGGGTTGGGATCGCCCATTGTCAATAGATTGGGTCTTTAGAAGATGTAAATTTTCTCAACTTTAAAGGTTCGGTTTCAGGTTCGGTTGAGGGGCAATCTTTGATCCATGATCTGCCATCCTTGCCGCCCAAGTCGATGACTTGTCGCGCTGCGTTGCTGCTGAAGGCGATCGCAAAATTCAGCGGTTTTAAGGGAATTTTGCCAAAGAACCAGGGCATCTTCGCCATCGGCGTAGTAGCGACGGCGGCGGCCCAGGGTCTCAAAGCCAAAGCTCTCGTACAGGGCCAGGGCACGGCTGTTGGAGGGACGCACCTCCAGGGTGGCGCGGGTGAGGGGGCGATCGCAGGCATCTGTCAGTAGGTTCACCAACAGCCATTTCCCTAGCCCCCGCCGCTGGTAGCGGAAATCGACGGCCAGCACCGTGATATGGGCCTCATCCAAAATCGCCCAGTAGCAGCCCAAACCCAGGAGAGTAGACTCGTCACTGGCATTCAGGCCCAACGGGGGGAAGGGCTGTGGCTGGGCCTCTGCTAAATCTGAAGCCATTTTCAGGGTAGCCATCGACGCTGTCGATAGATCGGGCTGATCTGCCTGGATACCATGGGGTCGATGCACCAGCATTAGCAGACAGCTGTTAGGGCTATCGATCTCGCGCCCATAGCCCTCCGCCGACCACAGCCCCCCCAGGGTGCGCTGGTCAAGGGCCACTAGGGCAGCAATGTCGTCGTGGCACGGAGCCTGGCAAGAAAGGTAGCCCACCAAGTTTACGGCTTTTAATTTTTAGGACAAGAAAACTGGCACAGCCCTTAATTGTACACTGGGGGTTGGGGTCACGGGCGCAATGGTCCAAAGAACGGGCTGGTCGGGCGATCGCCAGCTCAAGGTCGCAGCTGTCTCAAATCAATCCTCGAACAACGTCTTTCTGTGAGCGCAACGTCTATGATTTCGACTTCTCCCCTGTCGGCCTCGATCGCCGACAGCCGCCAGTACCTGCCCCCCACCAACCCCGATGGCACGCTGTCCCCTAACCAGCAGTTGCTGCCCCTGACCGCTACCACGACCGACGACGAGCACCTGAGCATCGGCGGCTGCGATGTGGTGGACTTGGTCGAGCAGTTCGGCACACCTCTATATATCCTCGACGACCACACCCTGCGCACCGCCTGCCGCCAGTATCGCCAGGGGTTTGAGCGCTACTACCCCGGCGAGGCACTGGTCATCTACGCCTCAAAAGCCTGGAACTGCCTGGCGGTGTGCGCCATCGTCACCGATGAGGGGCTAGGGATTGACGTGGTGTCGGCGGGCGAACTGCTCACGGCCACTGGAGCCGGAGCCGACTGCGATCGCATTTACTTCCACGGCAACAACAAGTCTTTTGAAGAGCTGACCCTGGCCGTGGAAGTAGGCTGCCGGGTGGTGGTTGACAACTGGCTCGAACTCAAGACCCTAGGTGAACTGGCTACCCAAGCGGGCAAGACCGTGCCGATTTTGCTGCGGGTCACCCCCGGCATTGAGTGCCACACCCACGAATACATTCGCACCGGCCACCTCGACAGCAAGTTTGGCTTCGACCCCGACCAGATCGAATCGGTGTTTGAGTTCCTGGCGGGCCAGCCCCAGCTAAATTGCCTGGGAGTCCATGCCCACATTGGCTCGCAGATTTTTGAGCTGAACCCCCATACCGATCTTGGGGCTGTTATGGCCCAGTGGATGGTGACCGCCCAGCGCTACGGGCTCACCCTGACGGAGCTGGATGTGGGCGGTGGCTTGGGCATTCGCTACACCGAGGGCGATGACCCACCGAGCATTGACACCTGGGTCAAGACCGTGTGCGAGAGCGTGATCGCGGCCTGTGAAGCTCACGACATTCCGCTGCCCAAACTGCTGTGCGAACCGGGGCGATCGCTGATTGGCTCCGCCTGCGTCACCGCCTACCGAGTCGGCAGCCAGAAAGTGATCCCCGGCCTGCGAACCTACGCCGCCATTGACGGCGGCATGTCTGACAACCCACGCCCAATTACCTACCAGTCGGTGTACCGGGCGCTGGTGGCCAACCGCATGACTGCGCCCCTAGCCAAAACCGTGACCCTGGCCGGCAAGCACTGCGAGTCTGGCGATATTCTAATTAAGGATGCAGCTCTGCCCGAGTTGAAGAGCGGGGATGTGGTTACTATTGCGGGCACGGGTGCCTACAATTACAGCATGGCTTCGAACTACAACCGGGTGCCTCGGCCAGCGGCGGTGCTGGTGGCCAACGGCGATGCCACCCTGATTATTCGCCGGGAGACTGTGGCCGATTTGCTTCGGCAAGACTGTCTGCCCGAAACCCTCAGGCCCCCAGCAAAGTCTACCTAAGCGATCGCCGGTTGCCAGTCTTGGGCAGGGTTTTGCCAGGGGGCTGATCGAGCTAACCCTATCGCACAGCCGCTCAGGCACCATCCTCTAACGCTGCATGAACTACCTCTGGGAGCAATGGCTAACAAACCTTGACCAGGTTAGGTTCGTGTTACAGGCGCTGGATATTGCGCTGGTGCTGCTGCTGAGCTACGTGGTGCTCGTCATCATCGGCGAGAAACGCACCCTGTGGATGGTGCGAGGGCTGATTTTTTTAATGCTATCGGCGGCCCTGAGCAAGTTTTTGGGGCTGGCGCTACTGGGTTTTGTGCTCGACAAGCTGGTGATTGGCTCGGCGGTAGCCATGGCCTTTATGCTCCAGGGGGAGTTTCGGCGACTGCTGGAGCTGCTGGGCCAGGGGCGGGTGTGGGAGTTGCTCAGCCCGTCGCGGGAGGCGATGCCCCAGCCCGATAACGTCATCGACGAGATTGTGGATGCCGTCAAGGAACTGTCCCAAAATCGCACCGGGGCATTGCTGATTTTAGAGACCGACAAGCTCATCGACGAGCGCGACTTTACGGTGCCGGGGGTGCGCATCAATGCGGAAGTGTCGAAGGAGCTGATTCAAACCATTTTTCAGACCAGCACCCTGCTCCACGATGGGGCGATGCTAGTGCGGGGATCGAGGATTGCGGCGGCGGGGGTAATTTTACCGATTTCTGAGCGGGTGGCGTCGCGCCAGCTGGGCACCCGCCACCGGGCGGCGATGGGCATTACCGAACGGGTAGAGCACTGTATCTGTGTTGTGGTATCAGAGGAAACAGGCTCTATTTCACTGGCGGAAGGCGGTATTCTAGATCGGCCTCTGACCAGCAGCCGCCTGCGCAGTATTCTGCGGTCTAAATTTTCTAAATCGGTAGATCGCGAGGCGGTGGCACCTCAGCTCAGAAGTCTAGGTCGGCGGCTGAGCAGCCTTGGCGTTACCTCCGTGCTGCGCTTGTTTCGTCTTCTTCCATCGTCTCCCCGAGAGAAAAAATGACCACCAAGCCTGTTGTTCGCTACGCCCTGCCCGCCGACCTCAAGCCCGATCGCCTACCCCAGCACGTAGCGGTAATTATGGACGGCAACGGGCGCTGGGCTAAACGCCGGGGGCTGCCGCGCATCATGGGCCACCGTCGTGGGGTAGATACGCTCAAGACCCTGCTGCGCTGCTGCCGCGACTGGGGCATTGGGGCGCTGACGGCCTACGCCTTTTCGACCGAGAACTGGGGCCGCCCCGTTGAAGAGGTGGATTTTTTGATGGCGCTGTTCGAGCGGGTGCTGCGCCAGGAACTGCTAGAGATGATGGAAGAGAATGTCCGCATTCGCTTTGTGGGCAACCTGGCGGCCCTGCCGCGATCGCTCCAGGGCGAGATTCACCAGGCGGTGACCCAGACCCAGGGCAACCACGGCATTGAGTTTACGGTGGCCACCAACTACGGCGGTCGCCAGGAGATTGTGCAGGCCTGCCGCGCGATCGCTGAGCAGGTGCAGCGGGGCGAGCTGAACCCCAGTGACATTAGCGAAGAACTGTTTAGCCGCCACCTATACACTTCCGAAATTAGCGACCCCGACCTGCTGATTCGCACCAGCGGCGAAATGCGCATCAGCAACTTTCTGCTGTGGCAGCTGGCCTACGCCGAGATCTACGTGACCGACACCCTGTGGCCCGACTTCGACACCTCGGAGTTTCACCAGGCGATCTATGCCTACCAGCAGCGCGATCGCCGCTTCGGCAAAGTCAAGGGCTAGAGCGCTCAAGTCCTCTCCTAGGGGAAGAGGCACTTTTGAACAAAAAGACCTTTGATAGAAAAGCGCTGCTCCCCCCCTAAAATCCAAAATCTAAAAGCCAAAATTCCATGAACATCCCCACCTGGATCACCGTCTCCCGCCTGCTTGGGGTGCCGCTGCTGCTAATCCTCCTCCAGGCCCCGACAGCGACCCAGCGGTGGTGGGCAGCGGGCATATTTGTGGTGGCGGCAAGCACCGACTGGCTCGACGGCTATCTAGCCCGCCGACTCAACCAGGTAACCGATCTGGGCAAGTTTTTAGACCCCCTGGTGGATAAGCTGCTGGTGCTGGCTCCCCTGCTGATGCTGGTGGGATTGGGCCAGGTGCCCGCCTGGGGCGTGTTTCTGATTGTGGCGCGGGAAATCACGATTTCTGGCTGGCGGGTCAATCCGGCCATGCAGGGGGGCGCGGTGCCGGGGGCAAACCTGTGGGGCAAGGCCAAAACCGTGACGCAGATTGTGGCGATCGCCCTGCTGCTGGCCCCGCTACCGGCGGTGTGGAACGGGCCAGCGCAAATTCTCTTTTGGGCGGCGGTGGCGCTGACATTGGCCTCGGGACTGGTTTATCTGTGGCCTCAAATGCAGCCCAGCCGGAGCGCTTAAGCGAGACGGTGGTGCCCACTGCTATAAAAAGTCGTGGGTTGCGTCAAGTCTCTGCTGAGTGTCTGCTAAACTAACGAAGAACCACTTCTTGGAAGCGTGGCTGAGTGGTCGAAAGCGCCTCCCTGCTAAGGAGGTAGGGGAGTAAACCTTCCCTCGTGGGTTCAAATCCCACCGCTTCCGTATTTTGAATCGACAAAAGCGGCTTATATGAGTGCTCATATAAGCCGCTTTTGTCTGAAAACTGACGGCTTTTGCAGATACAGGTGTACTTTAAGTTCTCCTGTACTGTAGGCTGGGAATGATGGTGCTCATGTACCCATGACTCCCAAGCACATTGCCCTCAAGAACTTTTTGAGCTACCGCGATGCCAGCCTCGACTTCAGCGGGCTGCATGTGGTTTGCGTGGCTGGCCCCAACGGCGCGGGCAAGTCGTCGCTGCTGGAGGCGATCGCCTGGGCGCTGTGGGGCCAGAGCCGCGTCGCCGCCGATGACGACATTATTCACCAGGGCGAGATGGAGGCCCAGGTGACCTTCCAGTTTCACCAGGGGGAGCACATCTACCGGGTGATGCGCAGCCGCCACCGCACCCAGGGCACCAGCCTGGAGTTTCAGGTGCACACCGAGGAGGGCTGGCGGGTGCTGACCCAGCGGGGGGTACGGGCCACTCAGCTCTTGATCTGCCGCCACCTGCGGCTCGACTACGACACCTTCATCAATTCTGCCTACCTGCGCCAGGGCGGGGCCGACGACTTTATGCTGAAGCGGCCCGGCGATCGCAAACAAATTCTGGCCGATCTGCTCAAGCTGCACCAGTACGATCACCTGGCCGAAGGAGCGAAAGAGCAGGCTCGTCAGGCTAAGGCCGAGGCCACCCTGCGCCAAACCCAGCTCGATGAACTCACCGCTGCCCTGGCTGATTACGAGCCGACCCTCCAGCGCCAGGCCCAGCTTCAGCAAGAGCTGCACGACATCGATCAGGCCCAGGAGCGCGATCGCCAGCAGCAGCACCAGCTTCGCACCCTTGAACAAACCTACTCTGCCTGCGATCAGCAGCTTCAGATGCAGCGGCAGCAGCGACAGCATTTGACGGCTCTCTTGCACCAGACCGAGACCGCCCTGACGGCGCTGACCTGTGAGCAGCACCAGCAGGATCAGCGTTTGGCCCAGGCTGCTGAAATTGAGACCGGACTAGCTGAACTGGCAACCCTAGAGGCGGAAGATGCCCAGCTCAACCAGGACTTTCAGCGCTACCAGGCGCTAGAGACCCAGCGTCAGCGTTTAGACGCTGAGTGGCAAGCCCGATCGGCAGAGGCCCGCACGCGCCTGGGGCAAACCCAGCTCCAGCTGGCGGCCTTACAGGCTCAGATCGCCGATTTAGATGCCGCTCTCCTGCAAAGTGAAACCGTTGAGGTCGCCCGTCAGCAGTTTCTCACCGCCAAAGCCCGCCTCAAACACCTAAACGCGCTTCAGCTTCAGGCTGAACCCTTGCAGCAGCGACGGCGACAACTAGAGGCCGGGTTACAGCAGGCCCAAACCCGGCTGCAAACCCGGCTAGAAGAACTCGCCGCCGCCGCCCAGCAGCTCCAGCAAGATCAGGGAAATCCGCCCCAGCTGGTGGCCACCGCCCAGGAGGTGTCCAAAACCCTGAGCTATCTAGAACAGCGCCGCGCCTACCAGGAGCAGGTGCGCGAAAAGGGGCTAGAGCGCCGCAGCTTTATGGAGGTGCTTCAGTCTAACCAGCGCGCCTGCGAAACCCAGATTGCCCAAATTGGCCAAAAGCTAGGCATGCTGGCTCAACCGGAGGCTGTCTGTCCGCTGTGCGATCGCGCGCTCAAGGCCCACCACCGCAAACTCGTCGAAGGCCGCCATCGCCAGCAGCAGCAAGAACTGCAAGAAAAAATTTGGGTCATTCGCGAGCAGCTGGCCGCCTCCGAGCGCGAAATTCAGGTGCTGCGGCAGGAGTATCGGGCGGTCGAAGCCGAACTGGAGGCCTACGCCCCAGTGCTGCAAAAGCAGGGCCAGCTCACCGCTCAGATGGCCTCCCAGGCCACCGTCCACGAGCGGCTTCAGGCTCTAGAGGCCGAGCAGCAGCGCCTAGAGCAGTCCCTCACCGAGAACCAGTACGCCCTCGACCTGCGCACCGAGCTGCACCAGCTCAACGACACCCTAGCCCAACTGGCCTACGACGATCGAGATCACGCCCTTATGCGCGGTCAGGTCGATCGCCTGCGATGGGCTGAGATCAAGCACCACGAGCTGGCCCAGGCCCGGCGACGGCGGCAGCAGCTTGACCAACGGCAGCAGCAGTTCGAAGCCGACCGAGCCGTCCTTGAGGCTGAGCTGGCTCTGCTGCAAAATGGCCCCCAGGGACAGGCGCTGTCGGCAGCCCAAACCGCCCTGGAGCAGCTCAACTACCGCATTGACCACCATCAACAGGTTCGCCAGTCGCTTCAGGCAGCCCAAGTCTGGCGGCAGCGCCACCGTGAGTTGGAAGAGGCCCGTCAGCAGCAGCCCCAGCGGCAGGCGCAGATCGAGATCCTTCAGGCCCAGGAGCAGCAGCAGCAGCGGGAGCTAGAGCAGTTGAGCATCGCGATCGCCGCCCTAGAGGAGCAGCACCAGGCCTTGGCCTACGATGCGGATGCTCTAGAACAGTTAGAGAGGGCGATCGCCGCCCATCAGCACCAGCGCGATGCCCTGCTGGCACAGCTTGGTGCCCTGGGTCAGGCTCGCCAGCACCTCGACGAGCTGCATCAAGGACTAGCCCAAAAGCAGCAAGAACTCGCCGCCGTCCGTCAGCGCCAGCGGGTCTACCAAGAGCTGGCCCAGGCCTTTGGCCACAACGGTATTCAGGCACTGATGATCGAAAACCTGCTGCCCCAGCTAGAGGCCGAAACCAACAACCTGCTGGGCCGCCTCAGTGCCCACCAGCTCCACGTGCAGTTTGTCACCCAGCGGGCCACCAAGCGGGGCCAGGGGGTCATCGACACGCTGGATATTCTGATTGCCGATGCTCGGGGCACCCGCCCCTACGAAACTTACTCGGGTGGGGAGGCGTTTCGGGTCAACTTTGCCCTGCGACTGGCCCTAGCCCGGCTGCTAGCCCAGCGATCGGGGCTGGCGCTGCAACTGCTGATCATCGATGAGGGCTTTGGCACCCAGGATCAGCAGGGGTGCGATCGCCTGATTGCCGCTATTAATGCGATCGCTGCCGACTTTGCCTGCATTCTCACCGTTACCCACATCCCCCACTTTCGGGCAGCCTTTCAAACCCGCATCGATGTGGCCAAGACTCCCCAGGGATCGCAGCTTTCCCTCTCAGCCTAGAACCCGTTCCATACCCTGTAAACCTTTGAGTAGCTTCTCAGAGTTTTATTAACATTCTTTTTAGATTTTAAGATTTTCTTCTTTAGCTCCTCCAAAAATATGTCTTCTGGAATGCAATCTGCCCCCGCCAATCGCTTTAACCTAAGGGATACAAGCCTGCGGGATCGCGGTGGACTAAGCATTAATGACCATTCACGCTTGCCTTCATAAATGTTACAGTTGTTTACATATTCCATTAACAACCTTTTACTTATGAACATTGTTGGATCCCTTTTAGAAGTTGGTATTGCCGCAGTGGCCGCTGGTCTCATCCTCAAGCGCCAGGCTGAGGAAACAGCTTTAGAGTCCGAGCCCATTCCCGTGCCGGTGCGCTCTCGCCGCTAGGCTGCAGACGCTTGACCGCCGCAGTCTTTGCGTCTAGACAGTTGCAGCTTTCATGGGCTTCGTGCCCTGCCGTTCCCCGTCGCTCTCTCCCCACCGTGCCGCTATGAGAACTGTGCAAAATTCAACCGACCTGGTTCGCACCTACCTGAAAGAAATTGGCAAGGTGCCCCTGCTCACCCACGAAGAAGAGATCGTATTGGGCAAACAGGTGCAAAAGCTGTCGGCCCTAGAGGCCAAGCGCCAGGCTCTAGAAGAGACAGCCGGCTATGGGTTGACCCTAGAACAGTGGGCCGACTCCGTCGAGATGCCCCTACCTGAACTCAAAGCAATTGTGCGCGATGGCAGCTTGGCCAAGCGCAAGATGGTAGAAGCCAACCTGCGCCTCGTGGTGTCAGTGGCTAAGAAATACATCAAGCGCAATGTTGATCTGCTCGACCTGATTCAGGAAGGCACCATTGGCATGCAGCGCGGGGTCGAAAAGTTTGACCCCACCAAGGGCTACCGGTTCTCCACCTACGCCTACTGGTGGATTCGCCAGGCCATCACCCGCGCCATCGCTGAGAAAAGCCGCACCATTCGCCTGCCCATTCACATTACCGAAAAGCTCAACAAGCTGAAGAAGGCCCAGCGCACGCTGTCCCAGCGCTACGGTCGGGCGGCTACGGTGGCCGAGCTAGCGATCGAGTGCGACCTGACCGCAAAACAGGTGCGCGACTATCTCGAAAAGTCTCGCCAGCCCCTCTCCCTCGACCTCAAGGTGGGAGACAACCAGGACACCGAACTGGGCGAACTGCTCGAAGATGACGGCCCTTCTCCAGAAGACTTTGCCACCCAGGTCTCCCTGCGCCAGGATTTGGAGCGGCTGATGGGCGATTTGACTCCCCAACAGCGAGAGGTACTTTCGCTTCGCTTTGGCTTAGCCGATGGCAAGACGATGACTCTAGCCAAGATTGGTGACCTGCTCTCCATCAGCCGCGAGCGAGTGCGCCAGATCGAGAGAGAAGCCCTGACCAAACTGCGCAAGCGCCAGTCCGATATCCGCGAATATCTGGCTAGCTAGGGAATTGCGCATCCTACAGGGTCACAACGCAAATAGAATCGAACCGACAGCCTGAGGGAATATTCCTTCGGGCTGTCTTTTTAGGGTTGGGCAGAGGCAGCTCCAAAGGCGGGGAATCCTTCGCACCAAGGTTGACAACCGTAGCCCAATTGACCAAATAGGGGAAATCCCGCATTCTAGAGTGGTTCTAGCAGATTTGCCCCAATTGAGGAGTCCCCATGAGCTACCGCATGGACCGCCGTGCCTATGCCGAGACCTTTGGCCCAACGGTAGGCGATCGCATTCGATTAGCCGACACGGAGCTAATTATTGAGGTAGAGCAAGACTTCACCACCTACGGGGACGAGGTGAAATTTGGCGGCGGCAAAGTGATCCGCGACGGCATGGGGCAGTCGCCCATCGGGCGCGACGCGGGCGCGGTGGACATGGTGATCACCAATGCGCTGATTCTCGACTGGTGGGGCATTGTCAAGGCCGATATCGGCATTAAAGACGGCAAAATCGACAAAATCGGCAAGGCGGGCAACCCCTACATTCAAGACAATGTCGATATCATCATTGGCCCCGGCACCGAGGTCGTAGCGGGGGAAGGCATGATTGTCACCGCTGGTGGCATCGACAGCCACATTCATTTCATTTGCCCCCAGCAGATCGACACTGCGATCGCCTCGGGCATCACCACCATGATTGGCGGCGGCACCGGCCCGGCCACCGGCACCAACGCCACCACCTGCACCCCCGGTGCCTGGAATATCTGGCGCATGCTGCAAGCCGCCGATGCCTTCCCCATGAATCTGGGCTTTTTGGGCAAGGGCAACAGCGCTCAGCCAGAAGGTTTGGTGGAACAGATTAAAGCGGGGGCTATGGGTCTCAAGCTCCACGAAGACTGGGGCACTACCCCCGCCACCATCGACACCTGTCTGGGGGTGGCCGACGAGTACGACGTGCAGGTGGCGATCCACTCCGATACCCTCAACGAGGCGGGCTTTGTGGAAGACACCATCGCCGCCTTCAAGAACCGGGTGATTCACACCTACCACACCGAAGGGGCTGGCGGTGGCCACGCACCGGACATTATCAAGGTGTGCGGCGAGGCCAACGTGCTGCCGTCATCGACCAACCCCACCCGGCCCTACACCCGCAACACCCTTGACGAACACCTCGATATGCTGATGGTGTGCCACCACCTCAGCCCCAGCATTCCCGAAGACATTGCCTTCGCCGAGTCGCGCATTCGCCGCGAAACCATCGCCGCCGAAGACATCCTCCACGATCTAGGTGCCTTCAGCATGATCTCCTCTGACTCCCAGGCCATGGGCCGCGTGGGGGAAGTGGTGATTCGCACCTGGCAGACCGCCCACAAAATGAAGGTACAGCGCGGGCCGCTGGCGGAGGATAGCGATCGCAACGACAACCACCGGGCCAAGCGCTACGTGGCCAAATACACCATTAACCCCGCCATCACCCACGGCATTGCCAACCACGTAGGTTCCATCGAAGCGGGCAAGCTGGCGGATATCTGCCTGTGGCGGCCCGCCTTCTTTGGGGTGAAGCCCGAAATTGTGATCAAGGGCGGCCTGATTGCCTGGGCGCAGATGGGCGACGCCAACGCCAGCATTCCGACGCCGCAGCCGGTGCACATGCGGCCCATGTTTGGCAGCTACGGGGGGGCGATCGCCGCCACCTCCCTCAGCTTTATCTCCCAAGCCGCGATGGATCTGGGCATTCCCGAACACATTGGGCTGACTAAAGCCACCGCCGCTGTCGCTAACTGCCGCAGTCTCAGCAAGGCCGATATGAAGCTCAACGCCTACCAGCCCCAGATGGAAGTCAACGTCGAAACCTATGAAGTGCGGGCCGATGGCGAACTGCTAACCTGCGAACCGGCGGACGTGCTGCCCATGGCCCAGCGGTACTTTCTGTTCTAATCTCAGCCGATCGCTCAAAAGATGTTTAGAATGACGAAGTCACAACAGAGCAGATGACCGGTAGAACCGCAGCTCACAACTAAGCTCTTAAGGGCGGGCGGCGGGAGCTCTAATTTCCCAGGCAGTCGACTCTAGGCTCCTACGTAGGTTCCCAGAGACAGAAATAATGTGTGATTACCATAATTTTGTTGCGAATGTCATTGAGCGGTGGCAGATTTTCAAGTGTCCACAGTAGAATATACTTGCGCTCAAACATTTATGTTTGAGTTCACTCCTCACACCACACCCCGCCCAGGCCATTGGTCTGGGCGGTTCCTTATCTGGGCATCCTCGCCCTAAAAACGCCGAAATACGGCAGGTTTAGGTGAGTTAGCGCCAGTTCAATCGGCAGATATTGACCACTCGCCCAAGAAGCCAGGGGTTGGCTATGATAAGATTGCGTGTGGTTAACAACGGCAAGGAACACAAGGCATGGCAGCCGCTCAGGTAACAGATTCTACGTTTAAGCAAGAAGTTCTCGAAAGCACCGTCCCCGTACTGGTCGACTTTTGGGCCCCTTGGTGTGGCCCCTGCCGTATGGTGGCTCCGGTAGTTGAAGAAATTGCTGAGCAGTACGACGGCCAAATCAAGGTCGTTAAGGTCAATACCGACGAGAATCCTAGCGTAGCCAGCCAGTACGGTATTCGCAGCATCCCCACCCTCATGATCTTCAAAGAGGGGCAGCGGGTAGATATGGTGGTGGGTGCCGTGCCCAAAACCACCCTGGCCAATACCCTTGAAAAGTACCTTTAGACTTCCCTTCTTTGCCTGGCTCTGGTTAGCGTAGGTTGTCGCCACGAGGTGGCGGAGGCGATCGCTTCAAACCCTTCCCAAAGCGCTAGGGCAGGCTTATTATCACAGGCTTAGGCCGCTGATTCGACATTACATCACCCTCTAGCACTGGTAAGTCTCTCGCTAGAGGGTTTTTGCACGGCAGGGTTCAGAATTGTCGTTAGAATAGGATGCTGCCTCTATGGACCCAACGGCGTATGGTTGCGCTCCCCTCAGATTTACCCTCTAGCGTTCAGGCCGATTTGGCCGCGGTGTTTGAGCAATTGCCCCACCTCGAACATGGCAAGCTCATTCGCCAGGTGCTAGAAACCATTTTGCGCATGATGGGGCGGGAGGCAGACCGACTCGACTGGAAAATCTTGAATTCTGCCCTGCTAGATATGGAGCAGGGGTTTCAGATCTTTTACCCCTACCGCCACACCCGAAAAATTACTATCTTTGGCTCAGCCCGAACCGGGGCGATGAGCCCCGACTACCAGCTAGCCGAGAAATTTGCCCGGCAGGTCACCGAGCTGGGCTTTATGGTCATGACCGGAGCTGGGGGCGGCATCATGGAAGCGGGGAATGCTGGGGCTGGCCCAGAGCAATCCTTTGGGTTAAACATTCAGCTGCCCTTTGAGCAGGGGGCTAACCCGGTGATGGCAGGCGACCCCAAGCTGATTAACTTCAAGTATTTCTTTACCCGCAAGCTCTTTTTCTTGCGCGAAAGCGACGCCCTGGTGCTGTTTCCGGGGGGGTTTGGCACCCAAGACGAGGCCTTTGAATCGCTGACGCTGATTCAGACCGGTAAAGCCGACCCGATGCCCATTGTTATGGTCGATCATCCCGGCGGCGACTACTGGCAGGGGTGGGATCACTACATTCGCAAGCACTTGCTGAGCCGGGGGCTAATTAGCCCCGATGATCCGAGCCTGTATACCATTACCGACAACGTCGATGATGCCTGCCACGCTATTAGCAGTTTTTATCGGGTGTATCATTCCTGTCGCTATACGAGCGATCGCCTGATCATTAGGCTCAAGAGCGACCTGCCCGATGGCGCTGTAGACCTGCTCAACCAAGAATTTAGCGACATTCTCGCCAATGGGAAAATTGAAAAGTCTGCCGCCCTACCCGAAGAGCAAAAAGATGAAACCATTGCCCTGCCGCGGTTAATCATGCACTTTAACAATCGCGACTTTGGCAAGCTGCACCAGTTGATCTGGCGTCTCAACGACTTGGGTGACCACCGCCCCGAGGCTCAGCACCCTGAGCAGAAGTAGGTGTGTGGGTGTGTATGTGTGTGGGTGAGTGGTAGGTGCGAGAACGGGCGGAAGCAGAGAGCTGATAGTCACCCTTACCAATTCACCTCCTTACCCGTCTACTTACCTACCCATCCACCCACCCACTCATCTACTCACCTACTTCCCCATGTCCCAGGTTCAAGCATTTTTAGAGCAGCTTTACCAAGAATTGAGGGGGATCTCTGGCGGCAAAGTGGCCACCTACATTCCTGAGCTGGCGCGGGCCAACCCCAACTGGTTTGGTATTAGCATGGTCACCCTCGATGGCCACACCTACGAGGTAGGGGATGTAGCGCAAAAGTTCACTATCCAGTCGATTTCAAAGGTGTTTGTCTACGCCATGGCCTTGGAGAACTATGGCCGCGAGAAATTGCTCAAAAAAGTGGGGGTAGAACCTACGGGCGATCCGTTTAATTCCCTAATCCGGCTAGATGAGGATTCTAAACGCCCCGATAATCCGATGGTAAATGCCGGGGCGATCGCCACCACCGGCCTCATCACGGGTGCAGACCCCGCCGAACGCCTCAATCGTCTGCTGGCTATGTTCGAGCGCTACGTGGGCAACGAAGTGTTCGTCGATGTATCTACGTTTATGTCAGAGCGCTCCACGGGTCACCGCAACCGGGCCATGGCCCACCTAATGCTCAACTTCGGCATGATTGACCAGCCCATCGACGAAGCGCTCGATCTGTACTTTCAGCAGTGCGCGGTGCTGGTTACAGCCCACGATCTAGCGGTGATGGCCGCTACCCTGGCTAATCAGGGTGTTAACCCCATCACCGGGCAGCGGGCGGTAGGGGCCGAGCACGTGCGCGACATTCTCAGCGTTATGTACACCTGCGGTATGTACAACTTTGCTGGAGAGTGGGCCTTTCGAGTTGGCATACCGGCAAAAAGCGGTGTGTCAGGCGGCATTCTCGCTGTGGTGCCAAACCAGGCCGGCATCGCCGTGTTTTCACCTCCCCTCGACAGCCACGGTAACAGCGTTCGCGGGCTCAAGGCATTTGAGGCATTGTCCCAAGAATACGGGTTTCATCTGTTTGATCTGTCCCTTGGCCGCTGTAACTTTGCCAGTCGCGAGTGATGCGCAGGGTGTTGCTGCCCCCAAACACAAGCCAGCATCCCCACCCTACGCTCATCCGTAGCAATCTCCAGATAATCACTCTCCAAAAGAGGTGAGGCGGCGGGTCATGACGCTAATGTATTCGCCGCTGCGCCCGGTGGGCACGGGGTCGATCCAGGCGACTCTGGCACAATACCGAAGCACCTCCATGCGGTTGATGGCCTCGATAACAGCGGCGTAGTCGCCGACCAGAATGTGCGTAAGGCGATCGGGCTGATAGGTAGGCAGCGTGAACGTGTCGGGAAGGTTGCCCTCCCCAGGGGGTTGGTTAAACATAGTTCCAAGGGTTTAGATGTTGGTCTTGATGGTTGTCGGTTCAGCATCGTACAAGCCGCGCGTCACTGGCTAGAGACACATGCCAGAGTTTGCAACTCTGCCGAAATTGACCCTGCACAGATGAGACAGTCTAGATAGATGTTATTGTCGGGCGCAAAAAAGAGTGCCCTTGGTGGGGCATTGGCATGGTTCATGCAGATAACACCGAATAAAAGGTCTTGCGTCAGGAGTACGTCTGATCGCTTGAGAGTATTATGTGGGCCAGCCACACAAAATATCAATGGGTTTCACGAATTTTTCCCTATGTCGCCAAAGCTAGCCTGCTTGGCAATCATGTCGAGCAGCTTGCGCTTAGAGCGATCGGGCTCATACTTGCTATTTTCCCATTCGCTTACCGTTTCGCGGCGCACCCCTAACTCACTGGCGAACTGCTCTTGGTTGAGACCCTTGCAGGCTCTCAAAGCTTTGATCGCCTTCCCATTCCACTCGATTTGGCCATGCTTGTGTTGGATGTTGTAGGCAGCTTGGAAGGTCTGAAAGGTGACCTTCTGCTGAGCCAGATCAACAGCATTGACTTGATAGCCAGCGCTAACCCAGGCGATCGCTTGCAGGGCACTGACGCTATCGCGATTGCTCCACCAGCCCTTTTTGGCACGCGCTGAGGCGGGCAGTGAGCGACCCATCAAAGCTTCAATTTCTAAAAAGGTGAGCGTTGTAGCTGCTTTGTTGCAGTTTTGCAAGTGTTCAAAAAGTGGATAGTACTTGCTGCCAGGTTTGATGCTCATAGCTCATTTTGATCTGGTAGCGGGGGTAACAATGCCTCTAGCTGTGACAGGAGGGGGGCTAGCTCTGAGTGGATAATCGTCCACAGAATATCTTGATCAACTTCGTCGTATTGATGGATAACAATGTTGCGTAAACCAATAATTCTTTGCCAATCAATGGCTGGATGAGCTTGCCTAAATTTATTTGAGATTCTGCGGGCGGCTTCTCCTAGAATTTCAAATTGTCGTTCTATGGCGCTAACAGTGCGAATGTCGGCAAGATAATCGTCAAAGGAAAGGCTTTCTGCAAAGGTTTGAATATAGCGAATTGCTTGAGCCATATCCCACACTGACGAGATGTCGCGATCACTCGGCGGCATAAACAACCTCACAAGTGCTCAGAATTTCATGACGGCGATAGGGATTCTTTAAATATTTTTTGTTGACTAGATCAACATTACGTCTAAATAACTGTTCGATTTCTGCCTGCATTTTTATGCGATCATCCCAATTCGTAGGGTACTGGGAGTCAAAGGTCAGGAGTACATCAATGTCGCTGTCGGGGCAAAAGTCGTCGCGCAGGACAGAGCCGAAGAGGGCAAATTCGGCGATATGCCATCGTTGGCAGAATTCAGCAATCTGATCAAGAGAGGTTTTGATTCTTTCGGCAACCAAACTTGTCAATTCAACTGCCACAAACCCTCCTGCCCAAAAGTATTTGACGAAACGGAGATCAGTCCGCTTGATTTCCTATAATGCCTGAAAAGGGCTGAGTTGTCCTAGTTTCAGAAGGGTTTCTCAACACCAGAAGTTCAGCTAAGCAGTTCGTCCGACCAGCTAGACCAGTGTGAGTTCTGGTTTTTGGCCAGGCTGCACCAAGCTAGGTCGGTCTGCGGCGGGTTTGGTGATGAATTCCACCACTTTACTCAGGTCTTGGAACATTTTGCCCTCAATGTCGCGGCGGTAGGCATCGACAACCGAGGTGGCGCGAAAATAATGCAGGGCATCGGTGAGATAGCGCACGTGCCGTTCTTCGTCGTGCAGTACGGATTCAAGCGCTGCCCGAGTGGCCGTGAGGTGGTCGGGCAACGCCTTGAGAATGCAGCGAAAGCCCCGCACCCCCAGTTCTTCAGCGAGCAGCACGCTGGCCAGCAAGTGCGGCAAGGGGGCCGCAGCCAAGTCTTCTACCTGGTGGTAGCGACGCATGGATGCCTCGCCCACGCTAGAGAGCGACTGCTGGGCAGCTTCGCTGTCTAGGTCAATAAAGTAGCCCTCGCGTTCAACGGCCTTAGTAAAGATTTGGGCGTGGCGCACCTCGTCGGTGACGTGGCGCTGCATTTGCTCGTCCAGCCACAGGGGAATCTCGGCGGCTTTAGCTTCGCGAATGTGGGCGACGGTGCGGCTGCCCTCCGCCTCTTGCAGCGCCAGGGAGGCAAATAGATGGGGCCGCCGCTGAGGGTTGGCGGCACTTTGGCTGTAATAGATGGCGCTAAAGCCGATGAATAGATAGTGCTGGAGCATGACTAGGACGTAATTGAGGGGATGGATCCTGTTGGCTATTGTAGAAATTTCTAGCTGTTTGTGCCGCCTGCCCAAGCCCTTCGATTAATTAAGCCGCAGTGATTTACATCGCTGCGGCTGAAAGGTTTCAAAATACAACAACCCCACTAATTCAACCAGGCCAGTTAACGCTGCTAGCCGAAGCAGCCCAATTGCTAGGCTAAGTCATCCTCATCGTCAATACCAGCACTCATTGTTGCAACTGGAGAGGGTGGTTCAGATGGTATTGGCGGTTCGAGGGGAGCAGGTGGGCCACTTGGGGTTGGAGGTTCCACTGGGGTTGGAGGTTCCACTGGGGTTGGAGGCTCCACTGGGGTTGGGAATGGAGGTGTTACCGGCGGTGAGGGAACAGACGGCGCAGGGGGCTGCGGTTCTGGGTCCGGAATACCCAGCTGCTGTCGGGCCTGGGCCAGCAGGTAGGAGGTACTGGACTGCACGGTATCAAGCAGCGCTTGCCCTGTAGAGGTGATCGACTGGGGCTCGCTGCTGGGGTTCTTTTCTTCGCTGAGGCCGATGTACCAGGCGCGAGTGCTGCGCCCCAGGCCAACGGCGGTGCGATAAAACCACTCGCCACCCACAAAGGTTAGGCAAAGCACCAGCCACAGCAGCAGGCCAACTTCGCGCAAAATATCCCAGGTGCGGGCGAGCGTTTTTTTGTAAATGTCGCCGGTATCGGCGGAAAATAATAGCTGGCTAACAATACTGGCCTGTTCTTTAATCTTGTCCATAGGTGTCAACTCTTTAATGGCTGGTCATAGTCGGGAAATGACGACCCTCTGCTGACATAGTAGGAGCGGCGTTTAGGGGACGGCTATAGAAAGTTCACCCCAGATCAAGCTTTGCGCTCATGCGCCCTCGCTCCAGATTTTTTTGAGCACCTGGTCGGGGGTAATGTCGGCCAGGGTACCGGTGGAGGAGGTCAGGGCGACCAGGCGATCATCTCCGGCGGTGATAGCCTGGGCCACGCTATCGCCAGCAAAAAGCCCCAAGGTGTAGACGTTGAGGGCGATCGCCAGCGCCAGAGGATACCCTTCTACCGCTACTAACAGGTTAGCGGCGGCAATCAAGGCTGCCGTCTGTCCTGGGGTCTCAGGTCGCAAAACTTTGATGTTGGGTACGGCACTGGCGATCGCGACGGTTTGAGGGGCCGCATCGTCGGTTTGCAGCAGGGCCAGGGGCATGTCGGGCTGGCGCTGCTGAAAGTCTTTGAGGATGACAATCCAGCTTTCGGTGGGGTAGGTGGTGCCGCTAGAGGTGGCACCGGGGTAAACCAGCACGTAGCCATTCGTGAGACCGTTGCCCTGACGGATGGCGTCTACGGCAGTTAAGTCTTTGCGCGGCACATTCACCGAGAGGCCAGGCGGTGTACCGGTGACGTTGATCAGCTTGAGCAGATCGCTGTGGTGGGCTGGCTCAGCTGAACGGGGGGCCGTTGCAGTCAACAGTAGGTCGTTGGCCGACCCGCTGTAGCCGAGACGGGTGGGCACCCCACTCAGCCACAGCAGCAGAGCAATAGACCAGGAGTCGGTCAGGGTAAGGACGGCGTCGAACTCGCGATCGCGCACAATCCCCAACAGGTTGGCCCAGTCGGCGGGGCTGTTGCTGGCCTCAAAGTTGTAAGGCACCACCTCGGTGACCCCCTTTGAGAGCTGATAGATAGCCGTAGCACTAGGGGGCGCAACTACTGATATCTCAGCATTCTCGAAGCTGTCCTTGATCTGATTAATGATCGGAAAGAAGCTCAGCTGAGTCTCCGTTTCCCCTGGAACAAGAGCCAGTACCCGCATATATTACGTCCATGCCTGTTCGCAAGTATTGTAGTGGAACCTGGCCAAGGTTTAGGGGATATCTGGCCTACAAAATGAATTAAATTTCCCCAAAGGGGATAGAAAATCCCCAATTTACTGGCCCGTTACGGTTTTGCCCTGTGTCTACACTCCCGGTTCATGTGCTCATCCCCGCCGCTGGCAGCGGTCGCCGCATGGGGGCCGATCGCAACAAAGTGCTTCTCGATCTGCTGGGGCAGCCCATCATCGCCTGGAGCCTCAAGGCTGCGGCCCAGGCCGATACGGTGGTCTGGATTGGGGTGATCTGCCAGCGGGGCGATCGCCCCGCCCTAGAGGCGATCGCGAATGCCCTCAACTTGTCTAAGCCAGTGACTTTTATCGACGGCGGCACTACCCGTCAAGAATCGGTATACAACGGGCTACAAGCGCTGCCGCCCGAGGCCACCCGAGTCCTCATCCACGACGGGGCGCGCTGCCTGGCCACCCCAGACCTGTTTGATCGCTGCGCCGCTGCCCTAGACAGCTGCCCTGGCCTGATCGCGGCGGTACCGGTCAAAGACACGATTAAGGTTGTAGATGCCGACCAGCGCATTGAGGCCACCCCCGATCGCCAGCGGCTGTGGGCCGCCCAAACCCCCCAAGGCTTTGAGGTGGCCTTGCTGAAGCAGTGCCACCAGCAGGGTATTGACCAGGGCTGGAGCGTCACCGACGACGCCGCCCTGTTTGAGAAGTGCGGCCTGCCCGTGCAGGTGGTGCCCGGCGAAGAGACCAACCTCAAGGTGACCACGCCAATGGATTTAGCGATCGCAGAATTCATACTAAAACAGCGCCTGGGTTAGCCAAAAGGCTCCCCAAACGCTGTCATGTCTTGAATTCCAGGATTTTAGCCCCAGGATTTGCCCCTACGATAGCGACTCTAAAGGTCGCCGCCGCGCAAAAACAGCAGAAACACAATCGCTGGGCCAGCGATGACAATCATGGCAAGCATGGTCAACTGGGCAATTAGCTCAAAATTAATGCTGCTCAAGAAACCACTCAGAAAGCTCATGAAACCTCCCAACACAAGGCGACTGGACTGATATAAACTTCATTCAATCCCAGAAGTGGGGTTTCGCCTGTAGAGAGCTACAGACCCCGCGCTGGGCTTGGTGTAAAGCTTGCTTATCGGGCTCATTTTACCTGCTAACGCCGCCCCTATTTTAGATAACGTAACAAAATTCTAAGGCAGCGCCCGCTGCTGCTCAGACGCTAGGCCCAAGACGGCCAAAGGAGACCCAATGGCCACCTGGCAATGTGTGAAGTCCTGCGGGGCCTGCTGCTTCTTGGCCCCCGACGAGCGCCCCGATCTAGACTCGTACCTCGCCCCTGACCAGTTGGCACTGTACCTGAGCATGGTGGGCGAAGACGGCTGGTGCATTCACTACAATGCAGGCGATCGCCTCTGCACTATCTACTCCGACCGACCCAGTTTCTGCCGGGTTACCTTCAGCACCTTCGAGACCATGTTTGGCATTGAAGCCGACGAACTCGACGACTTTGCCATCGACTGCTGCCAGGAGCATATTGACGACATCTACGGCGAAGCTAGCCCGGAGATGGAGCGGTTTAACCAGGCGGTGGGGGTAGGGGAGTGATGAGGTAGGTAAGGTGGGGAAGATAGGGGCGACGGGGAAAGTGAGGGGGCGGTGGGTTGCGGTTTGGTTGACTCTTGCAGATAATGAAAGCATTATGAAATCTCCGGCAGTATTCAACGGTCTTGGCGTTGCTCTGTGCCCGGCCTTGTTGATCGCTCAGCTAACCTGCCTTTTACGCCATTGTGTCTATCTCTAGCCCTCTTCCCCCCTCGTCTAGCTCTGTCGAAGCCAAGTCTTCTGCCACTTTGAGCCGAGCGGCCTTTTGGCGGGTTTTTGGCTCTACGTTTGTCACTATTTTTTTGGCTGAGCTGGGGGACAAAACCCAGGTAACTACACTGCTCATGAGCGCCCAGTCTCAGGCACCCTGGATTGTTTTTCTAGGCGCTGGCACAGCTTTGATCACTACCAGCCTAATGGGCGTACTGTTGGGGCAGTGGCTAGCCCGCCGCGTTTCCCCCGCGACTCTCGACACCGCCGCTGGCACCATGCTCATTGGCATCACCGTCTGCCTCCTCTGGGACATCGTCCACCTCTAGCCCACCCCCACTTAGAGCGGGCACATAGGCACCCCATCTCCCCCGCCTTCCCCACCCCCTACCCATCCACTCCCTCACCCCATTACTTCCCTCCCCATGGACTGGAACCTCCTTGCCGTCAGCTTCACCGCCGTGTTCATCTCAGAGCTGGGGGATAAGAGCCAGCTGGCGGCGATCGCCCTCGGAGGCAGCTCAAAATCTCCCCGCGCCGTCTTTCTGGGCACCGCCGCTGCCCTGCTGCTGGCCAGTCTGCTGGGGGTAGTCGTCGGAGAAGGCACCGCCCAGATTTTGCCAGAACGCTTAGTCAAAGCCGTTGCGGCCATTGGGTTTGCCCTGCTGGCCGTCAAGCTGCTGTGGCCCGCAGCTAGTACTGACTAGGCAAACTGAATGCGATCGATCACCTCGCGCAGCGTCTGGGCCGAGTGCTGAAGTAAGTCTTCCTCATGGGGGCTGAGCGATATGTTTAACCGACGGCTCACCCCCGAGCGACCCACCACCGCTGGCATACTCAGGCACAGATCTTGAACGCCGAAAATTTCGTCAACCACGCAGCTCACCGTCAACACCCGATTTTGGTCGCGCACAATTGACTGCACGATCTGGGTTACCGCCAGCCCTACGGCATAGTTGGTGTAGCCCTTGCGGCGAATGATTTCGTAGGCCGCGTTTTTGGTCTGCTGAAAGATCTCGTCCATCGCCTGGCGATCGCCAGCCCCCATGCCTTCGTAGTAGAGGGGAGCACCGTAAACATTGGCGTGGCTCCAAAAGGGCACCTCGCTATCACCGTGTTCGCCAATAATGTAAGCATGCAGGCTGCGGGGGTCGATGCCCAGGCGACGCGATAGCAAATACCGAAATCGTCCCGTATCGAGCACTGTCCCTGACCCAAACACCCGAGCTTTGGGCAGACCCGATAGCTTCCAAGCGGCGTAGGTGAGTACGTCAACTGGGTTAGACACCAGCAGCAAAATGGCCTCAGGGCAGTGGGCCACAATATCGGGTATCAGTTTTTTGAGAATTTCGACGTTTTTTTGTACCAAATCCAGGCGGGTTTCGCCCTCTTTTTGGGCGGCTCCGGCAGTAATCACCACCACATCGGCCCCGGCGGCATCGGCCATAGTGCCCGCCTTAATCACCGTCGGCGCCACAAACGACATGCCCTGTTCTAGATCCATCACCTCGCCAATCAGCTTGTCCTGGTTGATATCCACCAGCACCATTTCATCCAGCACGTTTTGGATCATCATGGCGTAGGCGCAAGCTAGGCCCACCTGCCCGGCCCCAACGATGACTCCCTTGAGGGGACGCAGCGGGTCAGAAGGCAAATCGATCAGCGGATTGGGGGTAAAAAGGCTATCAAACATAGGACATCCTGGTTTACGGGGCCAATGCCTTTAATAAACCACGGTCTCGTCGGATTGTCCTATCGTTGGCACTGCAACCCACCAGGGGCAGCCCTTTAGAACGGCATGGACGTTACAGTGCCGCCTGCTCTTGCCGACTACTGACCAGGCTCTCTAACCGAGCCTTCAGATCTTTAGTTAGCTCAGCAGCCCCGGCCTTCAGCGCCTCAGGCGACTCGTCGCCATTGAGGTAGGCTTTTACCGGCAGCGGTGCACCAATGTGAATTTTGGCCGGACTGCGCCAGCCTGGGTAGGGCGCGCCGTAGTAAATGTCTACCGGCAGCACCTGCACCCCTAGACCAGCTTTAGCGGCCTCGGCCTGCACCGCCAGCCTAGCCAGCCCTGGCTTCAGGCCATGAATTCGGTCTTCCCTGCGAATGCCCCCCTCGGGGTAAATCACCAGCATTTCGCCCTCCAGCAGCAGCTCAATGCCGTGGCGCAGGCTCGCCACCGTGGGCCGCCGCACGTTAACCGCAAAGCCCCCCAGACGACGAATAAACCACCCCTGGATGCCCTTGACCTCGTCAGCGGTGACCATGAAGCGCAGGTCGCGCCCTGTAATGGCCCGTCCAGTGGCGTAGGGCAGCAGGATCGAATCCCAGCGGGCTCGGTGGGTAGGGGCCAGGATTACTGGGCCAGCGGTGGGCACGTGGTGCTGGCCTGTAATAGTAATGGGGCCAAAGTAAGCGGGCACCACCAGATGCCGACCCAGAAAATAGGCCAGGGGGGTCAACACGGGCGAACAGCGGGACTGGGAAGGCACAACCGCCCCACCCTTAACCAATGCAGCAGACGATTCAGGAAGCTCAGAGGATTTCATAGGAAGGCGTAATGCAGGAGCCATGATCAGCTAATCCTATAGTGCCGATACCAGGCTTTCCCAGTATGCCCGGCCCTGGCCCTTGTACAGCCCACAACCGGAAACAAAACAGGTTTAACCCTGGTCTATTGCCTTACCCTACAGCCCCTCCTGCGCGACGCAACCTGACTCAGGACAGTTCAGGCGGTGTCATGGTCAGATGAGGTGCGGCGATTTTCTCGGCGGCGCTGCTGAAACCACTGCTGAAGCTGCTGCCGACAGGGTTCGGCCAAAAAGCCGGGGATCACCGTCAGCCGATGGTTAGAACAGGGGCCATCGGGCAGGTTTAGCACCGATCGCACTGCTCCAGATTTGGGGTCGTGGGCACCGTACACCAGCAGCCCCAGACGGCTCAGAATAATCGCCCCAGCACACATCGGGCAGGGTTCGAGGGTGACGTAGAGGGTGCACTCATTGAGATGCCAGTTGCCCAACTGGCGCGCGGCCTCCCGTAGGGCAAGCACTTCGGCGTGGGCGGTGGGGTCTTGATCTTGCTCCCGCCGGTTACCTGCCTCGGCCAGCACTAAATCGCCGGGGCCAACCACCACAGCCCCCACTGGCACATCTCCTGCAGCGCCTGCGACCTCAGCCAGCTCTAGCGCCCGCCGCATCCAGTGGTGATGGCGTAGAGCAGTCTCATCCTCCAGGTCGAGGGAGGGCAAATCGTAGGGCATATGCAGGTCAGTCAAGCAACCCAAACAAGCTTCAGCTTACCCATAGTCGATCAGCGTGGAGCAACAGATTCTTCAGGTATGGCGATCGCCTACTTGGCATGACCAATGGGGCGATCGCTACATCCTGCCCCAAAACATCCCCCTCTGAAACCTAAGGCCGTCAGAGGGGGATGTTTAGACGCAACACAGTCTATGGCTTTTGGATTCTGTGCCCAAGCTGGATTCAAAGACCAGATATGGAGACCGTTTGAACCAGACTTCAAATGTAGGCCGAAATATCTTCGCCGCACTCGTCGGCTAGATAGCACAGGGCTCGAAACCGCAGCTCGACCAGTTCGTTGTAGATGGGGTTGAGCTTACACAGGGGCGGAATGTGAGCAACCGAGCGCCCTAACAATACGATGTCGCGCTCAAAGGGGCACTGGGCGGGGATCAGCTCTGCCACTTTGCGGGCGCGGCGAGGAGTCTCTACCCGCAGGTGGCTAACCCACTGACGCAGCGGGCGAAACAGGTCTAGGGGAAGGGTTTGGCCCGCTGTGCGCAGCCCCTGACGGAGAGAAGATAGAAAGCGTTTCATGGTTAAACCTCTCGCAAGTCCAACAGTTGAGACTGTCTGAGAAACGGACGAGCATTGAGCCGGACTTGGTATGGAAACTCAATACCCGATGGAGCGAACACAAATACAACTTAGACGTTGGTGAGCCTTTTGCTTAAGCTAAAGAATTCCCTTAGGTATCGGGTAAAGCATCAACAAAGCTCGGTGGATTTCAGCTAAAGCTCCAGTAAAGAGCAACTTCAATAGGGCCAAGGTTAATTCCGGAAAGGTCTGTTATATATGAGCTTTAGGCCAATACAAGAGGAAATTCAGCGAAATAATATCGAGTAGTTTTACTGAATCGGCCTGTACTTAATTATTTCGAACGGAAGCAGTTTTTGCGTGAATGCCATGACAGTTTTGCAACTGGGTTATACGGCTCGTCAGTCTTACTCAGATAGCCATTTTTCTGTATAGAACACTACCTAATCTGATACCATCGGCGGTGGACTTTTAAGGCAATAGGCTATGGCTAAATATGTGATGTGGGGCAGCTACTGCGAAGACGTGCTCGAACGGCGCACTCCCTTTCGAGAGGCCCATCTCCAGGGGTTGCAGCAGCAAAAAGATAATGGCCTACTCGTGGCCCTAGGCCCGACCACCGACAACACTCGGGTATTTGGCATTTACGAGGCCGACAGCGAGGCGACGGTGCGGCAGCTGGTAGAGGGCGACCCCTACTGGCAAAACGGTGTTTGGACCGAGTATGAGGTCTATGCCTGGAACCAGGTGTTTTGAACCGGCTAGAGGTTTTCAATTGCTCTGGCTACATTGACGGTCGTTTCCCATTAAAATGACCACGTTCGAGTTCATCACTCGGGGTATAGTTCCCCGTAGTGTCGTTCAGTAGAGGTGCCGTGGCTAAGTTAGCTCCTACCCAAATCGAGCAGCTCAAGAGCATCGGGGCGTATCTGCGCCAGGTGCGTCAAGAGCAGGGGTTGGCCATCGACATGCTGGCTAACCAGATTTTTATCCGCCCGGCCCTGTTAAAGGCGCTGGAGGCAGGGAACGATGCTGAGCTACCTGAGCCGGTGTTTATTCAGGGGTTTATCCGTCGCTATGCAGAAGCCCTGGGGCTCGACGGTCAGGCCATTTCCCAAGAATTTCGGGTGACGCCGGTCAATGTGCTGCCCACCCCTGAGCTAATCGAACGGGCCGACACCAATGGCACCGCCAAGCCCGAACCTCGTCCAACCCCTCAGATGGTCAATCAGGGCGATCGCACCCCCTCGACGGCAAAAGTTCGCTCAGAAAATCGCTTGTCGCTGCCGCTAGTACTGGGCCTAGCCGCCCTGGCGGCGGTTTTGGGGCTGGGGGCCTGGGCTCTATTTAGCCGCAGCAACGAACCGTCTCGCGCCAACAATGACGATTCGGCGGCGGAGACAATCCCTGAAACGCCGAGTACTGATGCCGAAGCCCCGGAACCAGCGGAGACTGCTCCTGAGGAACCTCCGGAGACCGAAGATGAAGAGACTAGTGCCCCCCTAGAAGCGCCTGTGGTGGTCAGCGCCAACCTGAGTGAACGCGCCTGGCTGAGCGTCGTAGCCGACGGCGAGAATGTCTACGAAGGCGTCGCCGAGAGCGGTTTTGAAGAAACCTGGACAGCCCAAACCAGCTTGACCTTTAGGACGGGGAACGCAGGCGGAGTAGAGTTGTCGGTCAATGGCGATCGCGCCATCGTCATGGGCGACTCGGGAGTAGTTAGAACCCTAACCGTGACCCCAGAGTCTGGGGTAGAGAGCGTTGAGTCGCCTTAGCCTAGGCTGCCATCACAAGCTGACTAAATCATGGGCTTACAATAGAAGCGATCGCCCTACTGCTCATTTGCCCAACCTATGACACCGCCCACCGAGCTTGAGACTGCCACCACCGAGACGGCTATCCTTAACGGTGGTGCCGCCGACCTCGACGACGTGCCCTACGATGTCGAGATGTCACTGTTTGACCACCTGGAAGAGCTGCGGCAGCGCATACTCTACAGCCTGATTGCCGTGGTGCTGGCCATTGTGGCCTGCTTTTGGCAGGTGAAGCCCATCGTCAGTCTGCTGGAGGTGCCAGCCCAGGGGGTGAAGTTTTTGCAGCTGTCGCCGGGGGAGTACTTTTTTGTCTCCTTTAAGGTGGCGGGCTACAGCGGCCTGGTGGCAGCTAGCCCGTTCATTCTCTACCAGATCGTGCTGTTTGTGCTGCCGGGGCTTACCCGGCGGGAGCGGCGACTTGTGGGGCCGCTGGTGCTGGGGTCGAGCGTGCTATTTTTTGCCGGGCTGCTGTTTGCCTACGTGGCGCTGATTCCGGCGGCGCTGAACTTTTTTATCAGCTATGGGGCTGATGTGGTCGAGCAGCTATGGTCAATCGATCGCTACTTTGAGTTTGTGCTGCTGCTGCTGTTTAGTACCGGACTGGCCTTTCAGATTCCGATTTTGCAAATGCTGCTGGGGCTGCTGGGCATTGTTAACTCTGACCAAATGGTGAAGGGCTGGCGCTACGTGCTGCTAGGGGCGGCGGTGCTGGGGGCGGTGCTGACCCCTTCGACTGACCCAGTGACCCAGAGTCTGCTGGCCGGGGCGGTGCTGTTTCTCTACTTTGGCGGCATTGGTCTAGTAAAGGCGATCGGGCGCTAGGGATGGATGGGTAGGGGGTGCATGGGTGAGGAGTGGATTGGGTGAGCCTACGACAATACGCTGGACAAACTTCAGGCTCTAGCTTTCAGTCGATTCCCTTTTCGAGAATTTTCAGGTTAGGATCAAGCCGTCGCTACGGACTGGCTATACCCAATGTTTTTAGACGAGCTCACTCCCTTTGTGCAAGAGTTAACGGCTCACCCTGTGGCGTTTTTGGGCGGGCTGGCCTCGGGCCTGCTGCGGCTCAGTCTATCGGATGACCCGGTGAAAAGCTGGCTGCAAAACCAGGGGGTCATGCCTACGGGTGGAGGCAGTGGCACGACCTGGGGCAGCGATCGCAACGGCGGCCCCCAAAGTATTTCAATTGATTAGGTTAGATGCACGCTGATAGATGCACGCTGAACTAGCGTTAGTCTCGACTCTTTGACAGGGTTGAGGGCAAAGTTCTATCGTTACACCCAACTTTGCTGGGGCAGCAGCTCCTCGGCCCAGCAATTTACTCGCTGAACTAGCGACTGGAGCTGAGCGCTCGCTTGATGGGTTGCTGCTGATGCTAAGGTGCGGCGGTAGTCGGCGAGCGCGCAGTTCCAGTCGCCGCGCAGATGGTAGGTGCGGCCTCGCTCGGCGTAGATAAACTCCGGCAGTTGGTGAAACATCAAAGCTTCTTCAAAACAGTCCAAGGCGCGATCGAAGTCGCCCATCTGCCTTAGGGTAGCCCCCAGATTAATGCGAGCGCGGCTGTTGAAGGGGTTGAGGTCTACGGCCTGTTCATAGTCGTCGAGGGCGGCGGGCAGATTGCCCAGGGCCGCGTGGCACATGGCCCGATTATTGTAGGCCTGGTCGAGGTCTGGGTTGAGGGTAACGGCGCGATCGCAGTCGGCCAAAGCCATCTGCGGTTGGCCCAGCCATAGGTGCACCAGACCCCGATTGCTGTAGTACATCGCCCGCTGGGGATGCCGCTCGACAAGCTGATCAAGCAGCGTTAGGGCCTCAGAATACTGCTGCCGGCTGACTGCCGCCGCCGCTAACCGACTCAGGGTATCGTCGTCAGTGGTGTAAGCTCCGGTCACCGAAGAATGGGTAGCGGCTGAGGTGCTAGGGCTGGCCTGGGTCTGCCGGGGAAGCGTGCAAACCAAAGGCTGCTGTGATCGGTAGATGTGCATGGTTGTAGTCCTGTCGTGTGCTCATAAACCGTGAAACCAATCCAGCGGGATTGCAGGAGTTGGAAACCCCTAGACCCGTATCGTCTAAGCAGGAACTGTCTATAGAGTCCCATCTTGGTTGCCACGGTCTAGACAGACCTGTGGCAGTTATCGAGCTGGCTAAAGCCACATGCAAGGGCCGACTGGTTAACCAGGGCATGCGTTTGACCGTTAACCTGACTGATGCCGCTATGGTCGCATCTCCGCTTCGAGGCCTAAACCGAAAAAAAACGGAGGTTAAAACCGCTTTTTGGCGGCCTACCCCCGTTTAGGCGCATAACCTAAGGGAATATACGCAGAATCTCTATGTATTTTCTTGTGCTTAAGTGAGGCTTTCGTAACCACCTGAGTATTTATTGGGCATTCGACGGCTTGAGCAATGCCTACTCGGCCCGCTGCAGCGCCGAGATCTTGGGGTCAATGATCTTGCGACCCTGCCCAGGAAAGTTAATCGCCAGGCAAATCTTGTTGCCTGCCCCAAAAATGTGGGTGACTTCTCCGGCCCCGTAGGCCTTATGCACCACAACATCCCCCACAGTCCAATCTGACTCGTGGGCCCCGCTACCGGGTTTAGCAGCGGCCTCACTGCGGTTGCGGGCTTCGCGGATGGGAGTGCTCCACTTTTGGGGCAGGCCCGTGGTGCTGTTGCCGGTGACGAGATCAAGGGGTAGCTCGCTCAAAAACAGCGAGGGGCTGGCGGGTTCGCGGCTGCCGTAGAGGCGGCGGGCGCGGGCGTGGGAGATGAACAAGCGCTCCCTAGCGCGGGTAATGCCGACATAGCAGAGGCGGCGCTCTTCTTCGGTGGCAGCGGGGTCTTCAAGGGAGCGGTGGTTGGGAAAAAGGCCCTGCTCTAGGCCGACGAGAAACACTACGGGAAACTCCAACCCCTTTGAGGAGTGCAGAGTCATCAGCGACACCGCATTTTTGCCATCTTTGTTGTCATCCATGTCGGAGGCCAGGGAGGCATTGGACAAAAAGCCTAACAGCGATGGATCGTCTACGTTTTCTTCTTCAAATTGCAGAGCGGCGTTGTAAAGCTCCTGCACGTTGCCAAAGCGATCGTCGGCTTCGTCGGTGCCTTCGGCCTTGAGGGCCGCCAGGTAGCCGCTGTCTTCGAGCACCCCCTGAATGATGTCAGACCCCTTTTGGCTGTCCATATCCTGGCGGTACTTTTTGATCAGCTCGGCGAACTCCAGCACGCCCTTGGCCGATCGCCCTGCCAGGGTCTTCACCGAGGTGTCATCGGCGAGAATCTCCCACAGGGGAATGCCGCCCAGGGTCTGGGTGGCCTGTTCTAACTTATCGATGGTGCCCTTGCCGACGCCGCGCCGGGGCACGTTGATCACCCGCTTGAGGCTGACGGTGTCGAAGGGGTTGGCGATCGCCCTTAAATACGCCAGCACGTCTTTGATCTCGCGGCGATCATAGAACCTGAGCCCCCCCACCACCTGGTAGGGAATGCTGTAGCGGGTCAGTACTTCCTCAAAGGCGCGGGATTGGGCGTTGGTGCGGTAGAGAATGGCAAAGGCGCCCCAGTTCAGCTCGGGGTGCTGGGTTTCGAGGTTGCGAATCTGGCTGACCACAAAGTCAGCCTCGGCGGTTTCATCCTCGGCCCGGTAGACGTAGATGCTTTCGCCCTCGCCTCGGGTGGCCCGCAGCACCTTGTCGATGCGCTCGGTGTTGTTTTCGATCAGGTGGTTGGCGACTTCGAGGATGTTGGAGGTGGAGCGGTAGTTTTCCTCCAGCTTGACCATGCTGCGGGTGTCGTCGTCGGGCAGACCGTCGCCAAAATCATCCTGAAAGTTCATCAGAATGGTGAAATCGGCGGCGCGGAAAGAATAGATGCTTTGATCTGCATCACCAACCACAAAAACAGATCGGTGATTCCAGTCTTTATAGGTACCAATCGATTCCCCATTGGTGGCCAGTAGGCGAATCAGGTCGTACTGGGTGCGGTTGGTGTCCTGGTACTCATCCACCAAGATGTGGCGAAAGCGCTTGTGCCAGTAGGCCAGCACCTGCTCATTTTGCTGAAACAGATGCACCGGCATCAGAATGAGATCGTCAAAATCGAGGGCGTTGTTCTCCGCCAGCGCCTTTTGGTAGTGGCGGTAGACATCGGCGATCACCCGGCCCCGGTAGTTGGGCTGCTCTTTTTCGAGTTCGTCGGGGGTAAGGTTTTGGTTTTTGGCGTTGCTGATGGCAAAGCGTACCGAGCGGGGGTTGAACTTTTTATCGTCCAGATTCAGGGTTTGGGTGACGATGGTTTTGGCCACCCCCTGAGCGTCGGATTCGTCAAAAATAGAGAAATTCTTCGTCCAGCGGTACCCGGCGGGGTGCTGATACTTTTCAATATCGAATCGCAGAATGCGGGCGCACAGGGCGTGGAACGTGCCAATCCACAGATGCTTGGTGACGGTTTTATAGACCTGGGATCTGAGCTTGGTTTGCTCATACTGCGGCAGGCTAGAGAGCGATTTACCGTGACGGGCCTGGGCATCCTGCTCGGCAAACAGCACCTCGATACGCTCTTTCATTTCCTTGGCGGCCTTATTGGTAAAGGTCACCGCCAAAATGTTGTCGGGGTCGGTTTTGTGGGTGAGCACCAGGTTGGCGATGCGGTAGGTCAGCGCCCGAGTTTTGCCCGACCCCGCCCCCGCTACCACCAGCAGCGGGCCGCAGTAGTGCTCGACGGCCTGGCGTTGGGCGGGGTTGAGAAGGGCGAGAAAGTCAGTCATCGGTAGCCGAGGGTTTTTGCCTATTTAGTATGACACTGGCCGAGGTGAAACGATGGGCCTAGGCCGCCTCCCCTAGCTAGAGGTTCTCGCCGTGGAGGCCGCTACCTGGCGCAGCAGCAGCACCTGCCAGTAGGGAATCCGGGCCAGCAGCACCGTGCCATGCCCTTCAAAAACATTGACGAGGAACTCCCCGGAGGTCATGGAGCTGACCACAGATTTGGTGGCTTTTTCGACCCGGTAGCTGAGGGTGCCGGTGCGGGCGATCGCAAAGCTACCGTCTACCACCAGACGCTCTCCCCGCAGCGCAACGGTTTCCACAGGGCCTTGGGCCACCATCACCACTTGGCCACGGCCCTTGACCTTGGTTTGAAACAGCCCTTCGCCGCCCACCATACCGCTCAACAACTTATTGCGTTCAATGGCAATCTCAACGCTGCCTTCGCTGGCCCAATAAGCACCCCGATCCAGAATCCACTCCTCGCCCGACAGATCTAACGTGTGGTACCCAGACAGCGATGGCGCTAGATATAGCTCCCCGGTGCCGGTATAGGTAGGCCGAAAAATATTTTCCCCCGTCGCCAAAGATTTCAGGAAGCCGCCTGCTGAAGGGGTTTGAGTCTGCATCGTAATAGCGCCTCGCATGTAGTGCAGGGCACCTGATTCAGTGCGCACGGTCTCGTTGTTTAAAGTGACTTTGACTAACCGTGTCCCTTCTCGCTCAATAATTTCAAAGTTGGCCATAGGAACCTCTGAGACAACACCAAAATAGACAAGGGCAATAGGCAATTCGACTCAGTCTGGGACGGCAGCCGCCGACCCTAGCCATCTTAGCTTTGCTGGCGATCGCCCCCCGAAGGCATCGCTGGTGGCATTTTCGCTAACAGCATTACAGGTACAAGGCCAACCGTTTTGGTAAGGGGACTTCACACTATCGTCACAGGGCTGTCATCTCACTGTCATGATTGCCCCCTAGGGTGTCAACCCATGGGCACCCAAATGCGGTGCCTGGTGCAAATCTCCCTGGCGAGATTTGTACCTGACGATATGCGAGGATCATCGCCAATGAAACCTTCCACACTGTTCAAAGGCCTGCTGGCCGCCACTCTGCTGCTAGGGGTTCCGGCCGCCGCCGTAGCCCAGGAGCAAGAGGCTCCAGCAGCAGCCCAGCAAGAAGCTCCAGCACCAGCCCAGGTAGCCCCAGTAGAGGTCTCTGAGACCCAAATTGATCAGTTTGTCAGCGCCTATCAGGCGATTCAAACCATTCAGCAGGCAGTGCAGGCCGACCTAGTTGCCGCTGTAGAAGCCCAGGGGCTCACGGTGGATGACTACAATGCGATCGCAGCATCGCAGCAGTCTCCTGAAGCTGCCGCCGAAGTTCCGCCGGAGCAGGCCGAGCAGTTTTCGGCGGCAGCTGAACAGGTTGCTACCCTGCGCGAAGGCGCTCGAACTGAGATGCAGGCCGCCATTGAGGCCGAAGCACTGACCGTTGAAGAGTTTGAGCAGATTATGGCCCAGGCCCAGGCAGACCCCGCTCTGCAGCAGGTAATTGTTGAGCGGCTGGCCGAGTAGTCCATACGGTACTCAGGGCTGTAATTTGTTTAGGCCTGGGTTCCTGAAGATTGAGAGCCTAGTTCAGGCCAAAGCCCTCCTTCAATTCGCGTTGAAGGAGGGCTTTGATGCGTTGAACCGCTAAGGGCAGGTGATTGGCGTTACGTTACTGCCGAGGCCATTAGTGCCGGTGCGGGCAATCCAGCCGGTACTGCCGTTATAGATCGTCACCTGCATCCAGACGCGACCGTCGGTGGCGGTTTGCTGGGTCGGTGGGTTAGCGCTGGCGATCACCGTGTCGCCTAGGTTGTAGCCAGCGACTGCGCTAGAGCCAGCGGTAGGGCTAGACCTAACCACCAGTTCGCGATCGGCCCTAAAGCAGGCTCTGTTAGGAGGAGTCGGCGTGCCGCCACAGGCTGTCAAAACGCTGGCGTTAATCCAGCCGACGGGCTGTGCCGAAGACAGATTGCCGCTGCTGAGAAAAACCTGGGCTCGCCCTGGGGATGTTGCCCCAGTTAGCCTAACCTGGGTGCCCGCCTGTAGGGTGCCAATGCGGGTAGCGATCGGCCCTAAGGTGGAGTTATCAAAGACTTCAGTGGCTCGATTGAGCTGACGACAGCCCCGAATCAGGGTCGGATTTTCGGTTAGGGCCCGAGTGTTTTGGGCGAAGGCTGGGGCCACCGACAGCGATCCGGCAGACAGTAGCGCGATTCCTGCAGGGATCGCTTTGCGAATCGCCCCCCAAGAAAATTTCCGCAACATTTTTGATGGCATAGACAGTCCTGATCCCTTTATATATGGCTTTTTAAGGTCTAATTGCAGGGTTCACCCGGCCATCCTACCACCCACAAAATTAATCCCCGCAGCGGCTTTCACGAAGCTTATCGCAGGTGTTGTTGGCAGCTTTGTACCGCGCGGGGCTGACGGGATGCTTGCTAAGGGAGTGAGCCCCGTATAGCCGTGCGGATTTGGCCGCTCGATTGGGCGTAAATAGATCTGGCTTGCCCTTAACCATCGCGCGGTAACGGAGACAGACGTGGGAGAATGAACACCCTGTGCGCAAAGAGTAACAACGGTATGACGGCGGCAATGCCCTATTCTTCTGAGGTAATTGAGTCAGCGATGCAGGCCGGGGAGCTGACCTTTGCCCTCCCCGACCCCACCGACGAAAAAATCTCTGACTACGAGTTTAACCAGCAGATGGAGGCGGCCTGGCAGGTGTGCGATCGCTTCGATCTGCAAACCGATATCTGGCGGGGAAGGATTTTGCGAACGGTGCGCGATCGCGAAAAGCGCGGCGGCGACGGTCGCGGCACCGGCTTTCTCAACTGGCTCAAAGACCGCGAAATCACCAAGAGCCACGCCTATAACCTGATCGAGCTGGCGGAAAGCGCCGACCAACTGCTTGACGCGGGCATGCTCACCCCCAAGGAAGTCAACCAGTTCAGCAAACGCGCCTTTGTCGAAACCGCCAAAGCTGCCCCCGAAGTGCAGCAGTTGGTTAGCGACTCGGCTCGCAAGGGCGACCACATCACCCGCCGCGAAGTGCGCCAGGTGGCCAACGAGTGGGCCGCCATGACCTCCGACCTGATCCCCGAAACCCTGCGGGAAAAAGCCGCCAACAACACCATTCCCACCCGCTACATCGCCCCCCTGGTGAAGGAGATGGAAAAGCTGCCCGCCGTCCACCAGAGCACCCTCAAAACCGAGGTGGAGCTGAACCCTGACCTGGATACCCTGAAGCAGGTTACCGCCGAAGCCCGCTACCTGTCGAAGTACTTAGCCTCCGCCAATCAGGTGCAGCTGCTCGAAGCCAGCGGCACCGATCTAGAGCTCGCCCTTGAAGAAGCCCTGCGGGTGGGCTGTCTCAACTCTGCCGCCGACATGGTGGCCCAGGCCGCCCAGATCGAGCAAACCGCCGTCAAACTCTACACTGCCTGGAAACGCCTCAATCAGCTGGCAGAACGGGTGTTTGTGGACAGCGGCGAAAGCACCCCTAACCTGCGCGCCCTGCTCACCGCCCTCGGCCCCGTCACCAGCGAAACCGTTCAGGTGCGGCTAGGCGAAATTGACAGTGTCACAGCCCAAACCATCCGCTGGCGATTGATGGTCGAAGAAGATTAGCCGCCCTCCGATTGATCTCGCTGCCCCTGCGACCTAAGTCTGCGACGATCAAAATGCCCCTGGGCCAACGGCCCAGGGGCATAGGTTTAGGCGTGGCTATCCATACAAATTAAAGAATGTTGGGCTGTTGCCATTGCTGATCGGTTTCAGCTTTGCCCAGTAGATTGCGATTTTTCAGGATTTGCTGCTGGATCAGCTGACGGCGCTGGGCGCGGGTCGAGGGGGCGTTCATAGCAAAAGTTTCCTACTGTAAAAGTGACAAAATCAGTGGCGAAAAATTGGCTGGAGAGAGCGGTTAGGGCAATGCCTAGCGGGTGTAGCGGCGACCCATAAAGCTCAGTTCTACGGCGGGCTGCTGGCGCTGGGTCACATTGAATTGCTTGACCTTGGCAGAACACCCTAAGAAGGCCACGGTTTCTTGCGTCTCAGTAGCGGCGATCGCGGGGGTGCTGGCGGTGTAGGTCTTGCCGAGAAAAGAAAGTCGCATGGGGGCTCCTATTAGCTGTAGTGGGTTGAGGGAGTAGGGCAGCCGTGTCTCTCGGCTGCTCTACTAAAGGAAACAGCGCCAGTGGATGCCGTTCCCTAGCCCGTTGGGTGTTGTGCATCAGCAAAACCAGTGATTCACATCACCGCTGGGGTGATTCCCAGTTCAGTGCAGGATCTGTCGCTGCCCCCGGCGATGGTGTCGGCGGGATGATCGAGCAGTGAGCGGGGTTTATCCGTTGGTCTCCCACAGTTTCATAAACAGCACCTCCCACACCAGGCGGGGCTGCACGAAGCGGCGCAGGTAGCCCTTAGCTTCTTCTAAGCGAGGTAACCACCGGGGGCTGGCGGCAGGGTAGCTCTGCCAGTACCAGGTGAGCAGGTAGTCGAGCAGCCAGAGCTGGGATTCGGTATCGAGGGTTTTAGCCACCTGGCGGCCCTGTTCTAGTGCTTCGCGCAGGCTGCGGGGGGGCTGGTGTAGGGCGGTGAGCAGGTCGGCGGGGATGGTTTGAAGCTGGTGGTAGGCCGCGATCGCCCCCCCTGGGCTCCCCTGGGCCATCGCCAAAATCTGCGGCTGCCCTAGCACCTCGGGCTGTCCCACCCGTTCTAGCACCGTTGCCATATCCGCTGGGTTGAGTCGCTGAAAGGCGATCGTCTGACAGCGCGACACCAGGGTGGGCAGCAGCGACTGCGGGCCAGGAGCCAGCAAAATAATCGTCGCCTGCCCCGGTTCTTCTAGGGTTTTAAGCAGGCCGTTGGCGGCTCCCTCGGCCATAGTTTCAGCCGCCTCGATCACCACCACGGCGCGGGGCGATTCTAGGGGCGGACGGCTGAGGAACTGGGCAATTTGTCGCACCTGTTCCAGTCGGGTTTGGGGCGGGCTTTTGCGGGCGATCCCCTCCTCATCTGCCTGAGAGGCTCCGATCAGCTTGCCCTGGTGCAGATAGGTGGGTTCAACCCACAGCAGATCGGGATGGTTCCGCTGGGCAATGCGTCTCCGTAGAGCCAGGGCCGTCGTAGCCGCTGGGGCCAATAAAATCTCCGCAAAGCGCTCTGCGGCCACGCGCCGCCCAATTCCGTGGGGGCCAGCAAATAGGTATGCGGGAGCGACGCGCTGCTGATCCACCGCGCGACAGAGCAGGGCAACGGCGGTGTCTTGACCCACTAGGCCGTCAAACTGGGGGCGTACCACTGCTGTAAATATCCTTCCACAACGGCAAAAATCTCGGCGGCGACGGCCTCGACAGTATCTGTCGCCTCAATGGCCACAATCCGGTCTGGGTGCTGTGCCGCCAGGGCCTCAAAGCCCTTCTGTACTCGCTGGTGAAAGGCCAGATCGGCCTGCTCCATGCGATCGGCGGCCCCGCGCTGGCGGGTGCGGGCCAGACCAGTCGCGGCGTCAAGCTTGAGCCACAGGGTGAGGTCGGGCACCAGGCCGCCCGTGGCCACCTGGTTGAGCTGGTCAATCAGCCCTAGGTCAAGGCCGCGCCCGTAGCCCTGGTAGGCCACGGTGGAGTCGATAAAGCGATCGCACAGCACCCAGCAGCCCTTCGCCAAAGCGGGCTTAATCAACTCTTCAACATGCTGGGCGCGATCGGCGGCGTAGAGCAGCAGCTCCGCCCGACTGGCCATCGAGGCTCCACCGTGGTAGCCCAGCAAAAGCTGACGCAGCACCAACCCCAGCTCCGTCCCCCCAGGCTCGCGAGTGGCGAGAACTTGGGGAATTAGGCCCTGTCGCCGAAGCTGCTGAAGGCGATCGCTCTGCTCTAAAGCCGCGTGCAGCCGCTTGAGCTGGGTCGATTTGCCGCAGCCTTCTACCCCTTCAAACACCAGCAGCTTACCCGGCATACGTTGTCCCACTATCGCCTCTCAAGCTTACAGACAAGGGGGCACCCGCCCTAGGGACAGCCCAGCCCCCCAGCAAGCTATGGTATACATTAAGATACAAACCGGGCTGGTGCATACTAAGGTCAAGGGTGTAGCAATGGGCTTGTGACCACCGGCCCACCATGACCATGCATTACCCTGTAGTAAAGACGGTCTCAGCGAGGACGCCTATGGCCCGGTATACCAACACACTTCCTGTCTCTGCCGCCACTGCTCGGCTGCGCGACGCCATCGTTAGCTCACTGCAAGCCTGTGGGCTCAACATGGTCTACGAAACCAGCGATTACCTAATGGCCAAAGAACAGCCCGGACAGGTATCTCTGGCCCAGCTCACCACCATTGAGGTACTGATCAATCCGCCTACCGTAGCCGCCGACGCTGCCCTGGTGAACCTGGTCGTCAGCAACGAAGAACTTCCCCTGCGCCGCAACAATCACTGCGAGCAGGTGTTCAGCACCGTCAACGAGGCCATTGTGGCCTTAGTGTAAAACTCAGAATCCCGCCTAGACAGCTACCCTCAGGCAGCTGCTAGATTTCGGTATCGTCGTCTAGACTGTCTGACTCCTCGTCACCCTCTTCGACCATGTTGGGGCTGATCAGGGTGATATCAAATTCGTCGGGGGGCAGAGTCGACTGGCTGTCACGCTTGAGCTGGTAGTAAATAGCGCGAGCCTGCGGACCAAATACGATCTCATCTTCATTTTTCAGATCGTGGGCCTGGAGTTTGCGTCCGTTGATCAGCATCCCGTTAGCGCTGGGCTTGCCCTTCAGGTTGCCATCGACAATGCGGTAGTAAAACGTATCGTCGTCCTTAGGCAGCTGAACTAGGGTGGCATGGTGCCGCGACACAAACTGAGACGACAGACGAATGTCGCACTTAGGATCTCGCCCAATGGAATATACCGAACCGTCCAAGACAATTTCTCGGCGGCCTTTGCTGTCTTCAACAATGAGAATATTACTGAGTTTGGTGTGGAGTGGCATGCGCTGACACTAGCAAAAACGGAGCTCAGAATCGGTTGAGAATGGAACGACGACCTAAATCACCAGGGGAACGTAGAGCGTATCGCGTTTACCCACCCCATTGCCGCGATCGCTCCTATGAGCCAGACCTAACCACCGCAGATAAAGCCCAAACCTAAGCTCACTTACGCTAGCTTACCTTCAGCCAGGAGGGGCATAGCCCTAAGGGTTGGCCTAACGGTTGCTCTACAGTTTACCCTCTAGTTGTCTTGCCTGAATGGTAGCAGAATCTTTCTCAGGTGATTGATTCAGTTAGCTCGCATCGATCAAACATAATTGACCCGTAGCCCAGGGCAAACGCATACTCAGGAAGCGAGAACTCTAAGCAGGTAGTCGTTGTCCCAGCCAGCCTTAAGCCGTTTCGCCTTCTTGCCGACCTTTGCAGAGGACTCCTGCGTGAGCAGGTTAAGGGCAA
>JAESGV010000070.1_pt1 | contig 104627 bp, 111 predicted proteins | sample 9269781 | NCBI WGS metagenome assembly JAESGV01 (sample SAMN15741586, study PRJNA653496) | algae metagenome | isolation source: Tildeniella torsiva UHER 1998/13D and co-occurring heterotrophs from... | place: Slovakia: Slovak Paradise National Park, Hrabusice, Kosice Region | collected 2000-01-01
AGCTACTGGTGGAACCAGGAGGAATATCTGGGCCCGGCGGCCCTGCTGCAATCCTATCGCTGGATCGCCGACAGCCGCGACGACGCCACCCAGAAACGTCTGGACGACCTGGAAGACCCGTTCAAACTGTACCGCTGCCACACCATCATGAACTGCGCCCAGGTCTGCCCCAAGGGGCTGAACCCGGCCAAGGCCATCGCCGAAACCAAGAAGCTGATGGTCGCCCCCGGCCGCAAGAAACAGGCGGCCTGATCCAGACGGCTTGGCCGCCGACGCCGCCGCCTCCATGACCGCCGGGAGCCTGCTGTTCGCCTATGGCACGCTGCAGGACCCGGCGGTCCAGACGGCCGTCTTCGGCCGCGACCTGGGGCCCGGCGCCCCGGACCGACTGAGCGGTTTCCGCCTGTCGCACATCCCCGTCGACGACCTCCAGGTCACGGCCGAGACCGGCCTGACCCATTATCCGATCCTGATCCCGACGCCGGACGCCGCCCCGCCCGTCCCCGGCCGCCTCTACCCCCTGACCCCCGCCGACCTGACCGCCGCCGACGCCTATGAGGGCGAGGCCTATCGCCGGGTGCGCGTGACGACGGAGGCGGGCGTGGGGGCGTGGGTGTATGTGGCGGCGGAGGGGTGAGGGGCGGATCGGTGTTTGCTCAACACTAAGTCGGCGTAGCGAGTTCGCTGCACCTGACCGATCTCCCGCTGACCTCAGAAAGTCCTCTTGGAGAGGCCGGTGGCCCGCCACAGGAGTCGATCACGGAGCGCGTCGTACTTGCCATTGGCCCGTAAGACGCGACCTGCGGTTGGTGATCAAGAACGCGATCCCCTTGAAGCGTTGCACTGGACAGGCCATTTCAAGGTAACCGGGTTTTTCCGGTCACCTCAACAGGTCAGGAAGCGGCCGTCCCTGGGACGACGCGATGACGCGCTCACCCCGGTCCGCTGAATGGTTTTTGAGTACCCTGAAGTTCTTGATGGCGACCTGATGAAGGTTGTCCGCGTCGATGATGATGGAAGCGTCTTCGTTCGCTATCAGGATGATAGCTGCGCGACGGTCACCGGCTTGACCACGTTGCCGAAGCGGGGAGACATTCTTCTTATGGGCAACGGCTTTTGGCGGGTCGCCCCGCCCGAGGCGTGGAAGGAGAACAGCGAGGTCGGGATCGTCCGCCGCGTACTCGATGACGGTGGCCTAGTCGTGGAGACCGCCGGTTTCCTCAGGACGGTCAGAGCCACCGAGGGAATAAACTGCATCAAGGGCCACGCCATTGAGTTCAACACCGTGGAGGGCGTCCTCCGCATCCTATCAGAAACCCCGATCACCAGGCTGCGCGAAGAGCTTGAGGCCATAGACGAGCCGACGCCCGCGAAGGTTGTGCCTCGCGCCGGTACACCCAAACTGGGGTTTGCCGATTTTGGGGGCTTTGGGGATGTGGTCGCCGAGGCCCGCGAATTGGTCGAGTCGCAGTTTCGCTATCGCAAATACGCTGACCAAATCGGTGTCCGGCCGCTCCGGGGCGTGCTGTTCACCGGTCCGTCCGGGGTCGGAAAAACGCATCTAGCCCGCATCATTGCCCGGGAGACCGACGCTGAGTTTCACCTAGTCGATGGCCCGTCCCTGGTAAGCAAATGGGTTGGTTCGTCCGAACGGGCGCTGAGGGAAGTCTTTGCCCGAGCGGAGGCGGCGGCGTCCGGAAGGGCCATCATCTTCTTCGACGAGATCGATAGCATCGCCGAACGGCGCACCGACCACTCCAGCGAGACCTCAAGCCGCATGGTCGGCCAGCTTCTCACTCTAATGGACGGCTTCCGGCGGGACTCGGCCGTGATCGTGCTCGCAGCGACGAACCGGCCGGAGGCCTTGGATCCCGCCATCTTACGAGCCGGGCGATTCGACCGTCACGTGGCGTTTCGGGTGCCAACGGAATATGACCGTCGTGAGATACTGAAGGTGGGGGCCCGTCCCCTGCAGACCGATACAGACCTTCCGTTCGAGGATATCGCCGCCCTCACCGTCGGCTGGTCTGCGGCCGACCTCGGCCTGATCTGGACCGAGGCGGGCATGGTGGCCGCGAGAGACGAACGAAGCCGGATCTCCGCAGAAGATATGGTGGTGGGATACGAACGCGCCGCCCGAAGGGTCGTGATCGCCGTGCCGGAGACTGTCTGATGATCCCGTTCATCGCCTGGCCGAAACTCCGGCGACCCCGCGAAACCGATCTCGCCGCGACTGAGCGCGAGCGCCCGCCGCTCCGCGAGTTCGTCTATCTCGACGAGGGCAGCCTACGCAGTCTGCTTTCATCCCAGACCGGCGAGATCAAGGAGACGGTGTCCGAGCAGACCCAGGCCGCGCTTCTGGACGAATTCCAGATGAAGGCCGGCGGCGAACTTCCCCTGACGGTTAAGGCGGAAGCGGCCTACAGGCTGCAGGCCACCAACAGCAGCTCGCTCCAGACCTCGCGCAAGGCGACCGTTCAGTCGTGGTTTCGGGAGCTCCACGACCGGAGCGAGCTACGCCTGATCAGCGCTCTCCAAAGCGTTGAGCCGGTCGCGCGCCTCGAAGACTTCGTCGGGCTGGGGGAGCCTTCCATCGCGGTCGTCTCGGGGCAGCTCGAGCGCGGCGTTTTAGCCGAGTTCCGCGTGCGTCTCGCGGCCCATCCCGCCTTCCACCTGACAACCATGATGACCGAGTTCACCGGGATGGCCGAGGACTACGGCGGGTTCGTGCCCGATGCCTCCGTGATGTCCTTCCGGGAAATCCAGCCGATGGTGAAGGTGCTGCAGAGAATGATGGCAGGGCTGATCCCGATCACGGCCGAGGCCATCGATCATGTGGTCGTCGATATCGACGGGACCGATTACGTTGTTCACCGCAACGCGATCGCGGGTCTCGGGGTGGAGACCCGCCCTTTGGTGATCGCCGGCGTGACGGAACTGCAGGCCTACTGGAAAGACATCCGTCACCTCCTGTTCTCCAGCGCGGAGTTCACCCTCCTTTGCCGAGTCTCGCGCTCGGGCCTCCAAACCGACTGGACGCCGGTCAAGCTGGTGGACCTGTTCGACAAAGTGGCACCTGACTTCGCGCGTCAGATGAGCGTCGCTTGGACGATCCCGTTTGGGACTGGCAGCAAGGTTGAAGCTGTGCCCGTAGAAACGTCGCCCAAGGCCTCGCCCCTTGAGAGTGCCCTGTTCCACTATGCGACCGCGCTGCTCGAGCGTCGAAAGTCGGGCCGATCTGCAGATGAGCTGAACAAGATCGCACTGCAAGTATCCGTCGAAATATCGAGGCTCGCCACGCGCACCGGGTCCGTCTCCGATCAGAAGAGCGCCTTCGCAGCAATTCGCAACGTTTTGGTGGATATCGCTGGCGTCCGGGTCACGGGGCAACAAGACCTCAAACTCCGAGACGCGGCGCGCACAGCGGCCGGCCTCACCCTGTTTCCATCCCTTGAAACGTCCAGCGCGCAGGCTACTCCGAGCGCCCTTCCCACTCTGGAGGAAACCCGCGCCTATCTCGATGTCGAAGTCGTCGCCATTTACTGGTGAGCTCGGGTACCCGATCCGGGCTCAGACCACGCGGAAAATGCGTAGAGGATTGCGACGATCAAGCGGTTCGGTCCTGGCGGTCCTGACACAGATCGTCCAGATCGAGGTCTAGCGAAACTCGACCTTTCAGGGCCAACAGGCGACGGCTCCAGTCCGACTGGGGCAGGATTTCATGCGCCGCAAGATGATCCTCCATCAAACCCCGTCCGGTCGTGTCCGGGGGCGCCGCCGAAGGGCGCGTGGGTGGGGCGGCGGTGATCTTGCGCCTATCGGTCATAGCGGGAGGATGCCATGGAGCGTCTGCGCCGTCGATGAGCGCCCTTGCACCATCGCCCCGGCTTGATATGAGCGGGCCATGGCCAGCATCACCTATATCGAGCATGACGGAACCGAGCACGTGGTCGACGTGAAGCCGGGGCTTTCCGTCATGGAGGGCGCGATCCGGAACAATGTGCCGGGGATCGATGCGGATTGCGGCGGGGCCTGCGCCTGCGCCACCTGCCATGTCTATGTCGATGAAGCCTGGCGCGAGGCGACGGGCAAACCCTCGGCCATGGAGGAGTCGATGCTGGACTTCGCCGAGGAGGTCGAGCCCAACAGCCGGCTGTCGTGCCAGATCCGGGTGTCGGAGGCGCTGGACGGCCTGGTCGTGCGCCTGCCCCAAAACCAGCACTAAGAACCCGCCCCAAGACCCCGTACTGAGGTCAGGCCGCCCGGCGCCTTTGTCGTCGGCGCGCGTTGCAGGACGGCAGTGTTTCCAAGGCCGAGTTTCCCCATGCGTCTGTTCGGATCCAAGCCCGCCCTGCCCGCCGATCGACGCGGCGAGGCTCGTCGCACCGTCAATGCGCGCGGCGTGGTCAGCGCGGCGGGGCTGGAGACGGTCTGCGTCATCGTCGATCTGTCGGACACGGGAATGCGGCTAAGGCTGGACCGCAGCGCGGCCCTGCCGGCCCAGGTGGTGGTGATCGATGTGGCCGAGGGCCTGGCCTATGAGGCGACCCTGGTCTGGCAAAAGGGGCAGGAGGCGGGTCTGAAACAGACGGGCGCCAAATCCCTGCGCGGCCTGGCGCCCGCCCGGCTGGCCGGGGCGCGCGACGCCTGGGTGAGGGCCGGGGGCCGCTAGGCCTACATCCCCGCCGGCATGGCCCCGGCGTTGATGGCGATCCGGCCGATCAGCCCCTTGACGATCAGGTCCAGGGCCGAGCCCTCGCGATAGTCGGCGGCGGCGACGAAATTGACCCGATCCTCCGAGATCAGGGAATAGACCTTCTTCTGGTCCTTCTCGTTCGAGCGCGGGTCATAGACGGCGATCGAAAAGCCGCCCTTGGTGTGCATCATCTTCATGGTCGGCACGTCCGTGTCGCCGTCGCCGATGAAGATCATCCGGTCGAAGGGGACCGGCCGCTGGTCGTCGGGGATGAAGTGGTTGATCCGCTCGTGCTCCCAGTGGTTCTTCACCCCCTTGTTGATGCGGAACAGATACTGGGTCTTGGTGGTGTAGTTGACGCCGACCGCCGGCCAGGCCGCCTCGCCCTTTTCGTCATAGACATAGTGGGAGGCGAAGACGTGGGTCAGGGCGGGCCGGATCGGCGTGCCGTCGATCATCTCCTCCAGCCCGGCCGAGACGATATAGTGTTCGATCTCCAGCCCGTATTTGGCCCCGAAGGCGTTCATCCGGTCGAACCAGCTGAGGTCCTTCAGACCTTCGAACAGGGCCACCGCCTCGCCGTGGCGACGCAGGGTCTCGCGCGTCACAGGGGCGCCGTTCTGGCGCGCATGGTGCAACATCAGCTGCATGTACATCAGTATGCCGTCGCCGTCGGCGTCCTTGGTCAGGGCCTCGGCCTCGCCCCAGAAGGCGCCGACGTCCATGCCCACCGAAGGGATGAAGCTGACCTCCTGCATGTTGCCGCGCGCCAGGGTGCCGTCGAAATCATAGATCAGGGCGGTCTTGAGCGGGGGCGCGGCAGAGGGGGCGTCGGCCATGGGCGAGGTCCGGAAGAGCGGCAGGGAACCCCGCCCTCTATATCAGCCGGCCTCCTGCGTCGATCTCCGCCTCTGGCCGAAGGTCGGGGCCGCCGCCTTCTGCTCGGCCCAATAGTCGGCCCCGGTGGTCGGTTTGAACATGGTGCGGGGCGTCCCGTCCTTGGCCACCACAGCGAAGGTGTTGGTCGAGGCCTGATAGATCAGGGTGTCGCCGTTCGGCCGTTTCACCGTCTCGGCGTCGCCGGGCGGCCGGGTGGTGAAGGCGGTCACCTTGTCCAGATAGGCTTCGGCCGAGGCCGCGCCGAAATCGGCGCCGTTGCGCGCATAGAGGCGGGCGATCTTGGCGTCCACCGTTTCCCGCCGGCTGGCGGTCAAAACCGGCTTGGCCGTTTCCGCCGCAGTCGCCTCGACCGGCGCGGAGGACGGGTCGCCGGCCCCGACGGGCGCCGACGCCGTCCGATCGCGCGTCTGCACCGCCGAACTGTTGTCGCAAGCCGCCAGACCCATGAGGCCGCACAGCATCAAGCCAAACGAGACCGGAACGGCCCCTCTTATCCTCAGCGCGATCATCTTCCCCTCCGACACTCGCTTAAGGCGACGTAAGCACAACTCTATTGTTCGCGCAATGTTCTTTTTGATCGTCTCGACGCCGTCGCCTGAGACCGCTAGAGCGGGGCCATGGACATGCGCGCGCTTACCGACCGAAAGGTGCTGTTGATCGTCGGCGGCGGCATAGCGGCCTATAAGGCGCTGGAGCTGGTGCGTCTGATCGCCAAGGGGGGCGGCGAAACCCGGGTGATCCTGACCGAAGCGGGGGCCGAGTTCGTCACACCCCTGTCCCTGGCGGCGCTCAGCGGCCATCCGGTGCGGTCCGGCCTGTTCCACCCGGACGACGAGACCAGCATGGGCCATATCGAGCTGTCGCGCTGGGCCGATCTGGTGGTCGTGGCGCCGGCGACGGCCGGGCTGATCGCCAAGGCGGCCAATGGGATCGCCGACGACCTGGCCTCCACCACATTGATCGCCACGGACAAGCGGGTGCTGCTGGCGCCGGCCATGAATGTGCGGATGTGGGACCACCCGGCGGTCCAGGCCAATATGGAGCGGCTGAAATCCTTCCCCGGCTTCCACGGCGCGGCCGTGGTCGGACCGGATGAGGGCGAGATGGCGTGCGGCGAGTACGGACCCGGCCGAATGGCTGAGCCGGCGGCCATACTGGAGGCGATCCAGGGCCTGCTGGGCGGCCCCCGGTCACTGGCGGGCCGGAAGGCAGTGGTCACGGCCGGCCCCACCTTCGAACCGATCGACCCCGTGCGCGGCCTGACCAATCGCTCCAGCGGCAAACAGGGCTACGCCGTCGCCGCCGCCCTGGCCCAGCGGGGGGCGGAGGTGACGCTGGTGTCCGGCCCCACCGCCCTGTCCGCTCCGCCCGGCGTCACTCGGATGGAGGTGGAAAGCGCCCTGGAGATGAAGGCGGCGACGCAAGCCGCCCTGCCGGCCGACATCGCCGTCCTGTCCGCCGCCGTGGCCGACTGGCGTGTGGACACCGTCGCCGGGGGCAAGATCAAGAAGGGGCCGGGCGGGCCGCCGACGCTGGCCCTGATCGAGAACCCGGACATTCTGGCCGGGGTCGCCGCGCCGGGACCGAACCGGCCCGCCCTGGTCATCGGCTTCGCCGCCGAGACCACCGATCTCGAGGCCAACGCCCGCGCCAAATTGTCGAGGAAGGGCTGCGACTGGATCGTCGGCAACGACGTCTCGGACGAGGTGTTCGGATCCGACGGCAACGCCGTTCTGCTGGTCACCGCCCAGGGCGCCGAGGTCTGGCCCCGCCAATCCAAGACCGCCGTCGCCCAGGCCCTAGCCGACCGTATCGCCGACCATTTCAAGAGCGCCCAATGACCGAAGCCGTCTCCGTTCAGATCCTGCGCCTGCCCCACGCCGAGGGCCTGCCCCTGCCCGCCTATGAGACGGCCGGGTCGGCGGGCATGGACCTGCGCGCCGCCGTGCCCGAGGACCAGCCCCTGACCCTGGCGCCGGGCCGGCGCGCCCTGGTGCCAACGGGGCTGAAGATCGCCCTGCCTTTGGGCTATGAGGCCCAGGTCCGCGCCCGCTCGGGCCTGGCCCTGAAGCACGGGATCATCTGCCCCAATGCGCCGGGCACGATCGACAGCGACTATCGCGGCGAGTGCGGCGTCATCCTGGCCAATATCGGCGATGAAGACTTCGTCATTCGCCGGGGCGAACGCATCGCCCAGCTGGTGATCGCCAAACACGAACGGGCGGACTGGATCGAAGTCGAGACCCTGGACGACACCGCGCGGGGCGCGGGGGGGTTCGGTTCGACGGGGCGGTAGGGCTCACCTGAAGGCGGGACCACGGCCTCAGGCCGGCCTTGTCGGAGACGGCGCCGCCCCGGCGCGCTGATCCGATTGCGCGCCGCTCAGGCCGTCGCGGCCACGGCGGCCTCGCCTCGCACGGCCGCCTCCAGCGCCGAGGCGAGGCGCGCCGGGTCGATCGGCTTGGTGACGAAGTCGTCCACCCCCACCGTCGCCCAGGCCGCGCGATGGGTCTCCAGGGCGTTGGCCGTCAGGGCGATGACCGGCGTGCCGGCATTGGGCCCGTCCGAGCGAATGGCCCGCGTCGCCGTCAATCCGTCCATAACCGGCATCTGCATGTCCATCAGAATGGCGTCGAACCGGCGCAGGGCCGCCGCCTCCACAGCCTCCTGACCGTTTTCGGCGAAGGTCAGGACACACCCCATGGGCTCGAGCAGCAGGGCCACGATCCGACGATTCACGGGGTGATCGTCCACCGCCAGAATGTCCAGCCCGTGTGCGAAGGTCGAGGGTGCGCTGACCGCCAGGGTCGCCGAGGGGGCGGCGGCGATCCCCATCGGCAGATCGACCGTGAAGATCGAGCCTTCTCCCAATCGACTTTCGACCGACACGGACCCGCCCATCAGCTGGGCCAGTTTGCAGGTGATGGCCAGGCCGAGGCCTGAGCCCCCGTGCCGGCGCGTCACCCCCGCGTCGACCTGTTCGAACACGTCGAAGACATAGGGCAGGCGGTCGTCGGGAATACCGCATCCGGTATCGGTCACCGCGACGGTCAACCGGCCCAGGGCGGCGTTCCAGCGGGCGCGGACCTCGATCCGTCCCGTCGCCGTGAACTTGACGGCGTTCGAGACGAGATTGAACAGAATCTGTTGCAGCCGCAGCGGATCGGTCCGCACGTGGCGCGGCAGGTCGTCAGGCAGGGAGACCTCAAAGGCGACGCCGGCGGCCTGCGCCTTGGGCGCCCACATCCGCTCGAGAGCCTTCAGCTTGTCCACCAGATCGACGGGCGCCTCTTCCAGCTCCATCTTTCCGGCCTCGATCTTCGAAAAGTCGAGAACGTCGTTCAACAGGCCGATCAGAACCTCGCTGGCGTCCTTGAGCATCACCACGTGCTCTTTCTGCGCCGGATCGAGCTGGGACCGTTCCAACAGATTGGCCGAAGTGACCACCGCATTCATGGGGGTGCGGATTTCGTGGCTGACCACGGCGAGGAAGTCGGATTTGGCGGCGCTGGCCACCTCGGCCCTGCGGCGCTCCTCCTGAGCGCGGTCGTTGGCGATCTGAATGGCGCGGTTGGTCTGTGAACTCTGCCGCACCGCGACCAGCAGATGGGTCATGTACAGGACGCAACCCACGGCCACGAGAAGATCGGTAGGCTGGCCCAGGACATAGCCGTGGATGACGGGCAGGGCCAGAAAATAAACGACGGGCGGCGTGGCGGCGCTGATGAGGATTTCACGCTCATGATAGAGGTGTATGGTCACATGAAGCAGCGCCCCTGCGATTAGGATGCTGCCGAACACCATCTGGGACCCACCCCCGTCCGCCCACAGATAGGCGGCGATGGCGGAATAGAAGACGCTGTTGACGAACAGGCTGATGCAGGCGGCGATCCTGAGCCCCCGCGAGGGCGTTCCCCCTCCCAGCCTGCGGATGGCGCCGAAGACGATCCAGTCGGCCGACTGTCCGGCGAAGACCAGCGCCAGCCAGATCGCCGGCCATTTCGACGGCGCTAGCGCCCAGACGGTGCAGGCGATGAAGACGGCGAAGCCGACCCTGACCTTAATTTCGCGTTGCCTGGCCTCGGCGATCCGTGCGTAACGCGCGTGCATTCTTGTGTTTCTCCCGGCCTGCAGCATGCACGGGATTCCCTAACCGCGGCTTTCGCCGGGCCGAGGGACACTACCTAGGGTCGGAGGGTCGCCCCTGCGCGTCTCACACCTTCGACAGGATCAGGGTTCCGTTGGTGCCGCCGAAGCCGAAGCTGTTGGACATGACGTGGGTCAGCTCGCCCTCGTGGCGCTGACGCAGGATCGGCATGCCCTCGAAGGCCGGATCAAGGGTCTCGATATGGGCGCTCTCGGCGGCGAAACCGTTCTGCATCATCAGCAGGCAGTAGATGGCCTCTTGAGCGCCCGCCGCGCCGAGCGAGTGGCCCGTCAGGGACTTGGTCGAGGAGATCATCGGCATCTGATCGCCGAAGACGGCGCGCACGGCCTCCATTTCCTTCGAATCCCCGACCGGGGTCGAGGTGCCGTGCGGGTTCAGATAGTCGATCTTCGGGTTGCCGGCCTGTTCCAGCGCGATCCTCATGCAGCGCTGGGCGCCCTCGCCCGAGGGGGCGACCATGTCATAGCCGTCGGAATTGGCGCCATAGCCGGTGACCTCGGCATAGATGGTCGCGCCGCGCGCCTTGGCCCGCTCGTATTCCTCCAGCACCACTATGCCGGCGCCGCCGGCGATGACGAAGCCGTCGCGGTTGACGTCATAGGCGCGCGAGGCGACCGAGGGGGTGTCGTTGAAGTTCGACGACATGGCGCCCATGGCGTCGAACATGTTCGACATGGACCAGTCGATGTCCTCGCAGCCGCCGGCGAAGACCACGTCCTGCTTGCCCCACTGGATCTGTTCGACCCCGGCGCCGATGCAGTGGGCGGAGGTCGCGCAGGCTGAGCTGATCGAATAGTTGACGCCGCGCATCTGGAACCAGGTCGACAGCACGGCCGAGGGGCCGGACGCCATGGCCTTCGGCACCGCGAACGGCCCGATGCGCTTGGGCGAGGTCTTTTCGATGGTGGTGGCGGCGGCCTGAAGAATGACCTGGGTCGAGGGGCCGCCCTCGCCGACGATCAGGCCGATGCGGTCGTCCTTGATCTCGTCGGCCGTCATGCCCGAAGATTTCAGCGCCTCTTCGAAGGCGATGTGGGCCCAGGCCGTGCCGTTGGCCAGGAAGCGGGCGGCGCGGCGGTCCACCAGTTCCTCCCACGGGCCGATCTTGGGCGGGGCCCAGACCTGGCTGCGGAAGCCGTATTTGGCGTGATCAGGCGCATGGACGACGCCCGAACGGGCTTCGCGCAGGGACTGGGTCACCTCTTCGGCGCCGTGGCCGATGGAAGAGACGATGCCCAGGCCGGTGACGACGACACGACGCATGGTGTTTCCTTACTCTAGCTTCTCGACCCTGGGGGTCTTCCGCGCTGTCCGCGGTTATATAGGTGTTCAGGCACCCGCCTGCTCGTCCTTGGCGGCGCCGAAGAGTCCCACCCGCATGTCATTGCAGGTGTAGATGACCTCGCCGTCGGCCTCCAGCACGCCGTCGGCTATGCCCATGACCAGTTTGCGATTGATCACCCGTTTCAGGTCGATCTTGTACACGACCTTCTTGATGTCCGGCGTCACCTGGCCGGTGAACTTGACTTCGCCGACGCCGAGCGCTCGGCCGCGGCCGGGCCCGCCGATCCAGCCCAGATAGAAGCCGACCAGCTGCCACATGGCGTCCAGACCCAGGCAGCCGGGCATGACCGGATCGCCGATGAAGTGACACTGGAAAAACCAGAGGTCGGGATGGATATCCAGCTCGGCCTCCACATAGCCCTTGCCGTGGGCGCCGCCGTCGGCCGTGATCTGGGTGATCCGGTCGAACATCAGCATAGGCGGCGCAGGCAGTTGGGCGTTGCCGGGACCGAACAGTTCGCCGCGCCCGGAGGCGAGAAGGGCCTCGTGATCGAAGGACGAGGGATATTGGGACTGGGTCAAGGCGATTCCGTCAGGTCTGCTGTTGCCTGCGGGTTACACGACCGCGCCGCTTCGCTCAACAGCGGCGGTCATCGACCCTTCAGCCTCGACCGGTTCCCGCAGGCCGGTTGGCGTTGCATAGCGCGCGTTGCTGGACGCCGAAGACGGCCCTTTCCTGAATCCAGCCGCGCAGGCGGCGCGCCCGCACCCGGCACCAGCCGTCCTCACATTCGTCCAGCGACACCAGGGACCGGGGCGACAGTCGCGCACGGACCGCCGAGGCCTGGGACTTGCCGGCGTGGATCATCACCTCTTCGGCCGAGGTGTTGAAGACATAGCGGCGGCCGGAAGAGACGGTGCGGTGAATCCAGGCTACGGCCCCGTCCGGATCGCAGATCTTTCGCCATTCGGTCGTCTCGGCGATCACCTGGACCGGCAGGCCGGCGGCGCGATACTCCCACAGGATCGGATAGTCCAGCCCCGGCCCCTGGCGGGCGCGGACGTGGGAGGACTTCAGCGAGATCCAGCGCGGCACCTCCAGCCCCGTCGGGGTGGGGCGCCCATCGGGCATGGTCGCGCCGGCGCCGGCCATCACCCCTAGGCCCAGAACGGCCAGGGCGACGGCGGTGCGGCGTCGCAGGCTTTGGAAGATGGCGGCGGCTTTGCTAGACACAGTTGGAACGACCCGTCGCGCGGGCTTCGATCCTGAACCATCGCCCGCTAACCAAGGCCCGCAATGTCCGTTCGCAAGCTTAAGGTCGTATTAACCAGACGCCTGCCGGACGCGGTCGAAACGCGGATGCGCGAACTGTTCGACGCCGAGCTGAACCTTAAGGACCAGCCGATGGACCGGGCGGCGCTGGAGGCGGCGGTTCAGCGGGCGGAGGTCCTGGCGCCCACCATCACCGACCTCATTGACGCAGACCTGATCAACGGCGCCGGCGAACAGCTGAAGATGATCGCCAACTTCGGCGCCGGGGTCGATCATATCGACGTCGAGGCGGCCGTGGCGCGCGGCATCATCGTCACCAATACGCCCGGCGTCCTGACCGAGGATACGGCCGACCTGGCCATGAGCCTGATCCTGGCCGTCAGCCGCCGCATCGTCGAAGGGGCCCAGGTGGTGGCCGAAGGCCGTTTCGAGGGCTGGACCCCGACCTGGATGTGCGGGCGCAAGCTGTGGGGCAAGCGGCTGGGGATCGTCGGCATGGGCCGGATCGGCCAGGCCCTGGCCCGTCGCGCCAAGGCCTTCGGCCTGCAGGTGCATTACCACAATCGCAAGCCCGTCTCGGACCTGATCGCCGAGGAGCTGGGCGCCACCTATTGGGACGACCTGGACCAGATGCTGGCGCGGATGGACATCGTCTCCTTGAACTGTCCAGCCACACGGGAGACCCATCATCTTCTGTCGGCCGAACGCCTGGCGCGGCTGCAGCCCCATGCCATCCTGATCAACACCGCGCGCGGCGAACTGATCGAAGAGGCGGCTCTGGCCCAGGCGGTGGCGGCGCGGGCGATCGCCGGCGTGGGCCTGGATGTATTCGAACATGAGCCGGCCATCCATCCGGGCCTGATGGGCCATCCCAACGTCGTCCTCCTGCCCCACCTCGGTTCGGCGACGCTGGAGGCGCGCCAGGACATGGGCGACCGGGTCATCGCCAATGTCATGACCTTCCAGAACGGCCATCGCCCGCCCGACCGGGTCATTCCGGCGATGCTTTAGGACCTGCGATTTCACAGGACTGTCGGGGGGGCCTCACACCCCTGTCGAAAACGCCGATCACTGGAGGAACCGCCGCGATCAGGGATCGTTTCGGCGGCCTGTAAGGGAAGCGTGCGTTGGACTCCTACTATTGTATCGTCAACCTGCCGGGTGTTCCGGTGCGTGACATCTGCGTTCTGAAGGCCGAGGACGATCGCGCCGCCGACCGGGCCCTGGCCGATGTGGCGGCGACTTGGCCGGGATTCGAAACTCTTTGCCTCTATTGCGGCGAGCGGCTGGTGACGGTGCTCAGCAATCCTGCCCTGGGCTTCGCCGCTCCCCTGCCCGAGTTGGCCCTGGACGACGTGCGGTTCGAAACCGCCGCCTGAGTCGGACAAATCAGCCGCCGCAAACCGGGCATGCGGGATCAGGCGCGATCCGCACCGTTCGCGCCGTTCCCGCCAGGCCGTCATAGATCAGCAGCCGCCCCTGAAGGCTCTGACCCGCGCCTACGATCCATTTGATCGTCTCCAGGGCGGCCATCGAACCGATCACCCCCGCCAGGGCGCCGACGACCCCCACACGCGCGCAGGTCTCCGCATCCGGCGGAACCTCGGGCGTCAGGCACTGATAGCAGGGCCGACCCGCAAACACCCCCACCTGACCGCTCCACCGACCCAAGGCGCCCGAGACCAGGGGCTTGCCCGCCGCAACACAGGCGGCGTTGACCGTATGGCGCGTGGCGAAGTCGTCGGTCCCGTCCAGAACCAGATCGAAGTCGGCGATCAGGCGCGCTGCGTTTTCGGGCGTCAGACGTTCGGCGAAGGTCTGGATCGCGACATGCGGATTGAGGCCGGCCAATCGGTCCCGCGCCGCCTCCACCTTGGCCCGACCCACGTCGGCGGTGGCGAAAAGGATCTGACGCTGAAGATTGGACAGGGCCACGACGTCGTCGTCGATCAGGCCCAACGTCCCGACGCCCGCCGCCGCCAGATAGAGGGCGGCCGGCGCTCCGACCCCGCCCGCGCCGACGACCAGGACGCGGGCGCGCTTCAGCGCCTGCTGCCCCGGCCCTCCGACCTCGGCCAGCACCAGATGGCGGGCGTAGCGTTCCACTTCATCGTCAGAAAAGGCCATGCCCGTCTCTAGACCGTCGGCGAGGGCGGTGGAATGGCGCGTGCGGCCCCGTCAGCGCGTCCCGTCGAGGGCCAGACGGGCGTCGGCGATCACCTGATCCACTTCGAAGGCCACTTCCGACAGGGGCCGCGTCCCGGCCAAACGGGTCAAGATCGGTTCAAGACTGGGCAGGGGGTCGATCTGGGCCATGGCCCATTGCGGAAAGAGACGCCGGTCCACCGGCGTATCGACCAGGACCCGAATATTCTGATGACGGCGGTCGGCCGCCAGCCGGCCCATCAACCGCTCCAGATCAACCCGCCCGCCTTCCAGCAGCTGGAAGAATCGGTCCTGATGCCGCAGCAGGAAACCGGTCACGTGGTCGCGCCGATTGTTCCGATCCGAGGCCCCGATGATGTCGATCAAGGGCAGAAGCCCCGCGCCCGCGTCGCCCACGGCGTCGCTGACATAGAAGATGCGAAACAAACTCATAGGGTACTCATACGCTTAACAACTCGACCGACGAAAAAGGCTCTAGGAGCGAGAGGGTTAACGAAGCCCCCTTGGTTCGACCCATCGCACACTGCGGCCGGCGCCGCTCTCGCTTAGGTTAAGGCTGACGGACGCCGGAACCTCTGCGGTAGCCAGGTAAGGCCAAGGAAATGTGACACACCCCTCAACAGGCGAGCGAGGCTTGATCGCGACGGGCCGCCGCTCCATCTGCGGACCATGACCCAATCCAATTTTCCCGACTGGCACGGCACCACGATACTGGCGGTTCGCAAAAACGGCCGCACGGTGATCGCCGGCGACGGTCAGGTCTCGATGGGACCGACCATCGTCAAGGGCGCGGCGCGAAAGGTGCGGACCCTGGCCGGCGGCAAGGTTCTGGCGGGGTTCGCCGGGGCGACGGCCGACGCCTTCACCCTGATCGAACGCCTGGAGGCCAAGCTGGAGCAGTACCCGGACCAGCTCGCCCGGGCCTGCGTCGATCTGGCCAAGGACTGGCGCACAGACCGCTATCTGCGGCGGCTGGAGGCCATGCTGCTGGTGGCGGACAAGACGTCGATCTTCACCGTCACCGGCGTGGGCGACGTGCTGGAGCCGGAGCATGGGGTCGCGGCCGTCGGTTCGGGCGGCAACTACGCCCTGTCGGCGGCCCGCGCCCTGATCGAGGAAACCGATCTGGACGCCGAGGCGATCGCCCGCAAGGCCATGAAGATCGCCGCCGAAATCTGCGTCTACACCAACGGCAATCTGACGGTGGAGACCCTGGGGGACTGACGCCGCGGGGTCACAGCACGCCGGCGACCAGGCCGAGGGCCTTCGCCTCCTGAGCCTCGATGTACCAGTTCTCCGGCGCGCGCCGAAGCACCTCGTCCATGGTGACGGCGCTGCCGCGCACCAGGTTCTCGAACCCTTCGTTCTGGATGGCGATGGAGTGCTCAAGTTCGTTCAGCATCGCCTTGACCGAGGCGATGCAGGTGGTCAGCGGCCCGGCGATGTGGAGCGTCTTGTCCATCTTTCGCTCATGGATCATCACCCGAGCGCCGCGCGTCAGATAGCGGTTTTCCACCGCAAAAAAGCTCATGAAGGTCGCGCCGGCCGAATAGATGGCGGCCTTGCCCAGAAAGACCAGCCGGCGCGCGGGGTTGATGTCGCTCTGAAACCGCACGTCCTCGCCCATCATCCGCGCCACCTCCGGATCGCCGCCCAGGGTGGACAGTTCGATCACCACCAGACCGCTGTCGGGCGCCTGGGTCAGTCGGTCGCGGAACCGGTCGTACATGGCGTAGTCTACGGCGCCGGCCAGAAGGATGCGCGGGGTGTCGAAGGCCGAGGCGTCGAGCGGACCCGAGGGGGCGGCGCCGATCATCGCGCGTCCTGGATGTCGGCGTCGTCCACCGGATAGCCTTCGGACGAGGCCCAGGACTTGGCCTCGTCCAGCGAGAAGAAGGCCCGGTTTCGCAGACGGCGCGCGCCCTGGTCGTCGATCAGTTCGCACTCATACCACCGGATGGTCCGCCGGTCGGAGGTTCTGCAGGTCCGCGTGAAGACAAGGGCGTGGGGGATCATGGCGCTGAAACGGCGACGGCCCACGCCTGTTCCGTCTGTGTAGGCGTTTTTCCTTTAAGGTCAGTATATTGCACAGGCTGAGGCAAAGACGGCGCCGCCACTCGGCGCCGGAGCATTTGCGCCGCGCCGCCCCTTGGCTTAAGCGCCCGGCATGACCGACGCCCCTCCTCGCCCCCTCGCCCGCAATCCACGCGGCTTCGCCGACAAGCGCGGCCGCGACCTGACCGCCGAACGCCGCATCGTGGCGCGCGTGTCGGAAGTCTATGAGCGCTGGGGCTTCGAGCCGCTGGAGACGCCGGCCTTCGAATACGCCGACGCCCTGGGCAAGTTCCTGCCTGACGCCGACCGGCCCAATGAGGGGGTGTTCGCCCTTCAGGACGATGCGGGTTCGGACGAGCCGGGCGAATGGATGGCCCTGCGTTACGACCACACCGCCCCCCTGGCCCGGTTCGCCGCCCAGACCTGGGAGACCCTGCCCAAGCCGTTCCGCCGCTACGCCTATGGGCCGGTGTGGCGAAACGAAAAGCCGGGTCCGGGCCGGTTCCGCGAGTTCTGGCAGTGCGACGCCGACACCGTCGGCTCGGACCGGCCCGAGGCCGACGCCGAGATCATCGCCATGGCCTGCGAAGGCCTGGGCGCCGCCGGCCTGGACGCGGGCCAGGCCCAGATCCGCGTCTCGAACCGAAAACTGTTCGACGGCCTGTTCGATGCGGGGGGGGTGACCGAGGCCGGCCAGAGGCTGACGGCCCTGCGCGCCATCGACAAGTTCGACCGGCTGGGCTGGGAAGGCGTGGTCCAGCTGCTGGGCGAAGGGCGACTGGACGAGTCCGGCGACTACACCAAGGGCGCGCGGCTGCCCGCAAAGGTCACGGGCGCAATCGAGGCCTTTCTGGCGTCCGCCAACACGCCCGGCCTGTCCCGGGCGGCGACCTTGGAGGCCGTAGCCCGGTCCGGCGACCTGGGGGCGGCGGGCGATGCGGCGCTGAGCGAACTGGCGGCGATCGACCGGGCGCTGAACGCCATGTCGGTGGGCCAGAACGCCGTGAAGTTCGACCCCACCATCGTGCGGGGCCTTGAGTATTACACCGGCGCCGTCTTCGAGGCGGAGCTGTTGCTGGAGACGACCGACGACAAGGGGCGGCCGGTGCGATTCGGCTCCATCGGCGGCGGCGGCCGCTATGACGACCTGGTCGCGCGCTTCACCGGCCAGAGCACCCCGGCGACCGGCTTCTCCTTCGGGGTCTCGCGCCTCGCCTCCGCCCTGCGCGCGGCCGGACGCGGCGCGGAGGACGCCGTGCGCGGGCCGGTCGTGGTCATCGTCTTCTCCGAAGAGGACATGGCCCACTATCTGACGGCCGTCGCCGAACTGCGCGGCGCGGGGATCGCGGCCGAACTCTATCTGGGACGGGCCGGGATGAAGGCCCAGATGAAATACGCCGACCGCCGCGGATCGCCTGCGGTCGTCATCCTGGGCGGGGACGAGATCGCCGCCGGCGAGGTCACGATCAAGGACCTGGACGCCGGGCGCGCCGCCGCCGCCGCCATCGCCGACAATGACGCCTGGAAGGCGCAACGGCCGGGGCAGATGCGTGTCGCCCGAACGGCACTGGTCGGCGCCCTTCGAGCCATTATCGAATAAGCTTCGATAAATAACTCTGAGCAGGGTGAGTTATCGACGATAAGTCGAAGAAAGTTCGATTCCGTCCCAGAAGCCCGTTGACGACCTCGGCGGGGTTGCGTCAAATGAACTCACTCGAGGGCAAGCGTTGCTCAAGCGCGCAGCACTCGAAGGCGTTTCGGGGAGGAAACGTCCGCTCTTTAAAGAGCGCGAAAGCCCGCTGCGATGTATCCCCCGCAGCGGGCTTTTTCGCGTCTGGAGTCCAGGCCGACATCGAAAATTTGCAGAAACTGTCGCGGCCATCGACCAATTTTCAGTCTGATGTGTCCAAGGGCTCATGAAAAAAGGCCGGGGCGAACCCCAGCCTTTTCCCGTTTTGCGATCCGGCGACCTACCAGATGCGGACGCGCTCTTCCGGCGTCAGATAGTATTTCGTCCCCGGCTGGACGTCGAAGGCGTCGTACCAGGCGTCGACGTTGCGCAGCGGGCCGATGACCCGGAACTGGGCGGCCGAGTGGGGATCGGTGGCGACCTGCTGCTTCAGGGCCTCGTCGCGATATTTCGACTGCCAGACCTGGGCCCAGCCGTAGAAGAAGCGCTGGTCGCCGGTCGTGCCGTCCAGCACCGGGGCCGGCTGGCCGTTCAGCGACAGGTGATAGGCTTCAAGACCCACGGCCACGCCCGAGGCGTCGCCGATGTTCTCGCCCATCGTCAGGCCCGGATTGATCTTATAGCCGGCGATCGGCTCATAGGTGGCGTACTGGGCGCCCAGACGGGCGGTCAGGGCTTCGAAATTGGCCTTGTCCTCGGCCGTCCACCAGTTGCGCAGCACGCCGTCGCCGTCGGACTTGGAGCCCTGGTCGTCGAAGCCGTGGCCGATCTCGTGGCCGATCACCCCGCCGATGCCGCCGTAGTTGACCGCCGGATCGCCGTTCGGATCGAAGAAGGGCGGCTGCAGGATGGCGGCCGGGAAGACGATCTCGTTATTGGCCGAGTTATAGTAGGCGTTGACCGTCTGGGGGGTCATGCCCCACTCGGACTTGTCGACCGGCTCGTCCAGGCGGGCCAGATCGTAGTTCCATTCGAACAGGCCGCGACGCTCGGCGTTGCCGACCAGGTCGTCGGCGCGGATCTCGAGACCCGAATAGTCGCGCCACTTGTCGGGATAGCCGATCTTGACGGTGAATTTGCGCAGCTTCTCCTGCGCGGCCGCCTTGGTCTCGTCGCCCATCCAGGTCAGGTTGTCGATCCGGTGCGACAGGGCCGTGCGCAGATTGGCGACCAGCTCTTCCATCTTGGCCTTGGATTCGGCCGGGAAGTACTGGGCGACATAGAGCCGGCCCGTCGCCTCGCCCAGCGAACCCTCGGCGAAGGAGATGGCCCGCTTCTCGCGGGTGCGCTGCTCGGGCTGGCCCGACAGGTCGCGGGCGCGGAAGCCCCACTGGGCGTCCGAGAACCGCTTGGACAGCAGGGGCGCCATGTCGTCGGCGGTGTGGAAGGCTTCCCAGGCCTGGAGCAGTTCGACCGGCGTCTCGGCGTAGATGGCCGCGATCTTGGGCATGGCCGTGTCCTGACGCACGATCAGGCGCGGAACGCCGCCCAGCTTGGCCGCGTCGAAATAGGACTGCCAGGCGAAGCCCGGCGCGTCTTCAGCCAAGCGAGCGATGGTGTATTCGTTGTAGGTGCGGTCGCGGTTGCGGTTCTCGACCGGGCTCCAGTGGGCCTCGGCGATCTTGGTCTCCAGGGCGACGATCTGGGCGGCGGTCTCGGTCGGATTGGCCCAGCCGATCATGCCCAGCATGTCGGCGACATAGGCCTGGTACTTCTCTTTCTTGTCGGCGTAGCGGGCGTCCAGATAATAGTCGCGGTTCGGCAGGCCGATGCCCGACTGACCGGTGGAGACGACGTAGCGCGTCGGCTGTTTGGCGTCGATGGTGATGCCGCTGCCGAAGAAGGAGCCGCCGAAACGGCCGACCGTCTGGCCCATGTAGACGGCCATCTTCTCATGACTGTCGGCGGCGCGGATGGCGGCCAGATAGGGTTGCAGCGGCTGGGCGTCGAGTTGCTCGATCCGGGCTTCGTCGATGTAGGAGCGATAGGCGTCGGCCACCTTGGCCTCGTCGGAGCCGGGCGTCAGATCGGTGCGCGCGGCCAGACCCAGCACCAGTTCCTTCATCCGGTTGTCGGACAGTTCGCGCAGCAGGGCGAAGGAGCCGTAGCTGGTGCGGTCCGAGGGGATGACTAGTTTGTCGACGGCCGCGCCGTTGGCGTAGCGGAAGAAGTCGTCGCCCGGCTTCACCGAGGTGTCGCGGCCGGCCATGTCGAAGCCCCAGGTCCCGTACTTGGGCGCCTGGGTTCCCTGCCAGCCCGCCGCGGTCTCTTCGCCCGAGAAGAGCGAGACGACGGAGCAGGTTTCGTCCAGGCAGGCGTGGTCGTGATCGACGTCCTGGGCCAGGGCGGCGGCCGGCAGCAGAAGGGCGCCGACCGCGGCCCCGATAAGCAGTCTTTTCATCACTCTATCCTCGGTTCCACCCCCCACGGGCGGGTCGGAGCGGACCCTAGACCCGACGCGGGGCCTGTCGCCTTAAAAAAAGTTCATGAAAGCGCCGCGACCTCTCGCCACAGGCGCCGGTTCCGGGTCACATGCCGGCAGAGCTCGGAGGGCGAATGCAGACGCACGGCGGCGACTATAAGGATCTGGTGGTGTTTCTGGCGGCCGCCGGGGTCATGGTGCCCCTGGTCAATCGTCTGAAGATCAGCCCCGTCCTGGGTTTCCTGGCCGCAGGGGTGGTGCTGGGCCCCGACGGCCTGGCGCGCTTCGCCGACCGGCTGCCCTGGCTGTCCTATTTCACCATCAGCGACCCCGGCCAGCTGGCCCAGCTGTCGGAGCTGGGAGTCGCCTTCCTGCTGTTCATGATCGGGCTGGAGCTGTCGTGGGAACGGCTGCGGGCCCTGCGACGGCTGGTGTTCGGCCTGGGGCTGATGCAGGTGGCGGCCTGCACCCTGGTGCTGGCGGGCCTGTTCATGCTGCTCGGCCAAAGCCTGGTCAGCGCGGCCGTCCTGGGCATGGGCCTGGCCCTGTCATCGACGGCGGTGGTGATGCCGGTTCTGGCCGAGGGCGGACGGTTGAAGACCAGTGTCGGCCGATCCACCTTCGCCGTCCTGCTGGCTCAGGACCTGGCCGTGGCCCCCATTCTGATCACCGTCAGCGTGATGGCGGCCCTGGCCCAGGGCGGGGGAACGCTGGACCCCGCCGTCCTGGGCCGCGCCCTGTTCACCCTGGTCCCGGCGGCGATGGGCCTGGGCCTTCTGGTGCTGCTGGGCCGGGTGGTGCTGCGGCCCATGTTCCGGTCGGTGGCGCGGGCGCGCAAGGCGGCCCAGGGCGGGGAGCTGTTCGTCGCCGCCAGCCTGCTGGTGGTGGTGGGCGCCGGCCTGGCGGCCCAGTCGGTCGGCCTGTCGATGAGCATCGGCGCCCTGGTCGCCGGGGTGCTGCTGGCCGAGACCGAGTTCCGGCGCGAGGTCGAGGTGTCGATCGAACCCTTCAAGGGCCTGTTGCTGGGGGTCTTCTTCGTCGGGGTTGGGCTGGGGCTGGACCTGGGCGCGGTGGCGGCCGATCCGGTCCTGCTGTTCGGCCTGGCCCTGGCCGTCACAGTGGTCAAGACCGGCGTCATCTTCGCCCTGGCCCGGCTGTGGGGCATGGGCGCCCGGCCCGCCCTGGAGACGGCCCTGGTGCTGGCGCCGGCGGGCGAGTTCGCCTTCGTCGTCTTCGCCACCGGCATGGTGGAGGGGATCGCCCCGCCCGCCCTGACCAGCACAGTGGCCCTGTCGGCGACCCTGAGCATCTTCTCCATCCCGCTTCTGGCCCTGCTGGGCCAGAGGCTGTCGCGCACCAAGGCCCCCGACCGCCCGACCACGCCCGAGGGCGCCGCGCCGCCGGAACAGGCGGACGGGGCGGTGATCGTCGTCGGCTTCGGCCGCGTCGGCCGCCTGATCGGCGAATTGCTGAAGGCGCACGACCAGCCCTTCATCGCCCTGGACACGGACGCCGCGGCCGTGGCGGCGGGGCGTCGGGACGGGTTCGACGTCTTCTACGGCGACGCCGGTCGGCCCGAGATGCTGTCCCATTGCGGGGTTCAGACCACCCGCGCCCTGATCGTCACCATGGACGCGCCGGGCAAGGTCGATGAGGTGGTGACGGCGGCCCGCGCCCTGCGCGAGGATCTGATCCTGATCGCCCGAGCGCGCGACGATCAGCATGCGGCGCGCCTTTACGCCCTGGGGGTTACGGACGCCGTGCCGGAGACGACCGAGGCCAGTTTGCAGCTGGCTGAGAACACCCTGGTCGATCTGGGCGTGCCCATGGGCCGCGTCCTGGTCTCCATCCATGAGAAGCGCGAACAATTCCGCAAAGCCTTCCAGGCCGCCATGCCCGCAGGAGGACGCAGTAGAACCACCCGCGCGTTGAGAATGTCCCAAATCAATACAGCCAAGCTTGAAAGTTAACCTTGAATATTTTCTCGCCTCACAGGAGAAAAATCGGCCGACCCATTTTCGTCATGGTTCCGTGATGCAAGCCGTTCCTCAGTATCGCGCCGATGACGAGGTCCGGGCGGCAACGCCTCTCTCGTCAGCTCAAGGCGCTTCACCCAAAGTCAACTCGGACCGCCTAGGCGCATCCGAAATCGCGTAGAGTTCAACCTGATTTCATGACCGAATCCGCCCTATCGACCGAAGCTGCGCCCCGCCTGAACCGTCGTCAGGCGGCCAAGGTGCGGACCCGCCAGAAGGTTTTGGACGCCGCCCGCTCCCTGTTCGCTGAGCGGGGCTATGAACCCGCCACCATCCGCGACATCGCCAAGGGCGCGGGCATGTCGACCGGCGCGGTCTTCGCCAACTTCCAGGACAAGGCCGAGCTGTTCGAGGCGGTCCTGACCGAGGACATGTCGCGCCTGGCCGAGGTGGTCGAGGCCGGGGCGCCCGAGGGCGAGCCGGTCCGCCAGCGTCTACTGGGCGCGCTGAGCGCCGGCTATCATTCGTCGCTGGAGCATCTGCCCCTGTTCCAGGCCATCGTCGCCCGATCCTGGTTCCAGCCCCTGGCGGCCGAGATGCGCGCCCGGGCCGCGACCAAGAAGCTGCTGCTGACCATCGGCGATATTCTTCAGGAGGCGGTCGCCAAGGGCGAGCTGCGCCAGGACGCCGATCTGCGCCTGTTGGTCGAGCTGATCTGGGACGCCTATCTGTCCAACTATCGCCGCGCCGCCTATGACGAATGGGACGCAGCCGCCCTGTCGGACCATATGGGCAAGCAGATCGACGTCATCCTGGCCGGGGCCCTGTCGGCCAAATAGGCCGCCTTTACCTTGTCAGAGCGCCCTTCAGGCCCGCCCGCGCCCGTCGCCGGCGGGCCTTCGTCCGTCTGGGGCCGGGCCTCGCATCGGACCGTGAAAAAACAGTCCGATGAGTCCCATCGGTCCGACGCCGTGATCGGGGTTTCGGACATCGAAAAAGACTGTCCGATGTGTCCGATGTGTCCGACGCCCTTTGTTTTAAAAGTGGATTTTTGGCGCATCGTGTCGGACAGTCCGATCGGCGTCCGGCGGGCGGGAGGCGGAGAGACGTTCAGAGCCGCACAATGTCAAAGACCGGGCCGCAAGCCTAACACGGTTTCGAGAGGCGCCGGGTCGAAGCCGCACGTGAGCGCCTGCCCCTTGAAAAGTCAGGACCTTGTCTTTGAACTTGCGAGGATCGGCCTCAGTCGCGGCGTTTCAGGGTGACGTAGAAGGCGCCGTCGCCGCCGTGGCGCCGATGGGCCGAGGTGAAGCCCGAGACCACGCCGCGCAGGGCCGGCGACTGCATCCATTCGGCGAAGGAGGCGCGGATGACCCCGCCGCCCAGCCGCCCCTGGCCGGTGATGACCAGGACCGCCCGCAGGCCCCGCGCCTGGCAGCCGGTCAGGAAGGCCCGAAGCTGGTCCTCGGCCTCGAACCGGCCGAAGCCGTGCAGGTCGATCCGGGCCTCGATCGGATCGCGCTCGCGCGACAGCCGCTGTTTGCGGCGGGGCTCCAGATCCTCAGGCGCGGGCCGGAGGCGAGAGGGCGTGGGGCGAACGGGGGGGCGCGGCTCGGACGTCGGTTCGGTGCGGGCGAACCGCGCCGGAGCGGTCTTGGCCGGCGGCTTTTCCGCGCGCGACAGAGGGCGGTCCGGGATCGGGGCGATCAGATGGGCCGGCGCCTCGGCGCCGGGCGTGACCCGCGCGGCCTTGCGCGTTCGGGGCGGCGAGACCGTGCCGGTGATGCGGTTCCAGATGCGACGGTCCTCGGGCGTCAGGCCGTTCTCGTCCCGGCCGGAACCCTTGCGCCTCATGCCGCTTCGTCGTCCTCGATAGGGTCGGCGGGACCGGGTTCATGGGCGAGGAGATCGCCCGGCTGGCAGTTCAGTTCACGGCACAGGGCGTCCAGGGTCGAAAACCGCACCGCCCGCGCCTTGCCCGTCTTCAGGACCGACAGATTGGCCACCGTGACCCCCACCCGGTCGGCCAGCTCGGTCAGCGACATGCGGCGTTCGACAAGGACGCGATCAAGCTGGACGCGGATGGCCATGAGGAAATCCTAGCGGAAACGGTTCAGATCGTCAGTTCGGATTCGCGGCGCAGCCGCGCGCCCTCGCGAAAGACCTCCGCAAGGACGAAGACGATCAGGACGGAAAACACCGGGGTCAGCAGTTCGCCCAGCCCTTGCGGGTCCATGACGCCGGGCGCCAGGCGGGCGGCGACGAAGCCCTGGGCCAGCCAGACCCCGCCGGTGACCAGGGCCAGGATCAGGCCGATCTGGCGCAGGCGACGCACATTGGCCGGATGAAAGGGGTCGCCCATGATCAGAGTACGGAAGATGAGGCGCAGGCTGCGCAGAATCAGCATGAAGCCGCCGAAATAGGCGGTGGCCGCCCCCAGGCCGAACAGCAGAAGCAGCCGGGTCAGGGGCAGTTGGCGGCCGCCGGTCTCGCCGCTGACGGTGATGTTCACATTGTCCAGCGGGATGAAGACGGCCGCGATCAGCAGCAGAAGAAGAAGGCCGGTGACCAGCCAGAGCAGGACATAGGCCACGTCCAGGGCCACCTTCAGCACGCTGGAGACCGAACCCGGTCCCAGGGCGCGAAACGGGGCGGTGATCGGGGCCCACCGCTGCGGCGTGCGCCCCTCGCCTCGCTTCAGCAGATGGGGCAGGGGCAGGCGCATGGTCGGTCGGTGCTCAGGCCGGAAGGAAGGACGCGGCGGCTGCGCGGGGTCCGGCGAACCCGCACGCAGCCCTATACATCGCGATCTTCGTCAAGGTCGTCAAAGCTCTCGTGATCGATAAGGACTGGACTTGAGGTCGATCAGAAGGCTTGGACCAGGATGGCGACCAGGGCGGTCGGCAGGGCGGCGATCAGAACCGTGTTGACGAAGGCGGCGCCGACCTTGTCCAGCAGCAGCGAGAGGTTCATCGTATGCATAATGTGTCTCCGTTTTTCCTGTTGGGCGATCATCGCCCATTTTAAGTTTTTTCCGCATGATCCTTCCGGTTATGCCCGGCGTCTTGAACGTTGCGGCCCCGTTCCTGACGATCAATAGATAGGCCGTGTCCTGCGGAAAATCACGTTACATATCGTTTAACGATATTAAACTTTGGCAATAGACTGTTTCAGGACCGTGATCGGCAATGAGTCTCAAGCTTTTCAAGGGGATGCGTATCGTCCTCGCCACCCACAATCCAGGCAAGGTTCCCGAGATCGCCGCTCTGCTGGGCGAAGATTACGAGATCCTCACGGCGGGGCAGCTGAATCTGCCTGAACCCGAGGAGACCGAGACCACCTTCGCCGGCAACGCCCTGCTGAAGGCGCGCCATGCGGCCGATCGGTCGGGCGAGGTCGCCTTGGCCGACGATTCGGGCCTGTCGGTCGCGGCCCTGGACGGGGCGCCGGGCATCTATTCCGCCCGCTGGGCCGGTCCGGGCAAGGATTTCGCCGTGGCCATGAAGAAGGTGGAGGCGCGGCTGGAGGAGATCGAGGCTGCGGACATGAGCGCCTGGTTCACCTCGGCCCTGGCCGTCGCCTGGCCGGACGGGCCCAGCGTGGTGGTCGAGGGGGTGGTGCGGGGTCGGCTGACCTTTCCGCCGCGCGGCGACCGGGGCTTCGGCTATGATCCGATCTTCATTCCGGACGAGGCGCCTGATGACGCAAGCGGCCTGACCTTCGGGGAGATGGAGCCTGCGGCCAAGGAGGCGATCAGCCACCGCACCCGCGCCTTCGCCAAGCTGAGAGCCGCCCTGATTGACTGAGCCCGCCCAGACCTGGGTCGATCCGGGAACGGACGTCGGACTCTATGTCCACTGGCCCTATTGTGCGCGCATCTGCCCCTATTGCGACTTCAACGTGGTGCGCGACCGGGGGCGGGTCGAGGAACAGGGGCGGCTGGTCGAGGCGATCCTGGCCGATCTGCGGGCCCAGCGCGCCCTGACCGGGCCGCGCCGGCTGGCCTCGGTCTTCTTCGGCGGGGGCACCCCGTCGCTGATGGCGCCGGAGGCGGTGGCGCGGATCATCGACCAGGCCCGCGACCTGTTCCCGCCGTCAGGACCGATCGAGATTTCGCTGGAGGCCAATCCGACCGATGCGGAGGCGGCCCGGTTCGACGCCCTGGCCCAGGCCGGGATCAATCGGCTGTCCATGGGGGTGCAGGCCCTGGACGACGCCGCCCTGCGGTTTCTGGGGCGCGACCATTCGGCGGCCGAGGCGCGCCGCGCGGTCGCCCTGGCCGGACGCGCCTTTCAGCGGCTGTCCATCGACCTGATCTACGCCCGGCCGGGCCAGACGCCCGCCGACTGGGCGACGGAGCTGGGCGCGGCCCTGGACATGGGGTTCGAGCATGTCTCGCCCTATCAGCTGACGCTCGAGCCGACGACGGCCTTCGGCCGGGCCCTGGCGCGCGGAACCCTGGTCCCGCCGGACGAGGACCAGGCTGCGGCCCTGTACGAGACCACCCAGTCGGTGCTGGAGGCCGCCGGTTTCGACGCCTATGAGGTGTCCAACCATGCGCGGGGCGTGGCGGCCCGGTCGGCCCATAATCTGCATGTCTGGCGCGGCGGGGACTATCTGGGCCTGGGGCCGGGGGCGCATGGGCGACTGACCCTGGACGGCGTTCGCACCGCAACCGTCGCCCATCGCCGCATCGGCGACTATGCGGCAGGGGTGCAGGCGGGCGCCCCCTGGGCCGAGGTCGAACGGCTGGACGCCGCCGGGGCGGCGGAGGAGCGGCTGCTGCTGGGGTTGAGGACGGTGGAGGGGGCGCCGGTCGGCGTATTGGGGGACCTGGGCCTGTCGCCCGAGGCGGAACCGACCGCGGACCTGATCGCCGACGGCTTTCTGACGGTCACGGGCGGGCGGCTGGTCGCCACCCCGCGCGGGCGGCCGGTGCTGGACGGAGTGCTGAAGGCCCTGCTGACCTGACGCCGCGCCTCAGCCCAGGGTCGCGCCGGTGGTGCGCATGATCTCAGCCCGCAGCTCAGGCAGGCCCAGCCCCTTTTCGGAGGAGGTCAGGGCCACCACGGGGAAGGCGGCGGGGCGTTTGGAAATGGCCTTCAGCGTGGCCTCCTGCATCCGCTCGCCCTCGCCCTTCTTCAGCTTGTCGGCCTTGGTCAGGACGATCTGATAGGAGACGGCGGCGAGATCCAGGGCGTCCAGCGCCTCCGTATCCACCGACTTCAGGCCGTGGCGGCTGTCGATCAGCAGATAGACCCGCTTCAGCGTCACCCGGCCGCGCAGATAGTCGCGCCCCAGGTCCTGGAACTTCTTGACCGTGGTCTTGGACGCCTTGGCCCAGCCGTAGCCGGGCAGGTCGACCAGGCGCAGCCGGCCGTCCAGATCAAAGAAGTTGACCTCGCGCGTGCGGCCCGGCTCGTTGGAGGCTCTGGCGAGCTTGTGCATGCCGACCAGGCCGTTGATCAGGCTGGACTTGCCGACGTTGGAGCGGCCCGCAAAGGCGATCTCCGGCAGGTCGGGATCGGGCAGTTGCTCGATCTTGGCGGCCCCCATGACGAAGGTCGCCGGCCGCGCGAACAGAATCCGTGCGGCCTCGATCTCTTCGGGGCTGAACTCGGTTTCCTCGATCACGCGGGCTTTTTCTTGAAACGGGCGATGAAGTCGTCGATCGGATTCTCGGCCTTGTAGCGGTGCATGATGACGTACTGCTGCAGGATGGTCAGGATGTTGGACCAGGCCCAATAGACCAGCAGGCCCGCCGCAAAGGGCGCCATGATGAAGGTGAAGACCAGGGGCATGAACTGGAAGATCTGGCGCTGGACCGGATCGGCCGCCGGCGGGTTCATCGCCGTCTGCAGCCACATGGTGAGACCATAGGCGACCGCCAGCAGGCCGATGCCCAGAGGCCCGACCAACAGGCCGCCCAGCAGGGGCAGGGTCGCCGGATCCCAGGGGATCAGGCCGAACAGGTTCCACACCACAGAGGGGTCACGGGCCGACAGGTCGTGGATGAAGCCCAGGAAGGGCTGGTGGCGCATTTCGATGGTGACCGTCAGCACCTTGTACAGGGCGTAGAAGACCGGGATCTGGAGCAGAAGCGGAAGACAGCCGGCGACCGGATTGATCTTCTCCTTCTGGTACAGGGCCATGGTCTCCTGTTGCTGCTTCTGCGGATCGTCTTTGAACTTCTTCTTGATCTCCTCCATCTTGGGCTGGAGGTTCCGCATCTTGGACATCGAGGCGTAGGCGTTGTTGGCCAGGGGGAACATCACCAGTTTGACGATGACGGTCAGGGCCAGGATGGCGACGCCGAAGCTGCCGACCAGGCCGTAGACATTCTCCAAAATCCAGAAGATCGGGCGCGTCAGGAACCAGAACATGCCCCAGTCGATCGCATAGACGAAGCGCGGCAGGTTCAGGTTGGTCTCATAGGTCTTCAGCACCTCGGCCCGCTTGACCCCGGCGAACAGGCGCTGGGTCTCGGTGGCGGTTCCGCCGGGCTGGATGGTGCGGGTCGCGCCCAGGACGTTGGCTTCCAGCTGCGGCTGGCCGCCCGGAACCTCGCGGACCCGGAATTCGGTTTCGACCGCCTCGTCCTGCTGCGGCAGCAGGGCCGCCAGCCAGTATTTGTCGGTGATGCCCAGCCAGCCGCCGATCGAGGCGTTCTCGATCCGCGGCTCCTTCAGCCAGTCCTTGTACTTCTTCTGCTCGGTCCGGTACTCGCCCGGCTTGCCGAAGGCGCCGATGGCGCCTTCGTGGACGATGTGGGACGAACCGGCCAGGGGCGGGACGCCCTGGCGCTGGACGCTGCCGTAGGGGGCGATGGTGATGGCCTGGGTTCCCAGGTTCTGGACCGTGTCCTTGATCGAGAAGACATAGCGGTCATCGACCGAGACCACGCGGGTGAAGCGCAGACCCTGGCCGTTGTCCCAGGTCAGGGTGATCGGCGAGGTGGGGGTCAGGGTCGAACCGGCGGTCAGGCGCCAGACGGTGTTGGGCCCAGGCACGCCGCCGGCCACATTGGGGCCGGTCCAGCCGAACTGGGCGAAATAGGCGTTCTGCATCCCCTGGGGGCGGAACAGTTCGACCGGCTCAGGCTTGTCCTGGACCTCCTTGTAGTCGGTCAGGAACAGGTCGTCGATCCGCCCGCCCTGGAGCGACAGCGAGCCCTTCAGGGTGCCGGACTGGATCGGCACGCGAGCGGCGGTGCTCAGCGCCTGGCGACGATCGGTGACGAAGACCGGCCCCTGGGGGCTCAGCGCCGTGCGAGCGGCGTTCCTGGCCGTCTGAGACTGTTCGGCCTGGGCCTGCTGCTGGACGGCGCGGCGCTCGGCCTGGGGCCGCAGCACGGCGAACCAATAGACCCCCAGGATCAGGGCCGAGCACACGATGAAGAGGATCGTGTTGCGCGAGTTCTCGTTTTTCATGGATTCGGGCGGTCCTGGCCGGAGGGGGCGGGGGCGGGCGAAGGCCGGTCGGCCCCCCGATCGTTTCTCGGTGTCGCCAGCCTTGTAAGCGTCGATTTCACATCGTCAAGCAGACGGTCCCACGCCCGCTCGGTCGTGCCCATGCGGGCGATGAAGACATAGTCGCTTCCGGGCACGCCATGTTGGGGCAGCATGGCCCGCGCGGCCTCGCGCAGACGGCGTTTGGCGCGGTTCCTGACCACCGCCCCGCCGATCTTGCGCGTGGCGGTGAAGCCCAGGCCGATGTGCGGCGAACCGTCGCCGCGCTCCAGCCTCTGGATCACCACCCCGCCGCGCGCTTCGGAAACGCCTTTGGCGGCCGCCAGAAACTGGGGCCGCCGCAACAGACGTTTGATCTGTAAAGGGTCGCTCATGCGTCCTTGGCTTTCGGACGCGAGAGCCGCTTACGCCGTCAGGCGCTTGCGGCCCTTGGCGCGACGGCGCGCAACGATCTTCTGGCCGTTCTTGGTGGCCATCCGGCTGCGGAAGCCGTGACGGCGCTTGCGCACGAGTCGCGACGGCTGATAGGTCCGCTTCACGGTCGGCTCCTGACGTTAAAAGGTTGGGCGACGGGGCGAAAGGCGTCCGCCGCAGGAAGGGCGGGCGTATAAGTCGCATGGTCGCGCGAGTCAACGCTCGACCGGCAATTCGGGATTGAAGCGCGTATGGCGAAACGAACGGCGAAGGACTGGGCCCTGCGGTTGACCCCGCTGGCGGTCATCGCCGGCCTGGTGGCCGCCTTCTTCGCCCTGGGCTGGAACCGCTATCTGTCGATGGACCTGATCCGCGAGCATGGGCTGAACCTGCAGGCCTACGCCCAGGCCCATTGGTGGACCGCCCTGGTCGCCTTCATCGCCGTCTACGCCGTCGCCACCGCCTCCACCATTCCGGGGCCGGTCTTCCTGACCCTGCTGGGCGGGATGATGTTCGGCCCCTATGTCGGCGCCCTGGCCCAGGCCAGCGGGGCGACCCTGGGCTCGGTCGTGATCTATATGGTCTATCGCACCTCGATCGGAACCTGGCTGCGCGCCAAGTTTGAAGCGGACGCCGGCTTCATGGACCGGCTGGCCAAGGGGATCGACCGCAACGCCTTCACCACCCTGTTCACCCTGCGGGTCATCCCCAGCGTCCCCTTCGTCCTGGTCAACGCCACCGCGGGCATGATGGCGGTGCCGCTGCGCCCCTATGTGATCGCCACCTTCATCGGCCTGCTGCCGTCCACCTTCATCTACACCTGGATCGGATCGCAGCTGGGCGATCTGTTGCGGGCCGGGGTGCGGCCGGACCTGCCCATGCTGCTGCATCAGTTCTTCTGGCCGCTGATGGGGGTGGCCTTCCTGTCCCTGCTGCTGCCGATCGGCATCAAACTGGTCCAGATGATCCGCGCCCGACGCGCCCGAAGCCAGGGAGGGGCGGCCCCGGCATGATCCCCCTGTTCGATCGGCTCGCGACGGCGCTGAAGCTGTCGCCCCAGACGGCGGAGACCTGGCGCGAACGGCTGCGGCCCCGGGCGCCCGACGGCCTGTCGGCCCGGCTGCTGCTGCTGACCTTCGCCTTCACCCTGGCGGTCGAGGCCCTGATCATGGGGCCGAACCTGGCCGCCTTCCACGAGCGCTGGCTGCGCGACCGGCTCCAGGCCGCCGAACTGGCCTCGGTCGGGGTGGAGGCCCTGCCCTACAGCGCGGTCGAGGACGACACGGCCGCCGAGCTGATGCGGATCGGCGGGGTCCAGGCCGTGGCCCTGACCGAACAGGGGGTGCGGCGGCTGCTGCTCCAGGCCCCCAACCTGCCGCGCGCGCCGGAGCTGATCGACCTGCGTCAACAGAACAGCTGGGCGCGGCTGACCGACCCCTGGCGCACCCTATTCGGCCATCCGGACCGGTCGCTGCGGGTCCAGGCCAAGCCCCGCTATCGCTCGGGCGACTTCATCGAGATCGTCACCCCGGCCCAGCCGTTGAAACTGGAGCTGAAGGCCTTCCTTCTGAACAGTCTGCTGGTCAGCCTGCTGGTGTCCCTGACGGCGGGCGCCCTGCTGTACGGCGGTCTGGCGCTTCTGGTGCTGCGGCCGCTCCAGCGCGTCACCCGCTCGATGGAGCGGTTCGCCGCCGATCCGGAGAGCGCGGCCGAGCCGCCGTCGGACCGCCACGATGAAATCGGCCGGGTCGAGCGCGAACTGGCCCGGATGCAGGAGGAGGTCCGTCAGTCCCTGCGCTCGCGCGCCCGGCTGGTGGCGCTGGGCGAGGCGGTGGCCAAGATCAATCACGACCTGCGCAACATGCTGACCTCGGCCCAGATGGCGTCCGAACGCCTGGCGACCTCGGCCGACCCCCAGGTGGCCAAGGCCCTGCCCCGGCTGGAGCGGGCGCTGAGCCGGGCCGCAAGCCTGTCGCGCAATGTGCTGGAATACGGCCGCAGCGAGGAGCCCGCGCCCCAGAAGACCCGCGTGGTCCTGACCAAGGCCCTGACCCTGGCGGCGGAGGACGCCGGCCTGGAGCCCGACGGGGTGCGGCTGATCAAACAGGTGCCCGCCCGGTTCGCGGTCGAGGCCGATCCGGATCAGCTGTACCGCATCCTGGTCAATCTGATGCGCAACGCCCGTCAGGCCATAGAGGCCGATCCGGGCCGCTCCCCCGAGCGGCGCGGCAAGGGCGCCGTCACGGTCAGCGCCTTCGGTCAGGACGGGGTCTGCGTGATCCGCATCGCCGACGACGGGCCGGGCATTCCGCCGCGCCTGGCCGAACGGCTGTTCGAACCCTTCGTCAGCTCCAAGAGTTCGGACGGATCGGGCCTGGGCCTGACCATATCGCGCGAACTGGCGGCCCTGCATGGCGGCGATCTGAGACTGGTTCCCGGCGACGGCGGCGGGGCGGTGTTCGAACTGCGCCTGCCGGCCTGATAGCTATTCCAGCCCGTCGTCGGTGACGACGAAGGGTCGGTCAGCGGCCTTGGCCTGGGCCGCCAGCTCTTCCTGCACCAGGTGCCAGCGACGCAGGCGTTCATAGCTGATGGCGTGTTCGGGCGAGGCGTCCAGCCAATGGCGGAAGTCCTCGATCTGCAGACGGGCGTTGGGGGCGGCCGGGTCCGGCAGGGCCGGGACGTTGGGCAGTTGACGCGCCACATCGGCGGGAATGGGGAAGTCTCCGGACGAGGTGCTCAGGATCATGAAGGCGGCTCGGCGTCGATTGTGCGTCAGTGGAGAGGGGAACCATGACGCGAAGCGCGGCCGGGCGCCACCTTTTCGTCATGACAGCGTTGTTGCCGCAACCGCCCTTTACGGCCAAGGTTGGCCGACAGGGTCTGAACCAGGAGATGTCCATGACCATTCGCACGTCCCTGATGTCCGCCTTGCTGGCGGCGACAGCCGTCGCGGCGCCCCTTTCGGCGGCCGCCCAGCAGGCGTCGGACCCCTATGGCGATCAGCGTGTCCTGCCCGATCCCAACGACCCCAAGGCGCGCGAGGCCCTGGAGCGGGCGCGGGGCGAGGCCTATCACCGGGCCGATGACTCCAAACAGACCGAGGAGGAACTGCGCACCACCCGCGCCCTGAACGCCGAGATCGCCGCCCAGAACGCCCTGGCCGACAAGGCCGACGAGGCCGCTCGGCTGGAATATGACGCCGCCGTGGCCCGGCGCCAGATCGAGATCCGGCGGATCGAAGAGGAGGCGCGAGCGGCCGCCGAGGCGACTCGCGCGGCCCAGGAGCAGTACGACCGCGACTACGCCGCCTGGCGCGAACAGGTGCGCCTGTGCCAGTCGGGCTTCCGCGAAGCCTGCACGGCCCGCCCCGCCTGGGTCAGGCCGCAGCAGTAGTCGGAATCAGCCGGCGACCAGGCTCATGTCGCGCCGGGCCATCATCCGGTCGAACTCGGTCCAGACGCCGTCGGCGCCGTGCCAGCTGCCTTGCGTCGCCGCCTTCGAATATTCGGTGGCGCGGGCCTCGAAGAAGTTGGCGTGCTCGACGCCCGACAGCAGGGCCTGCAGCCAGGGCAGCGGGTTTTCCTTGACCCCATAGACCTCAGGCAGCTTCAGCTGACGCAGGCGCCAGTCGGCGATGAAGCGAATGTACTGCTTGATGTCGTCGGGGGTCATGCCCTCGACCGCGCCCATTTCGAAGGCCAGGTCGATGAACTTGTCCTCCATCTTCACCACCGTCTTGCAGCAGTCGACGATGTCGTCGGCCACGGCCTGGGTGACGGCGCCCGTCTCCTTGTTGAAGGCGTGATACAGCTTGATGATGCCCTCGCAGTGCAGGCTCTCGTCGCGAACCGACCAGGAAACGATCTGGCCCATCCCCTTCATCTTGTTCATGCGCGGGAAGTTCATCAGCATCGCAAACGACGCGAACAGCTGAACCCCTTCGGAGAAGCCGCCGAACATGGCCAGGGTCCGGCAGATGTCGGCGTCCGAATCCACGCCGAACTGGCCCATATAGTCGTGCTTGTCCCGCATGGCCTCATATTCCATGAAGGCGCCGAACTCGCTCTCGGGCATGCCGATGGTCTCGAGCAGCAGGGCGTAGGCCGCGATATGGATGGTCTCCATATTGCCGAAGGCGGCCAGCATCATCTTCACCTCGGTCGGTTTGAACACCCGGCCGTAGCGTTCCATGTAGTTGTCCTGAACCTCGATGTCCGCCTGGGTGAAGAAGCGGAAGATCTGGGTCAGCAGATTGCGTTCATTGTCGTTCAGGGTCGAGGCCCAGTCCTTGACGTCCTCGCCCAGCGGCACCTCTTCGGGCATCCAGTGGACCTGCTGCTGCTTCTTCCACATGTCGAAGGCCCACGGATAGCGGAAAGGCTTGTAGGCCACGGAGGGCGTCAGAAGACCGGCGCGGTCGGGGCGGATGATCGGGGTGATGGCGTTCATCGAACTGGACCTGAAGGAGCGATTCCGGAGAGGCCTGCACCATGCGACTCGGCGCGCCCGGCGCCAAGTCGGAAATCATCTATGTTGCGATCACATTTTGTCCTACCGCTACATCTTGTGTGCGGCGGTTAAGAAGCTGGGGACGGCCCTGGGGATGGGCGCCCCGCCTCAGGCGGCCTGGGCGTCGTCCCGACGGTCAGACGCCGCAGCCAGGGCGGCGTCGATCGCCGCATAGAGGGCCGCCTGGGTGATGGGCTTGGCCAGATGACCGTCCATGCCGGCGGCCAGGCAGCGGGCGGCGTCTTCGGGCATGGCCTCGGCGGTGACGGCCAGGACGGCGACGTCGGCGGCCGGTCCAGCCAGACTGCGGATGGCGCGGGTGGCGGCGATCCCGTCCATGACCGGCATGCGGACGTCCATCAGGACTAGGTCGAAGGCGCCGGCCGCGACGGCCTCCACCGCCTCGGCGCCGTCACACGCCTCGGCCGTGTCGCAGTCGGCCGCCTCCAGCATGACTCGCATCAGATTGCGGTTCAGGGGATGGTCGTCAACGACGAGGATCCGCATGCGCCGCGCCTCCAACGGCTGGGGGGCGTCGCTCTGAACGATTTCGACCGGCTCGGCTGGGATTTCGACGGTGAAGGTCGTTCCCATGCCGGGCGCGCTCTCCACCGAAATGGTTCCGCCCAGTCGGTCCACATGGCTCTTGGCCAGGGCCAGACCCACTCCCGCGCCCTGATGCGCCCGGCTGGTGGTGGCGTCCGCCTGCTGGAACAGGGAGAAGACGCCGCAGAGCACCTCATCCGTCATGCCGCAGCCGGTGTCGTGAATTTGCACGCGGAGATGATCGCCCCGTCGGTCCGCCACGACCCGCACGCCGCCCAGGCCGGTGAATTTCACGGCGTTGGCGCTGAGATGGTGCAGAATCTGGCGCAGACGCCGGCCGTCGGTCCAGACCGCGCCCTGGGCCTCGGGGGCGATGCTGACGGTGAAGTCCAGGCCGCGAACATTCGCCCACTCCCGCGACGGCGCGACCGCCTCTTCGATCAAGGCGGGGATGTCGGTCGGTTTCAGCGCCACCTCGGCCCCGCCGTGGGACACCTCCAGCAGATCCTCAATCAGGCGCAGCATGGCCTCGCCGCACTGTTTGATCGCCTCGACCTGACGGCGCCCCTCGTCGTCCAGCCCAGGACGTCGGGCCAGAAGGTCGGCATAGCCGGTGACGCCGGTCAGAGGCGTGCGCATCTCGTGGCTCATCATGGCCAGGAAGCGGGACTTGGCCTGATCGGCCGTCTCGGCCCGTTTGACGGCGGCTAGGGCGGCCTCGGTGCGCACGCCCAATCGCGTCATCAGCCGCCGCCGCTCGGTCGATAAAGTGGTGATCGGCAGGGCGGTGACGACCAGAGTCAGAAGAAACAGATGCAGGACGCTCATCTGCCGCATGACGGTCGGGACCGTGTCCAGAACCGGGTCAGGCTGAAGGCGCGTCAGGGTGACGGGGCCGTGACCCGTCACGGTGGCGCCCACGGCGATGACCGTAACCCACAGAACCGCCCCTGCGGTCCAGGGCGGAGACAGTCGGAAGGCCAGCAGGATCAGAGGCGGCAGGATCATGAACAGGATCGGCGCCTGGTTCTGGCCGAAGGCCCAGACCACGGCGGCGGTCACAAGAACCATCAGGAGCACGAATTCAGCGGGTCGGGCCTGGGCGTCGGAGCGGAAGCGGTGACTGCGCGCCACCAGCAACAGGGTCGGCGTGACGATCATCATCGCCAGCAATTCCATGTCGAAGAGGTGCCGCATCCGAAAGCCTAGGCTTTCCAACGGCGGTCCGCTGACGACGACGGCGACAAGGCCGGCCAGGAGGGTGGTGAAGGCGACGGAGGGCGCCGCAGCGATCAGGGCGAACCGCAGCAGCCGTTTCGGACGACGCATGTCCAGGGCGGCGCCGCAGAAGCGACGGATCAGCAGGGTGGCGACGATCACCTGGGTCATGTTGAAGGCGACGTTGGTGACCGCGATCACGGCGGCGTCGCCGCGTATGACATTGCTGACCAGATTGATCAGGGCGCACCCGACCAGAACCCCCAGGGCCTTGTAACGCGACAACTGCAGGACGGCGGCCAGCAACACCGCATTAGCCGGCCACATCACCTTGGCGTCCAGCGCGGCCACGCTCCACAGACCCAGAAGCTGGGAGGCGACGAACAGCAGCAGATAGACGGAGGGCGGGGGACCCGCCTCCTGTCCGGCGTCATGGCGGAAGAACCGCCAGCGCCCGCGCCGCATGGATGTCGTCAGACCGACCATGCTTCACCCGTGAATGAATATCCTAAGAATACGGTTTTGCGACGCCTAGGTAGAATTGCGGAGAAGGGGCGCAGGAACCGCCGATGCGGGCCGTCGTTCCACTGCCCTCGCCAATCCAGGGCCCGCCATGTCCGACGTCATCGCCGAACCGACCTTCGAGCCGCCGCCGGACGCCCTGGCCTTCTATGAGGAAAGCCTGGGGTTGCTGAAGGAGAGCGGCATACCCTTCCTGCTCTCGGGCACCTACGCCGTCACCGCCTATACGGGGGTGCGCCGCCCGACCAAGGATCTGGACGTCTTCTGCAAGCCCGGCGACTATCCCCGCATTCTCGCCTATTTCCAGAAGCGCGGCTATCGCACCGACGTCGAGGACGAACGCTGGATCGCCAAGGTCTGGAAGGACGACCGGCATTTCTTCGACGTCATCTTCGCCATGTCGAACGGCGCCATCGCCGTGTCGGACAGCTGGTTCGGCGGAGATGTGATCCGGGTCTATGGCCATGAGGTGCGGATCACCCCGCCCACGGCGCTGATCCTGTCCAAGGTCTTCATTCAGGATCGCTATCGTTATGACGGGGCGGATGTGAACCACGTCATTCTGAAACAGTCCGACGCCGTGGACTGGAAGAGCCTGCTGGACCAGATGGACCTCTATTGGGAGGTGCTGGCCGCCCATCTGCTGAACTTCCGCTTCGCCTATCCGACCGAGCGCGATCGGGTGCCGCGCTGGCTGATGGAGGAGCTGACCGAACGGCTGGCGGCCCAGATTGACCTGCCACCCCCGCGGGTGAAGGTGTGCCGCGGCCGTCTTCTGAGCCCGCGCGACTATGTGATCGACGTCGCCGAATGGGGCTTCGGCGACGTGGTCGGCAAGGGGCTGGAAGAACGCCACGATCCCGTGACCTGAGCCCCCGCCGGAGAGCGACCCATGACCGACGCCCCCCAACCCCCTTCCTCCGCGCCTTCCCTCGCCTCTGGGCAGACGCCCCAGCCGGGGCTGGAGCCGGGACCGGCCAAGAAGATGCGGGTCGCCGCCGTGGGCGATCTGCACGTCGGCGAGGACGCGCGCCGCCCCTATCGCGACCTGTTCGAACGGGTGTCGGACGAGGCCGACGTGCTGTGCCTGTGCGGCGACCTGGTCAACTACGGCAAGACGGCCGAGGTGGAGCGGCTGCTGGAGGATCTGCGGCTGTGTCGTATTCCGATGGTGGGCGTTCTGGGCAATCACGAACACGAATGCGGCCAGCCCGATCAGATCGCCAGGATGCTGGCGGACGCCGGGGTCCGCATGCTGACCGGCCAGGCCTATGAGATCGACGGAGTGGGCTTCGCCGGGGGGAAGGGGTTCGTCGGCGGCTTCGGCCGCTATATGTTGAGCGCCTTCGGCGAGGCGGCGGTCAAGACCTTCGTCCAGGAGGCGGTCGAGGATGCCAATCTGATCGAAAACTCCATCCGCATGCTGCGCACCGAGCGGTCGGTCGTCCTGCTGCACTATGCGCCCGTGGTCGAGACGGTGATGGGCGAGCCGCCCGAAATCCACGCCTTCCTGGGCTCGTCGCGCCTGGCCGAAACCATCGACCGATACGACAACATCAGCCTGGTGGCGCACGGCCACGCCCATCGCGGCGGGCCGGAGGGGCGCACCAATCGGGGCGTGCCCGTCTATAACGTCGCCCTGCCGGTGTTGCGTACCCTGGGCGACAAACCCTATCGGGTCTTTGAAATCTGATCGGACTGTAGGAGGGTGTGACCGGGGCTGGGATGCAGCCTCGTCCTGGGCTGCGAGGGCAGTCCGTCCTGGAGTTTCCCATGCGCCTTGCCTCTTCCATCGCGGCCGTGGCCGTCCTGGCCCTGACCACCCCGGCCTTCGCGGCCGGCCAGGCCGCCGCCCCATCTTCAGCGCCCCAGGCCGCTCCGGCGCCTGCGCCTGCCGAGGAGGACGACAGCCCCGACGAGGCCGCTTTCGAAGCCAAGGCGGAGGCTTTCGGCGAACGCATGGAAGCCATGGTGGCCGAGATGCAGGCCGCGGCCGCCCAGGCCGACAAGGCCAAGGCCAAGGCCGATCTCGACGCAATCCAAGCCAAATATCAGACTGAGGTCGACGCCTTCGCCGAGGCGGTCAACACCTTCGCCACTAGCCAAGCCGCGCCCGCCGAACAGGTCGCGATGGCGATGCAGCAGATCAAAGGCATTCCGCTGCAGGCCCGCACCGAGATCGAACAAGCCGCCGCAGCGCCGGCCGCAGCGCCCCCGGCCCAACCGCAGTAGGCCCAGCCTTACCGCGATTTCACTTGAGACGGGGCGGCTGACGGCGGAGTTTGCGCGGGTCATTCAAAGGGAGATTTCCCATGATCCGCCTGCTCAGCCTGACCGCCGCCCTGGCCCTGTCGCCCCTGTCCTGCGCATTCGCCGGCGCCTTGGCCTCCCCTCAGGAAGACCGGGCCGAGGCCGCCGAGTCGAAGGCTGAAGCCCGTCTGGAGACGGCGGCCGCCGCCTTCGAGGCGCGGATGGAGGCCTTCGGCAAGCGCGCCGAAGCGATTTCCGAAGACGAGAGCCTGGACGAGGCCGTGCGCGGCCAAAGGATCGCCGCCCTCTGGTCCGAATATGCGCCGGACGTGGCCGCCTTCACCGCCGAAGCCACCCGCCACGCCTCCGAGGCGGCGGCCGAGGCTCTAAAGGATATCGACGTCGACGCCCTGGTTCAGGAGGCCCTGAACGATCCCGAGGTGAAACAGGCGATGGAGCAGGGTCTGGCGGCCGGAACCGGCATCGCCCGCAACAGCGCCTGGACCAATCCCGATCCCGAACAGATGGAAACCTATGGGCTGATCGCCCAATATGCGCTGGATCAGGCCGAAGACGCCGTCCTGACCGAGGCGGATGAAGCGCCGGAAGAGCCTGAAGAGGTCGAAGCGCCCGAGGCCCCCGAGCCGCCCGCCCCGCCGCAAGCGCCCCAGGCGCGATAAGGCGCGATAAGGCGCAAGGGGCGCCCCACCGGCCTTGACCGCTACGGCCGATGCAGCGACACGAGCCCGCATGACCGCCCTGCCCGTCGATCCGCACCTCTATCTGACCTTTCTGGGGGTGATGGTGGTGATGGCGATCACGCCCGGCCCCGCCAATCTGTTCGCCGTCGCCGCCGGGGTGGAGCGGGGGCGCGTCCCGGCCCTGATCGGCGTGGTCGGGATGAATACGGCGACCCTGGTCTGGTTCGGCGCGGCGGCCCTGGGCCTGGGCGCCCTGGTCAAGGCCTTCCCCCAGGTCTTTCACCTGATCGCCGTCCTGGGGGCCCTCTATGTGGCCTGGCTGGGGCTGAAGGCCCTGCGCGGCGCCTTCGCCACGGCCGCCGAGCCCGAGGCCGTCGAAATCCACAAGAGCCGCAACGCCTTTCTGGACGGTTTCATGGTCCAGATCGCCAATCCCAAGGCCATTCTGTTCTTCACCGCCGTCCTGCCGCCGTTTCTGGACATCTCCCGCCCTGTGGCGCCGCAGCTGGCCCTGTTCGCCCTGGCCGTGATCGGCATGGACCTGACGTCGATGAGCGCCTACGCCCTGTCCGGCGCCGCCCTGTCGCGGCGGATGCAGACGCCCCGGTTCCGCCGCGGCTTCGGCCTCTTCGTCGGCCTCTTGCTGCTGACCGCCGCGGTCCTGATCGTTTCGCGCCTGCAAGCCTAGCTCCTGCAGGTCTGGACGCGGTCGAGCTTCGGTCTAGAGTGCCGAGGGAACAGGCTCGTTCATGCCCCGTTCAGCCGCCAGCGCGCCCGAATGGGCGATCAAGGAGTTGATTTCATGAAAGCCCCCTCAAGAACGACGTCCGCGCTCAAGGTGCTGGCGACGACGGCCGTCGCCGGCCTCGTCCTGGCCGCCTGCGCCACCGCCACCCCCTATCAGCCCGCCGGCTACAACGGTCAGCGCGGCGGCTATTCCGAACAGCGCGTCGAGAGCAACCGCTATCGCGTGACCTTTGCAGGCAATTCGGTGACCTCGCGCGAACAGGTGGAAATGTCCCTGCTGCTGCGCTCGGCCGAGCTGACGGTCGAAAGCGGCTATGACTGGTTCGCCACCGTCAACCGCGCGACCGAACGCGACACCCGCTTCGTCTCGACGCCCGACCCCTTCTACGGCCCCTATTCCCGCTTCTACGGCCCCTACTGGGGTCCGTCCTGGCGCTATTACCGGAGCGGTTTCTGGAGCCCCTGGGATCGCTGGGGCCCCTGGGGTCCGCAGGACATCGACACCCGCCAGATCGACCGCTACGAGGCCAGCGCCGAAATCATCATGGGTCGCGGTCCCAAGCCCGCCGGCGATCCCAACGCCTTCGACGCCCGCGAGGTGATCCAGAACCTGGGCTCGCGCGTCACCCGGCCCGGCGCCTGACGTCGAACCGCCCCGTCCGCCGCGCGGATGGGGCGGGCCTTTCGGTCAGCCGACGCGGGGCGATTTGAGCCGGCGCTTGTTGGAATGGGTGGCCGGCGCCGCGCCCAGATCCTCGGGCACCTCGCCCTTGAAATAATAGCGCTGCCACGCCTCCTTGGCCGCGTCCGGGTCGCCGCTGGCCAGACGCTGGTTGAAGTCCGTCCGGGCGCGGTTCCAGGCCTCGAACTGACCCTTCATGACGGGATTGGACTGCAGGGTCCGGATCACCGGCTGGAACTGCTCGACCTTCTTGTGCTCGATCAGATTGATGAAGCAGAAGGGTTCGCCCCGCTCGAAGGTCACGCGGCCCGGCCGGGTGAAGATCCAGTTCATCGTGAAGGGGAAGGGCAGCCAGTCGGTTTCGATCAGCCCGACCAGGGGTTGGATGCCGTCCTTCACATGGTTGGGCGAACCCGAACACATCATGCCCCAGCCCGGCGGAGTGCGGAACAGATACTGGGGATGCATGGTCAGAACCCCCCGCGAGAAGTGGGAGGTGACGAAATGGTCCAGGTCGTGCTGGGGCCGATCGGGCGTGATGACGATGTCTTCCTGACGCGGCCCGCCGTTCCATTCGGCGGAGAAGCCGAAGGGGCACAGGATCTCCCAGCCCGTGGTGTTGGCCATGTTCAGCGGCAGGCACCGATAGGGGTGGCGGCTGATGAAGGCGTCCATCCAGTTGCGCGACTGGCGACCGGGCACGAGGTCCGGCGGCCGCGCCGTCATCGGATAGCATTCCAGTTCCAGTTGGCGGGCGGGCGCTGTATCGACCATGACCTGTTCCTAACGCCCGATGTGCGACCACTCAACCATGAGAACGACCGGCATGAGCGAACCGGCTTTCGACCGCGACCGCCTTCTGACCTGGTTCGCCGAAAAGGGCGTAGACCACCGGACCCACGACCATCCAGCCGTCTTCCGCGTCGAGGAGGGGCTCGAACTGAAGGCCGCCCTGCCCGGCGCCCACACCAAGAACCTGTTCCTGAAGGATCATAGGGGCCGGCTGTGGCTGATCTCGGCCCGTCAGGACACGATGATCGACCTGAAACGCGCCGCCGCCGCCATGGGATCAGGCCGGCTCTCGTTCGGAAACGAAACCCTGATGTTCGAAACCCTCGGGGTCCGCCCCGGCTCGGTCACGGCGCTGGCGCTGATCAACGACGCCGAGCGGCGCGTGACCTTCGTCCTGGACCAGAGGCTGTGGGAGGCCGAGATCGTCAACTTCCACCCCCTGACCAACACCGCCACCACGGCGCTGGATCAGGCGGCCTTTCGCCGCATCCTCGCCCTGTTGGAGCGGGAGCCTCTGGTGGTGGACTTCGCCGCCCTGCCCTAGGTTCAATCGACATTCAGCCTACTGCGGTCAGGCCGCTCTTCCCGCGTCAGAGGGCCTTGATGCGGCGACAGGGTTCATCACAGCGATCACGGCGGATTCACAGCGGTCACGACGCCGTCGGAACGCGCCGTGTCCGCCGTGACCTCGTCGTGCACGTTGTGATGAACCCATCCTCAATCGGCGTTCCGCCGCCAGACGTTTTCCTTTCCGCTGACGCGGGAAGGAAGACCGACACTCAATGGAATAGAATCTTCAACGCCCCGAGGCGCCTCTCCTGGGTTGGCGGCTGCGCGCCGCCCGGCAGGACGGCGGCAGGCCCAATGTCGATTAGCCCTTAGGCCCTCAGTTCGCCGGACGGGCGGCGGCCAGGGCGGCCTTCTGGCGGGCGATTTCGGCGTCGCGGGCGCGGTCCTGGGCGGCGAGTTCGTGTTCGATGCGGACCAGTTCGCGATTCTTTTCGGCCGAGGCCTGGGCGCGCGAGACGCCGTTGGGGCGGCCGGTGATCTGGGCGATGGAGATGGGCTGGGCGCAGATGCGGCTGTCCATATCGTACCATTTGCCCGCCGCCTCGCAGCGTTCGCCCGGCGTGACCCAATAGGCCTGGACCGCGAAAACCCCCGCCACGGCGACGCCGAACAGGCCCAGAAAGATCATCGACAGGCGGGGAAAGGTCAGAAAACGCTTCATCTCAGCATCCGTTAGGCGGGTTTTGCACGGGAGCTTGACCCCGCGTTACGTTGACAGGCCTTCGCGACCGCTCCATGTCCTGCCCCTACATTCAGGCGAATTCACGGATAGACCCATGAAGGTTCTCGTCCCCGTCAAACGGGTGATCGACTATAACGTCAAGGCCCGCGTCAAGGCTGACCAGTCCGGCGTCGATCTGGCCAACGTCAAGATGAGCATGAATCCCTTCGACGAGATCGCCGTCGAAGAGGCGGTTCGTCTGAAGGAAGGCAAGGAACACCACGCCGCCGGCACGGCCACCGAGATCGTTGTGGTCTCCATCGGCGTGACCCAGGCCCAGGAAACCATCCGCACCGCCCTGGCCATGGGCGCGGATCGGGGCGTGCTGATCCAGTCGGATACGGATCTGGAGCCGCTGGCGGTCGCCAAGCTGCTGAAGGCCGTGGTCGAGGAGGAGAAGCCCGACCTGGTGCTGATGGGCAAACAGTCGATCGACGGCGACAACAACGCGGTCGGCCAGATGCTGGCCGCCCTGCTGGACTGGCCCCAGGCGACCTTCGCCGGCAAGCTGGTGATCGAAGGCGGCAAGGCCACGGTGACGCGCGAGGTCGACGGCGGTCTGCAGACCATCGCCGCCGAACTGCCGGCGGTGGTGACGGTGGACCTGCGGCTGAACACGCCGCGCTACGCCTCCCTGCCCAACATCATGAAGGCCAAGAAGAAGGAGATCGCCATGAAGGCGGTCGCCGACTATGGCGTCGATGTCGCCGACCGTCTGAAGGTCCTGAAGGTCACCGAGCCGCCCAAGCGCGCCGCCGGGGTCAAGGTCGAGAGCGCCGCCCAGCTGGTCGAATCCCTCAAGTCCGCAGGAGTGCTGTAAGATGGCCGTCCTCGTCATCGCCGATCACGACGGCTCGGCCGTCCGCGACACCACCCACAAGACCGTGACCGCCGCCCTGGCCCTGTCGTCCGAGGTGGACGTTCTGGTCGTGGGCGAGGGGGCCAAGGCCGTCGCCGACGGCGCCGCCAAGATCGCCGGGGTCCGCAAGGTGCTGCTGGCCGAGAGCGCCGGCCTGGGCAAGGTCCTGGCCGAGGCCGTTGAGGCCACCGTCCTGCCGCTGGCCGGCGGCTACGACGCCATTCTGACGCCCGCGACCACGGACGGGAAGAATTTCGCCCCCCGGATCGCCGCCAAGCTGGACGTGGCCCCGATTTCGGACATCGTCGAAGTGGTGTCGGCCGACACCTTCGTGCGGCCGATCTACGCCGGCAATGCGCTTGAGACGATCCAGTCGGGCGACGCCAAAAAGGTGATCACCGTGCGCCCCACCGCCTTCGCGGCGGCGGGCGAAGGCGGCTCGGCCCCGGTCGAGAGCGTGGCGGGCGCCGATGCGCCCAAGACGACCTTCGTCGCCGAGGAAATGGTCAAGTCGGACCGTCCGGAATTGGGCGCCGCCAAGATCATCGTCTCGGGCGGCCGCGCCCTGGGCTCGGCCGAAGAGTTCCACGCCGTGATGGAGCCCCTGGCCGACAAGCTGGGCGCCGCCATCGGCGCAAGCCGCGCGGCGGTCGATGCGGGTTACGCCCCCAACGACTATCAGGTCGGCCAGACCGGCAAGGTGGTCGCCCCGATGCTGTACATCGCCATCGGCATCTCGGGCGCCATCCAGCACCTGGCCGGGATGAAGGACTCCAAGACCATCGTCGCCATCAACAAGGACCCGGACGCCCCGATCTTCCAGGTCGCGGACTTCGGCCTGGTCGCCGACTACAAGACCGCCGTGCCGGAACTGATGTCCGCCCTGGGCTGAGGCTCGAATGAAGCTGCCAGGCGGCAGGCAGGCGGTCGTTCCGGAGGGAAAGATCGAAGCCTACTGCCTGTCGGCGGACCACCCGGAGGGCCGTCACAAGGCCCGGGTCTTCGCGTCCGCCCTGGGGCTGACTCGGGCGGACGCTCCCTATCTGAAACGCCGGCTTCTGGAAGCGGCCAAGGAGGCCGAGGCCGAGGTCGTCAGGACGACCCCGTTCGGGACTCTGTACCGTGTCCGCTTCGTGTTAGAGTTCGGCGGTCGCTCGGCCCTGATCCGCAGCGGCTGGATCGTAGGATCGGACGGGGTTCCCCGCCTGACGACCGCGATGGTGGAGTGACGACCATGATTGAGGAACTCGACGTCGTGGCTCTTAGAGCCGATCTTCCGGACCTGGGCCTGAAGAAGGGCGAGCGCGGCACGGTGGTGATGATGTTCGGCCCGACCCGCTTTCTGGCGGAGTTCGCCGACGACAGAGGCGTGGAACGGGCGACCTCGACCCTGAGCGCCGAAGATGTCGAAGTGGTCTGGCGCGCCGCCGATCATCGCGCCCCGGATCGACGCGCCGCCGGTTGATCCCCTGTCCCGACTGCCCATCAAACTGCAGCCCGGCGCTTCCGGCGACCGGATCGACGGCTGGGACACAGATCCCGAAGGCCGGCCCGTGCTGAAGGTGCGGGTGCGCGCCCGGCCGGTGGACGGCGAGGCCAACGCCGCCCTGGTCAAATTCCTGGCCAAGGCGCTCAGCGTATCGCGGTCCTCGGTCGTACTGGAGCGGGGCGGGCAGTCGCGGCTGAAGATGATTGTGATCGAGGGGCTGGACGAGGCCGGGCTGAAGGCGCGGATCGCCGCAGCCACGGGCGAGGCGGGCTGAGCCGTCCGGAGCCGTGGCGGGAGACGGCGACTGTCACAGGTTCGCGGTAGACAGGTTGGGGCGGTTCGGGGGACGCGGACGACCTTGTCTGATTTGCTGGACCGACGCCCATGACCCCCGCCTCCCTCCGCCTGATTTCCGCCCTTGCGCTTGCGATCGGTCTTTGTGCTTCCGGGGGCGCCTCTGGAAGCGCCTGGGCCCAGACGGCGGCCCGTCCGCCGGTCGAACAGAGCCAAAGCGGGGGCCGGGCGAAGAATGTGATCCTGTTCCTGGCCGACGCCGGGGGCGTGGCCTCGGTCCATGCCGCCAGCGTGATGGCCTATGGCGAGCCGCTGAGGCTGCACGTCCAGCAGTGGCCGAACCTGGGGCTGAGCGAGACCTCGCCGGTCGACGCCTTCGTCTCGGACTCGGCCAACGGCATGAGCGCCATCGTCACCGGGGTGAAGACCCACAACGGGGTGATCAGTCAGGGGCCGGACGGCGAACGCGGCCGGCGCGACGGGACGCCGACCAAGACGGTGCTGGAATACGCCGAGGAGCACGGCCTGCTGACCGGAGTGGTGACCGACCGTCCGATCACCGACGCGACCCCGGCGGCGACCTACGCCCATTCCAATGATCGCGGCAAATGGGGCGAGATCTTCCCCCAGGCCTTTTCGCCGCGCTTCGGCGACGGGGTGGACGTGCTGATCGGCTCGGGCCGGGCGGAGATCGCCGAACAGATGGCGGCGAACGGGGTCAGCTTCGACAGCCTGGCCCGGGCGCACGACCGGCCGATCTATGCGACCCTGGAGGCGGCGCCGGCGGGGAACCGGCGGCCCGTGGTCGTGGCCGAAGAGGTCGACGTGCGGGCGGCGACCCTGAGGGCGCTGGACCTGCTGCAGGCCGGGGACAAGGGCTATCTGCTGGTGGTGGAATGGGACGCCCATACCGACGATCCGCGCGAAGGCCTGGAGCACATCGCCGCTCTGGACCGGCTGATCGCCGAGGTGCAGTCGCGCGTCGATCTGGACGACACCCTGATGATCTTCACCGCCGACCATTCCTTCGGCCTGCAGGTCGACGGCGGGCGGCGCGGAGAGCCCCTGCTGGAAGGCTATGAGGCCTGGAAGGCGCGGGACGGCGACGACCGCGTGGTGCGGCTGGAGAATGTGATGGTCAACCGCACCCATACGGCCGAGGAAGTCCCGGCCCTGGCCATCGGCGCCGGCGCAGAGCGGGTGCGGGGCTATTTCCCCAACACCCACCTGTTCGACGTCATGATGAAGGCCTTCGGCTGGACGCCCTCGTCCGGCGAGTAAGGCTTCGGTCCAGCGGGTTCAGAGACCGGCCTCGGACGGAACGGAGCGGCGTCTCGCGGGTTGCCCTGGCATGCAGCCCGCCGACACCCCTGCGCCCGAGGCGCCCCGCCCCGAAGACATCGACGCCGTTGGCGACGAGGCCGACCGCCTGGAAGAGCGGGCTGAAGACGACGGCGTCCTGCCCAAGCCGGCTGAAGACGACGCGGGCGTCGGTCCGCAGACCGGGGTCGTCCCCTAGGTCGATCGCCGACAGTCTGCCGTCTTCGGCCAACCAGCCGCGTTCGGCCGAGGTCTTGGGTTCGGAAACGGCGCAGGCCGCTGTTCGACAGGCGCCATATTGATACCTTTATAGTTGATGAAACTATGTATTGCAGGGTGGCGAGAGGGGCTGGAAATCGCTAGCGTAGGGGCCATGAATTCGACAGAAATCGCCCCCTCCTCCAGCGCCGAAGCCCTGCGCCCCCTTCGCATCAATGATCCGGCGCCGGACTTTATCGCGCGCACGACCCAGGGGGAAAAGCGGCTCAGCGATTACCGGGGGCGCTGGCTGGTGCTGTTTTCGCATCCGGCCGATTTCACCCCGGTCTGCACCAGCGAATTCATCGCCCTGGCCAGGCAGGCGGATGCGTTTGAGGCCCTGGGCTGCGACCTGATGGCCCTGTCGGTGGACAGTCTGTATTCCCACCTGGCCTGGCTGAAGGACATCTATCGCCGCTTCGGCGTCAAGGTGGCCTTTCCGATCATCGAAGATCCTTCCATGGCCATCGGTCACGCCTTCGGCATGGTGGATGCGGGCTCCAGCGACAGCGCCACAGTGCGGGCGAGCTTCGTCATCGATCCGGACGGAATCGTGCGGGCGGTCAGCTGGTATCCGATGAACATCGGCCGTTCGGTCGATGAACTGCTGCGGCTGGTGACGGCGCTGCAGACCGCCGACCGCGAACAGGCGTCGACCCCGGCGGGATGGTCCCCGGGCGAGCCCCTGCTGGAGCCGGCCGCCACCACCCTAGACGCGGCCCTTGCCGACGGCGAGGGCGAGACGCCCTGGTATTATCGCGAGCGCAGCGCATGAGCGACGACTCGATCGCCGCCATGGAGCGGCTGAAGGACAAGGCCCCCCAGGCCGCCGAACTGTTGCGTCAGCTGGCCAACGCCAATCGGCTGTTGATCCTCTGCCACATCGCCGCAGAGGAACGATCGGTCGGACAGCTCGAGACGGATCTGGGCATCAGACAGCCGGCTCTGTCGCAGCAGTTGGCCGAGCTGCGCCAGTACGGCCTGGTGAAGACCCTGCGGCAGTCGCGGTCGATCTACTATTCCATCGCCGATGATCGAGCCCAGGCGGTGATGGACATGTTGCACGACATCTTCTGCGGCGACGGACAGCCGGTTTCCACGCGCGCCAAGAACCCCCGCGTGGAAACGCCGGCGCGTCCCCGCGGGGATGCGGCCCAGTTCGCCCGCGTAGCGCCTGTTCTCCGCCGCTAGAGAATGATCCATGCTTCAATCTGAGCGGCCCCTCTGCGTCCCCGCCGCTCGCAGCACGGCGTCATCGGGTCGCCGGTTTTCCGTCATCCCGCAACACGACATAGATGGCGGGAATGACCAGGACGGTCAGCAGGGTCGAGGAGGCCAGGCCGAACAGCAGCGAGATCGCCAGACCCTGGAAGATCGGGTCCGTCAGGATCACAGCCGCCCCGATCATGGCCGCCAGGGCGGTCAGCAGGATCGGCTTGAACCGGATGGCGCCCGCCTCGATCAGCACGTCGCGCAAGGGTTTGTCGGGCGAAGCCGTGTGCCGGATGAAGTCCACCAGCAGGATCGAATTGCGCACGATGATGCCGGCCAGGGCGATGAAGCCGATCATCGAGGTGGCCGTGAACGGCGCGCCGAACAGCATGTGGCCGATGACGATGCCGATCAAGGTCAGGGGGATGGGGGTCAGGATGACCAGGGGCAGTCTGAAACTGCGGAACTGGGCCACGACCAGCACATAGATGCCCAGCAGGGCGACCATGAAGGCGGCGCCCATGTCGCGGAAGGTGACCCAGGTGATCTCCCACTCGCCGTCCCACAGCAGCGAGGGGACGGACTCGTCCTCCGGCTGGCCGTTGAGACGGATCGCCGGCTTTTGCAGGCCCAGGGCGTCCCAGTCGTGGGCCTGAATGGCGCGATTCACCGCCTGCATGCCGTAGACGGGCGCCTCGTACTGGCCCGCCAGTTCGGCGGTCACCATGTCGACCGGTCGTCCGTCGCGGCGGAAGACGGCGTAGCTGCCGGTCTCGCGCCGGCTGTCCACGACCTCGCCCAGTTCGATCAGGCGCGGACCGGCGGGACCGGCCGTCACGGCGACCGGCGTCGTGGCCAGGGTGCGGCTCCAGCTGCGCGCCGACTGGGGCAGGGCGACGGTGATCGGCAGGGGGGCGCGACCGTCCCCGCGCGGGGCGTAACCGACCGTGGAGCCGCCCAGGATCGCGCCTATGGAATCCTGCAACTCGCGTTCGGACAGGCCGTAATAGTCCATACGGTCCCGGATGGGGATCAGCCGCAGCCGCGGCCGTTCCTGGCCGAAGCTGTTGTCGACGTCGACGACATAGGGAACGGAACGGAAGAGCTTCTCGACCTCCAGGGCGGTCTTGCGACGGGTCTCGGCATCGGGTCCGTAGATCTCCGCCAGCAGCGTCGCCAGGACGGGCGGTCCGGGCGGCGTCTCCACCACCTTGATCGAGGCCCCGGCGGGCAGGGACAGGGCCTTCAGCCGGGCGCGCAGATCCAGGGCGACGGCATGGCTGGACCGGCTGCGCGCGTCCTTGGGCAGGAGGAAGATCATCAGATCGCCCATCTCGGGCCGGTCGCGCAGGAAATAGTGCCGCACCAGGCCGTTGAAGTTGAACGGCGCCGAGGCGCCGGCATAGACCTCCATGGCCTCGGCCTCCGGCAGGGCGCGGATCTGGGCCGCAGCCTCGTCCAGGGTGCGGGCGGTGGCTTCCAGGCTGGTCCCTTCGGGCATGTCGACCACCACCTGGATCTCCGACTTGTTGTCGAAGGGCAGCAGCTTCACCGTCACCGCCTTGAAATAGAACATCGAACAGGCCAGCAGGGTGGCCACGCCGACCCCGATCAGGAAGTTGCGGGCCGAGGCGCGCGTGCCGATCACGCGATGGGCCACGCGGGCGTACAGCCGCCCCAGCTTGCCGCCGCCCTCTTCATGGGCGTGATCGGGCCCGCCGTGGGCCAGGGTCTTTCGCGCGAACCGGATCATCAGCCAGGGCGCGATCACCACGGCGACGAAGAAGGAGAAGATCATCGCCGCCGAGGCGTTGACCGGGATCGGCGCCATATAGGGGCCCATCAGCCCCGAAACGAACAGCATGGGCAGCAGGGCCGCCACCACGGTCAGGGTCGCCACGACGGTGGGGTTGCCGACCTCCGCCACCGCCTCGACAGCCGCCTCCGTTCGGCTGCGGCCGTCGCGCATCCCCCAGTGACGGGCGATGTTCTCGATCATGACGATGGCGTCGTCGACCAGTATGCCGATGGAGAAGATGAGGGCGAACAGGCTGACGCGGTTGATCGTATAGCCCATGACATAGGAGGCGAAGAGGGTCAGCAGGATGGTGGTGGGAATGACCACGGCGGTGACGGCGGCCTCGCGCCAGCCGATGGCGAAGCCGATCAGCACCACGATCGAAACGGTCGCCAGGGCCAGATGGAACAGCAGTTCGTTGGCCTTTTCGTTCGCCGTCTCGCCGTAGTCGCGGCTGACCGCGACCTCGACCCCCTCGGGGATCAGCTTGCCTTTCAGGTTTTCGACGCGCTGACGCACGGCCTCTGACACCACCACCGCATTGGCGCCTGCGCGTTTGGCGATGGCGAGGCTGACGGCGGGCGCGCCGGCCCACTGACCGTCATGTCGGGCCCAGCGCCAGACGCGAGCCTGGTCTTCGCGCGGCCCCTGGGCCACGTCGGCGACGTCGCGCAGATAGACCGGCGCGCCGGTGACGGATCGGACGGTCAGCAGCCCGACCTCCTGGGCCGAGGTCAGGGTGCGGCCGGAGGTGACGGCGACGGCCTGACCGTCTTCGCGAATATTGCCGACGGGGAAGCTGCGGTTGGCCTGGGACGCCGCCTCCGTCACCTGGCCCAGGGGCACGCCGTACAGGTTGAGCTTGGCCGGATCGGGGGCGATGCGAATCTCGTCGGGCCGGCCGCCGGTGATGAAGGTCAGGCCCACGTCGTCGACCTTGGCGATTTCGGTGCGCAGCTTGTGCGCCAGGTCATAGAGGGCCTGATCGGTCCACTGGCCCGCCGCGCCAGGCTTGGGCGTGAGGGTCAGGACGATGGCCGGCACGTCGTCGATGCCGCGCACCGTCACCTTGGGATCGGGGACGCCCACGGGAATCCGGTCCTGGTTGGCGCGGAGCTTTTCTTCGATCCGTATGGCGGCGTCCTCGGGGTTTGATCCCACCAGGAAGCGCGCCGTCACCAGCACTCCGTTGTCTTCGGCCTGGGTGTAGACGTGCTCGACCCCGTTCACGCTCTTGACGATGGTCTCGAGCGGAACGCCGATCAGTTCGACGGCGTCGGCGGCCGCCAGGCCCGGCGCCACCACCTGGATGTCGACCATGGGCACGCTGATCTGCGGCTCTTCCTCGCGCGGGATCGAGAACAGGGCCAGGAGGCCGACGGCTATGGCCGCCAGCAGGAACAGCGGCGTCAGAGGCGAGGCGATGGTGAAGCGCGTCAGGCGCCCGGAAAGGCCCAGTTTCATCCCTGCGTCCTCGTCGCGACCAGCCGGTCCCCGGCTCTGACGCCGCTCAGGATTTCCAGCGTGTCGGGATCGTCCGTCGGCGCGGTCTGGACTGGAACGGCGCTGCGCCTGCGGTCAGGAGAGACGACCTCGACATAGTCGAGGCCGTAGCGGGTCGCGACGAAGCGGCGGGGCACGGTCAGGGCCTGCCTTTGACCGATCTCGATCGAGGCGGCGACGCGACGACCGACCAGTTCGGTGGTCAGGCCCGGAACGGCGGCGTCGACCTGAACCCGCCCGCCGACGATGGCGGGATAGACCTGGGTCACCTGTCCCTGGCGCGCTTCGGCCGGAAGATCATCGGCCGCCAGCAGGACGCGGGCGCCGGGCTTGACCTGACCGGCGAGGGATTCGGGCAGTTCAAGACGCAGGACGGGCGGACCGGCGGTGATGGTCGCGATGGACATGCCGGGGCTGACCGCCGACCCCGCCGTAACCTCGACCTTCAGCACGCGCCCGGCGGCCGGCGCCAGGATCGCCCCCTGCCCCGCCATACTGGCGCTGGCGCCCCGTTGCGCGCGAGCGGCGGCGGCCTGGGCGTCGGCGGCGCGGGCGGCGGCGACGGCCTGGTCCAGACGCGCCCTGGCGTAGATATTGTGGTCGTACAGATCCTGAATCCGCGTCAGGTCGGCGCGGGCGCGGGTCGCCTCGGCCTCGGCGGCGGCGACCTGGGCGTCATAGGCCCGAGTCTCGAAGCCGATCCGGTCGTCGACGACTCGGCCGATCTGCTGGCCCCTACTGACCCTATCCCCTTCGCGCACCGACAGGGCGACGAGAAGGCCGGGGATGCGCGCCCGGGCTTGCGACTGGTCGCGGGTGGTGATCTCGCCCGCCACCGTCTTGGTGTCGGCAAGGGCGTTCGACGTCAGAACAAGCTCCTCGCCGGCAGGCGCGGTCCGGGCGGCCGGCGTCCTGCTCTCTTCCGAGCCGCCGCAGGCGGACAGGGTCAGGGCGACCGCAGCCATGAGGGTCCACTTCTTCATCGGCGTCGTCCTTCCGTCGTCACCGCGCCGATCAACCGCGCTCGACCGGGAGGCTCGCCGACTTCCAGGCGCCCAGGCCGCCGGCCAGATGGGTGTCGATCGCGGCCTGAGCCTCGGCGCAGCGGTCCAGCGCCATGCCGGATCGCTTTCCGCCGGCGCACTGGAGGATGACGGTCTTTCCGACCGCCGCGGGCAGGCGGGCCGGATCGAACGAGGAGAGGGGCAGGTTGACGGCGCCGGCGATGTGTTCGGCTGCGAACTCTCCCGGCTCGCGCACATCGATCACCAGCGCCTCGCCTTGATCGAGCATGGCCTTCAGCTCGGCCGGGCCGATCTCGCGATGCTTTGCGCTTTTTCCAAATCCGAACATTCCAATCTCCCGAGGTCCGCAGGCCGCAGTCTCATACTTTTATGATTGTATATATCATGTAATCATTATATCCAGTCAAGCGCATAAGGGCGATGGAAACGCCTGCTGGAGGAAGACATGGCCAAACCCAGGATTGTGATCATCGGGGCGGGGTTGGGCGGAACGATCGCCGCCTACGAGATCAAGGCGGCGGTCAAGGGTCGCGCCGACGTCCTGATGATCGCCGAGTCTGAGACATATTCGTTTGTGCCTTCAAACCCTTGGGTCGCCGTCCGGTGGCGGGAGCCCGAGGAGATCCAGGTCCATTTGCCGCCGATCTTCGCCCGCAAGAAGATCGGCTTCACCGCCGTCGGCGCGAAACGGCTTCATGCCTCGGAGAAGCGGGTCGAGCTCAATGACGGCGAGAGCGTTGATTACGATTATCTTGTAATTGCGACAGGGCCGGATCTGGCCTTCGATGAGATCGAGGGGCTCGGTCCAGGCGGTTATACGGCCTCGGTCTGTCAGACGGCTCACGCCTCCCACGCCGCGACTCTGTTCGACGCCTATCTGGAGAACCCCGGCCCGATCGTGGTCGGGGCGGTCCAAGGCGCCTCCTGCTACGGCCCCGCCTACGAATTCGCCCTGATCCTGGACACCGAGCTGCGCAGGCGAAAGATCCGGGACCGGGCGCCGATAACCTTCGTCACCGCCGAACCCTATATCGGCCATCTGGGCCTGGACGGGGTGGGGGACACCAAGTCGCTTCTGGAAAGCAAGCTGCGCGATCGACACATCAAATGGATCACCAGCGCCCGCGTCGCCAAGGTCGAGCCCGGCCTGATGCATGTGGAGGAGGTGGCCGAGGACGGGGCCGTCGCCAAGACCCACCAGCTCCCCTTCGGCTATTCGATGATGCTGCCGGCGTTCCGCGGCGTGCCGGCTGTCCGCGACATCCCCGGACTGACCAATCCGCGGGGCTTCATCCTGGTCGATGAGCACCAGCGCAACCCAGCCTTTCCGGAAATCTTCGCCTTGGGCGTCTGCGTCGCCATCGCCCCCACCGGTCCGACGCCTGTGCCGGTGGGGGTGCCCAAGACCGGCTTCATGATCGAGAGCATGGTGACGGCGGTGGCCGCCAATCTGGCCGCCCTCGTCGCCGGCGAGACGCCGGCTGCGGAGGCGACCTGGAACGCCGTCTGTCTGGCGGATTTCGGCGACGGCGGCGTCGCCTTCGTCGCCCAGCCGCAGATTCCGCCCCGCAACGTCAACTGGGCCGCCAGCGGCAAATGGATCCATCTGGCCAAGGTGGGCTTCGAAAAATACTTCCTGCGCAAGGTGCGCAAGGGCGAGAGCGAACCCTCCTACGAGCGGCTGGCGATGCACATCATGGGCATCCGCAAGCTTCGCATGTGACCCTTCCTCTAGATCTGGAGCCTACCGATGAACCTCGATCGCGCCGTCATGATCTTCGCCGGATGCGTCGTGCTGGCGGGCGTGGGCCTGTCCTACGCCGTCCATCCGTGGTGGATCGCCCTGACCGTCTTCGCGGGGTTGAACATGATCCAGGCCGGGTTCACGGGCTTCTGTCCGGCGGCCATGGTCTTCAAGGCCATCGGCCTGCGCCCCGGGAACGCCTTCCGATGAGCCTGAGACGCGCCGCCCCCTGGGCCTTTGCCCTGATCCTCGCTTCGCCGGGTCTGGCCCAGGCGACGACGCTGGAGGAGGCGATCGCCGCCGCCCTCGCCCACGCGCCCGAGATCGCCGCCGCCGAGGCCGAGGCCGAGGCCGCGGAAGGCCGGTTGCAGCAGGCCCGCTCGGCGCGCGCCCCCTCCCTCAGCCTCAACGGCACGGTCGGCCAGGGCTGGCTTGATCCGAAGGCCTTCTTCGGCCTGGACGCGGCGGACGTCACGCCTCGGGCGGCCCAGCTGACGCTGGAACAGCCCCTGTTCACCGGCGGGCGTGCGGCGGCGGGAATCGCTCGGGCCCGCGCCGACATGGCCGCAGCCGAGGCCGGCGGCGAGGCCGTTCAAGGCCAGGTCGTCACGGCGGTGGTTCAGGCCTATGGCGACATGCTCGCGGCCGATGAAGTGCTGAGGCTGTATCGCGCGCTGGCGGCCCAGATGACGGAAATCGAGCGACAGGCGCGCGAGCGCTTCCGGGCGGGAGAAACCCCGAGCACGGACGTCGCCCAGGCCGCGTCGCGCGCCGCCGAGGCCCGCGCCGATCTGGCCCGGGCGGAGGGAATGCAGGTGTCCGCCCGCGCCCGTTATCGCAATCTGACCGGCCTGGAGCCGGTGGATCTGCAGCCGATTCCGCCCAATCCGCCCCTGCCCGCCTCCCTTGAGGACGCGATGGCGACGGCGCTCGGCGCCAGTCCCGCCCTGCGGCGGGCGCAGGCCGATGTCGAGGCGGCCGAGGCCGGCGCCCGCGCCGCGCGCGGCGAACGCCGGCCCACCGTCAGCGCCTTCGTCGAGGCGGGATCGGTTCGGGATCAGTTTTTCCCCGACTATCGCGCCGACAGCGCGACCGTGGGGATCCGTGGACGCTGGACCCTGTTCAGCGGCGGCCTGACGTCGGGCAGGATCGCCGAGACTGCCGCCGATGTCCGCGCCGCCCTTGCCCGCCTGCGCGCCGCCCGCATGGGCCTGGAGGAACAGGTGCTCTCCGCCTGGCAGGACATCCACACTGCCGAACTGGTGGCCCAGGCCTCCGACGAACAAGGCGCGGCTGCGGACCAGGCCCTGACCAGCGTCCGGCACGAGGTCCGCGTCGGTCTGAAGCCGCAGATCGACCTGCTGAACGCCGAACGCGAAGCCACGGCCGCCGCCGCCGCCGCCGCTCAGGCCAGAACCGCCCGGATCGTCGCCGCCTATCGGCTGAGAGCCCTGATCGGATCGGCTTGAGGTCAGAGCCGGTGATCCGCTTCCCAGACCGAGCTTGCGCAGACCTTCGGCACGCGACGAGGGCGTCAAGCCGCCGCTGGCGGAGTTCTCGGCTTTAAACCAAAGTGGCGCACCCGACACGATTCGAACGTGTGACCTTTGCCTTCGGAGGGCAACGCTCTATCCAGCTGAGCTACGGGTGCGTGGTCGGCGAGAAGGCCGGAAGAGGCCGCTTACAGCAAGCGGCGGGCGGCCTCAATCCCCGAATACGCAGATGAGGGGCGGATACCGTTCCAAACTGGCGCCGGTGCGAAATGCCGGAGCGCGCCCACGGCCTCAAGCAGCGCGAAGCGCGGTAGGCCCCCAAAAGAAAGCCATAGGGCGCCTGGGCCCTATTGCGCGGTCATGCCGCCGTCGATCTTGAATTCGGACCCTGTGACGAACCTGGATTCGTCGGAGGCGAGATAGAGGACGCAGTACGCCACGTCGTCCGGGTCGCCGATCCGCTTCAGGGGAATGCCGCGGGTCAGGCGTTCGTGGGCCTTGGCCTCGTCGCCGCCGGCCATGGCGATGAAGGGATCCAGGATCGGGGTCTTGATGAAGACCGGATGGACCGAGTTGCAGCGCACGTTCCAGTCGGCCTTGGCCGCCTCGAGCGCCAGGGTCTTGGTGTACATCCAGACGGCGGCCTTGGTGGCGTTATAGGCGCCCATGCCGGGGGCGGCGACCAGGCCGGCGATCGACGAGATGTTGATGATCGAGGCCGGTGCGGCGGCGCGCAGGTGCGGCATGGCGTATTTGGCGCCCAGCATGATCGAGCGCAGATTGATCTCGTACTGACGTTGCCAGTTGTCGACCGTGTCCTGTTCGACGAAGGCCAGGGGGCCGCCGACGCCGGCGTTGTTGACCAGGACCGACAGGCCGCCGAGGTCGGCCACGGCGGCGGCGATCACCTGTTCCCACTGGGCTTCGTCGGCCACGTCGTGGGCGTAGGCGAAGGCGGCGCCGGGGATTTCGGCGTTGATGCGGGCGGCCAGGGCGGCGGCGCGGTCGCCGTCGATGTCGGTCAGGGCCAGGCGGGCGCCCTCGCGGGCCATCATGAAGGCCATGGCCTCGCCCAGGCCGCCGGCGGCGCCGGTGATCAGGACGGTCTTGCCGGCGACGCGGCCGGGGCGGGCGTGGGGAGCGCTCACGAGATCGCCCCCGTTTCGGCGGCGGCGCGATCGATGAACCGGGCCAGGGTCACGTCCTTGTCCGTCACCCCGTCGGCGTCATGGGTGGTCAGCAGCACCTCGACCCGGTCGTAGACGTTCGACCATTCGGGGTGATGGTCCATCTTGTCGGCCATCAGTGCGACGCGGGTCATGAAGCCGAAGGCGGCGTTGAAATCGGCGAACCTGAGCGAGCGCCCGATCGCGGGGCGGTCGCCGTCGTCGGCGCGCCAGGCGGGCAGGGTTTCGAGCGCTTTCGCGACCTCGATGCGGACGTCGGTCATGGGGCTTCCTCTTTTTTCCAAGGCGTAAGGCGTTCGGGAGAGCGCCGCAAGCGTACAGGCGACGCCGCAACATGACCCCGAAAGGGTCGCGGAACGCGGGATCAAGCTTGGGCGTTGGGCGTGGACGAAAAGCGTTGCTGCTGACGTCGGATGTAGAGGAAAGAGGATGATGGACAATCTGTGGATCGCCGCCCTCGATCCGGCGGACCGCGAGCGGATCGAACCCTATCTGGAGGAACGCGAGGTCGCGCGTGGCCAGATGCTGTACGACGCCGGCGAGGCGGTCGATCAGGTCTGGTTCCCGATCAAGGGGGTGGTGTCGTTGATGACCGTCCTGCCTGACGACAAGACGGTGGAGACGGCCGCCATCGGCCGCGAGGGCCTGGTCGGGGTGACCTGCGGCCCGTTCAACGCCCGGGCCGCCAGCCGCGCCATATCCCAGGGCGACGGCGTCGCCGCCTGCTGCTCGGCCGAGGTGTTCGGCGCGGCGCTGGACGCCAGCGAAACCCTGCGCCAGGCCCTGTCGCGCTTCACCGAAGGCCTGATGGCCCAGGTGCAGCAGGTCGCCGCCTGCAACGCCCAGCACCGGCTGGACGAGCGGCTGGCGCGCTGGCTGCTGACCCTGCACGACCGGGCCGAGGACGACCGGATCGACCTGACCCAGGCCGACATCGCCGGCATGCTGGGCGTGCGGCGCGCCACCGTATCCGAAGTGGGCACGGTGCTGGAGGACAGGAAGCTGATCCAGCGCGGCCGCGGCTGGGTGCGGGTGCGGGACCGCGACGGTCTGGAGGCGGCGTCCTGCGGCTGCTACGGCCTGATGCGCCAGGTGATGAAGGATCTGGCCCTGCCCCAGCCGGAAGCCGGGCCTGAAGCCGGATCCGAGGCGGCCTGATCGCGTGACGGGCGGCTCGTGACGCGCTAGACCCCCGATTATGACCGACGCCTCCTCCCACGGCCCGCATTCGTCGGGCGACCGTTCCTCCTTCGGTTTCCGCGACGTCGACGCGCGCGAAAAGGTGAAGATGGTGCGCGGGGTCTTCGACTCCGTCGCCTCGAACTACGATGTGATGAACGACCTGATGAGCGTCGGCGTCCATCGGGTGTGGAAGGACATCGCCGCCGCCAAGCTGAACCCGCGCCCCGGCGAGACCATCCTGGACGTGGCCGGCGGCACCGGCGACATGGCGCGGCGCTATTCCAAGATGGCGCGCGCGGCCCAGGAGCGTCGCGGCGGGGCGGACGCCTCGGTCATCGTGCTGGACTATAACGTCGAGATGATCCTGGCGGGCGTGGCCAAGGGCGGCGAGCCGGAGATGAGCTGGTCGGTCGGGGACGCGATGAACCTGCCCCTGCCGGACGCATCGGTCGACGCCTATTCGATCAGTTTCGGCATCCGCAACGTGGCCCATATCGACAAGGCCCTGGCCGAGGCGCGGCGGGTGCTGAAACCCGGCGGGCGGTTCCTGTGCCTGGAGTTCTCGCGCCCCACGGCGGGGCCGGTGCGCAAGCTTTATGACGCCTGGTCCTTCCACGCCATTCCGCGCATCGGCGGCTGGGTGGCCAAGGATCGCGACAGCTATCAGTATCTGGTCGAGAGCATCCGCCGCTTCCCCGACCAGGCGGCCTTCAAGACCCTGATCGAAGAGGCCGGGTTCAAACGGGTGTCGGTGACCAATCTGTCGGGCGGGATCGCCGCCATCCACCACGGGTGGGCGATCTGACCGGCCGGATCTATCGCACGGCTCCGCCGCCGCCCGCCGCCGTCGCGGTGCGCAACCCCGTGGCCGCCTTCCTGCGCCTGGTCGGCTGGCTGTGGGTGCTGGCGCGCCACGACGCCCTGATCCCGCGCGAGGTCACCCCCCTGCTGCCGGTCTGGGCCCGGCCCTTCGCCCGGTCCGTGCAGATGCTGTCGGGTCGCGACGGGCGCGAGGGGCGGCCGGGCCAGAGGCTGGGCAAGGCCTTCGAACATCTGGGGCCGGTGGCGATCAAGCTGGGCCAGGTCCTGGCCACGCGGGCCGACATCTTCGGCATTCAGTTCGCCCGCGACCTGGGCCGGCTGAAGGACGCCCTGCCGCCCTTTTCGCTGGAAGAGGCGCGGCGCGAGATCGAGAAATCCCTGGGTCGCTCGGTCGAGAGCCTGTTCATCGACCTGAGCCCGCCGGTCGCCGCCGCCTCCCTGGCCCAGGCGCACCGGGCGACCTTGGCGGACGGTCGGGCCGTGGCGGTCAAGGTGCTGCGGCCGGGGGTCGAGCGGCGGGTCGCCGACGGTCTGGACGCCATGCGGCTGGGCGCCGCCCTGGTGTACCGGCTGGTTCCCCTGTCGCGCCGGCTGGAGCCCCAGGCATTCGTCGAGACCATCGCCAATTCGCTGGAGCTGGAGCTGGACATGCGGCTGGAGGCGGCGGCGGCCAGCGAAATGGCCGACGTCCTGGCCAAGGACGGCTATATGTCCGCCCCAGCCGTCGTCTGGGACGGGGTCGGCAAGCGGGTGTTGACCCTGGAATGGGCGCCAGGTCTGCCCATGACCGACCCGACCCTGGCCGAGCTGCCGGGGCTGGACACCGACCTCCTGGCTGACAATGTGGTGCGCGCCTTCCTCGTTCAGGCCCTGGATCACGGAGTTTTCCACGCTGACCTGCACGAGGGCAATCTGTTCGCCAGCGCCCCGGCCCATCTGACGGCCATCGACTTCGGCATCGTCGGGCGGCTGGGTCCGGCCGAGCGACGCTATCTGGCCGAGATCCTGTGGGGCTTCATCAGCCGGGATTACGACCGGATCGCACGAGTCCATTTCGAGGCGGGCTATGTGCCGCCGCACCATTCGGTCGAGACCTTCGCCCAGGCCCTGCGCGCCGTGGGCGAGCCGGTGATCGGACGCGCCGCCAGCCAGGTGTCGATGGGCCGGCTGCTGGGCCAGCTGTTCGAGATCACCGCCCTGTTCGACATGCGGCTGAGGCCCGAGCTGATTCTGCTGCAAAAGACCATGGTCTCGGTCGAGGGGGTGGCCCGCCGGCTTCAGCCGGACCACGACCTGTGGAAGGCCGCCCAGCCGGTGGTGGAGCGGTGGATTCGCCGCGAACTGGGGCCCCAGGCCCAGGCGCGCGACGCCCTGAACGAGGTGATCGCGGCGGCGCGGGCCCTTTCGCGCCTGATCCATGATCCGCCCGCCCCGACGGCGATGGTCATCGAAAAGCCGAGAACTCCGGCTTGGGTCGCGACTTCATTGACGGTCGCGGTCGTCGCGGCCCTGACGGCCCTGGGCCTTTCGCTCTGGCCCTATCTGCACTGACCGGAGCCTTCGCATGAAGACCATCCTGATCGTGGCCCTGGCATTGACCGCTGTCGCCGCGCCGCACGCCGCCCTCAGCCAGGTCGCGGCCGGCGCCGTGGCCAACACCTTCGACGGCGCAGCCCCGGCGGCCCAGGTCCCCCCCGTTCAAACGCCCACCCAGGCCCAAGCCGAACCTCAGACCCCAGCCCAGGCGCCCGACATCGCTCGTGCGGAAGACGCGCTGCGCAACGTCATCGCCTCGGCCCAAGGCGCCGGTTTCAACTACGCCGTCTTCACCCCCGACCTGGGCGGGCGCATGCGCCAGTTGGCGCCCCAGCTGATCCCCCTGATCAAGAGCTTCGGGGAGGTCCGCTCCATCGACTTCGTGGCGGCCGAAGGCGACGCCCAGTTGTTCCGCATTACTTTCGACAACAAGGTGACCGAATGGATGATCCTGTTCGATCCCGAAGATCGGATCGCGGGCCTGCGTTTCCGCCCGGTCGAAGAGTGATCCGAGCCTAGTCGAGCGACGGTCGGCCCCGCCCCGACTTGATCGAGGCGCGGCTGGTCTTGGCCTTCAGCCGGCGCTCCTTCGACGCCCTGGTGGGCCGGGTCGGGACGCGGACGACCGGCTTGATCGAGGCCTCGTCCACCAGGGCCTGCAGCCGTTGGATCGCATCGGCGCGGTTGCGCTCCTGGGTGCGGAAACGGACGGCGTTGATCAGGATCACCCCGTCGAGCGTCAGCCGACTGCCGGCCAGCTTCATCAGCCGCGCCTTGACCGGTTCGGTCAGGCTGGAGGAGTTCTTCACGTCGAACCGCATCTGGACGGCGGTCGAGACCTTGTTGACGTTCTGCCCGCCGGGGCCGCCGGCGCGATAGAAGCGGAACTCCAGCTCCTCCTCGGGAATGACGGTGCTCATGGAGCGGCCTTGCGCGCCTTGACCACGGCCTGGTCCAGGGCCTGGAGGAAGCGCGACCGGTCGGCGGCCGAGAAGGGCGGCGGGCCGGAGGTGGCCACCCCCATCGACCGCAGATGCTCGCCCACCATCCGCCCGGCCAGGGCCGAGCCGATGGAGTCCGGGGTGAAGGCCTGGCCGTTCGATTTCAGCGCCTGGGCCCCGGCCTTCAGGCAGCGGTCGGCCAGGGGAATGTCGGCCGTGATCACCACATCGCCCACACCCGCCCGTTCGGCGATCCAGTCGTCGGCCACGTCGGGGCCTGCGTCCACCACCACCTGTTCGATCAGGGCCTCGCGCGGCACCTGCATCCAGCCGTTGGAGACCACATAGGTCTTCAGCCCATAGCGCCGCGCCACGCGATAGACCTCCTCCTTCACCGGGCAGGCGTCGGCGTCGATGTAGAGGGCGGTCGGCATGGGCCTGACCTAGCGCGGACGGGGGTGGGGCGCCACACCCTCCCTCATGCGATCGGCGACGGGGGCTCCAGAGGGAAGACGATCTCCACCTCCAATCCTTCACTCGCCCAGTTGCGGCTCAAGGCGCCGCCCAGTTGCCGGGCCATATTGGTTTGCAGCGAAGAGCCGAAACCCTGGCGCGTCGGCGCACTGACGGGCGGGCCGCCAACCTCGCGCCATCTCAGGGTCGCCTGACCGTCCTTGATCGCCCAGTCCACGCAGATGCGACCGCCGCTGCGGCTGCAGGCTCCATATTTGCTGGCGTTCGTCGCCAGCTCATGCAGCAGCATGCTGAGGGGCTGCACCTGTTCGGGGGACAGATCGACCGGCGGACCCTCGACCTCCACCGCCTCTTTCGGACACAGGGCGTCCAGTTCTTCCCAGACGACGTCCTCCAGCCGCCCGCCCTCCCAGCGCCGGCTGGCCAGGGAGGTCTGGGCGCGGGCCAGGGCGCCGATCCGGCCCGCCAGGACCGACCTGTAGTCGTCCAGATCGTCGGCGCGGGTCAGGCGCACCAGGGACTGGACGATGGCCAGAAGATTGCGCCCGGTGGTCCACCTCGTGCATCAAGAGGTTGCGGACCTCGGCGTTGCGCTTCTCCTCGCTGATGTCGCGCGCCTCGATCACGGTCCCGATCACCTGGGCGCCCTCGCCGTGGATGGGGCTGGCGGTGAAGGCGACGGGATAGAAGCCGCCGTCCTTGTGGACGAAGACCTCTTCCCCCTGGACGCCGGCCCGATCGGGGAAGGCGCGGTCGATGGCGCATTCGGACAGGGGGAAGTGGGATCCGTCCGGACGGGTATGGTGGATGACGTCGTGCAGCGGTCGCCCGGTGGTCTCCTCGAAGGCGTAGCCGGTCAGTTTTTCCGCCGCCCGGTTCATGAAGACGCAGTGCTGCCGGTCGTCCATCAGGAAGACCGCCATGGTGGTATTGTCGAGGATGACGTCCAGCCGCTGGGCCGTGTCGCGCAGCTGCTGCTCCACCCGCCGGTACTGGGTTGTGTCCTGGATGGCGGCGTAGAAGACCGGGTCGTCGCCGTCGTCGAACAGCTGGAGCTTGACGGAGACGTCGTATTCGGACCCGTCCTTGCGCCGATGGACGGTGTCGAAGTCGAGCCGATCGACTTCGCCGGCGAGGAGCGGCCGGATCAGAGCCAGGAAGTCGTCGCGACGGATGCGGGGCTTCAGATCCCAGGGCGTCAGGCGGGACAGTTCGTCCGCGTTGTAGCCCAGGTTTTCCCGGGCGCCCTTGTTGACGAGTCGAAAATAGAAGTCCTCTACGCCGAAGACATAGACCTCGCTCGCGGCCTCCTCAACGATCCGCCCCAGGCGCTCGCTGGTCACCGCGATGGATCTGGTCATGCCCGGCGTCTGCCTCCGATGGTTCGACAACCCTAGATAAGCCGGGGTTATCTGGCAATGATTTTGATTATACGAGAAAAATTGGTGCGAAGGATCGGAACAGGATGACCCAGGCTCAGCTCTCGGACCGGTTCGGGCTTCAGCACGCGGCCTCGCGGGCGGAGGGGGCTGCGTCGGCCCAGGAGCGGCGCGGGCGGCTGGAGACGCTGAAGGCCCTGGTGCTGGAGCGGCGCGAGGCCTTTGCGCGGGCCATAGATGCGGATTTCGGGGCGCGGTCGGCGATGGAGACGGGGCTGCTGGAGGTCACGCCCCTGATCCGCAGCCTGGACCATGCGCGCGCCCGTCTGGGGCGGTGGATGCGCGACGAGCGGCGGCCGGTGGACCTGATGTTCCAGCCGTCGCGGGCCTGGATCCGGCATGAGCCCCTGGGCGTGGTCGGGGTGATCGCGCCGTGGAACTATCCCCTGCTGCTGGCGCTGGGGCCGACGGTCGACGCCCTGGCGGCGGGCAACCGGGTGATGATCAAGCCGTCCGAGCTGACGCCCGCCTTCGGCGCCCTGCTGGAGGCCGCCGTGGCCGAGCGGTTCGATCCGGCGGTGCTGACCGTGGTCAACGGCGGGATCGACGTGGCCCAGGCCTTTTCGCGTCTGGCCTTCGACCATCTGGTCTTCACCGGATCGACGCGGGTGGGGCGCGAGGTGATGCGGGCGGCGGCGGAAAACCTGACGCCGGTGACGCTGGAGCTGGGCGGCAAGTCGCCGGCCGTGGTGGCGCCCGACTATCCGCTGGACAAGGCGGCGCGGTCGATCACCTTCGGCAAATTCCTGAACGCGGGCCAGACCTGTATCGCCCCCGACTACGCCCTGGTCCCGGCCGGTCAGGTCCGGGCCTTCGCCGAGGCGGTGCTGGATCAGGCGCGCCGGGCCTATCCGAGGCTTCAGGACAATCCCGACTACAGCGGGGTGATCAGCGACCGTCACCGGGTGCGGCTGCGCGAGGCGGTGGCGGCGGCGAAGGCGGCGGGGGCCGAGGTGCTGGAGCACCCGGATGCGGGCGACGGGAACACCGGCAAGATCGCCCCGACCCTGGTGCTGAACCCGCCGAGCGACAGCCTGCTGATGCAGGAGGAGATCTTCGGCCCGGTCCTGCCGGTGGTCGGCTATGACAGCCTGGATGAAGCCCTGGCCTTTGTCGCCGCCCGGCCCCGGCCCCTGGCCCTCTACGGTTTCACCAACCAGGCGCGGACGCGCGACCGGATCCTGGGCTCGGGCCTGTCCGGCGGCGTGACCCTGAACGGGACCATGCTCCATATCGCCCAGAACGACCTGCCGTTCGGCGGGGTCGGCCCCAGCGGCCTGGGCGCCTATCACGGGCCTGAGGGCTTCAAGCGCTTCAGCCATGCGCGGGCGGTCTATGACGTGGGGCCGGTGAACGCCTTCGAACGGCTGGGACCGCCGTGGGACGGGGCGGCGGGCCGGCTGGCGCGCGCGGCCCTGCGGTTTCTGGCCCGTTAGGCAAGACGCAAAAGGGCGGAACCCTGCGGTCCCGCCCTTCCGTTCAGACCTGAAAGGCCGTCAGTTGCGATAGGCCGGCGGCATCGGCGTCTGTTGACGATAACGGTCGCGCAGCAGCAGGGCGCGGCTGGTCAACGGTTGCTCGACCCCGTCGATGAAGACGGCCGAGGGCTGGCTGAGCGGCTCCAGCGGGTCGCCGGACCAGACCACGACGTCGGCGGCGGCGCCCGGCGCGATCTGGCCGAACTGTCCGGCCATGCCGAAGATCTTGGCCGGATTGACCGTCAGGGCGGCGATGGCGGCGCCGTAAGGCAGGCCGTGCGAGACGGCGTTGCCGGCGTTGTAGCGGGCCTCGCGGGCGCGGTGGGTCGAACCCTCGTTGCCCTTGATGGCGATGACGACGCCGGCCGCGTTCAGGGCCGCCGCATTCTCCATCCGCGCCGCCCGCATCTCGAAATCGGCGGGCAGGTTGGAGATGGGGTTCAGCAAGACGGGCACGCCCGCCGCCGCGATCTCGCCGGCGACCAGCCAGCCTTCCTCGGCGCCGTCCAGGATCAGCTTGATCCCTTCCTCGCGCGCCAGACGCAGCACCTGCTGGATGTCGGACGCCCGGTGGACGGTGACGATCAGGGGCATCGAACCGTTGGCGACCGGGATCAGGGCCTCCAGGTCGGCGCGCGACAGGCTGAGGTCGCGCAGGCCCGCCCGCTCATAGGCCGACTTGTTGCGGGCGTAGAGACGGACCTCGGCCAGGGTCTCCTTGAACAGGACGAACTGGGCGCCGCGCGCGCCGCCGGCGATGTCGGCCCCGGCCTCGCCGAAGGGGGCGACCATGGCCACGCGCGGCTTGACCAGGATGTTCGCATCCTGACCCAGGTCGATGACCGCCGCCTGGCCGGCGAACAGGCCCGGCGTCTGATAGCCGCCGTCGCCGGCGCCGGCCGTCTCGTCCTCATGCACATGGCCGCCGGACGAGCCGGGGTGCTGGGGCACGACCACGGCGCGGGTGATGCCGCCCAGACGCGCCACCGGCAGGGTGAAGGACCAGGGGTCGAGGCCATAGGAGATGTCGAAGGCGGCGCTGAGGGTGTTGGACGCGTTGCGCAGCTCATTGGTGCCGCCGACCGAGCCCACCTCGGTCCCGGCCAGGCCGGAATCGACGGCGACGAAGCCAGGGGCGACCGTCTTGCCGGTCGCGTCGATGACGCGGGCGCCGGCCGGGGCGGCGCCCGTTCCGACCGAGACGATCTTGCCGTCGCGGATCACCACCGTGCCGCGCTCGATGACGGAGGTTCCGGTCAGAACCCGCCCGCCCGTGATCGCAACAGTGTCCTGGGCGACCGCAGGCGCGGCGACAGACAGGGCGGCCACAGCGGCCGCAAGGATGTGAGGCAGACGCATCAGCGGGCTCCTTCGGCGACGTTGGCGGCGGTCAGGCCATAGCCCGGCTGGCCCAGCTCGAAATCGCTGGTCGGCTGATAGGCGGGGTTGGTCCGGTCGAAGGCCAGGGCGCCGTCGATGAAGACCTGGTCTGCGCGGGCGTAGATGGAGAAGGGATCGGCGCTCCAGATCACCACGTCGGCGCGCTTGCCGGCCTCCAGCGAGCCGGTCTGGTCGGCGACGCCGATGGCCTTGGCGGCGTTGGAGGTGATCCAGCTGATGGCGTGTTCTTCCGAAATGTTCAGGCCGGCGCGGCGACCGGCCGACAGGGCGGCGGCGGCTTCCTGGTTCAACCGTTGAGTCAGTTCGGCGTCGTCGGAATGGATCACGGCGCAGGAGCCCTGGGCTGCGTCCACCAGGGCGGCGTTCTCCTCGATGGCGTCGAGCGCCTCCATCTTGAAGCCCCACCAGCCGGTCCACATGGCCGCGCAGACGCCGGCCTGGGCCAGTTGCGGGGCCAGCTTATAGGCCTCGGTGGCGTGGTGGAAGGTGGTGATGCGGTAGCCGAACTCCTTGGCCATATCCATCATCAGCGCCATTTCGTCGGCGCGGTAGCAGTGGTTCTGGATCAGGATCGAGCCGTCCAGCACCCCGGCCAGGGTCTCGTTCTGCAGGTTACGGGTCGGGGGCGAACCCTCGTGATCCGCCTGCCACTTGTCCCACTTGGCCTTGTATTCGCGCGCGGCGATGAAGGCGGCGCGATAGCCGGCCATATTGCCCATGCCGGTCGCCGGGCTCTGGTTGCGGCCGCCATAGACCCGCGACGGGTTCTCGCCGCAAGCCATCTTGAGCGTATAGGGGGCTTGCGGAAACTTCATGCCCTGCATGGTGATGGAGGGCGTATTGCGGATGGTGACGCCCCGGCCGCCGAACAGATTGGCCGAGCCGGGCAGGATGTGGAGCGTGGTCACCCCGCCGGCGCGGGCGGTGTTGAAGCCCGGATCCTGGGGCCAAAGCGAATGTTCGGCCCAGACCTGGGCGGTGTTCGGGCTGGTCGCCTCATTGCCGTCGCTCATGCCCTGGACCCCGGGGGACGGATAGACGCCCAGGTGGCTGTGGACGTCGATGATCCCCGGCGTGACATAGCGGCCGCGCGCCTCGATCAGCCGATAGCCCGCAGGGACGGGGGTCGAGGCGTCGCCGACGGCGGCGATCTTGCCATCGGTGACCACGACCACGCCGTTTTCGATCTTGCGGTCCGTCCCGGTCAGGACCGTAGCCCCGACCACGGCGAAATTCTCGCGCGGCAACGGTTGATAGGTCGAAGGATAGGGGTCCGACCTCGTCGCCGGGTCCAGCCCGGCCGCCAGGCTCCTGTCCTTGGCCGGGGCGGTCCCGCCCTGGTCCGGCTCCGTCGTGGCGCAGGCCGACAGGCCCAAGGCGCACGCCAAGGCCGCGAGGCCGACGCCCCGCAGATGATGTCTGATCATCAGATCCCTCTCCCGACGACACGCCAGCCCCGGCGTGTCTTGCAGCTGTCATAGAAGGGGCTCGCCGCCCGGCCGTCAAAAGATTTCGACGTTCTTTCTCGATCGCGCCATGCTCGCACGGCCGGGGGAGTTGTGTTGGGCCGGTAAGGCGACCATCTGGGGTTCTAAGGCTCTTCGATACACGGACTTCCCCATGACCTTCGCCGACCCGACCCTGGACCCGCGCCCTTCCGGCGACCTGATCAAGGAAGGCACGGACGCCTCCTTCATGAAGGACGTGATCGAGGCGTCGAAGACCCAGCCGGTGATCGTCGACTTCTGGGCCACCTGGTGCGGCCCCTGCCGAACCCTGGGCCCGGCGCTGGAGAAGGCCGTGCGCGCCGCCAAGGGGGCGGTCAAGATGGTCAAGATCGACGTCGACGCCAACCCGGCCTATGCGGGCCAGCTGCGCGTGCAGTCGATCCCGACCGTCTACGCCTTCGTCAACGGCCAGCCGGTGGACGGCTTCCAGGGCGCCATTCCCGAAAGCCAGATCAAGGCCTTCATCGACAAGCTGACCGGCGGCCAGGGCGGCTCCGCCGAGACCGCTCAGCTGCTGGAGCTGGGCGAAGAATCGCTGGGCCTGAACGACTTCGGCGGCGCGGCCCAGGCCTTCGCCCACGTCCTGTCGATCGAGCCGGAGAACGAAAAGGCCATCGCCGGCTTGGCGCGCGTCTACATGGCGGGCGGCGACGTCGAACAGGCGGCCCAGACCATCGCCATGGCGCCGGCCGAGTCCAAGGAACCGGCGGTTCAGAGCGTGCGGGCCCAGCTGGCCCTGGCGGCCAAGGCGCCCGCCGGCGCATCGGCCGAGCTGGAAGCCAAGGTCGCGGCCGATCCGAACGATCATCAGGCGCGCTTCGACCTGGCCGAAGCCCAGAGCGCGGCCGGCGACTTCAAGGGGGCGATCGACAATCTTCTGTCCATCGTCCAGGCCGATCGCGAATGGAACGATCAGGCCGCGCGCAAACAGCTTCTGGTCATCTTCGAGGCGGCCGGCCTGGGGTCGGACGTCTCCAAGGACGGGCGCCGCCGCCTGTCCTCCATCCTCTTCTCCTAGGGCGGACACCTCCATGCCCCAGGGCTATGTGCGCGCTTTGGACCTGCCCCAGGTCATTCCGGTGTTTCCGCTGGGCGGCGCCATCCTGTTGCCGCGCGGACAGCTGCCGCTGAACATCTTCGAGCCGCGCTATCTGAACATGGTGGACGACGCCATGGCGGGCGACCGGATCATCGGCCTGATTCAGCCCAAGGGCGGGACGCCGGCCCTGCCCGGCCTGTCTTCGGTCGGCTGCGCCGGACGGATCACCGGCTTCGCCGAGACGTCGGACGGGCGCTATCTGATCACCCTGACCGGGGTGTCGCGATTCCGCGTCGCGGCCGAACTGCCGACCAAGACGCCGTATCGACAGGTGCGGGCGGCGTTCGACGCCTATGAGGACGATCTGGCGCCCCCGCCTGAGGAGCCGGATTTCGACCGCCACGCCTTTCTGGACGCCTTGCGGGATTATATGGCCCACCGCGCCCTGGACATCGACTGGGACACGGCCGAGACCGCGCCTATGGAGGCCCTGGTCAACAGCCTGGCCATGGCCCTGCCGTTCGAACCCGCCGAAAAACAGGCCTTGCTGGAGTCGATGAGCCTGATGTCGCGCGCCGAGGCCCTGACCGCCCTGTTGCGGATCGACGCCGCCGACGGGGGCGACGACTCCGCCTCGTCGATCCAATAGGCCCGCCCATATGGCGCAAAGCGCGCCGTGACCCTAAACAGCCTTTCCGACCTGGTTTTCGCAGACGACAGGAGCCCTCATGAGCGACGCCTTCCAGACGCCGGTTTCCGTCGATCCTCGCCTGCTCGAGGTGCTGGTCTGTCCGGTAACGCGGGGCCGCCTGACCTATGACCGCGAGGCCGGCGAGCTGATCTCGCCGGGCGCCAAACTGGCCTATCCGATCCGGGAAGGCGTGCCGATCATGCTGGCCGAAGAAGCCAGGCCGCTGGACTGAACCGCAGCAGACGAAGACGAACCCACGGCTCGGGCGCCTCGCGCCGATCGGGCCCAAGCAGCGCAAGGCGCGATAGGCCCCAGACACCATGACCCTCAAAGTCGCCATCCAGATGGACCCGATCGAGGCCGTCAATATTGAGTCCGACACCACCTTTCTGATGGCCGAAACGGCCCAGGCGCGGGGGCACCGGCTGTGGGTCTATGATTTCCGCACCCTGGCCCTTGAGGAGGGTCGGCTCTACTGCCGCGCCCGTCCGGTCGCCGTTCGTCGCAAGGCCGGCGATCATGTCGATTTCGGCGACCCCGTTCGGCTGGACCTGGGACAGGACGTCGACGTGGTTCTGATGCGTCAGGACCCGCCGTTCGACATGGCCTATGTGACCGCCACCTATCTCTTGGAAACGATCCACCCTTCGACCCTGGTGGTCAACGATCCGGCCGAGGTGCGTTCGGCGCCGGAGAAGTTGCTCGTGACACGCTTCCCCGACCTGACCCCGCCGACCCTGATCAGTTCCGACCCCGTCCAGCTGGGCGACTTCCACCGGCGCCACGGCGAGGTGGTGCTGAAGCCCCTGCATGGGGCCGCAGGCTCGGGCGTGGTCCGGCTGAAGGCGGATGATCCCAATCTGGATGCTCTGATCGAAATCCACGCCATGGGATCGCGCGATCCTCTGGTGATCCAGAAATTCATTCCCGCCGTGTCCAGGGGCGACAAGCGCATCCTGCTGGTGGACGGCGAGCCGGTGGGCGCCATCAACCGAATTCCGGCCAAGGACCAGGTCCGGTCCAACCTGCGGGTCGGAGGCACGGCCGCGCCGGTCGAGCTGACGCCGCGCGATCTTGAAATCTGCGCCGCCATCGGTCCGACCCTCAAGGCGCGGGGTCTGATCTTCGTCGGGATCGACGTGATCGGCGACTGGCTGACCGAGATCAACGTCACCTCCCCCACAGGCGCCCAACAGTTGAAGACCTTCACCGGCGTCGACGCCACGGCGCGGATGTGGGAGGTCATAGAAGCGAAACGCGCCGCACAGGTTGCGTAATCGCTACTTGAATTAGAGCCAAGTTCATGGTTCGTTCCTCGCTCCAAAAAGGGGGGCGGAGCCATGGTCGCGCGAGTCGTTACGGTCGCCTTTGACGGGGTCGAGGCGCGGCGCGTGGACGTCGAGGTCCAGCTGGTCGGCCAGGATCAGCAGACGGTGTTCAACATCGTCGGCCTGCCGGACAAGGCGGTGGCTGAAAGCCGCGAGCGGGTGCGCGGCGCCTTCGCCGGGATCGGTCTGGCCCTGCCCTCGCGGCGGATCATCGCCAATCTGGCCCCCGCCGACCTGCCCAAGGAGGGCAGCCATTTCGACCTGCCCATCGCCCTGGCCTTGATGGCGGCCATGGGGGTGATCGGGCCGGACGCCCTGGACGGCTGGGCCGCCATCGGCGAACTGGGGCTGGACGGGCAGATCGCCCGGGTCGGGGGCGCCCTGCCCGCCGCCGTGGCCGCCGACGCCCTGGGCCTGGGTCTGATCTGCCCGGAAGCCACGGGGCCGGAAGCCGCCTGGGCCGGCGGGGCGCGTATTCTGGCGCCGCGGTCCCTGATCGCCCTGATCAATCATTTCAAGGGAAGCCAGGTGCTGCGCGCGCCGGAACCGGGCCCCCTGGCCGGCGGCAAGGCCGTGCCCGACCTGCGCGAGGTCAAGGGGCAGGAAGGCGCCAAGCGGGCGCTGGAGATCGCGGCGGCGGGCGGCCACAATCTGCTGTTCATCGGCCCGCCCGGATCGGGCAAGTCGATGATGGCCCAGCGCCTGCCCGGCCTGTTGCCGCCCTTGACCTCGCAGGAGCTGCTGGAGACCTCCATGGTCTGGTCGGTCGCCGGCCTGATCGAGCGGGGCGCCCTGACGAGGGACCGCCCCTTCCGCAGCCCGCACCATTCGGCCTCAATGGCGGCCCTGACGGGCGGGGGTCTGCGCGCCAAGCCGGGCGAGGCGTCGCTGGCCCACAACGGCGTCCTCTTCCTTGATGAACTGCCCGAATACAGCGCCCAGGCCCTGGACTCGCTGCGGGCGCCCCTGGAGACGGGCGAGATCGTCGTGGCCCGCGCCAACGCCCATATCCGCTATCCGGCCCGGTTCCAGCTGGTGGCGGCGATGAACCCCTGTCGCTGCGGCATGGGCGGCGCCGGGCGCGGCGCCTGCGGCAAGGCGCCCCGCTGCCAGCGGGATTATCAGAACCGAGTGTCCGGTCCGATGTTCGACCGGATCGACCTGACGGTCGAGACGCCGCCCGTCACCGCCGCCGACATGATCCTGCCGCCCCCTTCAGAAGGCACGGCCGAGGCCAGGGCGCGCGTCGCCGCTGCCCGCGCCCTGCAGGAAGACCGGGCGCGGGCCGCCGGCCTGGACCCCGCCCAGGGGCTGAACGCCCGGGCCTCCGGCGAGGCGCTGGACCGGTTCGCCACGCCGGACGAAGCGGGGCGGATGCTGCTGATGCGGGCCGGCGAGGCCGGGGGGCTGACGGCGCGGGGCTGGACCCGCACCCTCAGGCTGGCACGCACCATCGCCGATCTGGACGGCTGCGACGGGGTCTTGCGCCGCCATATCGCCGAGGCCCTGATCTATCGCCGCAACACGGTCGGCGCCGAGGCCGATTTCGACCGCCGCGTCGCCGCCCGCTCGGGCCTGGCCGAGGCCGCCGGTCGGGCGGCCTTCATCCACGATTGATCCAGGCCTCTTGAAGCGTCCTTAACTCCGCTCGGCTTAGACGTCGTCCCTCGCGGAGACGGAACAGACCATGGCGCGGCGGGCGGCGACGAAACGAACCGAAGGCTTGACGGCGACGGCCGATCCGGCCCAGCAGTTCCTGCGCCTGATGAGTCACGAGATGCGCACCCCCCTGAACGGGGTGCTGGGCATGATCCATCTGTTGCAGCGGACCCGATTGGACGGCGCCCAGCGCGCCTATGCCGAGAACGCCCGCCAGTCGGCCGAACATCTTTTGGGGCTGGTCAACGACCTTCTGGACTATGCGCGGCTTGAGGCCGGGGCGCTGGAGTTCGACCTGGCGCCGGTCGATGTGGAACCCCTGGTCCGCAGCGTCGCCGAACTGCTGAGTCCGCGCGCCCATGACAAGGGGCTGGAGATCGTCTGGTCCGTCGGCGCCGACGTGCCTGACATCAGGGCCGACGAAGGCCGGCTGAAGCAGGTTCTGTTCAACCTGGCCGGCAATGCGGTCAAGTTCACCGAGACCGGCGGCGTCTACATCGCGGTCGAACGGCGGAACGGCGCCGGCAGGGCGGCGCACCTGGCCTTCATCGTCGATGACACGGGCCCCGGCGTGCCGCACGAAGCCCACACGCGCATCTTCGAAGAGTTCGGCCACGCCGACGTTTCCGATGCCGTGCGACATGACGGGGCGGGCCTCGGGCTGGCGGTTGTCCGAAAACTGGCGCGGGCCATGGGCGGGTCTGTCCAGGTCGCAGACCGCCCGGGCGGCGGCGCCCGCTTCTGTTTCGAGGCCGCCTTCGATGTCGTCCCCGGCACGCGAGACCAGCCTTTGGTGGGCCTGACCGTCGCCGTCCGCTCGCCCGACATCTTCGTCCAGACCGCCGCCATCGCCCAGATCGAGGCGTCCGGTGGGCGGTTCGCCGCATCGGCGCCGGTCGTTCTGGTCGATCACGTCGGCGCCTTGTCCGGCGACTTGGCGCTTCCGCCGTCGGAGGGCCGGGGCGTGATCCTGCTGAAACCGTCCGAGCGCGATCTGATCGCGCGCTACCGCGCCCAGGGCTTCCACGGCTATCTGATCAAGCCTCTGCGCCGCGCCTCTCTCGCCGAACGGGTGCTGGCCGTCGCGGCCCAGGACGATCCCATGCGCGAGGCCGGCGCCGCCTCTCCGGCGGCTGAGGACGACCGGGTCGTCCCTGCCCGCTTCGCCGGGACGCGCATCCTGCTGGCCGAGGACAATCCGGTCGGCGCCCTGCTGGCCCGCACGCTGTTGCAGCGCGAGGGCTGCATCGTCGAAAGCGCCGCCAGCGGTCAGGAGGCCGTCGCCTCCCTGGCCCGCGCCCGTTATGATCTGGTCTTCATGGACATGCGGATGCCGGGCATGGACGGCCCCGCCGCCGCCCGCGCCATCCGCGCCACAGGCGACGCCACCCCCATACTGGCCCTGACCGCCAACGCCTTCGCCGAAGACCGCCGCCTGTGCCTGGAGGCGGGGATGGACGACCATCTGGTCAAGCCGCTGGACGCCGAGGCCCTGCGCGCCGCCCTGACCCGCTGGACGAAGCGCGACATCCGCGCCAAGGTCGGCTGAGTTAACGGCGTCCGTCTCCGGCCGCCGCCGGAGCCGTGCATGACCGACCAGACCACCCCCGCCGCAGAAGTCGCCGCCTTGCGTCCGCAGCCAAAGGGATTCGGCGTCATCAGGGCCGCATTCCGCGAACGTCGAACCCTGGCCATGCTTCTGCTCGGCTTCTCGGCCGGCCTGCCTTTCGCCATGCTGTTCGGCACTCTGAACGCCTGGCTTTCCGAGGTGGATGTCTCCGTCGCGACCATAGGCATACTGTCTTGGGTGGGTCTTTTCGGCGCCTTCAAGTTTCTGTGGTCGCCAGCGGTCGGTCTGCATCTGCCGTTGCTGTCCCGCCTGGGGCGACGGCGGTCCTGGCTGGTCATATGCCAGTCCGTTCTCGCCCTGGTCTTCATCGTCATCGCCGCATCCCATCCGACGGGGGGCGCCATCGGCCTTCTGGCCTCGGCCGCCGCTATCGGCGCCTTTGCCTCCGCCACTCAGGACATCGTCATCGACACCTGGCGGATCGAGGCGGCGGATGACCATCTGCCGGTCGATCTGTTGTCTTCCGTGTATCAGCTCGGATTTCGCACCGCCGCTCTAGTCGGCGGCGCCGGCGCCCTCGTCTTGGCCGACACGGCGGGCTGGCCCGCCACCTTTTTCGCGGCGGCTGTGCTAATGGGGCTGGGCCTGCTTGGAACCTTCATCGCGCCTGAACCGCTCGTCGCGGCGGAAAAGGCCGTAGAGCGCGAGCGTATCGGCTCGCCTGCTCTGCGCAGGACCGCCCTTTTTGTGACCCTCGCAGCCTGGGCCTGGGCCGGCTTCATGCTGATTCGTTTCATGATTATGGCGCTGACGACTGTGCCGGCGCCGAGCGCGGGGCAATTCATCCAGTCCTGGGGGCCCTGGATTGTGGCCGCGGCGGTTTTGCTGCCAGCCGCCCTTGCCGGCGTCCTGGTCTGGCGCGGTCGCTCAACCGCCCCGGAGAGCCAGCCGGCGAACACCGTCACGGAGCGGTTTTATGACGCGATCCTGGCGCCCCTGGTGGAGCTGATGGGCCGCTTGGGTTGGGGCGCTTTAATCGTCCTGGGGTTGGTGCTCAGCTATCGTATTACGGACGGCGTCTGGGGTCCGTTCGCCTATCCCTTTTATCTTGGAACGGAAGGCGGGGGGCTGGGCCGCACGATGACCGAGGTGGCCTTGGCGTCCAAGACCTTCGGCGTCGTCATGACCATCCTGGGCATCGGCCTGGGAGGTTGGGCGCTTGTGGTCGTCGGCCGCATGCCCTGCCTCCTGATCGGCGCGGTCCTCAGCGCCGCCACCAATCTGCTGATGATGGATCTGGCTATGGGCGCGCCCGTCATCGACCCGTTCATGAGGGCGACAGGCCTCTACGGCCTGTTCAGCGTCTTCGGCGTCGGCGAACCCTTGGCCCGTCTTATGGCGGCGATCGCGGGCGAGAACATCGCGGGCGGCTTCGCCGGCGCGGCCTTCGTCGCCTATCTGTCGGCTCTGTCGAATCGACTGTTCGGCGCCGTCCAGTTTGCGGTTTTCGCCTCTCTAGCCTTGTTGATCGGCACTCTGGGCCGGGCGCCTCTGGGCGAGCTGGTGGACCGCGAAGGCTTCGCCCCGATGTTCCAGTTCGCCGCCCTTATCGGCCTGGTCGCGGTAGTGTTCTGTCTTATTGAATGGGTGCGTCTGACCCTGGAACGCCGAAAGGTTGAACGCCTCCAAGCTAAGAGCTCGAAGGCGCTCTAGCCGCTCAGTGTTTCGCCCGTTCCGCGCCCGAGCTGACGGCCGAACCGGCGGCCGAGACGTCGCGGCCGACGCCGGCGACGGTGTTGCAGGCCGAGACGGCCAGGGCGGCGGCGACGAGAGACAGGGTGATGATCTTGCGCATGGCGAACCTCGTTTATGGTCAAGCTCCGCACGAACGCCCAAGCTTGGCCTTGGTTGCGCTTCTCTGTCGCAAACAATGGATTTTCGCCGTCGTTCGAGGCTAAAGGGCCGCCATGTCCTTCACCGCCCCCCCTTTTCTGGCCACCGTCCTGACCATGTTCCCCGAAGCCTTTCCGGGCCCGCTCGGGGTGTCGCTGATCGGCACGGCTTGGCGCGAGAAGGGGCTGTGGAGCCTGGATACGGTTGACATCCGCGCCTTTTCCACAGATACGCGCGGCTTCCTGGACGACACCCCTGCGGGGGGCGGTCCAGGAGCCGTGCTTAAGGCGGACGTGGTGGCCAGGGCGGTCGATAGCCTGCCTGGGCCGAAACGGCCGCTTTTGTACATGAGCGCCCGGGGTCGGCCCCTGACCCAGGCGCGCGTCAAGGAATGGGCGACAGCGGACGGAATCGTCGTGCTGTGCGGCCGTTTCGAGGGGGTGGATCAACGGGTGCTGGACGCCCGGGGGTTCGAGGAGGTCTCGGTCGGAGACGCGGTCCTCGCCGGCGGCGAGGCGGCGGCCATGGTCGTGATCGAGGCGTGCGTAAGACTGATCCCCGGAGTGCTCGGTTCAGGCGACAGCCTGTCGTCCGAAAGTTTCGAGGACGGGCTTCTGGAGCATCCGCAGTACACGCGACCGCGGACGTTCGAGGGGCTTGAGATTCCCGAGGTGCTGCTGTCGGGCGACCATAAGAAGGTCGCCGAATGGCGTCAGGCGCAGCGGGAGCAGACCACGCGGGAGCGACGGCCGGACCTCTGGCAGGCGCATCTCGCCAACTCACAGGTAAAGAGCGCCAAGCTCGAGGAGAAATGACATGAACATCGTTCAACAGCTGGAAGCTGAAGAAAAAGCCCGCGTTCTGGGCGACCGCAAGATCCCGGACTTCCAGCCCGGCGACACCCTGCGCGTCAATGTGAAGATCAAGGAAGGCGAGCGCGAGCGCGTCCAGGCCTTCGAAGGCGTCTGCATCGCCCGTGACGGCGGCGGCGTGAACGAGACCTTCACCGTCCGCAAGATTTCGTTCGGCGAAGGCGTCGAGCGGAAGTTTCCCATTCTGTCGCCGAACGTCGAGTCGATCGAGGTGAAGCGCCGCGGCGTCGTGCGTCGCGCCAAGCTCTATTATCTGCGCGACCGTCGCGGCAAGTCGGCCCGGATCGCCGAGCGTCAGACGGTTCGTCCCGCCAAGGGCGTGGTGGTCCCGGAGACCGGCGCCGCCGACAAGGGCGACGAAGCCTGATCCCAGGCGCGTTCGCAAAACGATAAGGGCCCCGGCGGCGACGCCGGGGCCTTTTTTGTTCGTCCGGCGCGCCTCCTACTGCGGAAACAGCGGGTTGGACGCATCCCTTTGGCCTTCCAGACTGTGTTTCAGCCCCTCCATCTGATCATGGCCCGTCTTGATGGAGGCGTAGGCGCGACGAATGGTTTCACGGGTGGTGGCCGAGATGGCCGTGTCATCCAGAGCCTTGTCGAACTTTGCGGCGATGAACCCCTCGCCGCTGTTGATCGACCCCACCACGCTGTCGTCATTCCTCAACAGGGCGTGTTTGACGTCCAGAAAGGCGCGGTGGGCCTTGGCCAGGATGGAGCCGTGAGCCTCGGGGTCGCCGCCCAGTCCGGACACGGCGGCCGACAGATCCTCGACCACCTGGCGGCGCTCCTCGCTGCGGCGCTCGAACAGGCTGCGGAAATGGGGATCGGTCGTCTCTTCGGCCGCCTGGGCGTAGCCGTCGGCGCTGTCCAGGGTGGTCTCGATCAGGCCGTTCAAGACCTTGATGTCATGGGCGTTGGGATTGCTCATTGCGTCGGCTCCTCCGCTTAGGCGGTCAAGCGGACAATGGCCGGACGCGGCGAAGGTTGCCGGATGCGGCGCCGCGCCCGATCAACAGGCCGTCAGAGGGCGGTCCGCAGCGACCACAGCTCAGGAAAGCACCGCTTGGTCAGGGTCGTGGCCAGATAGGCCGCCCCTTCCGTTCCGCCCGTCCCACGGCGCCGGCCGATGATGCGCTCGACCGTGACGACGTGCTTATGTCGCCAGGTCAGCAGGGCGTCGTCCAGGTCGACCAGCTTCTCGGCCAGCTGATACAGGGCCCACCAGCGCTCCGTGTCCCGATAGACCTCGAGCCAAGCCGCCTCTACCGCCTCGGACGGTTCATAGGGCTGGGTCACGTCGCGGTTCAGCACGGCCTGCGGCACCGGCAGGCCGGCCTTGGCCAACTGGGCCAGGGCGTCGTCATACAGACTGGGCGACGCGATCGCCGCCTCCAGCGCCGCATGGGCCTGGGGTCGGTCCACATGGAACTTCAGGAAGGCGGGGTCCTTCAGCCCCAGCATGGCCTCGAAGCGACGGAACTGGTCGCTCTGGAAACCGGAGGACGCGCCCAGCACGCCCCGGAACCGCAGATAGTCGGCCGGGGTCATGGTCGCCAGAATGTCCCAGCTCTGGGTCATCACCGCCTGGATGCGGCTGACCCGCGCCAGGCTCTTATAGGCGGGGACCAGGTCGCCGGCCCGCACCAGGGTCTGGGCCAGGGCCACTTCGTGCAGCATCTGCTTCAGCCACAACTCCTTGGTCTGGTGGATGACGACGAAGAGCATTTCGTCGTGCTGATCCGACAGCGGATGCTGGGTCGAAAGCAGATCGTCCAACGCCAGATAGCCGGCGTAGGTCATGTCGCGGGATTGGGTCATGCGCCGCTATCGCCCGCGGCCGGGAAAGGCGCAAGTCCGCCTATTGCTGACCCTGGCCCGACACATTGGCGGCCATCTGGCGGCCGGCGTCGAAGGCGTCGCGCGCGCCCTTATAGATGAAGCCGTAGGTCGGATAGACGGTCGTGCCCAGGCCGTTGATCGGATTGTACCAGACCTTGACCTGAGACCAGTCGTTGGCGGGCGAGACGTCCACGACGGTGACGTTCTCCTCCACCTTGCCGCGGCTGCCGCCCCAGTTGGCGTGGGTCACGCGCACCACCCGGTCGGTCAGAATGTCGGAAACGACGGCGACATGGCCGCGGCTCATCCGGCCTTCCGGGCGGAAGACCAGGACCGAACCGGTCTCGGGCGCCTTGCCCGTGCGGAACTTCTCGGCGGCCTGACGCCACCAGGTCCAGGCGTCGCCGAAGATGTTGATGCCCGAGAACATGCGGGCGAAGGTCACGCACTGCCAGTACGGCTCGTCAGCCTTTGCATTGGAGGGAACTGCGCCCAGTGCAAAAAAACCGAGGGTCGCCGCAACCGCGGCGGCTTTGAGCCGTTTTGTCATGCTGAGGCCGTATCCCGACTGCCGATGGTGTTTTTAGAACACAGGCTCTCAGGATTCGACAACCGTTTTCGACATACCGCCGTCAGGCGACGGACGGTCTTCTGTAGCGCTTGACACGGATTTCGGCCGCTCGGCCAACCCCCTCAAAGCCTGTCGCGCCGGGCGTTCGACCAGGTGATAGGAGACCGCCGCCACGACGGGCAAAAGGGCCAGAATCGCCAGCCACACGAAAATTTGAAGTTGCTTGTCAGCGGCGCCCGTCAGCTTCGCCGCCAGGCCGACGGCCAGCAGATTCCACGGCACGCAGACCATATAGACCGAATAGCTGATCTCACCCAGATAGACGGCCGGGCGCGAGGCCAGCCAGCCGGCGCTTGCATTGGGAAGGACAGCCAGGGCGAGGATCAGAGCGCCGGCGCACAGGACGGTGATCCCATCCCACAGCCCCAGGGCCGCGCTGACCATCATCAAGACGAAGGCGATCGCCGCCGCCCCGCCCGCCAGGAGAGCGGACAGCCGCTGCCCCACCTTGCGATAGACCAGATAGAGGGCGCACCCGAGGGCGAAACAGGGCACGATCCGAAGCGCCCCCCAGCGGATGGTGGCCTCCGTCAGAGGAAAACCCGCCGCCTGCTCGAACACGAAATACAGCACCGTCAGAAAGGCCGCCGCCCCAACCACGGCCGCGACCGGCTTGTCGCGCAGACGCCAGAAGACGAAGGCGAACAGGGGAAAGCACAGATAGGCGAACCATTCCGCCGAGATCGACCAGGACGGATGGTTCCAACCGGCCACCGGCGCCAAGCCCCAGGCGTGGAGCATCAGCAGATTGGCGGGAAGCGACGACCAGGACAGGACGTTGGCGTCCACGCTCATTCCCGCGATCAGAGCCGCCGCCGCCAGCCCTCCGACCCCGATCAGGGTGGCGAGATGCAGCGGATAGACCCTGGCGATCCGCGCCCACAGGAAGCCGCGATAGGAAAACCGCTTCTCGCCCGCCGCCTGAAGATAGACGTGGCTCAGAATGAAGCCGGACAGGACGAAGAACAGTTCGACGCCCAGATAGCCTTTGGCGACCACGGCCGTCTGCGGCGCCCCGGCCAGATTGGGCCAGAAGGTGTAGACGGCGACCCACAGGGCTGCGGCGAACCGCAGGGCCGTCAAGGGTCGAAGATCGGCAGGCGTCTGAACCGGGGTCATGGTCTCACCTTGGCACGTCAGGCTTTGCGAACCATGAAGGCCGCAAGAACGGCGCCTGCCGCCTTTTGGCCCGGCCGGGGCACTAACCGACCCAGGCCCCGTGGAAGCCGGCGGGCAGGGCGAAGTCCGCAGCCCAGCTGACGACCGGCCCGTCCGCGATCCGGGCGGCGTCGAACACATGCAGTTCGGTGCGACCGGCGTCCAGATTGATGGAGGGGCCGATCAGCCAGGCGTCCCGCTCGGCCGTCGCGCCGGGCTTGGGCGCGAACAGCACCTCTTCAACGACCTGATGGCGGCCGAAGGTGAAGCCCTCGGATCGACCCGTCTCCCAGTCCTGCAAGGCCAGGCCGGTGGGCAGAGGCCGGCCGCGCGTTTCTCCGCCCGTATGGATGGTCAGGCGTCGCTTAAGCCCCCGACGACGCGGATCGCTCTGCGGAAACTCCCCGACGGCGTTGGAGCGCGTCATTTCGGCCCGCCCGTCAGGTCGAAGGGTGATCAAGGCCAGGGTCGCCGGATCCCCTGGAACTGTGCCCTGCCCCTCCACCAGCACCCTCGCCCCATCGACGGCGAAGCGCGGATCCTCGCCGGCGGCGACGTCGAAGCGAATGGTCCCGTCCGCCTCCGCCCAGGCGTCGCCCAGGTGGAAGTGGAAGAAGCCGGGCAGTTCATAGATCCTCCGCCGGCTCAGATCGTCCTTGTCCAGCACCATGACGTGGGTTCCCGCCTCAGGCCGCCAGACCAGGCCGTTGATGATCGGCGTCGTCTGGGTCTCGAACAGCCAGGGCTGCATCACCAGGATCAGATGCCGGTCCGTCGCCGTGAAATCGTGCATATAGCTGGCGCGCGGCAGACGCAGGACCTCCGCCTGATTCAGTCCCCCGTCGGGATTTAGCCGCCAGATCACCGCCCGATCGCCTGCCGCGCCGACGTTCCAGATCGAGCCGTCCGGTCCCCGACGCGGGTGGGCCTGGAAGGGCATGCCCTTCAGATCGCTCCGCAGGGTGACGAACGCCTGGGTGGACAGGTCGGCGGCGTCCATGGCCAGGGGCGACCCGCCCTCCCACAGGGCCCAGACCCGATCGCCCGCCGGCATGATCCCCGTATTGGCGGCGTTGGCGTCGTCATTGGAGCCGACTCGCGCGCGGGCGTCGCCGCGTGTGCCGAAGCCGGGGGTAACGACGGCGTCCAGCTCCGTCTCGGTTCGGCGCTTGGGCGTATCGGCGAAACGGGCCTCCAGCGTGGCCTGACCGTCCTGAATCCTAAAGGCCCGCATCAGGCCGTCGCCGTCGAACCAGTGGGTCGCCGATCCGCCCGGCCGACGGAAGCGCCCCGGCCCATTGCGATAAAGCACGCCCTCCAGACCCGACGGCGCGCGGCCGTGGATCAGGCGCAGGGCGTGACGGGGCGCGTCGGCGGCGACATCGCGCGTCGCCAGGGCCCAGTCGGCCTTCAGTTCGGCGACGGCGTTCAAGGCGGCGGCCGCGCGCGTCATTTCGGGCGTGGCCACGGCGGCGGACAGGGCGGCGGCGCCCATCAGAAAGGCGCGGCGGGAGGGGATCATGATCAGGCTCTTGAAGTTGAAAACGGCAGGTCGGCGGCGGGATCTATTTTAGCGTAATCGTCTGTTCGACCGACCCGGCCGCCGGGAAGCGGGCGCGGTCCCAGGAGGCCGGGCCCATATTGCCGACGGCATTGTTGGAAAAGGCGAAGGGTTCGGTCGGCATGCCGAAGGGATTGGTGTTCATCCGCGCGTCTGCGTTCAGATCGTGGAAGGCGCGCACCGCATAATCGCCGTCGGGCAGATCGTCGAAGGTGATGCGGGTCTCGCCTGCTGCGGCGTCCAGCTGGGCCGCCTTGACCGGTCGGCCCGCCTGATAGGCCTCGGCGCTGTCGAAGACGGCGACCATGATCCGGCCTTCTGCGGCCGCGTCCGGAAAGACGACGGTCAGGTCGGCGGCGAAGGCGGGCGCGGCGGCGAGAGCGGCGACGGCGGCGGAAAGGATGAGGGCGGAGAACTTCACGGCGGCGATCCTGTTGGGTGAGAACCGACGGCCGGCTCTCGATGACCGGACCGTGCCGCCCGTCCGCAGCCGCCGCCAGCGGACTTGCGGCGCTGGACAGTCCGTTTTCGCCAGTGACCGTGCGCCGCCGCCGGCGAAGCGTGAACGCCCATGTCGGATCCGCCGCACAAAGAAAAGGCCCGGAACCTGGGTTCCGGGCCTGTCTCTGTGGGGGCTTGCGAACCCGGACCTAGTCCAGGGTGCGCTTGATCTCTTCGACCGTGAAGCACTCGATGTAGTCGCCTTCCTTGATGTCCTGGAAGCCCTGGAACTGCATGCCGCACTCCTGGCCCGAGGGCACCTCGTTGACCTCGTCCTTGAAGCGTTTGAGCGTGTTGAGCACGCCCAGCTCCAGCACCACCACGTCGTCGCGGATGATGCGGACGCGGGCGCCCTTGCGCACGACGCCTTCGGTGACGCGGCAGCCGGCGATCTTGCCGACCTTGGAGATGTCGAAGACCTGAAGCACGTGGGCGTTGCCCAGGAAGGTTTCGCGTTGCAGCGGCGCCAGCATGCCCGAGAGCACGCCTTTCATGTCGTCCAAGAGGTCGTAGATGATCGAATAGTAGCGGATCTCGACCCCCTCGCGGTCGGCCAGATCGCGCGCCTGTTTCGAGGCCCGGACGTTGAAGCCGAGGATCGGCGCCCCGGCCGACTTGGCCAGGTTTACGTCGCTCTCGGTGATGCCGCCTGCGCCGGAATAGACGATGCGGGCGCGGACCTCGTCGTTGCCCATCTTCTCCAGCGAGGCGGCGATGGCTTCGCCCGAACCCTGGACGTCGGCCTTGATGACCACCGGCAGCTCGTTGATCTTCTTGGAGCCCAGCTTGGCCATCATGTCGACCAGCGAGACCGAGCCGCCCGAAACCTGGGCCTTTTCGCGCTTCACCCGCTGACGATATTCGGTCAGCTCGCGGGCGCGGGCCTCGGAATCCACCACGGCGAAGACGTCGCCCGGCGACGGCGCCTCGTCCAGACCCAGGATCTCGACCGGGACGGAGGGGCCGGCGTCGGTCAGCTGTTCGTTGCGCTCGTTCAGCAGGGCGCGAACCTTGCCCCAGGCGCCGCCGGCCACGACGATGTCGCCGCGCTTCAGCGTGCCGCGCTTGACCAGGACGGTGCCGACGGGGCCGCGACCCTTGTCCAGCTTGGCCTCGATGACCACGCCCTCGGCCGATCGGTCGGGGTTGGCGCGCAGGTCCATGACCTCGGCCTGGACCAGGATGGCTTCCAAGAGGCCGTCCAGGTTCATCCGCTCCTTGGCGGAGACCTCGATGATCTGGGTGTCGCCGCCCAGGCTCTCGGCGATCACTTCGTACTGCAGCAGTTCGTTGACGACCTTCTGCGAGGTGGCGCCGGGCTTGTCCATCTTGTTGACGGCGACGATCAGCGGCGCCTCGGCCGCCTTGGCGTGCTGGATCGCCTCGATCGTCTGGGGCATGACGCCGTCGTCGGCGGCCACGACCAGAACCACGATATCGGTCACATTGGCGCCGCGCGCCCGCATGGCCGAAAAGGCGGCGTGGCCCGGGGTGTCAAGGAAGGTGACCTTCTGGCCGTCTTCCAGACGCACCTGATAGGCGCCGATATGCTGGGTGATGCCGCCGGCTTCGCCGCCCGCCACATCGGTGGTGCGCAGCGCGTCCAGCAGCGAGGTCTTGCCGTGGTCGACGTGGCCCATGATGGCCACGACCGGGGCGCGGACTTCGGAGGCATCGGCGTCGTCCGCCTCGCCCAGGAAGCCGGTTTCCACGTCGGACTCGGACACACGCTTGACGGCCATGCCGAATTCCTCGGCCACCAGTTCGGCGGTGTCGGAATCGATCACGTCGTTGATCTTCATCATCATGCCCTGCTTCATCAGGAACTTGATGATGTCGACGCCGCGCACGGCCATCCGGTTGGACAGCTCCTGCACGGTGATGACGTCGGGGATGACCACTTCACGCGGACGGTTCGGCGTATCGGTCGAGCCGCCCTTGCGCTTTTCCTTCTCGCGTTCGCGGGCGCGGCGGACCGAGGCCAGGGAGCGCATGCGCTCGGCGGCGTCGCCGTCGCCGACCACGGACTGGATGGTCATCCGGCCTTCGCGGCGCTTGGGTTCGCCGCGCGTGCGACTGACCGCCTTGCCGGCGTCGGAGAAGCGCTTGTCGCGGTCGTCGTCGCGCGCGACCGGACGGCCGAAGCCGGCGCCGGGCGCGCGGCTGGGACGGGCCACTTCGGGGGTGGCGGGCGGGGCGTTCGGGGCCGCACGGCCGCCGGGGCCGGTGCGCGGGCCGCCGGGACGGGCGGCGCCGGGAGCCGGGCGGGGGTTCAGGGCCGAATAGCGGACCGGCTCGGCCGGCTTGGCGCCCTGGGGACGCTGGCCGCCGGGGCCGGGGCGGCCGCCCTGGGGACGGTCGCCTTGCGGACGCTCGGACGACTGGGGACGATCTGAATAGGACCGGTCGCCGCCGCCCATGGCCTGTTCGCGGGCCGAACGGCCGCCGAAGGCGGGGCGTTCCGGCGCCGCACGCTGCGGATTGCCGGGCTTGGGCGCGCGTTGGCCGAAGTTGACGGTCGGACGCGCCGGGGCGGCGGGACGGGCAGGCGCCGGCGTCGGAGCGACCGGCGCCGGGGCGGGCGCGGACGCAGCCGGCGTCGGAGCTGGGGTCGGCTTGGGCGCAGTCTTGACCGGCTGAGGCGCGGCGGCGGCCAATTTGGCGGCCTCGGCGCGGGCGGCCTCGGCTGCGGCCTTGGCGGCGGCGGCCTCTTCGCGCGCGGCCTGGGCGGCGCGTTCATTGGCGGCGGCGCGCTCACGCTCGGCGGCTTCGCGCGCGGCCTTTTCAGCGGCGGCGGCGCGTTCACGTTCGGCGTTGGCCTGGGTCGCCAGGGCGATGGCGCGGCGACGGGCCTCCTGCTCCTCAGGCGACAGACCCCCGCCGGCGGGCTGGGCCGGGCGCTGGCCCTGCGGACGCGGCGCCTGTCCCGCCTGCTGCGGGCGAGCGACATCGAAGCCTTGCGGGCGTTGCGGCCCGCCGGCGCCGGGGCGTCGCTTGGTCTCGACCACCACCGTCTTGGATCGGCCATGGCTGAAGCTCTGCTTCACGGTGCCGGTCGAAACCGATCCCGCGGCGCGCGGCTTCAGGCTCAGCGGCGCCCGCGGTCCCGTTTGGGACGGCGTTCCGCCGGTGTTCGAACCCTGGCCTTGGTTGGTCTTGTCGTTTTCGTCGCTCATCCGGTCGCTTTACTTGGGGCGGAAAAGCCCGCCGTCGTCTCAATACCCATAAACGGCCGTGAGCCCGTCTCCGCCCCTGGAGACAGGCCCTCGGCCGCCAAAATCCTCAGCTCGCCCCACCGTGATTAAAATCAGTCGGGGGTGCGCCCGCCGGTCCGTCCTCGACACCGGAAATCTCCCAGTGAAGGGGGCGAAGCGGCCGAAATCCAGCCAGTCGTTCGACCTCTAGGGTCCACCGATCGGCGCGTCCGCCCGCAAGCAGGACGGCGTGTATCGCATTTTCCAGCCCAAGGGCCAAACTCAAATCGTCCGCCGTAAAGGCGCCGCAGACCTTGGCGGTCTGATGGCGGGCCAATGCGAGGATTTTGCCACGGCCGTCGGCGGCCCCGTCGGAGGCCTCGATCACCCAGTCGGCCTTGCCGGCCCGCAGGGCCGCAGCGGACTTTTCGAAGCCTGAGATAAGCACGCCTTCGCGCCGGGCAAGACCCAGCTGGTCCAAACAACGCCGGACCAGCAGCCGCTCGACCAGATCCGCCAGATCGGCCGGCGCGGTCAGCTTCGTCTTTGCGGCGCGCGTGAAGCCGTTCTTCTTGACCGCCGCCTCGACCGAGGCGCGACTGGCTTCGACCCACAGGCCGCGACCGGGCAGTTTGCGCCCCAGGTCGGGAACCACCTGACCCTCGGGCCCGGCGACGAAACGGATCAGACGAGATTCGTCCATGACCTGGTGGCTGACCAGGTCCCGGCGTTCCCTATCGATCGTCGCGTCGCGCAAGCTCATGAAGGGCCAGGTCTCCCATCACGTGTTCGACGGTTCGGCGTCGTCGGACGCCTGGCCTTCGCCACCGGCCTCGCCGAACACCTGGTCGGGATCGTACTCGCCCTCGGCGTAGTCGCCCTCGTCCTCATACTCCGGCTCGGGCTGCGGCAGTTCCGAGGCGTCGATCCAGCCGGCGGCCACACGGGCCTGTAGGATCAGCAGTTCGGCCTCTTCCTGGGCCAGGTTGAAGCTTTCCAGAACGCCCGGGACCTTGACCCGTTCGCCGTTCTTCACCTCGTAGCCGCCGCGAATTTCGTCGGTCGCCAGATCGGCCAGGTCCTCGACGGTCTTGACCCCGCCTTCGCCCAAGGCGACCGCCATGGCGAGCGTCACGCCCGGCACGTCCAGAACCGCGTCCTCGACGCCCAGTTCGACGCGCTTGGCGTCCAGCTCGGCGGCCTTCTTGTCCAGATATTCGCGGGCGCGGGTCTGAAGCTCCTCGGCCGTCTCCTCGTCGAAGCCCTCGATTTCCGAGACCTCATAGGGATCGACATAGGCCAGGTCTTCCACCGTGGCGAAGCCTTCGGTGACCAGCAGCTGGGCGATGACCTCGTCCACGTCCAGGGCTTCCTGGAACAGGGCGGTGCGCTCGCCGAACTCGCGCTGGCGACGCTCGGAGTCCTGGCTCTCGGTGATGATGTCGATCTGCCAGCCGGTCAGCTGGCTGGCCAGACGCACGTTCTGGCCGCGACGGCCGATGGCCAGAGACAGCTGTTCGTCGGGCACGACCACTTCCACCCGGCCGGCTTCTTCGTCGAGCACGACCTTGGAGACTTCGGCCGGGGCCAGGGCGTTGACGATGAAGGTGGGCTCGTCCGGGTTCCACTGGATGATGTCGATCTTCTCGCCCTGCAGTTCGGCGACGACCGCCTGAACGCGCGAGCCGCGCATGCCGACGCAGGCGCCCACGGGATCGATGGAGCTGTCGTTCGACAGGACGGCCATCTTGGCGCGCGAGCCGGCGTCGCGGGCGGCGGCGCGGATCTCGATCACGCCGTCATAGACTTCCGGCACTTCCTGGGCGAACAGCTTGGCCATGAAGCCGGGGTGGGCGCGGCTCAGCATGACCTGCGGGCCCTTGGCCTCGGGCCGGACGTCGTAGATGTAGGTGCGAATCCGGTCGCCGATGTTGAACACTTCGCGCGGGATGGACTGGTCGCGGCGCATCACGCCCTCGCCCCGGCCCAGGTCGACGATGGTGTTGCCGTATTCGACGCGCTTGACCGTGCCGTTGACGATCTCGCCGACGCGATCCTTGAACTCTTCATACTGGTTGGCGCGCTCGGCCTCGCGGACCTTGCCGGTCACCACCTGGCGGGCCATCTGGGTCTGAACGCGGCCGAACTCGAACGGCGGCAGCTGTTCGACATATTCCTTGCCGACCTCGGCCTCGGGGTCGCGCTTCAGGGCGTCACGCAGACGCACCATGGCGCTGTCGTTGAACTCCTCCAGCTCGTCTTCCGGCTGCCAGTCGTCCTCGACGATGGTGACGTGACGGGTCAGGGACAGTTCGCCGGTCTTGTGGTCGATCTTGGCGCGGATGTCGTGATGGGCGCCGTAACGCGACTTGGCGCCCTTCTGGATCGCCTCCTCGATCGCCTCGATGACGATCTCGCGGTCGATGTTCTTCTCTCTAGCCACGGCCTCGGCGATCTGCAGCAGTTCGAGGCGGTTGGCGGAAATACCGGTGACGGCCATCAGGCTTTGTCCTCAGAAGGGGTCGTGGTGTCGGTGTCAGCGTCGTCGGCTTCCCCTTCGGGCAGGCCGTCGTCTTCAGGTTCGCCGCGAGCGGCGCGGATGGCGGCGCCCCGTTTCATCAGGGCGTCGGTCAGGACCAGCTTGGCGTCGGCCAGCCAGTCGAAGGGGATCAGGGCGGTGTCCTCCTCGCCCTCCAGGTCGATCAGGACATTGCCGTCCTCGAACCCGGCCAGCACGCCCTTGAAGCGTTTGCGGCCCTCGATCATCCGGTCCGTCTCCAGCCGCGCCTCCTCGCCCTCGAACAGGTCGAAGTCGATGGGACGGGTCAGGGGCCGGTCGATGCCGGGCGAGGACACCTCCAGCAGATATTCGCCGGAGATCGGGTCGGCGGCGTCGAACACCTCCGAAACGGCCCGGCTCAGCTTGGCGCATTGCTCCACCGAGATGTCGTGGTCGGACGGGCGCTCGGCCATGATCTGCAGGCGCTGGCGCTTGGAGCCGCTCATCAGACGAACGCGCACGACGTCAAGGCCGAGCGACTCCGCGATCGGGTCGATCAGCTCCAGCAGTTGGCGGTCCTGGGCGGTCTTTGCGCGCAAGCGGCGAATATCCAAAACAAAAGCGGCGGTCCGTCCGGGCCGCCGCTTTGAACGACGCCGTTGGACGCCGGTCTAACGATGTGGAGCGCCATATAGGCCTTTCACATTCGCTTGTCAGCCCCAATCGGCGCCCACCGACCGCGACAGAGGCGGAAATAGAGGGCGCCGGCCAGAAACCCGCCCGTCAATATGCCGGCCACGCTGGCCGCCAGCATCATGTCGAGGGCGCCGAAAACGCCCTCGGCGCCGGGCGTGAGCCCGGCCCGAAACATCCAAGGCGCCATCAGAAATCCCGCAGTCGGTGCGAAAGAGCGGCAGATCAGCGAAACGACGACATAGACGCTCGCGCTTGCACTTCCGGCCAGGCCCCAGGCCCACCAGGCTCGCGCTTGCAGGCTCCGCTCCGCGAGCCAGCATCCGACGCCGCCGAACAGGAGGGCGGGGATGAGGCCCCACAGGGTCACAAGAATGAACAGGGCGATGAGGCTGACGACGCCCGAGAAGATGGCGTCGATCGACACGTTGCCGCCGTCGACGCCTCCGGTGAGCGCCTGCGGAATGGAGGCCAGCAAAACACAGGCGAAAAAGGCGATCAGGGAAAGACCCGGCGCGTAGAGGACGCAGGCCGCCAGGTGATGGATGTTTGGTCCGGGACTGCTCCGCTTCATTTCGCATTCCCCGGCGCTCGAGACAGCCGACCGAAGAATGCCGCGCTCACCTCAGATTGCAACCTTTCCCTACTCGATCAAAGTAAGTCGCCCCAGATAATCCATCTTGCCCAACGGCACGCCCGCCTTGCGCAGGATGGCGTAGGCGGTCGTGACGTGGAAATGGAAGTTGGGCAGGACGAAACTGGTCAGATAGCCCAGGCCGTCGAAATTCAGTTCGCGGCTGGGCGTCTTCAGGCTGATCGGCCGCGTCTCGGCGCCGGCGAAGGCGGCGGGGTCCACGCCCTCGATGAAGGCCAGGGTCCGGGCGATCCGGTCCTTCAGTTCGGCGAAGTTCGTCTCCGTGTCCGCCATGGAGGGATTGCCCACCCCGGCCAGCCGCGCCACGGCGCCCTTGGCCGTGTCCGAGGCCAGCTGAACCTGGGCGGCCAGGGGGCGCATCTCGTCGTGCAGCCGGGCCTGGATCAGCACGGCCTCGTCGAAGCCCTCCGCCAGGGCCTTGTCCAGAAAGCCGGACAGATTGGTCAGGCCGCGCGCCAGAACGGGCGTGGCGAAGTCGTAGATCGAGAGGCTCATTCCAGGGCTCCAGTCGGAAACGCCATAGCCGGGCGGTCCGGCGTCATGGCGCCAGCCCGCCCCCGCCGCCGGATCTAGAACTCTTCCCAACCGTCTTCGGCGGGAGCGGCCTGTTGGGCGGGGGCGGGGGCGGCGCCGCCGCGGCCCAGGGTCTTGAGGGCCTGGACCATGCGGTGGGCGGGCTTGGCCGGTGCGGGGGCGGGCGCCGGTGCGGCGACCGGCGCCGGGGAGGCGGCCTGAGCCGCTGAGCCGACCTTGAACCGGGCCACCGAGGCCTGGAGCGACTGGGCCTCCTGGGCCAGAGAGTGGCTGGCGGCGGTCGACTGTTCGACCATGGCCGCATTCTGTTGCGTGACCTGGTCCATCTGGTTGACGGCCGTATTGACCTCGGCCAGGCCGATGGCCTGTTCCTGGGCCGAGGCGGCGATTTCCGCCACCAGGCCGTCGATCTCGGCGACACGGTCCACGATCCGCTGCAGGGCCTCGCCGGTCTGGCCGACCAGTTTCACCCCCGAACCGACCTGGGTGCTGGAGGTCGAGATCAGGGTCTTGATCTCCTTGGCGGCTTCCGCCGATCGCTGGGCCAGGGCCCGGACCTCGGAGGCCACGACGGCGAAACCGCGACCGGCCTCGCCCGCCCGGGCCGCCTCGACCCCGGCGTTCAGGGCCAGAAGATTGGTCTGGAAGGCGATCTCGTCGATGACCCCGATGATCTGGCTGATCTGTTCGGAAGAGCCTTCGATGGCCTGCATGGCCTGGACCGCGTCGCGGACGATGACGCCCGAGGTCTCGGCGTCGCCCTTGGCGGCCTGGACCACGTCCGAGGCCTGGCGCGCGCCCGAGGCGGTCTTGTTCACCGTGGCGGTGATCTCATCAAGCGCGGCCGCCGTCTCTTCCAGGCCCGCGGCCTGCTGTTCGGTGCGGCGCGACAGGTCGTCGGCGGCCTGGGAAATCTCCCCGGCGCCCGAGCGGATGCCGGCGATATTGGCCACCACCACCGAGACCGCCTGTTGCAGCTGGGCGATGGCGGCGTTGAAGTCGGACTTCAGCTGGGCGGCCTTGGGCGCGAATTCGGTGTCGATCCGATAGGTCAGGTCGCCGTCCGCCATGGCCGCCAGACCCCGGCCCAAGGCCTCGATCGTCACCCGGTCGGCTTCGGCCTCCGCTGCCTTCTCGGCCTCGCGGGCGGCCCGCTCCTGCTCGCTCATCGAGCGCTGCGAAAGCGCCTCCGCCGCCAGACGCGCCTTCTCAATGGCGGCGTCGCGGAAGGTCGCGAGCGCCAAGGCCATCTTGCCGATCTCGTCGCCGCGCGCGACGCCCGGAATCTCGGAGGCCGTATCTCCCTCCGCCAGGCCGCGCATCCGCCGCTCGAGCGCCACCACGGGCCCCGACACCGACCGGCCGATGAACCAGCCCGCCGCCCCGACCGCCAGCAACACCAGCAGGGCCATGGAGCCCAGGGCCAGGGCCGACTTGCCCACGGCCGCCGCGATCTGGTCGGTATAGACGCCTGAACCGATCACCCAGCCCCAGGGCGCAAAGCCCTTCACATAGGAGATCTTCGGCGAGGCCCCGTCCTGGTTCGGCTTGGCCCACTGGTAGTGGACGAAGCCCTCGCCGTCCTTCTGCACCACGGCGACGAATTCCTTGAACATCAGCACGCCGTCAGCGTCCTTGTTCTCGCTCAGATCCTTGCCGTTCAGCGCCGGCTTCATCGGATGCATCACCATGGTGGGATGCATGTCGTTGATCCAGAAATAGTCGTCCTGGCCGTACCGCATGGCCCCGACCGCCGCCTTGGCCGCCGTCTGGGCCTGATCCCGGCTCATCCGTCCGGCCGCCTCCTCGCCCTGGTAATAGGCGACCACGCTGTGGGCGATCTCGACGGACTTTTTAGTGCGGTCGGCGATGTCGTCACGCATGACCGCATCCAGCCGGAAAAGGGCCAAGGCCGTCACCACCAGAAGGCCGGCCACCGTCACAAGCGCCAGCAGATTAATCCGCCCGCCGATCGTCAAAGCCTTCATGGTTGTTTCCCTAAGCATCGGACCATGCCTAAAGAACGAGGTTAAACGGGGACCTATGAGGGGGCTAGGTAGATACCCTTATGCGACAATCAGCCCCGCACAAGTTCCCTCAGGCCGCCTTCTGATATTCCAGGAAGATCGGCGCGGTGTCGCCCAGTCGCTTTTCCTCATAGCGGGTGATCACATGGTCCGACGGGGCGACATGCCAGTCGGCCTCGGCCGCTCCGATCCGTTTCAGCCCCGGCGCCCTCTCCAATCGCTCCAGCGTCCATTCCGCATAGTCGCGCCAATCGGTGACGAACCGCAGCGTCCCGCCGGGCTTCAGAATGCGGGCGAAGGCCTGGGCCGTCTCGTCCTGCAACAGGCGGCGCTTGTTGTGCCGGGCCTTGTGCCAGGGATCGGGAAACAGGATCAGCACCCGATCGACCGAGGCGTCGGGAAGGGCCTCGACCAGGTCGCGCGCGTCGTCGGCGTGGATGCGGACGTTCTCCAGCCCGCCTTCCTCGACGTGGCGCAGGGCCGAGGCGACCCCGTTCAGAAAGGGTTCGCAGCCGATCACCAGAACGTCCGGCCGCCGCGCCGCCTGGGCCGCCATATGTTCGCCCCCGCCGAATCCGATCTCCAGCCAGACCTCGGCGGCGTTGGGCATCAGAGTCTGCGGGTTCACCGGTCCCGCCTTCGGGTCCGGCACGGCGATCCGTGGGAGCAGCGTCTCCATCAGGGCGGCCTGACGCGGCTTGATCGGGCGAGCCTTGATGCGGCCGAACGACCGCAGCGGCCGCTCCAGATGCGGATTGTCGTCCTCGGGGGGCAGGTCGGTCTTCATCCGCCTGCCGTTAGCCGTCCGGAACCCCGGCGTCCATAAGCGACGCCTCAGCGGGTCGCGCCCGGCTTCCACTTGACGTCATTGGCGCCGTTGGCGTTGGCGCGGCGCCCGGCGACGAACAGATGGTCCGACAGCCGGTTCAGATAGCGCAGGGCCGCGCCGTTGACCGCCTGCCCCGCCTCGACCAGACGCACGGCGTCCCGCTCGGCGCGACGGCACACGGTGCGCGCCACATGCAGATGGGCCGACAAGGGCGAACCGCCGGGCAGGATGAAACTGTCCAGCGGTTTCAGGCTCTCGTTCATCCAGTCGATCTCCTGTTCCAGCCGCTCGACCTGGCTGTCCAGAATTCGCAGCGCCTCCCAGGCCGGGGGCGGGTCCAGCGGCGTGGCCAGATCGGCCCCCAGGTCGAACAGTTCGTTCTGAATCCGCCCCAGCATGGCGTCGATCCGGTCGTTCTGGCCGCTGCTGAGCCGGGCCACCCCCAGGACGGCGTTCAGTTCATCCACCGCCCCATAGGCCTGGACCCGCAGATCGGTCTTAGACACCGGCGCGCCCGAGGCCAGCCGCGTCAGGCCCTCGTCCCCAGTCTTGGTGTAGATCTTGTTCAGCGTCACCATGGACGACCTCCGGTCAAGACGCCGTCGCCTTCCACAGCATGCCGATCACCAGAAGCAGGACCGCCAGGGCCTGCAACCCGACCCGCCAGCGCATCAGCCGGTTGGAATGGCTGCGGGCGTAGGCGCCCCCGCGAAACAGCGAATACAGCCCCAGGCCGAGCGTCACCGTCACGGCGGCGATGGCGAGGAGGATCAGAATGTCCAACATCTGCATGACGTCCTTTTAGGCGCGTCGCGCTTCCGGCGCCAGCACGGCGCGATTTGGCCGCCCAGCTAAGCCATTGGTGACGATTTGTGGTGCAAGGTGCCGCTCATGACTGATCGCGCCGTCCGAAATCTCGACCATTTGAGGGGCTCGGCCTCCACCGCCCGCGTGCTGAACCTGCTGAAGGTGTGGGAAGAGAACGGCGACAGCCGGGCAGACGGCGCCCTGCGCAATCCCGACTGGGCCGCACGCCCGATCTTCCGCACCCCGGTGCTGAACCGATCCCTGATCATCAAACACCGGCTCCGACGCAACGAGACGGACCTGTTCACCGGCCGTCGCCATGTGGCGACCAAGGTGATCATTCCGATCGACGACGAGGATCTGAAGACCGGCGGCCGCTATGTCTTCGTCAATCAGATCGGCTTCGAACGGATGATGATGGAATCGTTCGGCGTCCCCGCGACCCACGCGGACATCGTCACCCTGCGCCAGATCGACCGCCTGCCGTCGCTCGACCCCTTTTTGCTTCGCGAACAGCTGCGCCGGTGCGGCCTGGAGCCGGCGCCCTGCTATTTCTCGATCAGCGAGAGCGATCTTCAGCGGATGACCACCTTCGTCCGGGGCGAGATCGAACCCCTGGTCAGCCTCAGCCTGGGCGCAGGCAACAGCGAAGCCGCCGATTCAGCGGCGCGGATGACGGCCAAGATCCTGTCCAACACCCCTGGCGACCAGCTGGAGGCCCTGCGCGAGACCCTGCGTCTGGCCCCGGAACAGTATCAGGAAGGGGTCTTCTGCTGGAAAGGCTTCCTCTACTACAAATGGACCCTGTCGACCCTGCTGGGCGAGGTGGCGGCCGTCGCCGAGGCGGTGCGCACCATCAAGCCGGTCGGTAAGGTCGATCGACAGGCCCGCGAATATCTGGACCGCAGCCGCGCCGTCCTGCGGGGCCGCATCATTCGCACCTGCGACGAGGTCAGCCGCACCCTCAGCGTCTATGACGACGCCTACGCCCGGCTGACGCGCGAGGGCAAACCCATCGCCTTCCGCGACTTCCTGCTGGACGCCCCGTCGATGTTCGCCCGCCTGGGCGACCAGCTGGGCGCGGTCCAGCACATCGTCAGCTATTGGCGTTTCCGCTTCGGCGCCGGCGCCCATCCGGCGGGGGTGGCCGAGCTGCTGGACATCTTCATGGACTTTGAAACCGGCCTTCTGGGGCGCGGCGAAAGCCCCGACGACATCATCGTCCTGGCGGCCTGAACGCCGCCGCGCCGGCGTCTCAGTGCGCCTCGTCCCAGTTGGGGGCGGCGCGGGCGTCGACGACCAGGGGCACGGTCAGGGCGACGGCGGGGTCCGAAGCGGTTTCCATGACCCGCTTGATGACGGGAATGGCGCGCTCAGCCTCCGCTTCTGGAGCCTCGAACACCAGTTCGTCATGGACCTGCAGCAGCATGCGGGTCTTCAGTCCCGCCTCGGCCAGGGCCGCGGGCATGCGGATCATGGCGCGGCGGATGATGTCGGCGGCCGCGCCCTGGATGGGGGCGTTGATGGCGGCGCGCTCGCCGAACTGGCGTTCGGCGCCCGATTTCGAGTGAATGGCGGGGATATGGATCCGACGCCCGAAGACGGTGGAGACGAAGCCGGCCTGGCGGACCTCGGCCTTGGTCCTGTCCATATAGGTCCGAATGCCGGGGAAGCGGTCGAAATAGGTCTTGATATAGGCGCCGGCCTCGCCCTGATCGATGCCCAGCTGGGCGGCCAGGCCGAAGGCCGAGATGCCGTAGACGATGCCGAAATTGATGGCCTTGGCGCGGCGGCGAGTCTCGGACGGCATGCCCTCGACGGGGACGCCGAACATTTCGCTGGCGGTGGCGGCGTGGATGTCCAGCCCGGCCTTGAAGGCGCGTTTCAGCTCGGGGATGTCGCCGATATGGGCCAGAAGGCGCAGTTCGATCTGGCTGTAGTCTGCGCTGATCAGAAGATGGCCGGGGGCGGCGATGAAGGCCTGACGGATTTCGCGGCCTGTCTCGGTGCGTATGGGGATGTTCTGGAGGTTGGGATCGCTGGAGGCCAGACGGCCGGTCGAGGCGGCGGCCAGCTGATAGGAGGTGTGGACGCGGTCGGTCCGGGGGTTGGCGGCGGCGATCAGGGCGTCGGTATAGGTGCCTTTCAGCTTGGACAGCTGTCGCCAGTCCAGAAGGACACGCGGCAGGGCGTGGGTCTGGGCCAGGTCCTCCAGAACGCTGGCGTCGGTGCCCCACTGGCCGGAGGCGGTCTTCTTCCCGCCCGGCAGATTCAGCTCGCCGAACAGGATGTCGCCGATCTGGCGGGGAGAGCCGATGTTGAAGGGACGGCCCGCAATCTCATGGGCCTGGGTCTCCAACTCGGCCATGCGCAAGCCGAATTCGCTCGACAAACGCTTGAGGCGGTCGGGATCGATGCGGACGCCGGCGGTCTCCATCTCGGCCAGGACGGCGGGCATGGGCCGTTCAAGGGTCTCATAGACGGTGGACAGGCCCTCGCGCGCCAGCCGGGGCTTTAGAATGCGCCACAGACGCAGGGTGACGTCCGCATCCTCGGCGGCGTAGGTGGTGGCCGACTTCAGAGCGACGTGCTTGAAGGATTTCTGGCTCTTGCCGGTCCCCGCCACGCTCTTGAAGGGTATCGGCTCGTGGCCGAGGTGGAGCCGCGCCAGCTCGTCCATCCCGTGACCGTGCAATCCGCCTTCCAGCACATAGGAGAGCAGCAGGGTGTCGTCATAAGGCGCGACCCGGATTCCGCGCCGCGCCATGACCGCCAGATCATATTTGGCGTTCTGCAGCACCTTCAGGACCGACGGGTCTTCCAGCAGCGACTTCAGCTTCGTCAGGGCCGTCGCCTTGTCCAGTTGCTGAATAGGCTCGCGCGGCTCGCCCGCTTCCCCGAACAGCCCGCCCTCGCCCGCCTGGGGCTCATGCTCATGGGTCAGGGGGATGTAGCAGGCCTGGTTCGGCCCGACCGCCAGGGATACGCCGCACAGGCCCGCATGGGTCGCTGACAGGGCGTCGGTCTCGGTGTCGAAGCCGACCACCCCCGCCTCAGTCGCCCGCGCGATCCAGCGGTCCAAAGCCTCTTCGGTCTGGACGCATTCATAAGCGTCGAGATCGAAGGACTGCGCCTCGACCGGCCCGTCCGCCGTCTGGCCATAGCGGGGCGTGGCCACCGGGACGTTCAGATTGGGCGTGCGTTTGGGCGCGAAGGCGGAGGTTTCGCTGGGCCCCGCCTTGCCGTCTCCGACCCGACGCTGCAGCGACCGGAACTCCATCTTGTCCAGAAAGGCCGACAGGGTCTCAGGATCGGGATCGCGCACGGCGAAATCCTCGATCGGCTCCGGCGCCGGCGCATCGCAGGTCAGGCGGACCAGTTCGCGCGACAGGCGGATCTGGTCGGCGAAATTGATCAGGGTCTCGCGGCGTTTAGGCTGTTTGATCTCCCCAGCCCGCGCCAGCAGGGTGTCCAGGTCGCCGTATTCGTCCAGCAACTGCGCCGCCGTCTTCGGGCCGATGCCGGGCGCGCCCGGCACATTGTCGACGCTGTCGCCGATCAGGGCCTGAAGATCGACCATCTTTCCCGGCCCGACGCCGAACTTTTCGAACACCTCGGGCTCGGCCAGACGCCGATCCTTCATCGGATCCCACATGACTACGCCGCCGCCGATCAGCTGCATCAGATCCTTGTCGGAGCTGACGATCACCGCCTCGCCTCCGGCGTCGCGGGCCTTGCAGGCATAGGTGGCGATCAGATCGTCGGCCTCATAGCCGGGCAGCTCGACGCAATGGACGCCGAAGGCCGCCGTCGCCTCGCGCACCAGAGGAAACTGCGGCACCAGATCCTCGGGCGCCGGCGGGCGGTGAGCCTTGTACTGGTCGTACAGGTCGTTGCGGAAGGTCTTTTCCGAATGGTCGAAGATGGCGACCAGATGGGTGGGGCCGTCGGCGCCCTTCATGTCCTTCAGCAGCTTCCACAACATGTTGCAGTAGCCCTGGACCGCCCCCACGGGCAGGCCGTCCGACTTTCGCGTCAGGGGCGGAAGGGCGTGATAGGCGCGGAAGATATAGGCCGAGGCGTCAATCATCCACAGCCGCAGGGCGGGTCCGTCCTGGGTGAGCGGGCGGTCCTGGGAGGGGGCGGCGTCGGAAGCGGAAGCGTCGGTCATGGACGGAACATAGGCGGCCCGAGCCGCCGCGTCAGCCGTCAGAATTCCGTCCAGCTCGATCCCGGATCGCGCTGACCCGGCTGCGCCTGTTGCTGGCCCCAGGTCACGATCATGAACAGCTTGTGGCTGCGAATCCGGTACTGTCCGATCATCGGCAGAACCGCGCCCAAGGGCGCTCCGGTCTTGGCCTCATAGAGAAAGCCGGAGAATTCGGCCACGCCCGCCCGGTCGCGATTGCTGTAAACCGACAGCTCCGGCAGCGAGACGACGTTGAAGTTCTCGTTGATCGGAATCCGCATTTCGGGAATGCCGAAGACGCGGCGCATCTGCTCCAGCGCCAGGGCGCCGGTGCGGATTTCGAACACGGCGTCGGCGTCCTCCCGGGTGCGGGTCAGCCGATAACCGGCGTCCGACAGGGCCCCGCGGATTGCGCTGATGGCGTAGCGGGAGTTTTCGGTCTGGAAATAGGTCTCATCGACAAACACGGTCGCGCCGGTCGGAAGCGGCAGGGACAGGCCCTCCACCGCCTTGTCTGCGGCCCGGGCCAGCAGCAGGTTTTCGGTCGCCGTGCGGCCGATGTTGGATTCCGTGGTTGAGGCGCAGGCCGAGGCCAGAAGGGCTGTCATCGAAAGGGCGGCGACGAGGCGCGCCGACGTCGCGCGAAATCCGCCCATCACCAGCTCCCCGTATTGGGCATGGACGCCCAGGGCTCGGCCGGCGTCAGGGGCGGACCGTCCTGAAGCAGTTCGATCGAAATACCGTCAGGTGAGCGGACGAAGGCCATATTGCCGTCGCGCGGCGGTCGGTTGATCACCACGCCCCCGTCCATCAGCCGCTGACAGGCGGCATAGATGTCATCGACCTTATAGGCCAGATGTCCGAAATTGCGGCCGCCCTGATAGGTTTCCGGGTCCCAATTATAGGTCAGTTCCAGCTCAGGCGACCGTTCCGCCGCCGACTGCTCCAGATTCTTGGGCGCCGCCAGAAAGACCAGGGTGAAACGTCCCGCTTCATTCTCGGTGCGACGCACCTCCTGAAGCCCCAGCAGATCGCAGTAGAAATGCAGAGAGGCGTCGAGGTCGCGAACGCGGACCATGGTGTGCAGATAGCGCAACTCTGTCTCTTTTCAGTTCAAAGGCGGGGTCGAGCGTCTCTTACAGCGGCTGAGCGGCCAAACCGCAGCCTCAGTGCGCCTCGGCCGCGCGGGCGGCGGGGCTCAGATATTCGCTTTCGTCATGCGGCTGGGCCGACAGGACGAAGCGACGGTCGCAATAGCCGCATTCGACGAAATCATCCTCGCCCATGTCCATATAGACCAGCGGATGGCCCAGGGCGCCGCCGCCGCCGTCGCAGGCGACACGCTTTGTCGAGACCACGATCTCTTCGGGGGGCGGAATGATCGCATCGGGGTGGCGGGGCGGCATTATTCGGCTCGTGTCTTGGCGAGGAGGCGTCGGACGCATACCTATGCGGCCCATTCGGCGGCGTCAAACCGCCGCGCCCCTTCCTGTCCGATCAAAGCCCGACCGAATGACCGACCCCACCACCCTGCCCGACAACGCCATTGAGGTGCGGGGGCTCAAAAAGACCTACGCCGGCTCCAAGAAGGCCGCCCCCAAGACCGCCCTGCACGGCGTGGACCTGGCGGTGAAACGCGGGTCCGTCTTCGGACTCCTGGGCCCGAACGGCGCCGGCAAATCGACCCTGATCAACATCCTGGCGGGGGTGGTCAAGAAGTCCGAAGGGACCGTTACCATCTGGGGCCGCGACATCGACAAGGAGCCGCGTGACGCCGCCGCCGCCTTGGGCGTGGTGCCTCAGGAGATCGTCGCCGACGTCTTCTTCACCCCGCGCGAGTCGCTGGAGGTTCAGGCGGGCTTCTACGGCGTGCCCAAGAACGAACGCCGTTCCGACGAGCTCCTGGCGGCCCTGGGCCTGTCGGACAAGGCCAACGCCTATGTCCGCGCCCTGTCCGGCGGCATGAAGCGTCGCCTGATGGTGGCCAAGGCCCTGGTCCACAATCCGCCTATTCTGATCCTGGACGAGCCGACGGCGGGGGTGGACGTCGAACTGCGCCGTCAGCTCTGGGCCTATGTGCGCCAGATCAACGCCGAGGGCGTGACCATCGTCCTGACCACCCACTATCTGGAGGAGGCCCAGGAGCTGTGCGACACGATCGCCATCGTCAATCGGGGCCGGGTGGTGGCCTGTGAGCCCACGCCCCAGCTGCTGCGCCGGCTGGACAGCCGCAATGTGGTGGTCACGCCCGAGACGCCGCAGCAGACCCCCCCGGTCCTGAACGGCTTCCAGGTCGCGCCGCGGGCGGGCGGAGCCTTCGCCGTGACCTATAAGAAGGGGCAGTCGTCGGTGGAGCAGGTGATCAATGCGGTCCGCGCCGCAGGCGTCACCATCGCCGACATCACCACCGAGGACCCCGACCTGGAGGACGTCTTCCTAGCCCTGACCTATGGGGACGCCAGTCAGGTCGATCCGACCAGGGACTAGAAGGGGGCGAAGACAATCAGACGACGGCGCCGAACGGCCCGCTCATGAAGGGGGCCGGTTAGAGGTCAAGAACCGGCGGATTCGTGCGACGCGAGCGAGAAAAAGGCGGCTCGCAAAGGGAGTGCGGCGGCCCCCGCCGCCGAGGCGTCGCCAAGGATCGGCGAGGCCTCGACCTTCGGGACAGGGCGGCAATGCCCGCGACGTTGCGGGTTGGTGAAGCGCAGCCGTTCGATCAGGCGAAGAGCCAGGGCGTGAGGCAGCCGCCCGCCCAGGACGATCCCGCCGGGATCCAGCACGCCCGATATGGCGGAAAGCACCAGGTTTAGCGGCTGTTCCGCCGCGTCCAGCCACTGGTCGATGATCGGATGATCGGCGGGGAAGTCGGCCAGAAGGTCGCCGAGCGACGCCCACCGGTCGCCGTCGCCAGCCTGCATCATCCGGAGCAGGGCGGTCAGATTGGGTTGGAACCAGTCAACGGGTATGACAGAGGCGAACTCGCCTGCATTGCCGTTGTCGCCGCGCAGGGGTTCGCCTCGCACGACGACGCCGCCGCCGAATCCTGCCGAGAAGTACAGATAGGCGAAATTGTCCAACCGGCGCCCGACGCCGAACATGGCCTCGCCGATGGCCGCCGCCGTGCCGTCGTTCTCGATCCACACCGGGCCGTCGAAGGCCTTGGAGAGAATCCCGTCCAACGGTTGAAGGGCCCAGGCGTCCAGCGCAGGCGGCGGGTTGAGGCGGGCCCCGTCACCGATGAAATATCCCGTCACGGCGGCGCCGACGCCGATCCTTTGAGAGGCGGACACGCCCGCCTGGGTTTCCAGATCTCTGACGAGCTTCTGCATCTCGGCGATGGCGGCCGTCAGGGACACGTCGCGGATCGGGATCTGGCGACGGGCCAGGATCGAGCCGCTCAGATCCATGACGGCTGCGGCGACGGCGTCGGTCATGACGGAGACGCCGACCGCGTGAAGCGCCTTTGAATTGAGGCTCACGGGAAGACCCGGCTTCCCACGACCCGCCACGACGGGCGCGCCTTCGATCAGCAGGTCGCGCTGCAAAAGAGATTCGACCAACCGAGCGATCGACTGTTCCGTAAGCTCAGTGGCGCGCGCCAGTTGCGCGCGCGTCATCGGCCCGTCCCGGCGCAGCAGGGACAGCAGCCGACGTTCGTTGGCCGTCGCCGTGCGTACGCCGTCCTCACGCAGGAAACGCGGCGCGATTGATCCGTAACCGACTCCCACCATAGACGGATGCATAGCGGAAACGGCCAGCTAAGCACCTACCTTATGGTCGGGGCGGCGCAGGAATCCACCGCACCTTGTACAAATGCATGTCGTTGATCGGGACACGGACGACGCGGCCGTCTTGCATGACCGAGAAGCCGAACGCCCACCAACGTTCCTCAGCCTTGACCCAGGCCAGACGACCCTCGGCGTCGACGTCGACGGATTTGACCTGCAGCGCAGGATTCAGCGGCTCCAGAGCCTTGAAGGCGTTGGCTTCGGGATCGAAGCGCCAGGCTCCGTCGTGGGTCGTGACCAGATAATCCGATCCGTCGGCTGCCCTGGACAGATCATGTCCGTCGCGGGCGCCGGGCAGCGTCCACCGCGCCGTCTCCTGAAGTCGCGGCTCGTCACCCTCCCAATCCACCAGGGCGAAGGCCTGGATGGTGTCGTGCGATAGGGCGAAGAGACGTTGACGCTCTGCGTCCCAAACCGCCCCATGACCCGACGGCAATGGCAGGCTGAGAACCGGCTTTTCGCCGTCCGTGAGATCGTAAACGTTCAGTCGATCACCCCTGTCGTGAATCGAGAGCGCCACGGCGATGCGATCGCCGGGCAGGACGGCGGCCGAATGCGCCATGGGCGCTTCAGCGCGAAAAAGCACGTCTCCAGACGCACCGTCCAGCAGTACCACGCCCCCCGTTGAGGCTGTGATCAGCACACGACCATCGGCGACGGGCTTGCACTCATCGATCTTTTCCAAGAGCCCCGCGCGAAACCCCTGCGGCAGGTTTTCGGCCTCCGAGGCGTCCCAGCGCCAGGTCTCGCGCGGTCCTTCGGCGGCGAGTTCATAGCGCCGGACCTGATCATCTCCACAGGCCAGAAGGGCGGGCGAAGCGGAGAGCGCCGATGCGAGGGTGAAGAGGGCGGAGAGGATCATGGAGGCTCCTGAAAGTGACCCGGAACCTATAACGACGGATCATGTCATAAATATCTCACTATGAGTGAGTAAATGGAGCGCATCCCGATCACGGAGGCCCACATGTCGGTTCGCCACTCTTCGCTTCGTCAACTCTGGTTGGCGTCCACCGTTCTCTTCGCAACGCCGACGGTGGCCCAGACGGTCCCGACCGCTCCCGCCGCCCAGTTGGATGAGATCGTCGTCACCGGGGTTCGACTACAGGCGCAGAACGAAATCTCGACGAAACGCACGGCCGCGATCATCTCGGATTCGATCAGTTCGGACGAAATCGGCAGCTTGCCGGACTTTGGTCTGGGCGAGGCGCTCGAACGGGTTCCAGGGGTCTCGACGGTTCAGAACAATGAGCGGGGCGAAGCGCAGTTCTTGTCAATTCGCGGCTTGAACGCCGATTATAATCTGGTTCAGGTCGATGGGGTCGCACTGCCGGCCAATGAACTCGGGCGTCGAAACGTTTCGCTCGACGTCATCCCCTCGTCGCTGGCGCGGCGGGTGGATGTCGCCAAGTCCGTGACCCCGAACATGAACGGAAACGCCCTCGGCGGCGCGGCCGACCTCGTGACCCGCAGCGCCTTTGACGGACGCGGCGATCTGTTCATCGCTGGACGGTTCGATATTGGCTTTTGGGACAACGAACGGCATTTCAGAGACGGCGGACCGTCCGGTCAGGGCGAGGTCGTGGTCTCCAACACCTTCGGGCCCAACAACCGATTTGGCTTCGTCGTGTCGGCGAGCCGCTATATCCGCGATTCTTCGTCACTGAACTCGGCCGTCGACAACTATAGTTTCTTTGATCCGGTCACCCATGCGCGACTGGCTGTGACGGCGCCGGGTCTGGATACGGCGGACGTCGCGCCTCAGCGTCGTCGTTGGCTGGCCTACGACAATGTGCGTAAGCGAGAGGGCTCTGTTGCAAACTGTGATGACGGGCGCAGTTCGTCTCATGGCTGTTCGAGCGGTGCCCATTAGGCTGCTTCAAGTTCCATCCGTTTGCCGATGAGTTGAATGGCTTCGGTGAGGGCGCAAGC
>JAESGV010000131.1_pt1 | contig 103129 bp, 86 predicted proteins | sample 9269781 | NCBI WGS metagenome assembly JAESGV01 (sample SAMN15741586, study PRJNA653496) | algae metagenome | isolation source: Tildeniella torsiva UHER 1998/13D and co-occurring heterotrophs from... | place: Slovakia: Slovak Paradise National Park, Hrabusice, Kosice Region | collected 2000-01-01
ACCGGCCTCCTGCTCACGCAAAATCCCGATGATTTGCTCTTCCGTGAACCGTGATCGCTTCATTCTGTCCGTCCTTTCGAGGGGCGGACTCTAGCTATTCCTGGAGGAGTTTCAGGGGGTCACGTCAGCCACCCTACCGGTACGGTCCGTTAGATTCGGGCAGAGAGGCTTAGAAACGCCGGCTGTCGGCTTGAATGAGCGCTAGCGGACTTACGTCAATCGGCCTTGTCAGTACCTACATCGTGCCCCGCGAAGGTCTGCTCGAACACATCGGCCGCCATGCGTCTCAACCTGAGTTGCGCGTTGGAGGGATTGTCAGCGAGGAACCCGATCACTCCGGCAGCGATTTCTGGAATAGTGCGTTGGTTTTCATCATCGCCGGGCAGGAGAACGGCGAAGGCTTCACGCAAACGGCTCTTTGCGGCCTCGATCCGCCTCGGCGGGTCGCCATGAGCTACACCGTTTCGCAATTCGTTAAAGCGCTGAAGAACCGTTAGTAGTGCCTCACCCGCTTCCTTTGGGCCGCGCCAGAAAGCCCCGAGCACTTTCATTCGGTTAGCGTGACTCAAGCTTCTTAAAGGATCTGGGTAGACTGCGAGTTTATCGACCACAAGAGCGACTTCGCGCTCCACCGCAAGATGATAAACGAGAACTTCGGCGACACCGATATCGAGGCGTTCACCGGCCTCTGCGAGGCGCTTTAATCCTTCAAACGCGTCATAACCAACCCGCGCCATCATCACTCCCCAAACATATGGCCGCCTAGTTTTCAATGGTATCGGTTCGGCTTTCGCCCCCCCCTACCCGATCAACGCCCGCGCCGCCGCCCGCGCCTCATCGGTGATCTCCGCCCCCGCCAGCATCCGCGCGATCTCTTCCTGACGGCGCGCATCGTCCAGGGCGAGGACGGTGGTGGTGGTCAGGCCGTCGTGGTCGGTCTTCATCACCTTCCAGTGGGCGTGGCCGCGGGCGGCGACCTGGGGGCTGTGGGTGACGACCAGGACCTGAGCGCCGGTGGACAGGCGTTTCAGGCGCGAGCCGACGGCCTCGGCCACGGCGCCGCCGACGCCCTGGTCGACCTCGTCGAAGATCATGACCGGCTGGCGCATGTCCTGGCGGCCGGCGAGCGCCGCCTTCATGGCCAGGGCGAAGCGGGCCAGTTCGCCGCCGGACGCAATGGCGTCCAGCGGGCCGAAGTCGGTTCCGGCGTTGGTGGCGATCTGGAAGCGGACGGTCTCGACCCCGTCGGGGCCGCGCCGGCCCTCGATCGGCTCCAGCGCCACGCGGAACCGGGCCCGCTCCAGCTTCAGCGGGCCCAGTTCGCCCATGACGGCGGCGGTCAGGCGGTCGGCCGCCGCCTCGCGCGCCGAGGTCAGGAATTCGGCGGCCAGATCGTAGGCTTCTGCGGCCTGGGCGGCCTCGCGGCCGGCGGCGGCTAAAGCCTCCTCCCCGTCCTCGATCAAACGCAGCTGTTCACGCAGGCGGATGCGGAGCGACGGCAGGGCGTCGACGGTGGTGTGCAGCTTGCGGGCGGCGGCGCGCAGGGCGAACAGCCGTTCCTCGGCCTTGTCCAGGCGGCCGGGCTCATAGTCGAAGGCGTCGGCGGCGGCGTCCACGGCGGCTATGGCCTCGGCCGCCTCGACCAGGGTGCGGTCGATGGCCTCGACGGCGGCCGACAGTTTGACAATGACCGGATGGTCGCCCTCGGCCCCGGCCTGACCCGCACGCTGGCGAGCGTGTTCGACGGCGCGCAGGGCGGCGCCCAGCTTCTGGCTCAGCTTGTCGCCGCCCAGCTGGGTGCGGGCGTCGGCCAGATCGGCGATGGCCTTTTCGGCGGCGCCCAAGAGGGCGCGTTCGCCGGCCAGTTCCGTCTCCTCGTCGGGGCGGGGGTCGAGCGCGTCCAGCTCGGCCAGGTTCAGGCTGATCTCCTCGGCGCGGGCGGCGGCGTCGGCCGCCTGGGCCTTCAGCTCGGCCAGTTTGGCCTCGGCGGCCTTCAGCTTTGTCGAGGCGGCGGCGACGGCCTGCAACTGCGGCTGAAGCCCGCCATAGGCGTCCAGCAGTCCCCGGTGGGTGCGCCAGTCCAGCAAGCCCACGGTTTCGTGCTGTCCGTGCACCTCGACCAGGGCGGCGCCGATCTCGCGAAGCGCCGTGACCCCGGCGGGCTGGTCGTTAACATAGGCCCGGCTGCGGCCGTCGGCGTTCAGGACCCGGCGCAGGATCAGCTCCTCGCCCGGCTGCACCTCGAACCCCTTGTCGGCGATCAGGGCCAGCAGGTCGGGATCGTCGGGGGCGCTGAAGACGGCGGTGGCCACGGCCTGTTTGGCGCCGTTGCGCACCAGGCCGGCGTCGCCGCGCCCGCCCAGGGCCAGACCCAGGGCGTCCAGAATGATCGACTTGCCCGCCCCCGTCTCGCCGGTCAGCACGGTCAGGCCGGTCTCGACGTCGAGATCCAGCACGTCGACCAGAACGACGTCGCGGATGGAAAGGGCGGTCAGCATGACAGTTGGTCGCCGGTGGAACGAATCAGGATCACGCCGTCAGAATCGAGAGATGTGCAGGGATACACAAGGCTATTTCCCCGCCCCCCGGGCGATCAGCCCGGGATGATCCGTTGCAGCCAGCTCTCGCGCTTGGCTTCGGGCGCCTTTTCCGGGGTCTGGCCGTTTTCGGTCAGCAGGGCGTAGGCCTCGGCGTACCAGGGGCTGCCGGGGAAGTTGTAGCCCAGGACGGCGCCGTTGCGGGTCGCCTCTTCCTTCAGCCCCAGCTGCAGATTGACCTCGACCAGGCGGTACAGGGCCTCGGGCGTGTGGGAGGTGCGCTGGAACTCGGGATTGGCGATGACGGCCTTGTAGCGGTTCAGGGCCGCCAGGGGCTGGTTGGCGCGCTGATAGTAGCGGCCGATGTTCATTTCCTTGCCGGCCAGCTGGTCGTTGACCATGTCGATCTTGACGGCGGCGTCGGTGGCGTAGGGGGTGCCCGGATAGCGGCGGGCCACGTCCTTCAGACCAGCCAGGGCGGCGGTGGCGTAGCCCTGGTCGCGGCCCACGTCGGTGATCTGTTCGAAGTTGCAGACGGCCTTCATATAGAAGGCGTAGGCGGCCGACGGATTGCCGGGGAACAGCTGGATATAGCGGTCAGCCGCGGCGATGGCGTCCGTATAGTTGTTGTTCTGATAATAGGCGTAGATCTGCATCAGGATCGAGCGGCGCGCCCAGTCCGAATAGGGGTGCTGGCGTTCCACCTCCTGGAAATAGTCGACGGCGTCGGCCCAACGGCGCTGTTCCAGCCGCTGATAGCCGGTGTTGTACAGCGCCTCGACCGGGCGTTCTTCATAGGCGAGCCTGGGCCGCTTGTTCCCGGCGCAGCCGGAAATCGTCAGAGCGGCGGCCGCTGCGGCCATCAGCACCAGGCCGGAACGGAACTTGGAAACGGACAAGGACGACCCCATGACGAGCGAAAGCGGGGCCCCAAGCCCAGCTTCCAAAAACCAACGCGGCGATCTCTAGCACCCGCGACCGGGGCGCGCCATGCCGAGGAAATCTCCGTGCACGACTTGCCCTGACCGGCTCCGCTGGTAAAGAGCGCGCCAACCGACACCCGTTCATGGGGGGCGGATGACGGCGAAAGGATGACCAGCCGATGAAGCTGCTCTCAGGCAACTCCAACCGAGGCCTGTCTCAGGCCATCGCCGACCATCTGGACGCGCCCCTGACGAAGGCCCAGGTCAAGCGGTTTGCGGACAATGAGGTCTTCGCCGTCATCGAGGAGAACGTCCGGGGCGAGGACGTCTTCATCCTTCAGTCGACCAGCTATCCGGCCAACGACAATCTGATGGAGCTGCTGATCATCACGGACGCCCTGGTGCGGGCGTCCGCCAAGCGGATCACGGCCGTCATGCCCTATTTCGGCTATGCCCGTCAGGACCGGAAGACCGGCGGCCGCACGCCCATCTCGGCCAAGCTGGTGGCCAATCTGATCACCCGCGCCGGCGCCGACCGGGTGCTGACCATGGATCTGCACGCCGGCCAGATTCAGGGCTTTTTCGATATTCCGACCGACAATCTGGTCGCCATTCCGGTCCTGGCCCAGGACGTGAAGGAAAACTACGCCCGGGGCGACGACCTGATGATCGTCTCGCCCGACGTGGGCGGGGTGGTGCGGGCCCGCGCCCTGGCCAGCCGACTGAACGCCGACCTGGCCATCGTCGACAAACGCCGCCCCAAGGCGGGCGAGAGCGAGGTGATGAACATCATCGGCGACGTCGAAGGCCGTCGCTGCATCCTGTTCGACGACATCGTCGATTCGGGCGGCACCCTGGTCAACGCCGCCAAGGCCCTGATCGACCAGGGGGCGACCGAGGTCTCGGCCTATATCAGCCACGGGGTCCTGTCCGGTCCGGCCGTGCAGCGGATCACCGACGGGCCGCTGAAGGAACTGGTGATCACCGACTCCATCGAACAGCCCCACGAAGTTTTGAACTGCGCGAAAATTCGCAGGGTTTCCGTGGCTCCGCTGATCGGTGAAGCTATCCGTCGGATCGCCAACGAGGAATCGGTATCGAAGCTGTTCGATTAATCTTCGGCAAACCACTTTCGACACGTTATAAGCGCCTTCCAGTACGCGCCCCCGCCGGGGCCTCCTTTCAGTTCTGTGGACGCGCCCTATGCCCAAGGCCTTCATGACCCGCGGCCTTTCGATCGCCGCCATCGCCGCCGCCGCCCTTCTGGCCAGCTGTTCGACGAAAGAGGCCGAACCGGCCGCGCCGCCTCCGCCCCCGCCGCCCCCGCCCGTCTCGCTGAACGAGGGCGTGGCCCAGGCCGCCTCCATCTATGTGGCCTTCCTGCGCGAGGCCGAAACCATCCAGCCGGGCGGCTTCACCGACGCCGAGGCGGTTCAGGCCGCCATCCGCAAGGGCGTCGCCTTTGAGCCCGCCCAGCTGTCGCGCGGCCTGATCGCCTATGGTTCGATCATCGCGCTTCAGTCGCCCGAGTTCGTCGCCGGGGTGCGTCAGTTCGCCGTCGATCCGGTCCAGCGCCAGGAGATGGTCGCCCGCATCGTCGCCGATCCGGCCTATGCCGCAACCCTGCCCGGCGCCGATGCGGCCGCCGGCCTGATCTCGGCGACCATCGCCAAGGACGCGGTCGTCATTCGCGGCATCGCCGAGGCGGTCGAGGCCGACGCCTATACGATCCAGGAGCGCAACGACCCGCGCCGCCGCTGGGCCGTCACCCACATCCCCAACCGCGAGGTTCGACTGGAAACCGCCAAGACCCTGTCGGCGGCCGCCATGCTGCCCTCGGCGGATGAATCGGCCAAACTGTTCGCCGCCGCCAACTCGGGCTCGGGCCTGGAGGGGGTCGAGGCGTCGCGCAAGGCGCCGCCCTATACGCCGCCGGTCGTGCGGTCCCTGGCCATCGCCGCCCTGGCCGCCCTGGGCGCCGCCGGTGAAGAGGCGCGGGCCAATACGGACGCCCTGGTGGTGGAGCCGAACAACGAATTCTGCCTGAACATGTCCAAGCTGATGCTGTTCCAATGCCTGGCGGCCTCGCGCCCCAGCTATGAGGACATGTTCTGCCTGGGCCGCCACATCACCCGCGACCTGGCCACCTGCACCACCCAGGCGGTGCTGAACACCACCATCACCGTCGGCGCCCCGGAAGAGACCGGCACGCCCCCGCCCCCGGCCCAGACGCCGGTGTCCGTCACCCTGACCCCGACGCCGACGGCCGCCTCGGCCCAGGCGTCCGCGCCCCTGCCGTCCGGCGGTCGCTGAGCCCCCGCAGCCCCAGCCGGTTCAACGCGATAAAAAAGGCCCGCCCCGAGCGATCGGGGCGGGCCTCTTCTTTTTGCAGTCGGCGCGCGGCCTATTCGTAGCCGTGGGCGGCCTCGTTGATCACCTGGGACGGCATGGACGAGAAGTCCACGGCGATCGGCCTGGCGACCTTGGCCTGATAGGTCCGCAGGACGTGGGTCAGACGACGGCGCACCTCGCGTTCGGCCTCGGTCCCAGCGTCGAGCGCCAGGGGCGCCAGGCAGAAGTCGATGATGGCTTCGGTTTGGGTCAGAGGTTCCATGGCGGTTCCCTTTCTTAAGCCGCGTGGGTGAACTGGGCGGTCTCGGTCGAGTCCTTCAGCGCCGTGGTCGAGGACGTGCCGTTGGAGATGACCGTGGCGACCTGGTCGAAATAGCCGGTGCCGACTTCGCGCTGGTGGCGGGTGGCGGTGTAGCCGCGCGCCTCATTGGCGAACTCGCGCTGTTGCAGCTCGGAATAGGCGGCCATGCCGTTGTCGCGATAACCGTCCGCCAGCTCGAACATCGAGTTGTTCAGGGCGTGGAAGCCGGCCAGGGTCACGAACTGGAACTTGTAGCCCATGGCGCCCAGCTCGCGCTGGAACTTGGCGATGGTGGCGTCGTCCAACTTGGCCTTCCAGTTGAAGGAGGGCGAGCAGTTGTAGGCCATCAGCTTGCCCGGACATTTCTTCTGGACGGCTTCCGCGAACTTCTTGGCGTCGTCCAGATCCGGATGCGAGGTCTCCCACCACAGCAGGTCGGCGATGTTGGCGTAGGACAGGCCGCGCGCGATACAGTGGTCCAGACCCGTGCCTTCCTTCAGGCGGAAGAAGCCCTCCGGCGTGCGGTTGTCGCGGTCGATGAAGGGCTGGTCGCGCTCGTCGATGTCCGAGGTGATCAGCTGGGCGCTTTCGGCGTCGGTGCGGGCGACCGTGATGGTCGGCGTGCCCATGACGTCGGCGGCCAGACGCGCGGCGACCAGATTGCGCTCATGCGCCTGGGTCGGGATCAGCACCTTGCCGCCCAGGTGGCCGCACTTCTTCTCCGAGGCCAGCTGGTCCTCGAAATGGACGCCGGCGGCGCCCGCCTCGATGAAGGCCTTCATGATCTCGAAGCTGTTCAGCGGCCCGCCGAAGCCGGCCTCTGCATCCGCCACGATGGGGACGAACCAGTCGCGCTTGGCGCCGCCCTCGGCGTGCTCGATCTGGTCGGCGCGCTGCAGGGTGCGGTTGATGCGGCGGCACAGTTCCGGCGCGGCGTTGGCCGGGTACAGGGACTGGTCGGGGTACATGGCGCCGGCCGTATTGGCGTCGGCCGCGACCTGCCAGCCGGACAGATAGATGGCCTTCAGCCCGGCGCGGACCATCTGCATGGCCTGGTTGCCGGTGACGGCGCCGAGCGCATTGATGAAGGGCTCGTCGTGCAGCAGCTGCCACAGGCGGTTGGCGCCCCGCTCGGCCAGGGTGTGGGTGATCGGCACCGAGCCGCGCAGGCGCAGAACGTCTTCGGGCGTATAGGGGCGCTCAATGCCGTCAAAACGGCCGGCGGGCGAAGGAACCAGGTCGGCGAAGGTGGTCATGGTCGAACTCGTCTTCTGAAAGGGCGCGGCCGCAGCCGCCGTCTCAGGGACAAGAACACGCCCAAGTCACGAATGACACAGGACCGCGCCGATCAATGAAGTCAGTTTGTCACATCATGACTTTGCATCGGCAGTCATAATATGACATTCTTCAGCCATGGACACCGCCGCCGATCGCAAGCTGTTTCTGGGGGCCCGGCTGAAGCGGCTGAGGCGCGACCTTTCCCTGACCCAGACGGCCATGGCGGCCGACCTGGGGGTTTCCCCCAGCTATCTCAACCACATAGAGCGCAATCAGCGACCGGTGTCGGCCCAGTTGCTGCTGCGTCTGGCCGAAACCTATGACGTCGATCTGCGCAGCCTGAACCAGGGAGGGGCCGTCGATGAGGCGCGGCTGGGCGAGGTTCTGGCCGATCCCCTGTTCAAGGGCCTGGCCCTGCCCCGTCACGAACTGGTGCAGGTGCTGGAAGAGGCGCCGGGGGTGGCCGACGCCCTGCTGCGCCTGTATCGGGCCTTTGACGACGGCCGCGCCAAGGCCCGCGCCGCCGCCGAGACCGGCGAAGGCCTGGTCGAGGCCAGTCCCGCCGAATGGGTGCGCGAATATATCCAGTCGCGCGGCAACCACTTTCCCGAACTGGACCAGATGGGCGAGGCCCTGGCCGAGGTCCTGGCGGCCGAGGTGCCGGCCCATGCCGACGGTTTCGAACCCGCCGCCCGCCAGCGGCTGGCGGCTAAACACGACCTGGGGGTCCGCACCCTGCCGGCCGAGGTCATGGTGGAATGGACCAGGCGCTATGATCTGCACCGCCGCCGTCTGCTGCTGTCCGAGACCCTGGGCCCGTCGTCTCGCGCCTTCGCCATCGCCTATCAGCTGGCCCTGGCCGAGCACGGACAGGCGCTCCACGACATGGTCCAGGCGGCGAACGCCCCGGACGGACCGACGCGCTCCCTGCTGAAGGTGGCCCTGACCAACACCCTGGCCGCCGCGATCCTGATGCCCTACGCCGCCTTCCAGCGGACGGCCGAGGAGACCGGCTATGACCTGGCGCGGCTCCAGGCCCGGTTCGGGGTCAGCTACGAACAGGCGGCGCACCGGCTGACCACCCTGTCGCGGCCGACGGCGCGGGGCGTGCCCTTCTTCCTGATGCGGGTGGACCAGGCGGGCAATATCTCCAAACGCTATGCGGCGGGCGCCTTTCCCTTCTCGCGCTTCGGCGGCGCCTGTCCGCGTTGGCGCCTGCACAGCGCCTTTCGCACGCCGGGCCGGATCATCACCCAGATCATCGAGACGCCCGCCCAGGACGGGAAGGCTGGCGGCCGCTGGTTCACCTTCGCCCGCACCGTCGAACGCCAGGGCCGGGACGGCTATGGCGAGGCCCAAGACCTGGCCGTCGGCCTGGGCTGCGAACTGCGCCATGCGCACCGGCTGGCCTATGCCCACGGTCTGGATCTGGAGCGGCCCGAGGTCACCCCCATCGGCCCCGCCTGCCGCCTGTGTCACCGCCACCCCTGCGCCGAGCGCGCCGCCGCCCCCATCGACCGGCCCCTGGCCGTGGACGACTGGGCCAAGTCGGTCAGCCCCTATCCGTTCGCCGCGACATGAGTTCACAACCACTCATAGTTGTGAGATGATGCGGTTATGGCCGATCACGTCCTGACCCTTACCCTGACCGAAGAGGCGCTTGAGCGGCTCAAGGCCGCTGCGCGCGCGGCGGGCATGGAGCCGGAAGCCTATGCCGTCGCGGTTCTGGATCGAGCGCTCGCAAGCGGGCGTGACGCCGCTTCCGGCGACTTCGAGGTTCGAGAGACGGACGCCGCCTTCATCGTGGACAGCCCAGAGCCTTGGCCCCCGACCACGCCCTATGACACCACTGAGGCCAAACGTCGGCTGGCTGAGTATGACCGCACCGGCAAGTTCGTCGATTTCGAGGACTGGGCGGCGGATTTCGAGGCTGAGATCGAGGCCATGCTGAAGGCCAAGGCTTGAAAATTAGGCTGTCGCCCGATGCGGTTCAGGATCGCCGACGGGTCATCGGCTTTCTGAGGGGCGTCAATCCAAACGCCGCCCGACGAGCAGGCCATATCATCACCAGATCCATAGGCCGGCTGGCGGACACACCGATGATCGGGATCGACCTGGACGGTCTACGCCACCTCTACATCCCCTTCGGCGACAGCGGCTACGTCGTCCAATACCGCGTCGATGCGGACGCCGTCGTCGTCGCCCGCATCTTCCACGCCCGCGAGAATCGCTGAAGCCTCAGTGGCTGAACAGCAGCCAGGACTGGCTGCGGTTCAACAGGGCCTGGGTGACGCCGCCCAGGACCCATTCGCGCATCCGCGAATGGCCCCAGGCGCCGGCCACGATCAGATTGGCGCCCATCTGTTCGACCAGGGCCAGGATACGGTCGCCGGCGGGACGTTCGTCGCGGACCCGCGCCTCGCTCTCGGCGACCACCCCGTGTCGACGCAGCCAGGCGGCGACGTCGGCGACGCGGGCGGCCGCAGCCGCGGCGTCGGCCGAGGCGCAGATTTCGACCACCTGGACCTCGCGCGCCTGTTTCAGCAGCGGCAGGGCGGCGGCGATGGCGCGCTGGGCTTCGCGCCCCTCCTTCCAGGCCACCAAGGCGACGCCGTCGACCGGAGCGGCCTGGGCGCGCGGCGGAGCGACCAGGACAGGGCGACCGAGATTCATGATCAGGTCGCCCGCGTCCGGAGCCCGATAGGGCAGACGGCCGGCGTCTCGGCCGATCAGGATCAGGTCCGCCGCACGCGCCTGGTGCGCGACGCAGGCGGCGGGATAGCCGGTTTCGGCCCGCCATTCATGGGCGATGCCGGTGTCCTTCAGGGCGTCCAGAAAGCGGGTCTTGGCGGCAGCCAACTCCCCTTCCGCCTGATCGCGCCGCAGGGTCAGGATCTCGCCCGCCATGCCGCCGGCGACATAGGCGTCCACCAGGGGCGGCTCCGGCTCGCTGACGGATATGCCGATTAGGGTCGCGTCGAAGACGACCGCGAGATCGCGCGCAAAACCAATCCGGGCGACATTGTCGGCCTCGTCGTCCACATAGACCATCAGGCTCGAATAGGTCATGGCGATGCTCCTTGTTTCCGGAGCCTGGATGCGCCCGCCGGGCCCGTCCCGCCTTGATCCGCGTCAAACCTTCAACTGAGCACCACCCGGCCGTTCTCCAGGCGGAAGGCGACGCCGGTGCGCTGGAACAGGCGGGCGATGACGGCGGACGGATCGGCCACGCCCCGGTCCAGCAGGGTGGAGATGTCGTTGGCCAGGGTCGGGTCGCGCGACAGGCGGGTCAGGGCGCCCAGCCATTCCTCGCGGCTGAGGATCCCGTCGTCATTGTCCCGCCGCTGGAAGTCCGCCACCACGTCGAAGAAGTCTCCCCCGCCCGCGCGCCGCTCGGCCCCTTCGATGACCAGGCCGAACACTGCGCCGCAGGCGTAATAGGCGCGGTTGTCGCCCCGATCGCCCGCCGAGGCCAGGGGCCTGCCCGCCGCCAGCCGAACGCAGTCGTCCACCTCGCGCTGAAGCTCGGCCCGATCGTCATAGACGGGGTCGATGGCCTTCAGGGCGCGCACGGCCATCAGGTCGGCGCCGCCCTCGGTGATCCAGGCTTCGCGGGCGTACTGATATCTGAGCCCCTGCGAGCCCAGCCAGAAATGCGCCGCCTCATGGCCGATGAACCAGCGGGCGCGGGCCAGGGCCTGGGCGTCGGGGTCCAGCACCCCCTCGCCTTCAAAATTCATCGAGATCAGACCCGGCAGGACGCTGCCGCCCATGCTGGACAGGGATTTGGTCGGGCCGGTCCAGCTGACCATCAGGGTCGGGGGCTCGCCCTGGGCCGGGCCCAGACGGCGGGCGTAATAGGCCATGACCTGGGGCGTGAAACCGGCCAGTTGGTCGCCCAGCCAGCGCGGCAGACCAGGGTCGATGACGGTGGTGATCCCGTCGCCCCGGCGCGTCGTGGCGTCGCCGAACAGGACATAGGTCTGGGCGTCCACGGCGGTCGCCTCCGGCTTGCGCTCGCCCTTGAACAGGATCGGCCCGGACCGGTCGCGCCAGGTCACGGCCGCCGGGCCGCCCGGCACCTCGACGCCGTTCAGATCGCGCGGCAGGGCGCGGGCGGCGGCGACGGACTCCAGCGGAATGACGTCGAACTGGCCGGAAAACAGCGCCACCGTGCCGTCCGAAAAGACGAGAGCCGGATCATATTCGGCCTCAAGATCGCCGGGGCGCGGCGTCATGACTATGCGCACGTCGCGCGGCACAGGACCGCCGTCGGTCGAGCGCAGCACGTCATAGTCCCCCACCCGCTCCAGCACGACGCCCGGCGTCTCCACCCGCCACCAGTCCGGCCGCCAGGGCCGGCGGCTCTCGCGCAGCAGGGCCGACCGGAAGAAGGCCCAGACCGGCGCGTCGCGGTCCAGCACATAGTCGGCGGTCCACCGGTCACCGTCGCGCTGGACGGTGACGGCCACGCGGCCGTCCTCGGCCGTGACCGGAGCTTGAACCGCAACGACGGTGGGCGAGGCGCAGGCTGTGACGGCCGAAAGTCCGATCAAGCCTGCACAGATGAGGGCCGTCTTCAGACGCATGAAGCTCTCCGATAGGTCATGGCGGCCATAGCGACGGCCGGCGACAGCGTCACCTTAAGCCTTGTTCATCCGCGGGCCGCGTCCAGAGCGCGTCCGGCCGCCGCCAGTTCCCCGGCCATGACCGCCTTCAGCCGTTCGGGCGCCAGAATCACCGCCTGTTCGCCCCAGGTGAACAGGTGCCAGGCCAGTTCGCGCATGCCGGACGCCCGGAACCGCACGATCACGCCGCCGTCCGCCTGGTCCTCGAAGGTCTGGGTCGGGTGCCAGCGCCAGCTCTTGGCCTCGGCCGCGCCTTGCGGGGCGATGCGCAGGACCACGTCCTCGATCTCGTCCTGATAGATGCCGAAGGACTGGCTGGCGAAGACGCCCAGGTCGAAATCGGGCGGCGGGATCGCCACCCCGTCCTGAGCGGCGACATGGCTCATCCGGTCCAGACGGAAGGTCTGGATGCGGCCGGTCTCGCGGTCGGCGGCGACCAGATAGTTGGCGCGGCCGAACATGACCCCGCAAGGGGCGACGCTGCGGCGGCGCGGCTCGGCGCCCGGCCGGGAATAGGTGAAGCCCAGCGGCTGTTGCGCCAATATGGCCCCGCGAATGGCGGTCAGCATGGCCTCGTCAGCCGAGGGGCGCGGCCCGGCCTGGACGGCGATGGTCTCGGCCCGGACCAGGGCCTCCAGGTCCGGCGCCATCCGGTTCAAGGTGGTGGAGCGCATCGCCGCCTTGAGTTTCCGTTCGAGCGCCTCCAGCGCCGCCGCCCGCGCCGGTTCGCCCGCCGCGCGCAGGGCCGCCGCGGCCTTGGTCAGCTCCAGCATCTCGGTCGCGGTCGGCGCCTGTTCGAAGGCCGACAGGCCGCCGCGAATGCGCCAGCGTTTCGACGGCGGGTCCGACACCTCCTCCACCGTCGGGAACAGCATGAAGACGGCGTCGCGCATCCGCTCGGCGGTGCGGCGGCTGACGCCCATGTCGCGCGCCATCTCGTCCAGGCTCAGGCCCTCGGCGCTGGCGGCCAGGCGCCGCGCCAGGTCGATCACCATGGCCGCCTTGTCGTGTCTCACCGTCGCTCCTGAAAGATACGTCCGTTTCTGACGCATCAGTGCGCCATAACACAATCATCGACAAGAGGCCGACCGCTTCAGGAGATCATCAGATGGCTCAGTTCCAACCGACCGCCCCCCTGGCCCACAAGGCCGTCAACGCCAACCGCTACATCATCGTGCCGTGCGAAGCCGACGGATCGTCGGACCTGGCCGTCATCTGGGATCGGCTGGAGGAACAGGTGGTGGACGTCATCTCCGCCGCCGCCAGCAGCCGCTATTCCGACGAAGACATGCTGTGGGACGAGGCCCGGTCGGAGTGGGACGCGCCCGAATGGCGGATGGCGGCCTGAACTCAGGCCGTCTTCATCAGGCGGCTTTCGGCTTGGTCCAGCGATCAATCAGCCGCTGGGCCGGGCGTTCGACGTGATTGTGCGCCACCACCGCGACCCCGACGATGAAGCCGAACAGGCCGAGCGCGAACAGGTCGTTCAGCCAGACCGAGCCGAAATCGACGCGCCTGCCGCCGGGCATCCAGTCCAGCTTGCGCGCGATGATCAGCATCACGGTCAGGATGAACATATGGACCATGTAGATGGAGAAGGACCATCGACCCAGCGTGACCAGGGCGGGATGATCCAGCAGGCGCGACACCCGCCCCTCCTCGCCCGCAAAGACCCAGACCAGGACGACGAAGACCAGGGTGACGGCGACCGTCACCGGTCCTTCGGCCCAGGCGACGAACAGACAGACGACGGCGACGGCGGCGATCTCCAGCCCCGTGGCGGCCAGCCCCTTCAAGCGGGGGATGTTCGTCCATAGGCCCTGCAGCAGACAGCCCAGGAAGAAGCCGTAAACCGCGCGAGGCACGGCGAAGTCATAGGTGGTGTTCATCCAGCGCCGGGCGTAGCTGACCACCAGAACCCCGCCGATAATCGCCAGAACCAGGCCGATCCAGCGGAACCGCCGGGGCGCGACCAGCACCAGGCCGGCGAAGATCAGATAGCAGGCCCATTCGGCGCTGAGCGTCCACGACGGCCCGTTCCAGGTCAGATAGGGATGGACATGCCAGGCCTGAACCAGGGCCAGATTGGTGAAGATCGCCCCCACCGACCGATCGCGTGTGAAGGGCTCGGCCCCATCGAAGTGGAAGACCAGCCGCGCCACCTCCAGCCCGATGAAGGCGGCCAGCATCAGCACATGCATCGGCCAGATCCGCCCGAACCGCCGCACCATGAACCGGCCCGCGTCCTGCGCCGTCTTCAGCCGCTCGGCATAGGCGTGGGCGATGACGAAGCCCGACAGGACGAAGAAATAATCGACGAACAGATAGGCGTGCTGGATGAAGTCCCAGGTCCGCCAATGGCTGGCCACGGGCATGTGGAACATCACCACCAGGACGGCGCACACCCCGCGCAGGGAATCCAGGGCTTCGAACCGTGTCGTCTTAAAACTCATTTCCCGCCCATAGCGCCCCTCGGCGGCCTGGGATAGGTGAAGTTTATCGCCGGCTTTGACCGGAGCGACGGACGACTAACCGGGGGCTGGGAGAAGCGGTGACGGCGGCGAAGAACCGGGCGACTCAATGGGTCAATCAGGCGCTTGAAGCCTTCAAGGCGCGGGACCGGGACGCCTGCGCCGCACTGTTGATTCAGGCCGTTCAGTCCGACGCCCCTCTGGGCCAGGGTTGGGGCGCAGTTTCGCGGCTGGCTTCCATGATCGGCGAGGCCGAGGCGGCCCTGGTCGCCGCGCGCCGCTTCGCCGCCGTCGATCCCGCTCAGCCTGGACCCTGGCTGGCGCTGGGGCAGATGCTGGCGCATCATGGACGTTTGCCGGAAGCCCAGGCGGTGGGCGTCCGCCTGACTGAGACACGCGGCGGCGATCCGGCCGCCTGGCATTTCCTGGGCGCCTGCCGGGCGCAGCTGGGCGACGCGGAACAGTCGATGTCGGATCTTCGGCGCGCCGTGGCCCTGGCCACGTCGGCCGCCGCGAGCGCCGCGTCCTGGCATGCGATCGCAGAGGCCAAGACCTTCCTGGCCGACGATCCGGATTTCGAAGCCCTGGTCGCCCTCACCGAGGCCATACCGACACGCAAGGAGACCGATGAGGCGCGCAGCACCGCCTTCTACGCCCTGGGCAAGGCCTTGCACGACCGGGGCGAGACCGATCAGGCCTTCGCCGCCTATGCCAAGGCCGCCGCAATCCTAAAGCCTCTCCGCCCCTATGATGCGGACGCCACCGACCGGTTCGTCGAAACGGTGGTCTCAGGCTGGACGGCTGATTTCCACGCGCGCCTGCCGGACGGGCTGGACGACGACGGCCGACCGATCTTCGTCCTGGGTCTGCCGCGATCAGGCACCACCCTGGTCGAACAGATCCTGGTCAGCCATGAGGCGGTCATGGATGGGGCGGAGTTGAACCTGTTCAGCGTCGCCGCCATGCCGGTTCGCGGCTTCACGCCCGAGGCCGTCGGCGGCTTCGTCCAGGCTCGGGGGGCGGCGGGTCTGACCGGGGTCGGCCGCGCCTATCGCCACCTGTTGGATCAGCGGTTCGGCCCAGACAGCCGGGTGGTGGACAAGACCTTGAACCACAGCCGCTACCTGGGTCTGATCGCCAAGGTCCTCCCCCAGGCGCGCTTCATCTGGCTGCGTCGCAGCCCCGGGGCTGTCGCCTGGTCCTGCCTGCGCACCCGGTTCGCCGGAGGGGTGGACTGGAGCCTGTCCCTGGCCGACATGGGTCGGTATTTCATCGGCGAGGATCGGCTGCACGCACATTGGACGGCGGTTCTGGGGGATCGCATCCTGACCGTCCCCTATGAAGACCTCGTCGTCGATCCCGAGCCTTGGATCGCGCGGATCTTGGTGCACGCGGGCCTGCCGCTCCGACCCGGTCTCAAGGATTTTCATCTGACGAAACGCGCCGTCACGACCGCCAGCTTCGCCCAGGTTCGCCGGCCGCTCTATACGACCTCTCGAGAAGCGTGGCGGCGATACCAGAGCCATTTGCAGCCGGTGTTCGACGCCTATGGACAGGCGCCGCACTGAGCAGCCGGGCGCTCAAAGCCCCTTCACGATCCCCTCAACCATCTTCTTGGCGTCCGCGAACAGCATCATGGTGTTGTCGCGGAAGAAGAGCTCATTCTCGACCCCCGCATAGCCCGAGCCCATGCCGCGCTTGATGAACAGCACCGTCCCGGCCTTTTCCACGTCCAGGATCGGCATGCCGAAGATGGGCGACTGGGGGTCGGTCTTGGCGGCGGGGTTGGTGACGTCGTTGGCGCCGATGACGAAGGCGACGTCGGCGGTGGCGAACTCGGCGTTGATGTCCTCCAGCTCGAACACCTCGTCATAGGGGACATTGGCCTCGGCCAGCAGGACGTTCATATGGCCCGGCATGCGGCCGGCGACGGGGTGGATGGCGTATTTCACCTCGACCCCTTCTTCCTTCAGCTTGTCGGCCATTTCGCGCAGGGCGTGCTGGGCCTGGGCCACGGCCATGCCGTAGCCGGGCACGATGATGACCTTGGACGCATTCTTCATGATGAAGGCGGCGTCCTCGGCCGAGCCCTGTTTGACCGGCCGCGTCTCCCTGGCCCCGCCCGCGCCGGCCGCCGCCGCATCCCCGCCGAAGCCGCCCAGGATGACGCTGACGAAGCTGCGGTTCATGCCCTTGCACATGATGTAGCTCAGGATGGCGCCGGAACTGCCGACCAGGGCGCCGGTGATGATCAGGGCGATGTTCTCCAGGGTGAAGCCCAGGGCCGCCGCCGCCCAGCCGGAGTAGGAGTTCAGCATCGACACCACCACGGGCATGTCGGCGCCGCCGATGGGGATGATCAGGGTCGCGCCCAGCACCAGGCTGAGGATGAAGACGCCCCAGAAGGCCCAGAAGGCCGAGCCGCCCGTGCCGATCAGAATCCCGATCAGGAAGACCAGGGCCAGGCCCAGGCCGACGTTGATCAGGTGCCGCGCCGGCAGCAGGATCGGCGCGCCCGACATATTGCCGTTCAGCTTGGCGAAGGCGATGACCGAACCGGTGAAGGTGATGGCGCCGATGGCGACGCCCAGGCTGAGCTCGACGATCGACAGGGTTTTGATGCCCGTCCCGTCCTCGGACAGAATTCCGAAGGCTTCGGGCGCATAGACGGCGCCGATGGCGACCAGGCAGGCGGCCATGCCGACCAGGCTGTGGAAGGCGGCGACCAGCTGGGGCATGTCGGTCATGGCGACGCGCCGGGCGATCAGGGCGCCGATCCCGCCGCCGACCACGACCCCGCCCGCGATCAGCCCCAGGGTCAGGGGGTCCAAGGCCCGCGTGGCGCCGAGGGTCAGCAGGGTCACGCCGATGGCCAGCGCCATGCCGATCATGCCGAAGGTATTGCCCTGGCGGCTGGTCTCGGGGCTGGACAGGCCGCGCAGAGACAGGATGAACAGAACGCCGGAAACCAGGTAGGCCAGCGCGGCCAAGGATGCGTTCATCACGCCCCTCCCCTCAAGACGTGCGCGCCAGCCGCCACAGGGCGGCGGCGATGAACAGGGGGCCGATGAAGAACAGGGCCCATTCGAAAACGCCCAGCTGCCGGTCCTGGGTCACGACCCGGACCAGAATGGCCGAAATCACCAGGGCGATGCCGCAGTCGTGCAGCCGCTGGCGTTTGATCGGGATCTTGGTCCCGAACCAGCCGTACAGCCACAGGCCGAAACCGACGCCGGTGGCGATCCAGGAGCCGGTTATGGCGATCTGGGCGGGGTCGATCATGCCGCGCCCTTCTGAGCCGGCCGCTCCTTCTTCTTGTACATGGCCAGCATCCGCCGGGTGACCATGAAGCCGCCGAAGATGTTGACGCTGGCCAGGGTCACGGCCGCCACGCCCGCGCCCTTGGCGATCCAGGCGCTTGGGCCGGTCGCATCGCCCGACACGGCCGCCGCCGCGATCAGGCCGCCAACGATGATGACGCTGGACACCGCATTGGTCACCGCCATCAGCGGCGTGTGCAGGGCCGGGGTCACGCTCCAGACGACATAATAGCCGACGAAGATGGCCAGGACGAAGATGGCCAGGCGGAAGACAGTGGGATCGACGTGTTCCATAGTCAGCCTTCCACGCGAGGGAGATTGTCAGGCGTCTGCTTGGGCTCTAGCCCGGCGGCCTTCGCCGCATAGACCGCGAGCCCGATAGAGACCGCGACGGCGAGCGGCGCCCATGTTGATCCGACCCAGATCAGGACTGCAGTCGCCGCCACGGCTACAGTCAGGCCTGCGGCCAGAAACGGGAGCATCTTTGTCAAATGAGCCTTCGTCAGCCGGTCGAAAACGTCCTGCCCCGCAAGCACCAGCATCAACCCCAGCCCCAGAACAACAACGCCAATCACCAGCCGCAATGCTTCTTCCCCCGCAAACATCCATACGGACGCTTCAGGCTGCGTGCTTCTCAAATCCGACCACCGCTCCCAGAAGCTCTGTGTGGCCATGGCGAGGACCAAAATCCAAATGCCCGCTCGTATCCATTGAGAGAGTTTCATCCCCTCACCCCCTCATGCACCACGGCCCCGCCGTGCGTCACCACGGCCGCCTTCAGGATCTCGTCCTCAAGATCGACCGCCAGACCCCCGTCCTTGACCATCAGCCCCACGAAGGCCGTCAGATTGCGGGCGTACAGGGCGCTGGCGTCGGCGGCGATGCGGCCGGGCAGGTTGGACCAGCCGACGATGGTCACGCCGTTCGCGGTGGTCACGACCTCGTTCAGCTTCGAGCCCTCGACGTTGCCGCCCGCCTCGACCGCCAGATCGACGATGACCGAGCCTGGCTTCATCGAGGCGACGTGGGCCGCCGTGAGCAGCTTCGGCGCCGGACGGCCGGGGATCAGGGCGGTGGTGATCACCACATCCTGTTTGACGATGTGAGATGCGGTCAGTTCGGCCTGCTTGGCCTGATATTCCGCCGACATCTCCTTGGCGTAGCCGCCGGCGGTCTGGGCGTTTTTGAACTCCTCGTCCTCGACGGCCAGGAATTTGGCGCCCAGGCTTTCGACCTGTTCCTTGGTGGCGGGGCGGACGTCGGTGGCGGTGACGACGGCGCCCAGACGCCGCGCCGTGGCAATGGCCTGAAGCCCGGCGACGCCGACGCCCATGACGAAACATTTGGCGGCGGCGACCGTGCCGGCCGCCGTCATCATCATCGGGAACCCCTTGCCATAGGCGTAGGCCGCCTCGATCACCGCCCGGTAGCCGGCCAGATTGGCCTGGGACGACAGGACGTCCATCACCTGGGCGCGGGTGATGCGGGGCACGAATTCCATGGCGAAGGCGGTGGCGTTCGCCCCCTTCAGGGCCTCGACCGTCGCCTTGTCGCGCCAGGCGTCCAGCATGGCGATCACGATCGCGCCGGGCTTCAGGGCGCTGATTTCCTGGGCCGTGGGGCCGCGCACCTTCAGCACGACGTCGGCGCCGTCCAGCACGGCGCGGGTGTCAGGCTTCACCGTGGCGCCGGCGGCGGCGTAGTCGGCGTCGGGAATGGACGAGCCCAGGCCGGTCCCGGCCTCGACCGAGACGGCGGCGCCGAGCGCGATCAGCTTCTTGACCGTTTCAGGCGTGACGGCGCAGCGCGTCTCGCCTTCGCGACGTTCACGGGTGGCGGCGATAACGACGGCCAAGCGAATCCCCTCTCATTGAAGCTGGGAGACGAGCCTAGGCCGGTTCCACCGACGCCGTCAAAGACCCGTGTCGGGCGAACGGATCAGTGGCCTGCGCCGCCCTTGGGCTTGAGAGCCCAAAAGCCGACGGCGGCCAGGACCGCCGCCCCTATGAAGCCGGCGACGAAGGTTCCGCCCGGATGGAACCACAGGGTCAGGAACACGAGCACGCAGGCCACGGCCAGGGCGCCCCATTTGGTCAGGCCCATGAACAGGTGGAAGGTCGAGACCTGTTCATTGATCTGCATCCCGCCCCGGACATAGGCGCTCGCATCGGCGTCGGCCTGGGCGGTGGCGGGGTTTTTGGCCTTGGCCATGAGAGCTCCCTCGGTCTTGTCGTTGGCGCGACTATAGCGCGGGTTCGACGCCGCTCAAGCACACACCGAGGAATGGCGAGGGGTGCGGGGTGTGGGGTGTGGCGGCAGCGGCCCACACCCCGCACCCCACATCCTCACCCCAGCGCCTCGAACTGATCCACCAGCCGCTCCAGACGCTTGCAGCCCACGCTCCAGAAGGCCGGGTCGCGCGGATTGAGGCCGAAGGGCTTCAGCGCCTCGACATAGGTTCGGGCCCCGCCTCCGGCCAGAAGGTCGCGGTAAAGGGGCGTGAACCCCTCGGGATCGGCCCGTCGCGCCTCCATCAGGGCCGCCACCAGCAGGTCGCCGAAGGCGTAGGCGTAGACGTAGAAGGGCGAGTGGACGAAGTGGCTGACATAGGCCCACCAGTGCTCATAGCCGGGGTTCAGCGTCACCGCCGGCCCCAGAGACGCGCCCATTTCGGTCAGCCACAGTTCATTGATCCGCTGCTGCGACACCTCGCCCTTCTGCCGCTCGTCGTGGAAACGGGTCTCGAACCGGTGGAAGGCGATCTGTCGCACCACGGTGTTCAGCCCGTCCTCGATCCTCCCGGCCAGCAGACCACGCTGCTCGCGCTTGGGCGCCGTGGCCAGCAGACGGTCGAAGGTCAGACCCTCGGCGAAGATGGAGGCGGTCTCGGCCAGGGTCAGGGGGGTGTCGGCCAACAGGGTGCCCTGATCCGCCGCCAGGGTCTGGTGCACGCCGTGGCCCAGTTCGTGGGCCAGGGTCAGGACGTCGCGCCGCTCGCCCATCCAGTTCAGGAAGACATAGGGGTGGCGGTCGGCGGTGACGGGATGAGCATAGGCGCCCGACTGTTTGCCCGGCCGGGCGCGGCCGTCGATCCAGGGCCGGTCGAAGAAGCCGGCGGCGCGTTCGGCGAACTCGGCCCCCAGGTCCGAGAAACTGTCCAGAACGATCTCCCGGCCCTGGCTCCAGGTGAAGGCGCGCGGGGCGGTGGTCTCGATCGGGGCGTTGCGGTCCCAGTGATCCAGCCGGGTCTTGCCCATGGCCTTGGCCTTCAGCGCATAATAGCGGTGCGACAGGCGCGGATAGGCTTCGGCGACGGCCTCGGCCATGGCGTCCACCGCCTCGCCGTCGACCTCATTGGCCAGGTGTCGGCTGTCGGCGGGGCGTTTGAAGCCGCGCCAGCGATCCTCCATCGCCTTGTCGGCGGCGACCGTGTTCAGCACCAGGGCCAGGGTCGGGGCGCGGGCGGCTAAAGCCTCCGACAGGCCCTCGGCGGCGGCCTTGCGCCGCGCGGGCTTGGGATCGGACAGGCGGTTCAGCGCCTCGGCCAGGGTCAGGCTCTCATTCCCTGCCTTAGCGCGCAGCGCCGCCAGCTGTTCGTCGAACAGGCGCGGCCACTGGGCCGTGATCGGGCCGCGTTCGGCGATAAAGGTCTCCAGCTCGCTGGACAGTTCATGCGGCTTCATGGCCCGCACCCGCCGCAGCCACGGCCGCCAGCGCGCGGCCCCCGCATGGGCCTGAAGCGCGGCCTCCAGGGCGGCGGCGTCGATCTGGTTGATCTCCAGCGTCAGCCAGACGGTCGGGGTGGCGATGGCGGTGATCTTTTCGCGCACATCCGCCTCGAACCCCTGGGCCACCGCATCGTCGCGCGCGGTCGAGGCCGACAGGAAGGCGTAGGCGCCGAGCGCGCCCAGGATGTCGGAAGCCTGCTCGTACAGGCTGATCGCCTGATCCAGCACCGCCCCCAGGGCGGCCGGATGGCCCGACGCCCCCGCCAGCCGCCCGCGCAGGCCGTTCATCTCGTCCACCAGGGCGCGCGCCCGCGTCAGGTCGTCGGCGAGCCGGGCGTCGTCCCGCGAGGCGTAGAGGTCGGACAGGTCCCACAGGGGGGCGTCGATGTCGGGGGTCTTGAAGGGGGCGTTCATACCCCTGTTTTGGGGAAGGTTCGGCCGTGCCGCAACCGCGCGCCGCTATCTTGCCGTATCCAGCTGCCTCATACTGGGCCGCAACACGGGGGCGAGCGTCATGAACGAGTGGATGCAGGACGGCGGACGCAAGGGGCTGGACGGGCAAGGTCGGCTGTTCGCCGCGCGCCTGGCGACCGGTTTGATTCAGGGCGGCGCCCTGTATCTGCTGTACCGGGCGGCCGAGGTCGGGATGTGGCCCGACACCCGGCCCGAGGTGTTCGGCGGGCTGGCCCTGGCCTTCGGCTATGCGCCCGCCGTGCTTCTGGCGGCGGTCGGACGGCTGAAGCCCCTTCCGCTGGCTCTGTGGGCGGCCGCAGCGGCGACGGCCCTGTTCCTGATGGGCTGGCACGACGTGGCGCGGCGGGTGATCCCCGAAAACGACCAGGCCCCCTATCTTGAGGTTCCCGTCCTGGCCTTCAGCGCCGCCGCCCTCTTCGTGGCCCACCACCTGATCCTGCCGGCGATCCGCGAACGGCGCTGGCGGGCCGATTATCACGCCTATTTCGACGTGGCCTGGAAAGCGGGCGTGCAGCTGGCCCTGTCCCTGGGCTTCACCCTGGCCTTCTGGCTCCTGCTGCAACTGGGCGCTGCCCTGTTCCACGTCATCGGCGTCAAGGCCCTCAGCTCCCTGATCGGCGAGGCCTGGTTCGCCATACCCGTCACCTGCCTGGCCTTCGCCCTGGGGGTCCAGCTGACCGATGTGCGCGACGGCCTGATCCGGGGCGTGCGGACCGTGGCCCTGATGCTGCTGTCCTGGCTGCTGCCCGTCATCGCCCTGCTGACGGCGGGCTTTCTGGCCGCCCTGCCCTTCACCGGCCTGGAGCGGTTGTGGGACACGGGCAGCGCGACGGCCCTGGTGCTGGCCGCGGCCGCCGCCCTGATCATCCTGATCAACACCGCCTATCAGGACGGTCGGCCCGACAATCTGCCGCCTGCGGCCTTGCGGATCGCCACCCGGATCGCCGGGGGTCTGGTCGCGCCCCTGGTCGGCCTGGCCTTCTGGGGGCTGGCGCTACGCATCGGCCAGCACGGCCTGACGCCGGACCGAATCATCGCCCTGGCCTGTGCGGTCGTCGGCGCCGTCTATGCGGGCGGCTATCTGGTCGCGGCCGTGCGGCCCGGCGGTTGGATGCGCCCGCTGGAGACGACCAATGTCGCCGCAGGCGTTCTGGCCGTCGCCGCCGTCCTGGCCCTGTTCAGCCCCCTGCTGGACCCCGCGCGCCTGTCGGTCGCGGACCAGGTGGCGCGGCTGGAGCGCGGGGCGGTGAAACCTCAGAGCTTCGATTACGACTTCCTTCGGTTCAACAGCGGCAAGGCGGGGCTGGCGGCTCTGGATCGCCTGACCCGTTCCCAGAATCCACAAGTCGCCCAACTCGCCCGCGACGCCCGCGCCAAGACCAGCCGCTACGCCTTTGACCTGGGCGACCCCGCTATCGCGGCGGCGACCGCGCGCAAGGTCAGGCTGGAGCCGGCGCCGGGCCAGCCGGCGGTCCCCGACAGTTTCACCGCCCAGTTGGATCGTCTGGAGCCGGTCCTGCGCGCCTGCGCCAACGACGCCCCCTGCCGCACCCGCGCCCTGGATTTGAACGGAGACGGACGAGAAGACCTGCTGGTCGCCATACACGGCGTCATCATGGCCTTTGTTCAGGAGATAGACGGCCGCTGGTTTGAACATGGTCGCTACAGCTCCGCCTGCCCCGTCCCTGGAACAGACCTGAGCGCCGCCCTGGTCGAGGATCGGATCGACACCCGTCCGGCGCGCCTGCCGGACCTGGTCCTGAACGGCGTGGCCCTGGATGTGGACGTCGCCTCCGGCTGTCCCTCGCCGCCGCCCCGTTAACCCCCCGGTCACCACGCCCCCTCACCCGTTTTTCACCTCGTCGCCCTTAGAAGTCGTCCCGAAACGGGCCAGTCCGATCCACGGGCGGCCCATCGGTGATGACAAGGGACGCCCATGGCCAAGACCGTTCTGGTGGTCGACGACGATCCGACCCAGCGCCGCCTGTTGCAGGCTGTGCTCGAACGCGACGGTCACGCCGTGGTCCATGCCGCAAGCGGCGGCGAGGCCATCGACCGGATGACGCGCGGCGGCGGCGCCGACGTCATCCTGCTGGACATGATCATGCCCGAGATGTCGGGTCTGGAGTGTCTGGCCGAGCTGCGCAGCGGGGGCTTGACCACGCCGGTCATCGTGCTCACGGCCAACGGCGGCATCGACACCGTGGTCAAGGCCATGCAGGCCGGCGCCCAGGACTTCTTCGTCAAGCCGGTCGGGCCCGAACGCCTGCTGGTCGGGGTGCGCAACGCCCTCAAGCTGGAGCAGCTGACCACCGAGGTCGGTCGTCTGACCAAGCGGGTCCAGGGCCGCGCCAGCTTCGACGACATCATCGGCGACAGCGCCCCCATGCGGATGGTCAAGGCCCTCGGCGCCCGGGCGGCCAAGTCCTCCATCCCCGTCCTGATCACCGGCGAGAGCGGCGTCGGCAAGGAGGTGATCGCCCGCGCCCTGCACGGCGCTGGCGACCGGGCCGGCAAGCCCTTCGTCGCCGTCAACTGCGGCGCCCTGCCCGCCAATCTGGCGGAATCCATCCTGTTCGGCCACGAGAAGGGCGCCTTCACCGGCGCCGTCGACAAGACTCTGGGCAAGTTCCGCGAGGCGGACGGCGGCACCCTGTTTCTGGACGAGATCGGCGAACTGCCGCTGGATCTTCAGGTCAAGCTGCTGCGCGCCCTGCAGGAAGGCGAGATCGACCCCGTCGGCGGCAAGCGCCCGGTCAAGATCGACGTCCGCATCGTCTCGGCCACCAATCGCGACCCCGCTCAGCAGGTTAAGGACGGCGCCTTCCGCGAGGATCTGTTCTATCGGCTGAACGTCTTCCCGATCGAGGCGCCTTCCCTGCGCGACCGGCGCGAGGACATCCCCGCCCTGATCGATCATTTCATCGCCCGCTTCAACGCCGAGGAGGGCCGCCGCATCGCCGGCTGCGCCCCCGAGACCCTGGCCATGCTCCAGGCCTATGACTGGCCCGGCAATGTGCGCCAGCTGGAGAATGCGGTGTTCCGCGCCATCGTCCTGGCCGACTCGCCCTTCCTCCAGCCCTATGACTTCCCGTCCATCTCGGGCGTGGCCGCGCCCCTGCCCGATGCGACGCCCACGCCGCCCGCCGCCGCGCCGTCCTACGCCGACCTGCCGCCCCTGCCGGAACAACCGATCCGCATCCTGGACGACCGCGGCCATCTGCGGACGCTGGAAGACATCGAACGCGACCTGATCCAGCACGCCATCGAGGTCTACGCCGGCCATATGAGCGAAATCGCCCGCCGCCTCGGCATCGGGCGCTCGACCCTGTACCGCAAGGTTCGCGAACAGGGGCTGGAGGGGCAGCTGAAAGAGGCGGGGTGAACGTCACTCGCCTGTTTCCAGCCGCTTCAGAAACGCCTTCACACCCCCCTCACCGTCATCCTCGGGCTTGACCCGAGGATCGGGCGCCCAGCCGCACAGACTGGGGTAAAGGTCCACCCACTCAGGGTTCGTCCGCTCGATCAACTCGAGCTTCCACACGCGATTCCAACGCTTCAGCGCCTTCTCTTTGCGGATGGCGGCGGTGACCAGCTCGAACTGCTCGTACCAGACCAGCAGACCGCAACCATAGCGACGTGCGAAACCTTCGAACGCTCTGTTCCTGTGTTGATGGCCGCGCTCATACAGGTTCGAGGTCATGCCGATGTAGAGGACGCCGTGTGGGCGGCTGGCCTCGATGTAGGTCGCGATGAAAGGTCGACGCTCACTCATCAACTCTGAGTTGCGGACAACCCGATCCTCGGGTCAAGCCCGAGGATGACGATCTATTCGATATCTTTTGGCTTCCGCCCCCACCGCCGCTTCGGCTCTTCGCCCTTCGCCTTGGCGGCGATCTCCTTCAGCTTGCGGCCCTGCATGGCCGACAGGGCCTGACCGGGCGCGCCCTTCTCGGGATCGGCGAAGGCGCGGCCGTGGGTTTTGACCCGCTCGCTGACCGAATCGAGGAACTCCCCCTCCCATTCCGACAAGGAAACGCCCGCCTTCTCGGCCGAGCGGCGGGCGCGTTTGAGAGCATTGAGCGCAGACCGCTGGGCGGCCTTGCGCTGCTGATCCCAAGGGCTCAGCAGCTCCTTTTTTGAGGCGCTACCGCCCTTCGGGCTGCTTGAGCGCGACAGCCGGCCTTTCGACGAATCGGTGGGCGTGCGCTTCAGCCCCTAATCTCCTCAGACCTCGCCGAGGGCCGACAGATAGAGGTCCAGGATGGCCTCCTCCTCCTGGCGCTTGGCCTTGTCCTGCTTCCTGATGCGGATGACCTTGCGCAGGACCTTGACGTCATAACCCTCGCCCTTGGCCTCGGCGAAGACCTCCTTCATGTCGGTCATGACGGCCTGCTTGTCCTCTTCAAGCCGCTCCAGCCGCTCGATGATGGTGCGCAGACGGCCCTGGGCCGTTGCGGTCAGGACGTCGGGATTGCCGTCGAACGAGGCGTCATCGGCCATGGGGAATACTCCAGAAATCAGGCGCGGACGCTAACCACGCCGTCCGGCGCGACTCAACCGCGAACACGAAAAAGGCCGCGGACAGAATCCGCAGCCTGTGGATCGTCAGGGCTTTTCCTGCCCTACCGCCCGTTGGGCGGCTTGGGCAGACCTGCGTGCGCGCGCCGCCGAGCAGCGCGCCTCGAACGCAGCTTAGCCTTGCTTGGCCTTGAAGCGCGGGTCGGTCTTGTTGATGACATAGACCCGGCCCTTGCGACGCACGACCTTGCAGTCGCGGTGACGGGTCTTCAGGGACTTGAGCGAGCTGCGGACCTTCATGGTCGGACGTCCTGAGAGAAGCCAATAAGAAAGCCGCTGATCCGGGCGGATCGCGGCGGAGGCGGTCGTATAGAGAGCGGTCCTTAGAAGGTCAAGCCGCTTGGGACCGAAAACCCGCTAAAGCAGCCCAAGGGGACGGTAGCGCCCCAAAACGCGCTCAAGCAGCGCGAAGCGCGATAGCGCAAAAAATATGGAGGCCTGACCTCCGAGTCGAACGGAGGGTATTCGGGTTTGCACGCCCGTTGCGTCGCCACTCCGCCATCAGGCCGTCGGAGAAGTCTGCGCCATTACGCCGCAGCGGGCGCCTCCGTCGATATAAATGAGGGTTAACAACGCTGATTGGGGAGTCCGTGGACGGACTTTTCTCCTCCCAGGCGGATCAGGGCCGGCGAAACCGCTTCGCGCGTATGTCATTTCCCCTATCCGTTCGGGGACTGTAGTCTGAATCTCATGCGCTTTTCCTATCGCCTTCTCCTCATCGGCTCCGTCGCGGCCTGCGCTCCCATGTTGCCGGAGCCGCCGGTGTCCCTGCCGACGCCGCAGCCTGATCCGGTTCCCGCCGCCGTGGTCCCGCCGCCGACGCCGCAGGCGCCGCCGCTCGCCGCCTATGACCAGGAAGGGTTCGAGGGCTGGAAGCAGGGCTTTCTGGCGCGCAAGGGCGGCGCCCGTCGCGCCGACTATGAGCGGGAACTGGCCGGTCTGACGCCGGACTCCAGCGTGGTGCGGCTGGACCGGAATCAGCCGGAATTCTCCAAGCCCGCCGGCGCCTATATCCAGAACGCCGTGACTGCGGTGCGGATCGCCCAGGCCAAGCAGCGGATCGACCGGGTGCCCTGGGCGGTGGTCCAGCGTTTCGGCGTGCCCTCCGAAATCCTGGTGGGCGTCTGGGCCCAGGAAAGCGCCTTCGGTCAGGTCCAGGGCGACTATGACGTCATCCGCTCCCTGGCGACCCTGGCCTATGATGGGCGCCGCCGCGACTGGGCCGAATCCCAGTTGAAGGACGCCCTGGACATCGTCGTCGACGGCCGCCGCGAACGCGCGGGCCTGAAGGGCAGCTGGGCCGGCGCCATGGGCCAAACCCAATTCATGCCCGACAACTATCTGCGCCTGGGCGTGGATCAGGACGGCGACGGCAAGGTGGACATCTGGGGCGACGACGCCGACGCCCTGGCCTCGGCCGCCAATCTGCTGGCCCAGGCGGGCTGGAAGCGCGGCCAGACCTGGGGCTATGAGGTCGTCCTGCCCGCCGGCTTCGACTACGCCCTGGCGGAAGGGCCCAAACACGACTGGGCCTATTGGGCGGCCAAGGGCGTGCGCCTGGCCCAGGGCGGCACGCCGAACGGCGCCGAGGCGGTGGAGGACGCGACCATCCTCCTGCCCCAGGGGGCCAACGGCCCGGCCTTCCTGGCCCTGCCGAACCACTATGTGATCCGCAGCTACAACAACTCGGTCTCCTACGCCCTGGCGATCGGCCTGACGGCGGACGGGATCATGGGCAAGCCGGGCCTGACCAAACCATGGCCCAACGACGCCTCCCTGTCGCGCGACCAGCGGATCGGCGCCCAGGCGGCTCTGACGCGGCTGGGTTACGACACCCGCGGCGTGGACGGGGTGATCGGCGCCAACACCCGCGCGGCCCTGCGCCGCTGGCAGCTGGCCAACGGCCGCATCGCCGACGGCTATCTGACCGCCGCCCTGGCGGATGAGCTGATCCGCAAGGCGAACTGAGCGGTAACGCCTGTCTCCTCCCCGTTTGGCGGGGAGGTGGCTCGGAGCGCAGCGGAGAGACGGAGGGGCTCTTCACCGCATCCCAGGCGTCAATGGGGCGTCCAGACCCCCTCCACCACGCTGCGCGCGGTCCCCCTCCCCCAGAGGGGGAGGAATGCGAATGGCGGAGACCAAAATCCTCCCCCCTTGGGGGAGGTGTCGGCGAAGCCGACGGAGGGGGCCGGCCTCCTTAGGCCGCCTTGTCCCAGTTCAGCACCACCTTGCCCGACTGACCCGACTTCATCGCCTCGAAGCCCTGGCGATAGTCGGCGTAGTCCAGCCGGTGGGTGATCAACGGGCTCAGGTCCAGGCCGGCCTTCAGCAGGCCCAGCATCTTGCGCCAGGTGGTGAACATTTCGCGGCCATAGACGCCCTTGATCGTCAGGGCCTTCAGGATGATCGCGCCCCAGTCGGTCTCCATGGGTTTGCCGGGGATGCCCAGCATGGCCATGCCGCCGCCCATGATCAGGGTGTCGACGCACTGTTTGAAGGCGACGGGCGAGCCCGACATCTCCAGGGCCACGTCGAAGCCGACCTTCAGGCCCAGCTCCTTCATGACGTCATGGATGTCTTCCTTGGTCGTGTTCACGGTGCGCACGCCCGGCGCCACCTTCTGCGCCAACTCCAGCCGGAAGTCGTTGATGTCGGTCAGGACCACGGTGCGCGCCCCGGCGTGTCGGGCCACGGCGGCGGCCATCATGCCGATGGGGCCGGCGCCGGTGACCAGGACGTCCTCGCCCAGGAGGTCGAACTGCTGGGCCGTGTGCACCGCATTGCCGAACGGGTCCAGGATCGAGCCGATCTCATAGGGCACGTCGTCGGGCAGTTCGATGACGTTGAAGGCCGGCGCCACCACGAACTCGGCAAAGGCGCCCTGGCGGTTCACGCCGATGCCGCGCGTATGCGGGTCCAGGTGGAAGTGCCCGGCGCGGGCCGCTTCGGAGTTCAGGTCGATCACATGCCCCTCGGCCGAGACGCGCTGACCGATCTTCAGCGGACGATCCACCTCCTTGCCGATGGCGACGATTTCGCCGGCGAACTCATGGCCGGTGATCATCGGGGTCGGGACGTTCTTCTGGGACCACTCGTCCCAGTTCCAGATATGGATGTCGGTGCCGCAGACGGCGGTGCGATGGACCCGGATCAGCACATCCTCCGGCCCCGCCTCGGGGATCGGGGCGTCGATCAGTTCCAGGCCCTCGACCGGTCCGGTCTTGGCCAGGGCTTTCATCGTTTCGGCCATTACGGCGTCTCCTAAAAACTCTAAGATCGTCATCCTCGGGCTTGTCCCGAGGATCCATACTCCCGGTTTTAGCCGGTGCGCACCGTCCTCGACGGAGTCTATGGATCCTCGGGACAAGCCCGAGGATGACGGGAATAATGTGGCCGAGCGTGACGGAGAAAGGGGTCAGATAACCCCCAGCTCCCGCCCCGCCTGCGTGAACGCCTCGACCGTCCGGTCGATCTGTTCGAACGTATGGGCCGCCGACATCTGGGTGCGGATCCGGGCCTGGCCGCGCGGCACGACCGGGAAGGAAAACCCAATCACATAGACGCCCAGCTCCAGCGCCCGCGCCGCGAAGTCCTGGGCCAGTTTGGCGTCGCCCAGCATGACCGGGATGATCGGATGTTCGCCGTCCAGCAGGGTGAAGCCCGCATCGGCCATGGCGTTGCGATAGCGATGGGCGTTGGCCGACAGACGAGTGCGTAGCGCATCCCCCTCCGCCCCTTGGGCGATGCGGATCGCCTCCAGCGAAGACCCGCACACCGCCGGCGACAGGGCGTTGGAGAACAGATAGGGCCGCGCCCGCTGTTTCAGCAGGTCGACCACCGCCTTCTTGGCGCAGATGAAGCCGCCCATGGCGCCGCCCAGGGCCTTGCCGAAGGTGCCGGTGACGAAGTCCACCTCGACTCCGTGATAGGCGAAGGAGCCCCGCCCCTGCGGCCCCAGGAAACCCGTCGCGTGGCAGTCGTCGACCATGATCAGGGCGTCGTATTTGTCGGCTAAGGCGCGGATGTCCTTCAGACGGGCGATATAGCCGTCCATCGAAAAGGCGCCGTCGGTGGCGATGATGATGTCGCGGGCGCCGGCCTCGCGCGCCTCCTTCAGCCGGGTCTCCAGCTCGTCCATGTCGGAGTTGGCGAAGCGATAGCGCTTGGCCTTGCACAGCCGCACCCCGTCGATGATCGAGGCGTGGTTCAGGCTGTCGGAGACGATGGCGTCGTTTTCGCCGAACAGGGGCTCGAATATCCCGCCGTTGGCGTCGAAGGCGGCGGCGAACAGAATGGCGTCCTCAAAGCCGAGATAGCCGGCGATGGCCGCCTCCAGCTCCTTATGGATCTCCAGGGTGCCGCAGATGAAGCGGACCGAGGCCGTGCCCGCCCCCCACTTCTGTTGCGCCGCGATCCCGGCCTGGGTCACCCGCTCGTCGCCGGCCAGGCCCAGATAGTTGTTGGCGCAGAAGTTCAGCACCTCGCGCCCGCCGACCTGAATCACAGGCCCCTGGCGAGAGGCGATCACACGTTCGGGCTTGGTCAGGCCCTGGGCGTCGATCTCGGTCAGTTCGCCGACGATGCGGTCGTAGAAGCTCTGGGTCATGGCCGCGACCTACGCCCATTTCGGCCGGGTTTCCAGACGTCTCGACGCGATGTCAGGTCGCGGCCTGGGGGTTTTCCTCGGCCCTGATCGGACTGACGCGGATCTTGCCTCCGCACGGCTGGAAGGCGAAGGGCAGACTGACTGCCGCCGTGTCGCCGGGCGCGGTGACCCGAAGGCTCGCCACATTGGGACAGGTCTTCTGCATCGTCTCGTCGGGGATGACGTTCCAGGCGGTTTCGAAATAGGCCTTGGCCTGGGGCGCCAGTTCGACCGGCGTCGGAGCCTGGCCCTGGCGGAAATAGCTGCCGGGGCTCTGGTCGGCGCGGATCGAGGTCAGGGTCCGCCCCTGCGCGTCCAACAGGGTCACGCCGGGATAGCCGGTCAGGCTGCACGCCTGGCGGCCGATGTTCTGGAGGCTGAAGTTGCGCACCCGATTGCCCGCCCCGGCGTCGCCGCCCTCGGTCGCGAGCTTCAGCTGCGGCCCCTTACAGGGGGTGGAGGCCGGCAGCACCCCGCCGGGCGCCGGCGTGACCGCCGGATCCGGCTGGGCCTCGGCCAAGGGAGACGGCGTCCCCGCCGGTCGGGCGCAGCGTTCCAGGACGGCCACGCCGACCTGGTCGTTCGGGCTGAGCCGGCTGAGGGTGGCCGTCTCCTGGCCGTCACGGGTGGCGGTCCACCATTCGACGCCGGAGCCGACATAGCGGGCCCCACTGGCGGCCTGGGCGGACCGCAGATCATAGGTCCGGCCCTTATAGGCCAGCTGGGCGGTGGCGCTGTCGGCATAGCGGGCCTCGACCGTCGCGCCGCTTTCGCAGGCGTAGCCGACGCCCGGAACCGGCGGGGCGGGCACGGGCTGGGCCTCGACCGGGGCGACCGGCTGCTCCGGCTCGGCCTGCTGACAGGCGGAGACGCCCGTCAGGGCGGCGATGGCGAGCAGGGCGGTCAGGCGGCGCGTCATGATCAGGTCTCCTGTTCACGCCCTTAACGGTCAAGCTGGCGAAAAGCTCCAGCGACCCGTGATCGGTCTTCAGTGATCGCCTTTCGGCGTCTCCATCAGCTCGATCAGCACCCCGCCCATCTCTTTCGGATGCAGGAAGACGACCGGCGTCCCGTGCGCCCCGATGCGCGGCTCGCCCGTGCCCAGGAGGGTCACCCCCTTGGCCCGCATCTCGGCGACGGCGTCGTGGATGTCCTCGACCTCGAAACAGACGTGATGCTGGCCGCCCTTGGGGTTCTTGGCGAGGAAGCCGACGATGGGGCTGGTCTCGTCATAGGGCTCGATCAGCTCGATCTGAGCCGTCGGGGTGTCGATGAAACAGACCTTCACCCCCTGCGCGGGCAGGTCGAAGGGCTCCCCGATCTTCGTCGCGCCCAGCACGTCGCGATACAGTTTGATCGAGTCCGCGATGGACGGGGTCGCCACCCCGACATGGTTCAGGGCGCCGATCATGCGGTCTCCTTTGGGGCAGGCTGGGCGTAACCCAGCCGCTGGTTCAGCTTCTCGATCAGGTCCGCCGCCGTATCGGCGATGGCCGAACCGGGCGGATAGACGGCCGCCGCCCCCATATCGAGCAGGGGCTGCACGTCGGACGGCGGGATGACGCCGCCGACCACGATCATGATGTCGGGCCGTCCAAGCCGTTCCAGCTCGGCCTTCAGTTCCGGCACCAGGGTCAGATGCCCGGCGGCCAGCGAACTGGCGCCCACTGCGTGAACCCCCTTGTCCACCGCATCGCGCGCCGCCTCGGCCGGGGTCTGGAACAGGGCGCCGGCGGTGACGTCGAAGCCCAGGTCGCCGTAGCCGGTGGCGACCACCTTCTGGCCCCGATCGTGCCCGTCCTGACCAAGCTTGGCGATCAGGATGCGCGGCGGCCCGCCGTCGTTCTCGACGAAGGTCGCCACCATCTCGCGGGCGCGGGCGAAGCGGGCGTCCGTCCCCGCCTCCTTGGCATAGACGCCCGACACGGTCTGCACCGTCGCCACATGGCGGCCGAAGGCGGCCTCCAGCGCGTCGGAGATTTCCCCCACCGTCGCCTTGGCCCGCGCGGCCTGCACCGCCAGCTCCAGCAGGTTCGCCTTCCCGCGCGCACCGTTCGTCAGCGCCTCCAGCGCCGCATCGGTCGCCGCCGGGTCTCGCTCGGCCCGCAGCCGTTTCAGCTTGTCGATCTGGGCCGCCAGCACTGCCGCATTGTCGACCTTCAGCATCGGAATATCGTCGACGACGGGGTTCAGATATTTGTTCACCCCCACCACCGTCTGCTGGCCGGTGTCGATCCGGGCCTGGGTGCGGGCGGCGGACTCCTCGATCCTCAGCTTGGGGATGCCGGCCTCGATGGCCTTGGCCATGCCGCCCAGGGCCTCGACCTCGGCCATGTGGGCGCGCGCCCGTTCGGCCAGTTCGTGCGTCAGCCGCTCGACATAATAGCTGCCGCCCCAGGGGTCGATGACGCGGGTCAGGCCGGTCTCCTGCTGCAACAGGATCTGGGTATTGCGCGCGATCCGGGCCGAGAAGTCGGTCGGAAGCGCCAGGGCCTCGTCCAGGGCGTTGGTGTGCAGGCTCTGGGTCTGCCCGCCCGCCGCCGCCATGGCCTCGACCATGGTGCGGCTGACATTGTTGAACACGTCCTGCGCCGCCAGGCTCCAGCCCGAGGTCTGGCAGTGGGCGCGCAGGGACAGGGACTTGGGATCGACCCCGCCCTCCTTGCGCACCGCCTCGGCCCACAACAGGCGGCCGGCCCGCATCTTGGCCACCTCCATGAAATAGTTCATGCCGATGGCCCAGAAGAAGCTCAGGCGCGGCGCGAACCGGTCGATCGGCATGCCCGCCGCGACGCCCGCCCGCAGATATTCGATCCCGTCCGCCAGGGTGTAGGCCAGCTCGATGTCGGCCGAGGCGCCCGCCTCCTGCATGTGATAGCCGGAGATGGAGATGCTGTTGAACTTCGGCGTCTCCTGCGCCGTCCAGGCGAAGATGTCGGCGATGATCCGCATCGAGGGCTCAGGCGGATAGATGTAGGTGTTGCGGACCATGAACTCCTTCAGAATGTCGTTCTGAATGGTCCCGGTCAGGGCCGCGTGCGGCACGCCCTGTTCTTCCGCCACGACGACATAGAGGGCCAGGATCGGCAGCACCGCCCCGTTCATCGTCATCGACACCGACATCTGGTCCAGCGGTATGCCGTCAAACAGGGTCCGCATGTCATAGATGCTGTCGATGGCCACGCCGGCCATGCCGACGTCGCCCTTTACCCTGGGATGGTCGCTGTCATAGCCCCGGTGCGTCGCCAGATCGAAGGCGATGCTCAGTCCCTTCTGCCCCGCCGCCAGATTGCGGCGATAGAAGGCGTTCGACTCCTCGGCGGTCGAAAAGCCGGCGTACTGGCGGATGGTCCAGGGATTGCCCGCATACATGGTCGGATAGGGCCCGCGCACGAAGGGCGCGAACCCCGGCAGACCGTCCTGGTGCGCCAGCCCCTCCAGCGCCTCGGCGCCGTATGAGGTCGCCACGGTCAGCCCCTCGGGCGTCAGCCATGGGTCCCGCTTCGGCCCCTGCCCGGTCGGCGCTAGGTCCAGGCTGATCTTGCTGAAATCGGGGAAGCTCATCCGATCACCTCCTCGAAGGCCGCAGCGAAGCGGATCGGGCTCAGGGGTTCGCACACCCGCACCCCCGCAACCGCCGCCTCATCGACCGCCTCGACCGGCGCCGGCCGCACCTCGGGGTCCACATATTTCGTCACGCCGATGATCTGGGCCGCGCCGTTCTTCAGCGCCGCCTCACGCTGGGCGCGGGCGCGGGCGATGCGCGGCTGGATCACCGAGCCCTTCAGGGCCTCGACCAGGCCGCCCTCGGCCTCGATCATCTGGAACTCGGCCCAGCCGGCCTCGGCCAGATCCCGCGTCCGGGCGTCCAGATACCAGCTCCCCGCCGCCGGATCATCGACCCGGCCCAGATGCGCCTCCTCCATCAGCACCAGCTGGGTGTTCCTCGCCTGCCGCCGGGCGAAGGCGTCGGACCGCCCGGTCGCGCGGGTGAAGCCGTCCAGCACCACCACGTCCGCGCCCCCCACGGCGCCCGCAAACCCCGCCGCCGTCAGCCGCAGCAGATTGGGCCAGGGATCGCGCGCCGACAGCATCCGCCGCGACGACCGCACCTCGATCACCGCCGACGCCTGCACCTCAAACGCTCGCGTCAAGGCCGCCCAGATCAGCCGCATGGCCCGAACCTTGGCCAGGCTGTCGAAATATTCCGCATCGACCGACAGGCCGACCACCGTCCCCTTCAGCGCCGCCTCGACCGACATCCCGGCGTCCACCGCCGCCTTCGCATGGGCCACGACGCTTGAGGCCGCAAAGGCCAGCTCCTGCGCCGCCGATCCGCCCGCCTCGTGCGCCACGCGCCCGCCGGCCATGAAGAAGCTCGCCTCGGGATAGGCCCCCGCATGCCGGGCCGCCGTATTGGCCGCCAGGCTCAGATGCTCTTCGACCGAACGCGGCGCCCCGCCCGCCTCGGCGAAGGCCGAGACCGGATCCATGTGGAACCTCAACTTGGCGCGCGGCGACCCCTTGGCGACGACCGCCAGGGCGTTGGCCGCGTCCGGCCCGTCGATCCCGGCGTCCAGCGCCACCGGCGCCAGCTCCAGCGCAACGCCTTCCAGCGCCCGGCCCAAGGGCGCGGAATCCGCCAGCACGCGGCCCTTCAGCACCACCGACGCCGCGCCGTTCTCCAGATCGGTCAGCACGGCCTCATTCACCGCCTCGGGATCATCCCCCTCGACCAGGGTCCGCAGATCCCAGGCCCGGCCTTCGGAATCGGACGGCCGGGGCGCGAAGATCGGCTGGACGCCGGTGGCCCCGGCGTACAGGGGCCGCGTCGCCAACTGGTCCGCATCGAGGTGCATCAGCGACTCGATCGGCCGATCCTTCAGCGCCTTCTGGGCGGCTTCCCGCCATTCGAGGGGCGTGGGGATGGGGAAGCTCATGCGCCCGCCCCCCCTTCTACTTTCGTCATCCTCCGGCAAGCCGCGAAGCGGCGCAGACCGGGGGAGCCAGCGGCGCGCGAGAGCGCGAACCTGCCGCACACGCCGGCCTGCCCGTCGAGGCGCTGACGCGCCGCCCTGCGGGCTTTCGCCTTCGCTTCGCTACGGCGCCGCTGGGTCCCCCGGTCGCTCCTGCGGAGCGCCGGAGGATGACGAAAGAGGAGAAGGGCAACCATCACCCGAACTCCACCAGCACGTCATCGGCCGCCACCGGATCGCCGTCCTTGGCCCCGACCGCCTTAACCACCCCGTCGCGCTCCGCCTTCAGGATATTCTGCATCTTCATGGCCTCGATGATCGCCACCGTCTCGCCGGTCTTGACTTCCTGGCCGACCACGACCGGGATCGACACCACCAGACCCGGCATGGGCGACAGCACCAGTTTCGACGTATCCGCGACCGCCTTCTCCGGCAGGCGCGCATACAGTTCGGCGACCTGCGGCCGCAGCACCCGCACCCGCGCCTTCGCCGCGCGGTGGCGGATGTCGAAGCCGTCGGCCACGCGTCGAACCTCGGCGGTGAAGGCCTCGCCGTCCAGCTCGGCCTTGAACTGGGCTAGGCCCGGCCGCCAGTCGATCTCCGACAGGCGGATGTCGCCCCCGCCCGTCAGGGTCAGGATCATCGCCTCGTCCGCATCATAGGACAGGCCCACCCCGTGCGGCGTCTTGTCGATCATCACGATCCAGTCGGTGCGGTCGGACGGATCGCCGTCCTGTTCGGCGATGATCTCGTGCATTGCCATGGCGGCCGCGATCAGGATCCGCTCCTGCTCCACTGTCGGCTTCAGGCCATGGAAGCCGTCCGGGAATTCGTCCTTGATATAGCTGGTCGACAGCCGGCCCGACTTGAACCGCTCCTGGTCCATCACCGCCGCCAGGAAGGGCACATTATGCCCCAGGCCCGACAGATGGGTGTCCTCCAGCGCCCGGGCCATGCCCGTCACGGCCGCCTCGCGTGTCTCGCCCCAGGCGCACAGTTTGGCGATCATCGGGTCGTAGAACATGCTGATCTCGTCGCCCTCGCGGACGCCGGAATCGTTTCGGACCACATAGCCGTCCTGCTCGCCCTCCTCCGGCTGCTCGTATCGGACCAGCCGACCGATGGAGGGCAGGAAGCCGCGATAGGGATCCTCGGCGTAGATCCGGCTCTCTATGGCCCAGCCGTCGATCTTCAGATCCTTCTGTTCGAAGGCCAGTTTCTCGCCCCAGGCCGAACGGATCATCTGTTCGACCAGATCGACCCCGGTGATCAGCTCCGTGACCGGATGTTCGACCTGAAGACGGGTGTTCATCTCCAGGAAATAAAACGACTTGTCCTGCCCCGCCACGAACTCGACCGTACCGGCCGAGTCATAGTTCACCGCCTGGGCCAGGGCCACGGCCTGGGCCCCCATGGCGGCGCGGGTGGCCTCGTCCAGCAGGGGCGAGGGCGCCTCCTCGATGACCTTCTGGTTGCGGCGCTGGATCGAACATTCGCGCTCGAACAGATGGACCACATGGCCGTGCTTGTCGCCCAGCACCTGGATCTCGATGTGGCGCGGATCGATGATGAACTTCTCAAGAAAGACCCGGTCGTCGCCGAAGGCGTTCAGCGCCTCGGCCTTCACCGCCGCGAACCCCTCGGCCATGTCGGCGTCCGAATGGGCCACGCGGATGCCCTTGCCGCCGCCGCCGGCGCTGGCCTTGATCATGATCGGATAGCCGATCTGGTTGGCGATCTTGACCGCCTCTTCCGGCGTCTCGATCAGCCCCATATGCCCCGGCACGGTCGAGACCCCCGCCTCGGCCGCCAGCTTCTTGGAGCTGATCTTGTCGCCCATGGCCTCAATGGCCTCGGGGTTCGGGCCGATGAAGGCGATGCCCTCGTCCCTCAGCCGCCGCGCGAACCCGGCGTTCTCAGACAGGAAGCCAAAGCCCGGATGCACGGCTTCCGCCCCCGTCTGGCGCACCGCCTCGACGATCTTGTCGGCCAGCAGATAGGACTGCGCCGCCGGCGCCGGCCCGATCAGCACCGCCTCGTCGGCCATCTCGACCGCCAACGACCCGGCGTCGGCCTCCGAATAGACCTGCACGGTTTTGATGCCCATGCGGCGGCAGGTCTTGATGATCCGAACCGCGATCTCGCCCCGGTTGGCGATGAGGATTTTGGAGAACATTTTTTGCCCTACTCGCGAAGAACGCAGAGGTGTGTGGAGAAGTTGTTTGAGCAGAGAGCGCTGATCATTCGCGTTGACCCGCTATGTCGCGATTTCGCACGAGGCCCTGCGCCAACAGCTTTTCATCAATGTGCTCAGCAAGCGCTCTGACTGCCTGCTTTGCCGCCGTCACAACAACATGATTAAGGACAATTTTGTCACCATCCAAAGCAATGGTGGGGTATTTATTCCTATAAATCTCATCCACCAGACCATCCCGATGAACTAGTATGTGGCGGGCATCTAGATATGGAATTGCTGCATCTAGTATATTTTTCTCCAGCCTAAGGCCGAGTCGTTTTCCAATTTTATCAATGAGCGTGATTGTGCTTCGCTCATTCTCTAGGGCGCGGAAAATCTTCTCACTCATCAGCCTTACAACGGCTTCCCACGAACCTGCACCGATGATCTCTGTGGCATGTAAATCCAATCTTACTTCTCCCACAAAGCGATTTGGATCGACTCCAGCTAATGCAGCGCGCGCAAGAGACGTGGATAGATAGTCAGCAAAATCTTCGTACAGCTCCTTTATAAAACCGATGTACAAAGTTCTCTTGAGGTGAAGACCAACGATATTTCTCGAATTCTTAGAATTAACTCGACTTCCTAATCTCGGATACCTCGCAGCATCAACTCCGATTGCGATCGCAATGCTGTCTTGGGAATTTGGCCGGTCCAAGAAATTGCGTATCAAGACATCGTTCAGCTCGAGATCAGACTCGTAGCTGACGACCCTATCGATAAACCTATTGAGAGCCTTGGTGGGCATCTGTTGGCCCCTACAGCGGAATATTATCGTGCTTCTTCCAGGGGTTCTCCTGGACCTTGTTCTTCAGCGTCCGCAGCGCCTTCACCAGCCGCCGTCGCGTCCCGTGCGGCATGATGACGTCGTCGATGTAGCCCAGCCCCGCCGCCACGAACGGATTGGCGAACCGGTCCTTGTACTCGGCCTCGCGCGCGGCCAGGGCGGCCGGATCGCCGGCCTCCTTGCGGAAGATGATCTCGACCGCGCCCTTGGCGCCCATGACCGCGATCTCGGCGGTGGGCCAGGCGTAGTTGACGTCGCCGCGCAGGTGTTTGGAACTCATCACGTCATAGGCGCCGCCATAGGCCTTGCGCGTGATCAGGGTCAGTTTCGGAACCGTCGCCTCGGCATAGGCGAACAGCAGCTTGGCCCCGTGTTTGATCAGGCCGCCGTACTCCTGCTTGGTCCCCGGCATGAAGCCCGGCACGTCCACGAAGGTGACGATCGCAATGCCGAAGGCGTCGCAGAAGCGCACGAAGCGCGCGGCCTTGCGGCTTGAATCGATGTCCAGCACCCCGGCCAGCACCTGGGGCTGGTTGGCGACGATCCCGACCGTCTGGCCGTCCAGCCGGCCGAAGCCGCAGATGATGTTCTTGGCGAAGTCGGCCCCGATCTCGAAGAAGTCGGCCTCATCGACCACCTTCAGGATCAGCTCCTTCATGTCATAGGGCTGGTTCGGATTGGCCGGGATCAATGTGTCCAGGCTCGGTTCGTCCCGCTCGGGCTCGTCATAGCTCTCGCGCACCGGCGGCTTTTCGCGGTTCGACAGGGGCAAAAAGCCGATCAGGCGACGCACCTCCGACAGGGCCTCCAGGTCGTTCTCGAACGCCCCGTCCGCCACGCCCGACTTGCCGGCATGGACCCGCGCCCCGCCGAGATCCTCGTGGCTGACGACCTCATTGGTGACCGTCTTCACCACGTCCGGGCCGGTCACGTACATGTAGCTGGTGTCCTTCACCATGAAGATGAAGTCGGTGATGGCCGGGGAATAGACGTCGCCGCCCGCGCACGGCCCCATGATCACGCTGATCTGGGGAATGACGCCGCTGGCCAGGGTGTTCTGCAGGAAGATGTCGGCGTAGCCGGCCAGGCTCTCCACCCCCTCCTGGATCCGCGCCCCGCCCGCGTCGAACAGGCCGATGATCGGCGCGCCGGTGGTCAGGGCCATCTTCTGCAGCTTGACGATCTTGGCCGCATGGGCGCCCGACAGGCTGCCGCCGAACACCGTGAAATCCTTGGAGAAGACATAGACCAGCCGCCCGCCGATGGTGCCGCGCCCCGTCACCACCCCGTCGCCGGGGATGCGCTGCGTCTCCATCCCGAAGTCGTGGCTGCGGTGCTCGACGAACATGTCGGTCTCCTCGAAGGAGCCCTCGTCCAGCAGAACGTCGATGCGTTCGCGCGCCGTCAGCTTGCCCTTGGCGTGCTGGGCGGCGATACGCTTTTCCCCGCCGCCCAGTTTCGCGGCGGCGCGACGGCGCTCCAGTTCTTCAAGGATGGCTTGAGTCATGATCGGTTTCGGCCTCTCGTTCGAACGGCAAGGCGTGGCGCCTTCATCGCAAAATGGCAAACGCAACTTTGCAAAAGATGCGGAACTGCGCGGACTTGCAAAGGCGGCGGCTGTGAACTGCAAACTTGCGAATGGCTGAGAAGCTTTTTCTGGGACCCAAGCTGCGCAAGCTGCGCGAGGCGCGCGGCTGGACGCTGGAGGCCTGCGCCGAACGGCTGGGCCTGTCGCCCTCCTATCTGTCGCAGATCGAGACCAATCAGCGTCCGGCCACGGCCCGCGTCCTGATCGCCCTGACCCGCGCCTTCCATATCGACGCCAGCCTGTTCGATCTCGAGGGCGACGCCCGCCTGATCGCCGACCTGCGCGAGGCCACCACCGACATCGCCGGTCCGGTCAGCGGCGGGGCCGAGCCCCCGACCGCGGCCGAGCTGAAACAGGCCGTCGCCAACACCCCGCGCCTGGCCCATCAGTTCCTGGCCCTGCACCAGGCCTTCCGCCAGCTGGACGAGCGGGTGAAGGCGCTGGACGACACCCTGGGCCGCGACGAACTGGGCGCCCGCGTCGCCCTGCTGCCCTATGAGGAGGTCCGCGACTTCTTCCACTACCGCGACAACTACGTCGACAGCCTGGACACGGCGGCCGAGGCCCTGGCGGCCGACATCCCCCAGGACGGCCCGATCGAACGGGCGCTGGAGACCCTGCTGGCCGACCGGCACGGCGTCCGCACCGTCTATGTCGCGGGTCAGGAGGCGCTGCGCCGCTACGATCCCGCCAGTCGCATACTCTCCCTGGACGCCTGGCAGCCGGGCGCCACCCGCTCCTTCCAGCAGGCCCACCAACTGGCCCTCATGTCCTTTCGCGACCTGATCGAGAGCGAGCTGGACCGCGCCGCCTTCCGCACCCAGGCCGCGCGCGACGTGGCCCGCGTCGGCCTGGCCAACTACGCCGCCGGCGCGCTCCTGTTGCCCTACCGCGCCTTCCTCGAGGCGGCGCGGGCCGAGAAACACGACATCGACCGCCTGCGCACCCGCTTCCAGGTCAGTTTCGAACAGGTCTGCCACCGGCTCTCGACCCTGCAACGGCCCGGCTGGCGCGGGGTGCCCTTCTATTTCGCCCGCGTCGACATGGCCGGCAACATCACCAAGCGGCACAGCGCGACCCGCTTCCAGTTCGCCCGCTTCGGCGGCGCCTGCCCCCTGTGGAACGTCCACGAAGCCTTCGCCACGCCCGACCGGATCGGGGTCCAGCTGGCCGAGATGCCCGACGGCTCGCGCTACATCTCCATTGCACGCTCAGTGTCCAAACCCAGCGGCTCCTATCTGGCCAACGATCGCCGCTACGCCCTGTCCCTGGGCTGCGAGGTCGAGCACGCCGGATCCCTGGTCTACGCCGCCGGCCTGGACCTGAACGGCCCCGCCGCCCGGATCGGCGTCAGCTGCCGCATCTGCGAGCGCACCGACTGCACCCAGCGCGCCTTCCCGCCCCTGGACCGCGCCCTTCACGTGCCCGAGAACGAGCGCGGCGTGGTGCCCTATGTGCTGGATGGGCCCCGCCCGGACCGCTATTGATCGGGGCATGACCTCACACGCACCCATCGGCGTCGCCGTCGTCGGCTACGGCCTGGCGGGCCAGACCTTCCACGCCCCCCTGATCGAAGCGACCCCCGGCCTGCACCTGACCGCCGTCGTCTCGTCCCGCCCTGAAGCGGTTCACGCCGACCTGCCGGACGTCGCGGTCCTGCCCGACCTGGACGCCGCCCTGGCCCGCGACGACATCGGCCTGATCGTCGTCGCCACCCCCGACGCCCTGCACGCCGAACAGTCGATCGCCGCGCTTCAGGCCGGCAAGTCCGTGGTGGTGGACAAGCCCTTCGCCGCCACGCTGGAGCAGGCTGAGGCAGTCGCCGCCGTCGCCGCCGATGCGCCCGGCGTTTTCAGCGTCTTCCAGAACCGCCGCTGGGACGCCGACTTCCTGACCCTGCGCCGGCTGATCGCCGAGGGGGAACTCGGCGAAATCGCCGTGTTCGAAAGCCACTACGACCGCTTCCGCCCGACCGTGACCGACCGCTGGAAGGACAGACGCGACGGCGGCGTCTGGGCCGACCTGGGCCCGCACCTGATCGACCAGGCGGTGCAACTGTTCGGCCCGCCCCTGGGCGTCTACGCCGACCTCCAGGCCCAGCGCGTCGGCGCGACCGCCATCGACTACGCCCACGTCCTGCTGCGCTACGACCGACTGCGCGTCATCCTGAACATGAGCCACCTCGCCGCCGAGGCCAGCCTCCGCTACGTCGTCCACGGCACGGGCGGCAGCTTCATCAAACACGGCCTCGACGCCCAGGAGAGCCAATCCAAGGCGGGCCTGCGTCCCGGCGCCCCCGACTGGGGTCTGGACCCGTCGCCCGGCGTGCTGACCAGGCAGATCGACGGCGGAGCCGTCCGCACCACGCCTGCGCCCGAACGCGGCGACTACCCGGCCTTCTATGCTGCAGTCCGCGACGCCGTCCGCGGCGAGGCGCCCGCGCCCGTTCCCGCCGACCAGGCGCTGATCGTCATGCGCGTCCTGGACGCCGGCCTGCGCAGCGCCGCAGAGCGGCGGGAAATCCCCCTGTGAAGACGGTCTGAAAGCCGGTTTGAACCGAACGCGGCAATGGAGTCCGCAACCATGGCGGAACTGTCACGCTATAGGTCCATGCTTAAGACCAAGATGAATCCGCGCGTCTTCTGGGGCGCAAGCCTGATCGTCGGCCTGCTGCTGGCCCTGGCCGTCGCCGCCCCCGGCGAGTCCGACCGTCTGTTCCAGGCCGCTCAAGGCTGGGTGATCGACACCTTCGGCTGGTTCTACATCGCCGCCGTCGCCGGATTTCTGCTGCTGATCCTGTTCCTCGCCCTGGGGCCGACCGGGGCCCTAAAGCTGGGGCCGGACGATTCGGAGCCGGACTTCCCCTATGTCTCCTGGCTGGCCATGCTGTTCGCCGCCGGCATGGGCATCGGCCTGATGTATTTCGCCGTCGCCGAGCCGATCCAGCATTACGCCAGCCCGCCCGAGGCCCAGCCCCGCACCTTCGATGCGGCGCGAGAGGCGATGGTGATCACCTTCACCCATTGGGGCGTCCACGCCTGGGCCGTCTATGCGCTGGTCGGGCTCAGCCTGGCCTATTTCGCCCATCGCAAGGGCCTGCCGCTGACCCTTCGCTCGGGCCTGTCGCCCCTGTTGGGCCGGAGGATCAACGGACCGATCGGCGACGCCGTCGACGTCTTCGCCATCTGCGGCACCCTGTTCGGCATCGCCACCTCCCTGGGTCTGGGGGTGTCGCAGATCAACAGCGGGCTTAACGATTTGACCGGCCTGCCCAATACGCCCTGGGTGCAGGTGGGGCTGATCGCCTTGGTCATGGCGTGCGCGACCGCCTCGGTGCTGACCGGACTGGACAAGGGGGTCCGGCGGCTGTCGGAGCTGAACCTGGTGCTGGCGGTGCTGCTGATGCTGTTCGTCCTGGTCGTCGGGCCGACCGGCTTCCTCTTGAAGGCCCTGGTCCAGAACTTCGGCCTCTATCTGGACCATTTCTTCATCCGCACCTTCAACCTCTACGCCTATGAGCCCCGCGGCTGGATGGCGAACTGGACCCTGTTCTACTGGGCCTGGTGGATCGCCTGGTCGCCCTTCGTGGGCATGTTCATCGCCCGCATCTCACGCGGCCGCACGGTGCGGGAGTTCGTCATCGGCGTGCTGCTGGTTCCCACCGGCTTCACCTTTCTGTGGATGACGATCTTCGGCAATACGGCGGTCAATCTCGATATGGGGGTCGCAGCGGGGGCCATCGCCGATGCGGTGACGGCGGACCTGTCCACCGCCATATTCCGCTTCTTCGAGGAACTGCCGGGCGCCGCCGTCACCTCGACCCTGGCGGTGCTGCTGGTGGCGGTCTTCTTCGTCACCTCGGCGGATTCCGGCTCATTGGTGATCGACACCATCGCGTCGGGCGGGGCCGACGATACGCCGCGTTGGCAAAGGGTCTATTGGTGTTCGCTGGAGGGGCTGGCCGCCGCCCTGCTGCTGTTGGCCGGCGGCCTGGGCGCGCTTCAGGCGGCGACCCTGGTGGCCGCCCTGCCCTTCGCCGTCATCATGATCCTGCTGGCCGCCGGACTGGTGCGGCAGATGAACGCCGACCTGGCCGGACGCGCGGTCGAGACCGAAGGCCCGCCCCTGTCCGAACAGCTCAAACGCATTCTGTCGCCCGCGAACCGGCGCGACATCGACCGCCAGCTGGATCAGGCCGGAGCCCCGGCCCTTGAGACGGTTCGCGCGGCCCTGTCCGCCGAAGGACTGGAGGCTGAGGTGGCGCGCGAGGCGACAGGCCTGGTCCTGACCGCGACCGGTCAGAACGGGCCGACGTTCCATTATCGCCTCGCGGCGCGTGGACGTCCGCGCCCCGCCATGACCGCGCTGGATGCGCCCGAGAAACGCCGCGCGATGGAATGGCGGCTGTCCGCCTATTCCGACGCCGCAGGGCGGGCGCGCGATCTGACGGGGTTCACGCGGGAACAGATCGTCGCGGACGTGCTTGAACATCTGCGTCTGTGGCGCATGGGTTGACGTCGCCCGGACGAGGTCGGCGATACGGATAAGCGATCGGAACGGCCATGCTGAGCCAGGTTCACGCCTTCATCCAACCGTTTGCGGTGCTGCTGGAATTGGCCGGCGCCGGCATCATCGTGGGCGGAGTCCTGCTGGCGACCGGGCTGTTCGCCCTGCACGGCGTCCGGGATCGAAACTGGCGCCAGGCCTATACCACCTATCGGGCGAACCTGGGCCGCGGCATCCTCCTCGGCCTGGAACTCCTGGTCGGGGCGGACATCATCAGCACCATCACCGCACCCCTGACGCTTCAAACGGTCGGCCTGCTGGGTCTGGTGGTCCTGATACGGACCTTCCTCAGCTTTTCGCTGGAAACGGAGATCGAGGGCTGCTGGCCCTGGCGCCGGGCCGCGAGGGCGGAGCCTGGGCGAGCCCCGAGGGCGGAGCCTGGGAGAATGGACAGGCGCTGACGCCGGCAAACCCCCTCAGTCGACCTATTCGTCGACCGGCTGGTGGGTGAAGCCCTTGACCCCGCTCAGGGGTTTGGCGTCGCGGCCGATTTCGACCTCGCTCTCGGCATAGGCGATCAGCAGACGCGTCAGGTCCGCCAGGGCGGTTTCGTGGATTCGCTCATAGCCGTGGCTGGCGTCCACGCCGAAGGTGATCAAGGCGGTGCGGATGTCCGCCCCGGATTCCAGCGCAGAGGCCGAGTCCGAGCGGTAGTAGCGGAAGACGTCCTTCTGATGCGCGATGTCGTGGTCGCGCGCCAGTTGGACCAGTTTGCGCGACAGGTGCCAGTCGAACGGCCCCGTCTGGTCGGCCATGGCGATGGTGACGCCGAACTCCGACGAGTTCTGGCCCGGCGCCGTCGTGCCGTTGTCGACCGTGACCATGGCCGCCACGTCCGGGATCAGCACGGACGAGGCGCCCAGCCCCACCTCCTCGGCGATGGTGAACAGCCACCAGGTGTCGACCGTGGGGGTGCGCTCCTCGCGGATCATGCATTCGAGAGCGGCCAAAAGGACCGCGACCCCCGCCTTGTCGTCCAGATGGCGCGAGACGATAAAGCCGGTGTCGGTGAACTCGGGCTGGGGGTCGATGGCGACGATGTCGCCGACGTCGATCCCGAGAGCCAGGGTGTCGTCGCGCCCGTGGGTCACGGCGTCGATGCGCAGCTCGACCTGACGCCAGCTGACCGGCTGGGTGTCCACCTCCTCATTGAAGGTGTGGCCCGAGGCCTTCAGCGGCAGGATGGTGCCGCGCCAGGCGCCGCCCTCCGAAAAGACTGTGGCCCGCGCGCCCTCCGCGAAGCGCGACGACCAGTGGCCGATGGCCACCAGCTCCAGCCGGCCGTTGTCCTTCACCTGTTTGACCTGGGCGCCCAGGGTGTCGACGTGGGCCACGACCGCGCGGGCAGGTTTGGGGGCCCGGCCCGGCAGGCGGGCCCGGATGGCGCCGCGTCGGGTCAGTTCATAGTCCAGCCCCAGCCGCTGCAACTCCCGGCACACCTGCCACACGGCCTCGTCGGTATAGCCGGTGGGGCTGGGCGTGTTCAGCAGGTCGGCGAGGCGGGACTTCAGATAGTCAAGGTCGATCGCTGGACGGGCCAAGGGGCCTCCTTCAGACGTCGGCGCGAACCACGGCGCGCGCCGAGGTCGGGGCGGACAGGGGGAACAACAGGTCGATGAAACGCTCGGCCGTCGGCTGGGGTTCGTGATTGGCCAGGCCGGGGCGTTCGTTGGCCTCGATGAAGGCGTAGTCGGGCTCGCGCGGCGACTTCACCATCAGGTCTATGCCGGTGACGGGGATGTCGATGGCGCGGGCGGCGGCGACGGCGGCGCGGATCAAGGTCGGGTGCACCTCCTCCGTCACATCGTGAATGGTGCCGCCCAGGTGCAGATTGGCCGCCTTGCGCACTAGAACCTCGACCCCCTCGGGCGCGACGTCGTCCAGGCCATAGCCGGCCTCGCCCAGGGTGCGTTCGGTCTCTTCATCAATCGGTATGGTCGATTCTCCGCCGGTCGCAGCGGCGCGGCGGCGGCTCTGGTGCTCGATCAGAGCCCGAAGCGGGGTGCGCCCGTCGCCAATGACGCGGGGCGGGCGACGCAGGGCGCAGGCCACGACCTTGTAGTCGATCACCACCAGACGCAGATCCTCGCCCTGGACCTGTTCCTCGATCAGCACTTCGGAACAGATGCGGCGCGCGCGGACCAGGGCCGACTGGACGGCCTTCATGGTCGTCAGACCCACGGCGACGCCCTGCCCCTGTTCGCCCCGCGCCGGCTTGACCACCAGGGCGCCGAACCGCTCCAGGGCCGCGTCGACGGCGGAGGGATCGTCAGGATCGACCCGCTCGGGCACGCGCACCCCGGCCGCCTCGACGATGCGTCGCGTCATCCGCTTGTCGTCACAGATGCTGAGCGCCACGGCCGAGGTCAGCTCCGACAGGCTCTCGCGGCACCGCACCGACCGCCCGCCCCAGTTCAGGCGAAACAGCCCGCCCTCGGCGTCGATGATCTCTGTATGGATGCCGCGCCGCCGCGCCTCATTGACGATGATGCGGGCATAGGGGTTCAGATCGTGGTCGTCGGTCGGGCCGACGAACAGGGCCTCATTGATCGGGTTCTTGCGCTTGACCCCGAAGAAGGACACGCGACGAAACCCCAGCTTCTCGTACAGGGCGATGGCCTGGTCGTTGTCGTGCATGACCGACAGATCCATGTGGGCCAGACCCTGGGTCTTGAAATGCTCGGCCAACCGCCGGACCAGGGCCTCGCCGACGCCCGGCTGGGTCGCCTGAGGATCGACCGCCAGACACCATAGCGAGGAACCGCACTCGGGATCGTCGAAGGCGCGCGCGTGATTGACTCCCGTCACCGTGCCGATGACGGCGCCCGTCGTCGCATCTTCGGCGACGAAATAGGTGATCGTCCGGTCGTCGCGATGGGACCAGAAGAAGTCGGGCGGGACCGGCACCATCCTGCGCTTGGCGTAGATGTCGTTGACCGCCTGGGCGTCCGCCTCCGACGTCAGGCGGCGCACGGTGAAACCTTTCGGCTGGCGACGGCCGGCGCGATAGGTGGCCAGCTCCAGCCGATAGGTGTGCGACGGGTCCAGGAACAGCTCCTGCGGCGCCTGGGCCAGCAGGACATGCGGATTGCGGACGTAGAAGGCGATGTCGCGCCGATCCGGCCCTTCGGCGCGCAGGGCCTCGACCAGGGGCTCGGCCGTCTCGAAGGTCTGGGCGAACAGCAGCCGGCCCCAGCCGCAGTCCAGCACGGCGTCCGGCCTCGGTCCGTCGCCGGACTGCACCGGCGGCTTCAGCCCCTCGTGACGCAGCCGCTTCAGCCGGTGCGCCTTGGACCGTTCGGGTCGAACGTCAGACGCCATGCTGTTGCATCCACATCTCGAGTACGGCGACCTGCCACAGCTCCGACCCGCGCAGCGGCGTGATGTGCTGGGTCGGATCGGCGAACAGGGTGTCCAGATACCCCCTGTCGAACAGACCCCGGTCGCGGGCGGTCTGATTGGTCAGGGCCTCGCGCACCATCTCCAGATACGGACCCTGGATGTATTTCAGCGCAGGAACGGGGAAATAGCCCTTCTTGCGGTCGATTACCTCGGACGGGATCACCAGACGCGCCGCCTCCTTCAGCACCCCCTTGCCGCCCTGGGCCAGCTTATGCTCCGGCGGAATCCGGCCGGCCAGTTCGACCAGCTCGTGGTCAAGGAACGGCACCCGCGCCTCCAGCCCCCAGGCCATGGTCATGTTGTCGACCCGCTTCACCGGATCGTCGACCAGCATCACCTGGCTGTCCAGGCGCAGGGCCTGGTCGACCGGCGTATCGGCGCCCGGTTGGGCGAAATGGGCCTCGACCAGGGCGCGGCTGACGTCGGTGTCGGCCATATAGGCGCCGTTCAACTGGGTCTTCAGCGTCGCATGGCTGCGGTCGAAAAAGGCCTTGGCGTAGGTCTCGACCGGGTCGGTCGCCTCCATCATCGGCGGGTACCAGTGATAGCCGGCGAAGACCTCGTCCGCCCCCTGGCCCGACTGCACCACCTTGATATGTTTAGAGACTTCCTGGCTCAGCAGATAGAAGCCGACGTTGTCGTAACTGACCATCGGCTCCGACATGGCCCCGATCGTCCCCGGCAGGGCCTCCATCAGCCGCTGGTGCGGCACGAAGATCTGGTGGTGTTTGGTCCCATAGTGTTTGGCGATCAGGTCGGAATAGACGAACTCGTCGCCCTTCTCGCCATTGGCCTCTTCGAAGCCGACCGAGAAGGTCAGCAGATCCTTCTGGCCCAGCTCGGCCAGCAGGCCGACGATCAGGCTGGAGTCCACCCCGCCCGACAGCAGTACGCCCACCGGCACGTCCGCGACCATGCGGCGCTTCACCGCCTCGCGCAGACTGTCCAGCACCCGGTCGCGCCAGTCCTCGGCGGTCAGGGCCGCGTCCTCGGCATGGCGGGTCATGTCGGGCCGCCAGTACAGCCGGTCCTTGGCCGTACCGTCCGCCTCGATCACCCGGATGGTCGCCGGGGGAAACTTCTTCACCCCCTTCAGTATGGTGTGCGGCGGCGGCACCACGGCGTGGAAGGTCATGTAGTGGTGGAGGCCGACCGGGTCGATGGTCTTGTCCACATCCCCCGCCGCCAGCAGGGCCGGCAGGGTCGAGGCGAACCTCAGCCGCTTGCCGCTCTCGGCCAGATACAGCGGCTTGATGCCGAACCGGTCGCGGGCGATCACGGTGCGGCCTGTGTCCCGCTCATGCAGGACAAAGGCGAACATGCCCTTGAACCGTTCGACACAGGCCTCGCCCCAGGCCTTCCAGGCCTTGATGATCACCTCGGTGTCGCCATGCGAGAAGAAGCGGAAGCCCAGCCCCTGCAGCTCTTCGCGCAGTTCCGGATAGTTGTAGATGCAGCCGTTGAAGGCCAGGGTCACGCCCAGGTCGGCGTCCACCATGGGCTGCTGCGCCGCCTCCGACAGGTCGATGATCTTCAGGCGACGGTGGCCCAGCCCCACCGGGCCGCGCATTACGATGCCGGACCCGTCCGGTCCCCGGGGCGAGAGCGCATCCGTCATGCGTTGAACGGCGCCGGCGTCGGCCGGGCGTCCGTCGAAATTGATCTCGCCGCTAAGACCGCACATGGGGCCTCCTTGAATTGTGGATGCAGCGGGTACAAATGGTTCGTGTACGAAAGAGTTCAACCCTATGCGTGATTTTTCAGCGGTGCCGTTTCGAGAGGAGCCGACAGAGCCCATGACGTCTCTGGTCCGCTCCGTCCGGCGAATCGCCCAGGCGATTGACGTCCGATCGCGGGAAGTCGCGCGCCTGACGGGCCTGACCCTGCCCCAACTTCTGGTGCTGCAGTCGATCCGCGACCTGGGCGAGGTCAGCACCAGCGCCATATCCCGCGACGTCTCCATGTCGCCGCCCACGGTGGTCGCCGTGTTGGACAAGCTGGAAGCCAAGGGGATGGCCGTGCGTTACCGCTCAACGATTGACCGTCGGATCGTCCATGTCCGGCTGACAGAGGCCGGGCGGGACGCCCTCGCCTCCTCGCCCGGCCTGTTCGGCGACGGCTTCATTTCAGGTTTCGGCCGATTGTCGGCGGACGACAGGGCGGCGATGGCGACGGCCGTGGATCGGCTGGCGACGATGATGCAGCCGCGCCCGCCTGCGTTTTCAGAAGACGGCGAAAGGGGCTGAGGACAACCGCCGTCAGCCGCCGCGCCACTCGCTGAGCAGCCTGCCGCTCGCATCCTCAAAGGCCACGCGGTCCAGGCGAACTGCGCCGATACAGACCGGCCGCTGATCGGGGCCGGCGGCGCGGCAGCGGATGGCGCGGCCGTCGGCGAAGGCGGCCATTCGCCCTTCCAGCACCAGCCGGTAGCCGTCGGACGGCGCCGCGGGCGGCTGGTCCCCTTCGCCCCTCACGACGTATTCATAGGCGCGACCGTTGCGGCGGCCGGTGCGCGGACCGTCCTGGTCGAAGACCGCCGCCAAGCCCACGGTCTGAGGGGACGGGGCGACGGAGCCGCCGGCCAGGGGATCGCCCTGGACGCCGGGACACCCTTCGGTCCTGAGCCAAGGACGGGTCACCCAAAAGCCCTCGACAGCCTCCCAGCTGTCGGCGCCCCCGGCGATCAAGGCTGAATCGGTCCAGTCTCCTGGAGCCAGCGTCAACTTGAGGGTGCGACGCCGGTCCCCCCAGGCCCAGCGGGCCAGGCCGCCGCCGGACACAGCGTCCCCGGCGGGCGGCGGAGTGGGCCCCGTACAGCCGAAGACCTGTCGCACCGAAAAGCGCCGACCGACCAGATCGGCGCCGCCGGGATCGCGGCCCGCCGCATAGGCCGAAGCGGCCACGTCCATCGCCTGCAGCAAGCTCGCCCGGTCCAGGGTCGGCGCAGGCGCGACCGAAACGACCGGGGCCTGGATCTGGGTCTGGGCCTGGGTTTGAGACGGAGCGGCTTCAGGCGCCGGCTCCTCGCGCTGGCAGCCCGCCAGGACGGGACCAAGGAGGAGGACAGACGCCGCGAGCGCGACGACCGACGGGCGAGGCGACGCGATCGGTTCGAGCATGAAACAAGCCTAGCATAGGCGCGCACGCTTTTGGGGCGATCTTGCGAAAAAGGTTGACGAAGGGCGCGGAGAACGGTCTGCACGGCCTATGACTTTCGACCAGATGGTTGCCCTGGCGGTGCTGATCGGCGTGGTCGGCGTCCTGATCCACGGCAAGCTGCGCGCCGACGTCGTCGCCCTGAGCGGCGCGGCCGTCCTGCTCTTGCTCGGCGTCGTGCGGCCCGTCGAAGTGCAGAGCGCCTTCGCCAGTCCGGCCGTCATCGCCCTGGCCGGCCTGTTCGTGATCGCCTACGCCATCGAACTGTCGGGCCTGCTGGGCCTGCTGATCCGGCAGGCGACCGGTCTGGCGGCCCGCGTCGGGGCCCAGGGCATCTGGATCGTCATCGGCCTGTGCGGCGCGGTCGGGGGCTTTTTGAACAACACCCCGGTGGTCGTCCTGGCCGCGCCGGTGATCCGCGACGTGGCCCAGTCGCTGAAGCTGTCGCCCAAACGTTTTCTGATGCCGCTAAGCCACGTCACCGTCATGGGCGGGCTTCTGACCTTGATCGGCACCTCGACGAACCTGTTGGTCAACGACATGGCGCGCAACGCCGGCCAGCCGGTCTTCGGCCTGTTCGAGATCACGCCGGTGGGTCTGTTCATCGCGATCATCGGCGGCCTGTGGCTCTATTTCTTCGGGGCGCGACAGCTGGGTCGTTCCGTCGCCCAGGACGAGGCCCAGGCCGCGCGGCTGGCCGAGATGGAGGCGGCGCGACGACGCGCCGAGGCCGAGGCGGCGAAGCGGCGCAAGCGCATCATCCCCTTCGGTCTGCCGCGCCTGGGCGAATCCCGAAATCAGGCGGACGGGTCGGGGGACGCCCATCTGGGCGACGTCACCCTGTATGAGGCGGCGGACCGCCCCTTCCGGCTGCGCCCGGCCATGATGTCCCTGGCGGTCTTCGTCCTGGTGATCGCCTCAGCGGCCCTGGGCTGGGCGCCGATCGCCGCCTCGGCCTTCGCCGGGGCCGTGGCGCTGATCCTGCTTCGGGTCATCACGCCGGAGGAAGCCTACGCCGGCCTGAGGCCGGAAATCCTGCTGCTGATCGCCGGAATGGTGGTGGTCGGAACCGCCATTGAGGTGACCGGCCTCGCCGCAGCCGGCGCTGAGCGACTGATCGACGTCATCCGCCCCATGGGGCCGTTCGGCGCCCTGGTCGTGCTCTATGGCGTCACCCTGTTTGCGACGGAGCTTCTGTCCAATGCGACCGTAGCCGTGCTGATCACCCCCATCGCCGTCGCCCTGGCGGAAAGCCTGGGCGTCGATCCCCGGCCCTTTCTGGTCGGGGTCATGATGGCCGCCTCTGCCGCCTTCGCCACCCCCTTCGGCTATCAGACCAATGTGCTGGTCTTCAACATGGGCGGCTACAGCTACATGGACTTCGTTCGCGTGGGGCTTCCGCTGAACCTGGCGACCTGGGTCGCGGCCATGGTGGCGATCCCGATCGTCTTTCCGTTCTGATCAAGCCTCAGGCTGCGGCGGCGTAGATCCGGTCCAGGGTCCGGGCCACCTCCACCAGCCGCTCGACCTCAGGGTCGTATCGTTTCCCTTCCGCCAGGGCTTGAGCCCAGGCTTGAGCGGCGCGGCCGCCCCAGTCGTCCGGCGGCGACGCCAGAACGCGCCGCGTCACCCCTTCAAACGCCGTAGCCTCGAAATCATAGAAGGAGCCGCCGAGATTGCGCAGGGCCGCCCCGCCCCGCTCGCCGTAAAAGGCCGCTTCGATCACCGCGTCCTGGCCCGCAGGCAGTCGCCATGAACAGGCCAGGCGGACCACCGCGCCGGATTTCAGGATCAGGGTCGCGACGGCGTAGTCTTCCGCCTCCTTGCGACCAGCCAGGGGGCGACCCTGCCGCCGCAGATTCGCCTCAACCCCCGCCACCGCGTCATCCAGCAGCCACAGACACAGATCGACCAGATGGACGCCTAGATCCATGACGCATCCGCCGCCAGAGAGAGCCGCGTCGTAGAACCAGGGCTTGTCCGGCCCGTAGGCGTTATGGAAGGTCAGATCGACCGCGTGAATGCGGCCCATAACCCCTAACTCAAGCTGGGTCTTCAGAGCCTGAACGGCGGCGGTGAACCTGTAGCTGAGGTCCACCGCCAGCAGCCGGTTCGCGCGGCGGGCGGCGGCGATGGCGGCCTCGGTCTCCTGCGCGTTCCGGCCCAGCGGCTTCTGGCAGAAGACGGCGACGCCGGCGTCCAGGGCCCGTTGCGCCTGATCGGCGTGAAGCGCGCTGGGTGTGGCGATCACCAGACCGTCAAGATCCTGGGCCAGCAGATCGTCGAGGTCGGGGCAGACCGTCGCGTCAGGGGCGAGAACCAGGGCCTCGCGCGCCATGTCCGGGTCGGGCTCGGCGACGGCGACCGCCTCGATCCGGCCGGCGTCCAGCATGGCCGCCATCCGATGCCGCCCGATCCAGCCCACGCCCAGGAATCCCACGCGCGGGCGACGCAGTTCAGACGACGCGCCGCGTTGCAGAAGCAGATCGGTCATCGCATCCTCACCACCGCCTTGAGGAAGCCGTCCGGTCGGTCGCGGGTGGCGTCCAGCGCCTGGTCCAACTGTTCCAGCGGATAGGCGTGGGTGATCAGGTCGTTGAGGTCCAGCTGCCCTGAGCGCACCGCCTCCACGGCCTCGCGCACCCCTTCAGCATAGACGGCGGGATCGCGCTCATGGGCGTTGACGACATCCAGGCCGCGCCAGTTCCACAGCTGCATATTGATCTGCCGCGGGCCGTCCTGGTGATAGCCGGCGATGACCAGCCGACCGCGTTCACGGGTCAGTTCGGCCGCCAGGTCCAGCGGCCAGGCCTTGCCGACCGCCTCGATCACCACATCGCAGAACCGCCCCTCCGTCAGTTCGGAGACCCTGGCGATCAAGGCGTAGTGGTCGTCCAGCGCCAGGGTTTCGACCGCCCCCATGCGACGGGCGACGTCCAGAGAATAGGGCCGCCGGGAAAGGGCGATGACGCGGGCGCCCGCATCAGTCGCCAACCGTGTCAGGATCGCCCCCAGAAAACCAATTCCGACGATGGCGACGGTCTGACCGGGCGAGATCCCGCTGCGCCGAAAGATGTTCATGGCGCAGCCCAGGGGTTCGCCCGCAAACGGCAGGCCGTCCAGTTCGGACGGCAGGGGCACCACCGCCGCCTGATCGGCGACGTCATATTCGGCGAAACTGCTCTGGGACAGGGCCGCGACCCGGTCGCCGACCGCGACACGCGATACGCCCTCGCCGACCGCATCCACGACGCCCCACCCTTCGTGGCCCAGCCCGCCGGGCGGCGTTGGAAAGGTCATCCAGTCCGGCCCCGCCCAAGGCGTCAGATTGGAGGCGCAGACGCCGCAGCCCTCCAGCCTGATCCGGACCTGACCCACGCCGGGTTCAGGCCTGGGCACGCGCTGCACCTCCAGTTGACCGGGGCCTGTGACGACCGCCGCGCGCATGGTGTGCGTCTGGTCAAGAACCTCTGTCATCGTCTTCCTCATTTGATCGCGTGATCTGATCGAGAACGGCGTCCGGCGCGACGTCGCGGCGCAGCTCGTCCAGGTGCGGGTCCGTCTCCGAAAGTCCCGCGTGCGCGGCGAGGCGACCGACCAGATCAATCAGCCGGGTGATTTCGTGTTCGGCCAGCAGATTGATCTGCAGATCCAACTCCGCCCGCCCGTGCTCCGCCGCCGCCATCCGGTTCTGGCTGATCAGGACGAAGGTCGACAGGAAGATGGCCTCCACGGAGGCGGCCATGGCCAGGACGACCAGGGTCTCGTCGAAACGCCACGGCTCCGGAGCCAACAGGTTCCAGAGGATCCAGCCGCCGAAAATCAGCAGGTGCAGCAGCACGAACCCCATGCTCCCCGCGAATCCGGTGATGCGCTGGGCGAGCCGTTCCGGCCATGGCGCCGCCTCGGCCGCCTCTTTTCGCTGCGCACGCATGGCCTCGATATTGCGCCGCAGAACCTCCGCCATGTCGCCGTCGGCCCGCACCTCAGGCGCTGAGGGCCGGACGGTCGCTGACCACAATCGGGCGATCGGCGTCGAACCAGTTGATGGTGCGGCGCAGACCGTCAAGCAAGGCGGTGGTCGGGCGCCAATCCAGGACTGCATCGGCCTTGGCGATATCCGGACGGCGACGCCGCGGGTCGTCGGCGGGCAGCGGTCGGTGGACGATTCCGGAGCCGGAGCCGGTCAGATCAAGAATGACCTCGACCAGTTCGGACACCGTCAGCTCGACCGGATTGCCGAGGTTGATCGGTCCCGGCTGCGGTCCCTCATGCTCCATCAGGGCGATCAGGCCGCCGATCATGTCGTCCACATAGCAGAAGGACCGGCTCTGGCTGCCGTCGCCATAGATGGTGATCGGCGCGTCCGAAAGGGCCTGGGTGATCAGGTTGGAGACGACCCGACCGTCGGCCGCCGACAGGCGCGGCCCATAGGTGTTGAAGATCCGCGCCACGCGAACCTCGGCTCGCCCCGCCCGATCATAGTCAAAGACCAGGGTCTCGGCCGCCCGCTTGCCCTCGTCATAGCAGGCGCGCGGGCCGATCGGATTGACGTTGCCGCGATAGGTTTCCGGCTGGGGATGGACCTCCGGATCGCCGTAGACCTCGCTGGTGGAGGTCAGCAACAGACGCGCGCCGGTCTTCTCGGCCAGTTGCAGCAGGTTACGAACCCCGAGGATGCAGGTCAGCATCGTATGCTCCGGATCCTGCTGATACTGCGGCGGCGAAGCGGCGCAGGCCAGGTCGTAGATGCGGTCAAACCGACGGGCGGTGATCCGCTCCGGCAGGGGGTCGACGATGTCGTGGCGCACGAACTCGAACCGCGGCTGTTTCATTGCGTCCTTGAGGTTCGCCAGGTCGCCCGTCTGCAGATTGTCGAGGCAGACGACGTGGCGACCTTCCGCCAACAACCGGTCGCACAGGTGCGAACCGAGGAAACCGGCGCCGCCGGCGACCAGGACGGTGCGGGTGTCGGATATGGACTTCATAGGTCGGTCCTTCGTCTTGGCCCGTAGAGCCGCGATCAACTCACGCTCCAGAGTGTGGGCGCGGTGGGAGGGGGTGTGTTCTGACAGGATGCGACGGCGCGCGGCCTCGCCCATCGCGCGAGCCTGATCCACAGGCGCGGACAGCGCCTCGATCACCGTCTCGGCGTCGTCGGCCAGCAGGATCTCCTCGCCCGGGGTGAAGAGCGTCTCGATGCCAGGCCAGGCGTCCGAAATGATCGGGCAGCCGCAAGAGCCGGCCTCGAACAGCCGGATCGAGGGGCTGTGCCCGGCCGCCCGCATGTCCGCGCGAGTGACGTTCAGGGTGAAGCGGCTGGCGGCGTAGAAGGCGGGATGGTCGGCCGGGGGCAGATGGTCGATCCGCTCGACATTCTCGGGCCAGTCGATGTCATCGGGATACTGAGGGCCCGCCACCACGAAGCGACGATCTGGCATACGCCGGGCCGGCTCCAGCAGCAGACGCTCCAATGTCGGCTGACGATCCGGGCTGTAGGTGCCGAGGTAGGACAGATCCCACCGCGGAGCGGCGGCTTGCGGTCGATAGGCCTCGGGGTCCGCCGAACAATAGAGGGCGCGGGCCGCCGGCGCGCCGTGGTCGCGCTCCAGACGCTCGAGCATCGCCCCGCCGGTGAAGGAGAAATAGATGTCGTAGTTCGCAATCTGGTCGGCTCGCAGATAGTCGCAGTCGTCTTGCGCCAGCCGGGCCAGGGTCACAGGGGTATCGATGTCGTAGAAGGCCACCACGCCCGTCGCCGTGCGACGCGCCCACCGGCCGACCTCGATCCCCTCGGGCACGTATGAGCCGACCAGGACGGCGTCTGCGCTGCGCACCTCGTCGGCGAAACGCTCCAGATCCTGCAGATCCGAATAGAAGTCGAGGCGGCAATAGTGCGGATCCGACACATCGCGGTGCGCCGCATACCAAGGCGTTTCCCGCTCCAGGAACACCACCTCGTGTCCCCGGTCCGCGAAGGCGGACAGCAGGGCGCGGAAGGTCACGGCATGGCCATTGCCCCAGGCGGACGACAGGCTGAGCCCCAGCACGACCAGCTTCATGCCGCGCTCCTTTCGCGGCGCGCCGCAAGCCGTTCGCGGAACAGGGCGTCCACCGCCTCGGCCCGCTGGGCGTAGGTATGGTCGGCCAGGACGCGGTCGCGCGCCGCCCGGCCGATGGCCTGCGCCCGTTCCGGCGTCAGGGCGGCCAGATGCGCCGCCACGTCCTGGCCGTCGCGCGCCACCAGCACTTCGACGTCCGGTTTCAGAAACTGTTCGACGCCTTCCCAATAGTCGGTGATCAGGCAGGCCCCGGCGCCGGTGGCCTCGAACACCCGCGTGGCGGGCGAGAAGCCGACCTCGGCCATGCTGTCGCGGGCGACGTTCAGCACCGCCAGGGGCGTACAGTTGAAGGCGTTGTGCTGGGCCGTTCCCACATGACCGATGGTCTGGACGTTCGCCGGCATGGCCTTGTCGGCCCAGCCGTTGCCGCCCAGCAGAAACCGGCGTTGCGGCAGGGCGGCGGCGGGCTCCAGAAAGAAGGTCTCGATCCGGCGTTCCCGATCCGGCAGTCGATTGGCCAGGAGCGCGAGGTCGGCGGAGAAGCCGGGGTCCGGCTGGACGGGATGATGGGTGGCGGGATCGAGCGCATTATAGATCGGACGGCAGTCGCGGGCGCCGAGCGCTTGGAACGCCTGCACGACCGGAGCGCCGCCGCCATAGGTCAGGACGTGATCAATCTGCGGCAGGACCCGCCGCAGCGGATGATCGGGCGCGGCCTTCACCTCCGCCAGGGTGGCGGGGGCGTCCACGTCCCAGTAGACGGTCAGGGCGTCGGGGCGCGCCAGGTCGAACACGCCCAGCAGGACGTCGTCGAACACGCCGACGCCGGAAGCCTTGACCACTACGTCGGCCTCCACGGCGCGCGCCATGGCTGTCTTGCAGCCTTCGACGGTGTTGTCCCACACCACCACCTCAGCCCAGTCCGGCGCATCAATGTCGCGATGCTGCTGCCGGTCGAAGGCGTCGGGTTCCAGAAACAGGATGTCCCATCCGCGTTCGGCCAAGGCGCCCAGCAGGCCGCGATAGTAGGTGGCCGCGCCGTTCCAGTAGGACGACAGCAGGCTGGAGCCGTAAAAGGCGATCTTCATTCCGCAATCTCCATGACGGGGTGGAAGGTTGGAGCGGGATCGGCGGCGGGCGCGCCGAGCCGCCCCAGCACCGCCATCAGTTCATCGACCCGGTGTGCGCAGGTGTGGCGGGCGCGGATTGCCGCCAGTCCGTGGTCGGTCAGTTCCGCGCGCAGGCCTGCGTCCGACTTGACCGCCCGGAGCGCCGAGGCCATTTCGCTGCCGGACCGCACCATCAGGAAGTCACGACCGACCTCGAACAGGCCCTCGCTGTCCGTCCACGGCGCACTAACCAGAGGGATTCCACAGGCCAGGGCTTCGAACACGCGAATGGTCGGAATGCCCGGAAGCGTCTCGACGTAGAAACGGCGCGGGACGTGAACGGTCGCCAGGCGGCGCGCGAACACTTTCGGCGCTGCCGCATTGGGCAGCCAGCCGTGATAGCGGACGTCGTAGCGGTCCAGCAGCCGCCGCGCCGCCTCGGGATAGCGGACGCCGTAGAGATCAAGTTCAAGGCCGCTCGCCGCCGCCGGGGCGAACAGAAATCGCTCCAGTTCCGCGGTCCGCTCCCCGTCGCCCCAGTTGCCGACCCAGACCAGTCCTTCCCGGCGCTGCTGCTCAAGCGGAGGATGGAACAGGCGGACGTCGGCCGCCTCATGCCAGACGAAGACGCGATCGCCCCAGCCCCATCGGCGGTACACCGCCGCCAGGGTCTCACCGAAGGCGAGCACCCCGTCATATTCCGACAGGTCGAAAGCCTGCATGGCCTCCGGTTCGCTGACGGCCCGGTGGTGGGTGTCGTGAAACAACAGAGTAAAGCGGCCCCGCCCCCGCGCGCGACCGACGGCCGCCACCAGCGCCGGATCGTTCCATTCATGCACGATGACCAGGTCCGCCCCGTCCAGCGCCCGATCCACATCAAGGGGCGGATGGAAGCGGCGGCTGACCAGTTCGGGATAGGCCTGCCGATAGGGCGCCAGTCCTTCTTCGCCATGGTCCGCGACCAGATTGGCGCGGCTCCAGGCGTCGTGCGGCTCCCACGCCTCGACCTGATGGCCGCGGGCGATCAGTTCGCGCAGCACCCCACGCAGGAAATGCGCATTGCCGTGGTTCCAGCACGACTCCAGCGAATGGGTGAAATAGACGATCTTCACGCCGCCGCCTCCCCGAAAGGGGCGCGCTGGGCCAAGGCCTCGGCATAGACGGCCAGGGTTCCCTCGACCATGGCCTCGAGGCTGAACTGTTCGGCGCGCTCGGCCGCCAGCCGTCCCAGGCGGCGCGCGCGGTCGGCGTCTTCCAGCAGTTCATCCAGAACGACCGCCAGCGCGGCGTCGTCTTGCGGAGAGACGAACAGCGCCGCCCCCTCCCAAAGCTCGCGGAAGGTCGGAATATCGGCCAAGACCAGGGCGCATCCCGCCTGGGCCGCCTCCAGAATGCCCAGCCCAAAGGGCTCGTAAAGCGACGGGGCGCAGAAGATTGACGCCAGTCGAAGCCTTTGCTGCAAGTCGGTGGGGCTCAGCGCGTCCAGGGCCTGGATCCGGTCCAGATGAACCGACTGACCGTTCGGTCCTTCAAGCGGACCGGCGGCCTCGACCCGGCCCCGCATCCGTCGGGCGGCCCGTTCGAGGGTCGCAATATTCTTGCCCTCGTCCCACAGCCGGCCCGAGGTCAGAACCTGCCGGCGCCGGGGAACCGGGCGGGTTCCAATGGGACGGCGGCCGTTTCGAACCGTAGCGGGCAGGACGCCGTAGCGCGCCGCCGTCGTCTGCATGAAGGCGAAACTGGGGGCGATCAGACGGTCACAACGCCGGTAGCCCTGGGCGAGCCGCTCCGTCCGCCAGGCGAAATCCTCCGGCAAGGCCGTTCCACGCACCGCGTCCCACCAGGTCGCCACGCAGGAGTGACAAACCCCGACCACGGGCGCGCCCCAGTCCTCGTCGCCCCGCAAGGCGGGGCTGTTAAGGTGCACCAGATCCACGCCGTTCTGGGCCGCCAAACCGCGCAGGGCCCGCGCCGTCTGGTCCAGCGGGCGGGGACCGTCCGCCAGCCAGTCGAGCGTCCCCCCCGCATCGACCAGCGTGAGCCCCTCAATCTGTTCGGCGGCTCGTCGCTGGGCGGGACGGGGCGCAGGGCCCGACACGGCTAGGGTGATGCGGACGCCGCGCGCCGACAGGCCTTCCGCCAGATCCAGCGCATAGGTCCAGACGCCGCCCACGGCGTCGGTGGTCATCAGCACGTGACGGGGGACCAGACTCATGCCGCCGCCGAGCCGATGCGGGCGTCCAGTCGCCGTTCCGCCCGCAGCCAGTCCGCCAGGTCCGACACGCCCGGCCGCCAGGGCTTGACCGCGCCCAGCCCCAAGGCGCGATGGGCCGCCGAGGCGTCGGCGACGAAGTAGCGCTGATCCCCGGCCCGCCAGTCCTCAAACTGCAGTTCGGCCGCGCGGCCGATCAGCCGGTCGATATGAGCGATCAATCCCCTCAGGCTGACGGCGTTCTCAGGCCCGCCGCCCAGGTTGAAGGCGCGGCCCGACACGGCCTCGATCCGCTCCCAGGCCGCGACATAGGCGTCGACCGCGTCGGACACGTCCAGAATATCGCGCACCTGCCGGCCGTCGCCGTAAAGGGTTATCGGGGCGCCTTCCAGCGCCCGGATCAGGAAATGGGCGACCCAGCCCTGGTCCTCCGTACCCATCTGACGGGAACCGTAGATGCAGCTCATCCGCAGCACGCAGGTCGGCACGTCGTAGCTGCGGGCATAGTCCAGCACATACTGATCGGCCGCGCCTTTGGAGCATCCGTAGGGCGTGTGGAAGTCCAGCGGCCGCCGTTCGTCCACGCCCCGAGTCCGCAGCGCGGGCTCCGTCGGCAGCCAGGCCTCGTTCTGAACGGCCAGTTCGATGTCGCCCAGATCGCCGTAGACCTTGTTCGTGCTGGCGAAGACGACCGGAGTGCATCGACGGCGCGCCGCCTCCAGGACGTTGAGCGTCCCGATCAGATTGACGTCGAAGTCGGTGCGGGGATCGACCAAGCTGGTCGTCACCGCCACCTGGGCGGCCAGGTGGAAGACCACGTCCGCCTGGGCGACCGCCGTCTCGACCGCCTCGGCCTGGCGGACGTCAGCGGTCAGGTGCCGGACCTGTGCGCCGTGGCGCAGCAGCAGCCATTTGAGGTTTCCCTCCACCCCCCGCCGCGCCAGGGTGTCCAGCACCACGATCTCATGACCCTGGCCGGCCAGTCGGTCGGCGAGGTTGGAGCCGATGAAACCGGCGCCGCCCGTGATCAGGACGCGGCTCATGCGACCAGCCCCCGACGTTCCAGCTCGCCGCGCGCCTGATCAACCCGGTCCTGGGCTTCCTGGCGCGCCACCCATTCGGCCAGTTCCTCAAGACCTGCCGCGAAGTCCTGACGCGACTCATAGCCGAGTTCCTCGCGGGCCTTCGTCAGATCGGGAATATTGTGGCGGATGTCGCCTGCCCTGGCCTTGTTGGTGATCAGGGGTTCGATATCCGGCCGCCCCATCGAGGCCGCCTGCAGCCGCGCCACGTCCTCGACGGTGCGGTCCTCCCCAGAGCCGATGTTGAAGACCTGCCCATTCGCGTCCGGCTTCTCCAGCGCCAGAAGGAAGGCGCGCGCCACGTCCGAGACATGCACGAAGTCGCGTCTCTGACGGCCGTCCTCGAACACCATCGGCGACTGACCGTTGGCGATGCGGGAGGCGAAGATGGCCAGGACGCCGGTGTAGGGATTGGAAAGGGCCTGCCCCGGCCCGTAGATGTTCCAGAGCCGCAGGGCGCAGCTTTCCATCCCGTATTGGGCCGTCAGGGTCAGGGTGAGCCGTTCCTGAACGAATTTGTTGATCGCATAGACGCTCTTCAGCGCCGGCGACTTGGTCTCTGGCGTCGGCACGGGGATCAGCGCCCGCCCTTGGTCGTCCGTGGGGTCCCATGAGCCGTCCGGGTTGCGGGCGCCGCGCACCACCTCCTGACGCAGATCGCCGTCTTCAGTTCGGTACAGGCCCTCGCCGTAGATGCTCATTGAGGAGGCGACGACCACCCGCTGCACGGGCTGGTCGATCAACTGCTGGAACAGCACCGCCGTGCCGTAATCGTTGACCGAGGTATAGCGGTCGATCGCATACATGCTCTGGCCGACGCCGACCTCCGCGGCGAGGTGAACGACCTTGTCCACCCCCTGAAGCGCCGCCCGGACCCGGTCCTCGTCGCGAATGTCGCCGACCACCAGTTCGACCTCGGGGTCCAGTTCGTCGGGCCGCGCGCCAGTGGGGTGAACCTGCTCGATCAGGCTGTCCAGCGCCCTCACCCTGTGGCCTTGTTCAAGCAGGGATCGGGCGAGATGACGGCCGACGAAGCCCGCGCCGCCGGTGATCAGGACAGTGTTCGCCATGGGGATCTCCGGCTCAGCGCTGCACGAACTTGGAGAAGCGGCTCGTTTCGCCGCCGCTCGTATGGTCCTGCGCAAGCAAGGCCAGGTCGCTGTCTTCGAAGATGCGGAAGAAGTCGTCCCAGGAGATCTCCTCCAGCGCCTCTTCCTTGTCGCCGAAGTCGAACCTCAGCACCCCGCCGCCGTCGGCGTCGGCCGTGCTGGCCACGCGAGAAGGCCTGGCGCCGCGGGCCTCGGCCCAGGCGCGGATGTCGTCATGATCAGTCAGGCGGTTCGCTTCGGACATGGTGCAGCTCCGGCAGGTTCACCCGAGCAACAGCTTCTTCTACCCATCTGTTCCGATATTCGGAGCGTTCAATTTTGAACATATTGCGCTAGCACTTCCCTTTCCGCCTTTTCTTTCAATGTTCAAAATTCGACACAAGAACATATATCGTCCGCTTCGATCCTTGATCTGACGGATACTTGGCCATTTCACGGAACCAGGAGCTTTGTAGATCCTTCCTCTTGCTGCGGCCGATCGGGTCGCGGAACGGCGAAGGGACCAGCCAATGCAGCGAAAATCCGTTCGGATCGGCGTCGTGGGCGTGGGCAACTGCGCTTCGTCCTTCGTGCAGGGCCTGGCCCATTACGCGGCGGCCCCCAGCAACGCCCCTCCGCCCGGGCTGATGAACGTCGAACTCGGCGGTTATCGTATCGAAGACATGGAAATGGTCAGCGCCTTCGACATCCATGCGGCCAAGGTCGGCCGCGACCTGTCGGACGCCGTCTTCGCCCCGCCGAACAACACCTTCCGCTTCGCCTCCCCCGGCCCCTCGGGCGTCACCGTCCAGCGCGGACCGACATTGGACGGGATCGGCCGATACATGATCGACGACCTGGAAGAGAGCGCCGCTCCTCCCGTCGATGTGGCCCAGGCCTTACGCGACAGCGGAACCCAGGTGCTGGTCTCCTACCTGCCCGTGGGATCGCAAAAGGCCACCGAATATTACGCTGAACAGGCGCTGCGGGCCGGCTGCGCCTTCGTCAACTGCATTCCGGTCTTCATCGCTTCGGACCCAGCCTGGGCGAAGCGCTTCAGCGACGCCGGACTGCCCCTCGTCGGCGACGACATAAAGAGCCAGGTCGGCGCCACCATCGTTCACCGAGTTCTGGCCAATCTGATGCGTGAGCGGGGCGTGCGCGTGGATCGCACCTATCAGCTCAACTTCGGCGGCAACTCCGACTTCAAGAACATGCTGGAGCGCGAAAGACTGACGTCGAAGAAGATCTCCAAGACCCAGGCGGTCACCAGCCAGTTCGAGACGCCGCTGGCCGACGACGACGTCCATGTGGGCCCCAGTGATTTCGTCCCGTGGCTGACCGACCGCAAATGGGCGCACATCCGTCTGGAGGGCACCACCTTCGGCGACGTGCCGATCAGCATGGAGGTCAAGCTGGAGGTCTGGGACAGTCCCAACAGCGCAGGCGTCGTCATCGACGCCGTCCGATGCGCCAAGGTGGCGATGGATCGCGGCGTATCCGGGCCTCTGATCGGGCCGTCCAGCTGGTTCATGAAATCCCCCCCGGAACAGTTCACGGACGAGGAGGCGCGCGAGCGGACGCTGCGTTTTATCCGCGGCGACGAGCCCGCCCCTGCCCCGCGCGCCGCTCGCCTGGTCTCGTGACGATCATCCACCTGATCCGACACGGAGCCCACGACCTTGTGTCCCGACGGCTTTGCGGACGCACTCCTGGCGTGGGTCTGAGCGACACAGGAAGACGTCAAGCCGAGGCTTTGGCGCGCGTCCTCCCCCGACTTGATCGGGTGCTGACCAGCCCCCTGGACCGGACGCGAGAGACCGCCGCCGTGATAGCCGCCGCCCACTCTGGGCGGCTCGAAGAGGAAACCGCCTTGAACGAGATTGATTTCGGGGACTGGACCGGCCGGGATTTCGCCCAACTGGACGCCCTGCCCGAATGGCGCCGGTGGAACGCCGCTCGAGACCAGGGGCGGGCGCCGAACGGAGAGTCGATGCTGGAGGTCCAAGGCCGCCTGTCCCGCTGGCTGGAGACGATGGCGGCCGCCGACGCCGGAGCCGTGGCGGCGGTCAGCCACGCCGACGTGATCAAGTCGGTCGTCGCCCTGACTCTGGGGCTTTCGCTGCGACACCACGATCGGTTCGAGATCGCGCCGGGCTCGATCACCACCGTCTCGGCGACGCCGGAACACCTGTCCCTTCTTCGCCTGAATGAGGTTCCGCATGGCTGAACTCAGCGCCGCGCAGGTTCGCGCTCGGGTGGCCGAACTCGGCCCCTGGTTTCACAATATGGAGCTGAAGGGGGTTCGCACCGCGCCGGATCACTTCCTCCACGACTATCCCGCCAACAAGTTCGCCCGCTTCGCCCATGTGATCCCCGATGATCTGAGCGGCCGCAGCGTGCTCGATATCGGCTGCAACGCCGGCTTCTACTCGCTGGAGATGAAGCGGCGGGGGGCGAACCGGGTGCTGGGCGTCGATTTCGACGACCGCTATCTGGACCAGGCGCGGCTCGCCGCCGAGGTCGAAGACGCGGATATCGAGTTCCGCAAACTGTCCGTCTACGACTTGGCCAAACTCGGCGAACGGTTCGACCTCGTCATCTTCATGGGCGTCCTCTACCACCTGCGCCACCCGCTGCTGGCGCTGGACCTGATCCACGAGCACGTGGCCGACGACCTGCTTCTGTTCCAGTCGATGCAACGCGGCGCAAACGACATCTTTGAACCCGAAATCGACTACGACTTCAGCCAGACGGCCCATTTCGACCGGCCCGACTATCCGAAGCTGCACTTCATCGAGCACCGCTACGCCGGAGACTGGACCAACTGGTGGGCGCCCAACGCCTCGGCCAGCGCGGCCATGCTGCGCAGCGCGGGGTTCCAGGTGCTGGATCGACCGGAGGAGGAAGTCTTCCTGTGTCGCCGCACAGAACGGCCGACCGAGGCCGGCGCCGTCTATCCCGCCCGCTCGCCCCTCAACGGCCATGACAAGACCAAGGAGCCGCGCCGATGATCGAGGCCGTCAAAATCTGGAACGAACCGAACAACAAGTCCCACTGGGACCCCCTGCTGGACCCCGAATGGGCGCGTTTCGCCGAGATGACGCGGCTGACCGGGACCGCTGTCCGGGCCGAGAACTCCACGGTGACCCGCGTCCTGGGCGGGATGTCCCCCATCGACCCTTCCTTCGTTCGGCGACTGGAGGAGATGGGGGTGATGGAGGCGATCGACGTGGTCGCCGTCCATGGTTTTCCCCTGGACTGGAACCTGTGGCCCATCGACGAATGGCCCGCGCGAATTGACGAGATCAAGGCGGTCACCGACAAGCCGGTCTGGGTGACGGAGGTCGGGGTCTCCGCCTTCGGCTCCGAAGAGGTTCAGGCCTGGGGTGTGAAAAAGACCGCCGAACTGCTGATCGGCAAGGCGCCCCGCATCCACTGGTACAGCCTGTACGACCTGCCCCGCACCTGGGAGGCCACGACACGGCATCGGGAGGCTGAGGGGTCGTCCTACTACCGGCACTTCCACATGGGCCTGTTGCGCGAGGACGGCTCGCCCAAGCCGGCGCTGGAGGCCTTCCGGCCCTATGCGGCCGACATGGGGGTCTGCCAGTGGTTTCACTTCCAGGATCACAGGCTGGACGATGCGGTCCGATGGCTGAAGGGCCTGGGCGTGCGTCGGCTGCGCACCGGCCTATCCTGGGCGGACCGTTATCGCGACGGCGCCCTGGATTGGTTCGACCGGCAGATGGAGACCTTAGCCGATTTCGACGTGACCGTGACCTTCTGCTTCACGCCCGAGCATCGCGGCTTGGAGCCCCACCACACCAGCCCGCCGCAGGTCGCCGAAGAGTTCGCAGACTTCTGCGCCGAGATGACCGCCCGCTATGCGCCGGCCAGACCTCAGGATGCGGCGATCAGCCCAGCACGGCTGATCGCGTGATGCGCCCGGCCTCGTCTGCAGACAGGCGACGCCCCCGCCCGAAGTCGGCGGCGCCCGGTCCGGTCGAGCCGAAGGTCGCGAAGCGCGCCTCCTCCGGCTGAAGCATGGTGCGCGGATTGCCGTCGCGCCCCGTGTACCACATCTCCGTCCAGCCCTGCCGGGCGATGTGGTCATCCATCCAGCAGTCCAGAAAGGCGGCCGCGCCGACGTAACGGGGATCGCCGTATCGCCCATCGGGAAAGGCGCTGGACGGCCGCCAGGGTCGGCCCAAAAAGACCGAGCCCGGACGAACATCGGCGTCCTTGGTCAGGCGGCAGTCTTTGAAGACGAAGCCGAACGGCTGATCGATCGGGGTGCTGGGCGCGGTGACGTAACCCTCGATCGGATCGGCCGGACGTGTGCGCGATCGGATTTCGCAGCCTTCGAACCAGGCGCGCCCGCCGCCGAAGATGAAGTCATAGCTGCCCGTGATCAGACAACGGTCGAACAGGGTCGATCCCGCATCGGGGAACAGGGTGTCCTGGTAGCTGAGGATGTCGCAGGCGCGCACCACCGCCCGGTCGGAGCCCTTGTCCATCATCAGGGCGACCGCCTGAGGGCCGGCGCCGTTGTGAGAATGCAGGCCGTTCGACTTGGTCATCTCCGCCAGGCCGTCGAAGGCGTTGTTGATCGTCAGGGTCTCGGCGTGAAAATCCGGGGCGCGGACGAACAGAGTCGCAGTGCGGAAGGTGCCCCAGGGCCGCCCGTCCGGCGCCGCCAGACCGGAGGCGGCCAGATGGTTGATCACTGAACCGCTGCGGTCTTCACCGATCAGATGGACGAAGGGCTTGTCCACCACCACCTGTTCGGTCCAGATCCCGCGCGTGATCAGGATGCGGAACGGCCGCGTCCCGTTCGCCGGGGCGGCGGCGATGGCGGCCGACAGGCTGGAATAGGCCGGGGCGGCGAAGGTCCGCCCCGAGGCGGGTTTGGCGACCACCGCATCATAGGCCCGCGCCCTCGACCAGGCGGGCGGACCGACCGTCGCGAGCGGCAAGGCGGCGCCGGCGGCCAGGACAGAACGACGATGAAGCAGCGGGTTCATGGCGTCTCCGAATGAAAAGCGGGCGCCGACCGGCGAACCGGCCGACGCCCATCCTCGGGAGGGGAGAGGATGACTAGAAGCTGTAGCGGACGCCGAAGTTGTACTGCCGGCCGGTGTGCGAATAGACGTAGATGCTGTCGCGACGGCTGTCCGTATATTGCTCGTTGAAGGCGTCGGTCAGGTTCAGCCCTTCGAACGTCAGCTTGATGCGGTCGTTCAGGGCGTATGAGGCCGAGGCGTCCACCGTGACGATGTCGCGCACCCCGTCGATGTCGTTGGTGCTGGTCCCGCTGGGCACGGCCGTCAGATAGCGGTCGCGGTAGGCGGCCGAGACGCGGGCGCTGAACCGATCGTCCTCATAATAGAGGGTGGCGTTATAGGCCGTTTTCGACAGGCCGATCAGGTCGTTCTCGACAAAGCCGGTCGGGGACCGCGACGAGATATAGCTGATCTTGGAATCGACCAGGGTGACGTTGAAGATGGCGCCCAGATTGTCGAAGGGTCCCGGCAGGAAGCTGAACGGCTGCTGGTAGCTGACTTCGATCCCCTTCAGCGGACCGCCCTCGGTGTTGACCGGCTGGCTGAACAGGAAGACGTCGCTGGGCGAGACCCCCAGGCCGTTCAGCAGTTCGAGCGGCAGACCCGACTCATTGAACGGGCGCGAGGTCCTGGACGTCTGAATGTAGCTGTCGATGTCCTTGTAGAACAGACCGACCGACAGCAGGGCTTCCGGCGCGAAATACCACTCGGCCGAAAGGTCGTAGGTGGTGGCCCGGATGGGGTCCAGATAGGGGTTGCCCGAGCTGACGCTGAAGACGCCCACGGTGCTGAGGCTGCCGCCGGGCGTGACACTGCCCAGGTTCGGGCGGGTCATGACCTTGGCCGCGCCGAAGCGGACCAGGAAGTCCGGCGTCACTTCAGCAGTGACGTTCAGGGCGGGCAGGACGTCGTCATAGTCGCGGTCCACCGTCGTCTGCTGCGCCGCTCCGGCGACCAGCTGATAGCCGGTCGAGCTCTGTTCCGTCTTCACATAGCGCACCCCCACGTCGCCGCGGATCGGCACGCCCGCCAGTTCGGTGCTGAAGTCCAGTTGCAGATAGGCGGCCGAATCCTTCTCCGTCACGCTGCGGATATTGCCGCGCGCATTGCTGTTGGACGCCCCGCTCAGCTCGAACAGGCCCGTGTTGCTGTAGATGTCGAACAGGTCCGCGAAGGCCTGAAGGTTCGGCGCGATCCAGCTGGTGACCGTTCCGGCCGGCGCGTCCAGGTTCCGGCCGAAGCCGCTGACCAGTTCGGTCAGGCTGGCCAGGGTCACCCCGGCCGGCAGCTGGGGCACCACGCCTTCGTTGACCCGCGCCAAGGCCCAGGAATCGAACTCATATTCCTTGTAGTTGACGCCGGCCTTCAGGGTCAGGGACGGATTGAAATCATAGCCGGCGTCAAACTGGGCCGTCTTGATGGTGTTGGTCACGCCCTGAGGCCGCAGACGGATTTCCGAGCGGGCGGCGCCGAAATTATAGGCCAGCGGATCGGTGACGTCATAGCCGAAGCCGATCAGCGGCGCGTTCCGGTTCTCACGGTAGTCGTAGAAATAGTTGTCCGAATTCTCGCGGTTCAGGATGACCGTGGTCTGGATCGGATTGTCGAAGTCCGACTTGGAGTAGCCGACCAGACCCTTCACCCGGAAGCGATCGCTGAAGTCGTGCTCCAGGCTCAGCGTCGCCTGGGTGTATTTGGTGTCCAGCTCGTCAAAGCGGGTTTCGGTCTCCACATCGACGTCGTCGAACAGACCATAGACCATGTCGCCGTTCGCATCGATGACGCCGTCGCGAACGATGATTTCAGGCCGGCCGCCCTGGGAGGCGTTGCGGGCGAAGGACAGGGCTTCCAGCCAGTTCTCCTGCCGCGTCGCCTTGAAATCGGAATAGAGGAGATCAAGGTTGATCAGCGTCTGTTCCTGCGGGCGGAACTGCAGCGAACCCGTCAGGCCCAGCCGCTCCTGATCATGGGTCAGACGGCCGTAGCGGGGAAAGCGCGGCGAATAGACGTCCGCCCGGCGCGCATCGGCGAAGGGTGAAGCCGGATTGTATCCGCCCGCCTCGGTTCCGTTCAGCCAGCCGCCGGACCCGTGGCCTTCCTCCAGCAGACGCCGCTTGGTGTAGGCGACCGAGACCAGGGCGCCCAGGCGGCCGTCCATCCAGGTGTTGCTGGCCAGGGCGGCGAACCGGGGGTCCCATTCCTGCGACAGATCATTGTAGCCGTATTGACCCGACAGGACCAGGTTGGCGCCGGCGTAGTCGAAGGGCCGGCCGGTCTGCAGATCCACCGTCGCCCCGAGCGAGCCCTCCTCCGTCTCGGCCGAGGCCGTCTTGCGCACGGTGATGCTGTTGAAGAGTTCCGAGGCGAAGACGTTGAAATCGAAGGCGCGGTTGCGGTTGGCGCCGCCCGAGCTGTCGGTGCCCGAGGCCGTGCTCTGACCCTCCACGCCGTTGATGCGCACACGGGTGAACTGCGGTCCCAGGCCGCGCACGGTGATCTGTCGGCCCTCGCCGGCGTCGCGGGCGATGGAGACACCCGGCACCCGCTGGATGGATTCCGCCAGGTTTGCGTCCGGGAAGTCGGCCATGTCCTCGGCCTTGATGACGTCCACGACGCCGTTGGCGCGGCGCTTGGTCGTCAGGGCGCTGCTGAGCGAGGCGCGGAAACCGGTTACCACAATCGAGTCGACTTCAGAGACCGGATCCTGCGTCTCATCCCCCTGGGCGACGCGGGTGTCGCGGGCGAGGACGGCGGTCCGTCCGTCGTTGGACGCGACGACGAGGTTGGTGCCGGCGAGCAGTCGGTCCAGGCCCTGCTGCACGGTAAGGACCCCCTGAACCGCGCCGGTCTGCTGCCCCGCCACGGCGTCAGAGGACGCCAGGAGCTGGAGATCCGCCTGCCGGGCGAAGGCCGGCACGCCGGTCGCGGCGGGCTGGGCCGGCACGTTGAACTGCCGCGTCTGGGCGTGGGCGGCTCCGGCCGAAGCCAGGGCGATGGTGCTGACGGCGATCATGAGCGACGCGCGAGCGTCGAATTGTGGCGCGAATGGCATGCGCAGGCCCTCCCTTTTCTGTTTCCTGTTCCCGGACCCTTCTGACGAGGGTTCCATTCAAGCGATGATCAGGCGCGCACTTTCCGTCACGCGCCCGTCATTTTTCTTCTTCAGCCGCCCAGAACGATGACGGTGTCGGAAACCTGGACCGATGCGCCGTGCGCGACGGCGACCGCCCGTGCGAAGCTGTCGGGCTCGTTCGTGCGGAACCAGCCCACCACGCGGCGCCCCTCCAGGGCCGGGTCGCTGATGATGATCTTGCGGCTGTTGTAGCGATTGAACTCGGCGGCGGCGGCGGCGACCGTGTCGCCGTCAAGCACCACCTGACCGTCGCGCCAGGCCAGGGCGCGCTCCGCCTCCAGGGGGCGGCTGACGGGACGCGCCGCGCCGGCCTTGTCGCCGATGAAGACCTGTTCGCCCGCCTTGACGCGCCGCCGCGCGCCGCCGGGGTCGTCGACGCTCCAGACCTCGACGACGCCTTCGGTCACCATGACCTGGGCGCCGATGCTCTTGCGGCGCACGGAAAAGGCGGTGCCGACCGCCTGCACCCGCACCGCGCCGGCCTCGACGACGAAGGGGCGGGCGGCGTCCTTGGCGACCTGGAACCAGGCCTCGCCGCGCTCGATCGCGACCTCGCGGCGGCGCGGCTTCAGGCTGACCTCGACCACCGTATCGGTGTTGATCGCGGCCAGAGAGCCATCCTCCAGGGGCACCCGGCGGATCTCGCCCAGACGAGTGGACAGTCGCTGGCGTTGCAGGGCCGAGACGAAAACACCGCCGGCCGTCAGCGAGGCGGCCAAGCCGGCCGCCCCCGCCAGGACCCAGCGCCGGGCCGGCCGCCCTGTCGGCGTCCCGGGTTCAGCCGCCTGGGCGGGCGCGGCGGCTAGACAATAGGCGGCCTGCGCTCGCGCCAGCGCTCCGCGGTGACGCCGATCCTGGGCCAGCCAGGCCTCCAAGGCCGAGCGTTCGCGATCCGGCAACGGGCGATCCAGCTTCACCGCCCAGGCGGCCGCTTCCGCGTCGATCGGATTCAGGTCGGAAGCGCTCATGCCTTGCGCCTCGTCATGGCCGGCGCCTCCTCGGCGGCCAGGGCGGCCAGGATCGCCTTCAGCCCACGCGCGGCTTCGTTCTCGACCACATTCTCGCTGACGCCCAGTCGGCGTGCGATCTCCCGCTGCGACAGACCCAGAATGCGCCGCATCTCGAAGATGCGCCGGCATCGGTCGGGCAGACGGCTGATGATCTGCATCACGCGTTCAAGTTCCTTGCGCCCGGCCGCAATACGCTCCGGAGACGGTTCGTCCCACTCGATGTTCAGACCGTCGATTTCCGTCACGGTTTCGAACCGAACGACGCGTTGCCGACGCAGCTGTTCGAGAACGATCGACCGGGCGGTCTGGAAGAAGTAGGCGCGGGGGCTGCGGATGCGGCCTGGATCGTCCAGATCGACCAGTCGGCAATAGGCCTCCTGGATCACATCGTCCGTTTCGGAGGCGGCGACCAAGGACTGGGCAAGCCAGCGGCGGACGTCCGCCTCATGCGGCAGAACCTCGCGCGCCAGCCAGCGCACGGCCTCGTCGCTTGGAATGCTCAGTCTGGTCGCCACAGGCCCCTCCATCTGATGACGATGAGCGGCGCGACCGTTTCCGTCAAAGGCCGCCGAACGAGGGAAAAAAAGTTCGACGGCCGAAGGCCCCCGATCAGCCGTTCTCCGCCGACCAGACGGCGTACAGATCAAGCGCCCGTTGCGGCGAGGTGATCCACCAGGAATAGCCGTTGCGCCGCCCGATCGAAATCTCGTTCACGTCGTCGTGGATGGTCTGGTCCTTGTCGCCGAAGATCGGCCGTCCGGTCACCAGATCATAGTTGCGCGACCAGATCGGACCGGCGCCGGGCTTTTCGATCAGTTTGCGGCCCTGATCCGTCATTTCGAACGACTTGTCGTAGACCCGGACCGCCTCCAGCCAAGCCGCCGCGCCGCGCACGGCCGCCTTGACCTCGGCGGAAGGGTTCGGCTCGCGCATCAGGAAGATCAGGATGTCGGTGGTTTCGCCGCTGGCGATGGAGCGAGGCTCATAGTTGCGGGCGCTGGTCGGAACCAGACGCATCGGCTCCACCTGCTGAGGCCAGCCCAGCAGGCGATCGCCCTGACGCACCTGGGCCGCCAAAATGACTTCGACCGCCTTGTGCGTCGCCTCCCCTGCACGGGACTTCAAATCATTCGAAACGAAGTCGAAGCCCTCGCGTCCCTGCGACACGTCCCGCAGCAGCATGGCGGCGTTGGCGACAGCGTTGTCGTTGAAGGTGATGGAATCGTGGAAGCCGCCTTCCAGAGGCCAGATCTGCGGCCAGCCGCCGTTCGGATATTGGGCGTTCAAGAGATAGCGCACGCCGCGCTCGATACTGGCGCGCCAGGCGTCGCCCTGGGCGCCGGGGGCGTGGGCCGCGACCTTGGCCAGGAAGCGCATCTCAGTCCAGGTCGCCTCATTGTCGAGGGTGCCGACGAAGGTCCAGAACCGGTCCGCGGGCGCGTCGAAATTGGCCGGATTCTGCTCCATGGTCTCGGCGTCGTTCGAGAACCGCTGACCGGGCAGACGGGCGATCGTCCGATCCTGATTTTTGCTCCGCCCGCCGGCCGGCGTCTGGAAGCTGACGATGGCGTCGGCGATCCGGCGGGCCTGCGCCGATCCGTACCAGTCCGACGGTCGGTCCAGAGGCATGTTGTACTGGCTGGGCCCCACGGCCTGAGGCGGCGGCGGCGGAGTCGCGCCAGGCGGCAGTTCGGCGGCCAGAGCCGCCCGGTCCGCCAGATGCTGGGCCTGGGAACGAGCCAGATACTCCACCCAGGCGCCGCGCTCCCCATCCGGCAGGGCGCCGATCCGATCAATGGTCAGACCGACGGCCGGGGTGTTCAGGCGAAGAACCTCGGCCTCAGCCGGCGCTCCGGCCATGGCGGCCAGGGTCAGAGCCCCCAGGGCGGTGAAGGATCGGGTAAAGACAGAACTCACGAGCGTACTCCCAATATTTTGGGAAACACTTCTACATAATGAAACATGAGACGCAACCGCCCGCCGTTGGGCGGCCCCTGCGCCGTCACGCCACGATCAGAGTGCGATCCAGGGCGGAGACGGACTTGGCTCCCGTCAGGGTCATGGCCACGCGCATCTCCTTTTCGAACAGATCGAGAAGGTCGCCCACGCCCGCCTGCCCCCGCGCCGCCAGGGCGTAGATGAAGGCGCGCCCTAACATCACGGCGTCCGCGCCGAGCGCCAGGGCCCGCACCACGTCTAGGCCGTTGCGGATGCCGGAATCCACGAGGATCTTCAGGTCGCCCTGAACCGCGTCGGCGATGGCCGGCAAGGCCCGCGCCGAGGAGAGAACGCCGTCCAGCTGACGCCCGCCATGGTTCGACACAACGATCCCGTCGGCGCCGAAGGCCACGGCGTCGCGCGCATCCTGGGGGTCCAGGACGCCCTTGATGATCATGGGGCCGTCCCAGGCGTCGCGGATCCACTGAAGATCCTTCCACGAGATCGAAGGATCGAAATTGGCGCCCAGCCAGCCGATATAGTCGGCCAGACCCGTCGCCTTGCCCAGATATCGGGACACGTTGCCCAGGTCGTGCGGCCGCCCCCTCACCCCGACGTCCCAGGCCCAGGCGGGATGGGTCATGGCCTGGATCATGCGGCGCATCTCGGCGTTGGGCCCGCTCATGCCCGAATGGGCGTCGCGATAGCGGGCGCCGGGGGTGGGCATGTCGACGGTGAAGACCAGGGTCTTCACCCCCGCCGCCTTCGCCCTTTCCAGGGCGTTCTTCATGAAGCCCCGATCGCGCAGCACATAGAGCTGGAACCACATCGGCCGGTCGATGGCGGGCGCCACCTCTTCGATGGGGCAGACCGAGACGGTGGACAGGGTGAAGGGCACGCCGCGCGACGCCGCCGCCCGGGCCGCCTGCACCTCGCCGCGCCGGGCGTACATGCCTGTCAGGCCGACCGGCGCCAGGACGATCGGCAGACGCAGGGTCTCGTCGAACAGTTGCGTCTCCAGGCTGAGGCTGGACATGTCCTGCAACACCCGCTGGCGCAGGGCGACGTCGCTCCAGTCCTCGACGTTGCGGCGCAGGGTGTGTTCGGCGTAGGCGCCGCCGTCGATATAGTGAAACAGGAAGGGCGGCAGCTTGCGCCGCGCGGCCTCGCGGTAATCGCTGGGCGACGAGATGATCATGGGCCTGTCTTACTGGAAGTTGGCGAAGGCCCCGCCGTCGACCAGCAGGGCGGCGCCGGACATATAGCCCGCCATGTCCGAAGCCAGGAAGGCGACCACCGAGGCGATGTCCTCGGGCCGGCCCAGCCGACCCAGCGGAATCCGCCCTTCCATATAGGTCCGCTTGGCGGGATCGGACAGGTCGTCCTTATTGATGTCGGTGGCGATGGTGCCGGGCAGGACCGAGTTGCAGCGAATGCCGTATTGGCCCAGGGCCACGGCGCAGGACTGCATCAGACTGTGAACCCCGGCCTTGGTCGGGGTGTAGTGGGTCTGCATCTCGCCGCCGACCAGGGCGGAGATGGAGCTGATCGCCACGATGGCCCCGCCGTCGCCCTGCTTCACCATCTGGTTGGCGGCGGCCTGGGTCATGAAATAGGCCCCGTGCAGATTGACCTCCATGGTTCGGCGCAGGGTCTCGACCGGCATGTCCAGGAAGGCGTGGAAGGGGCAGATCCCGGCATTGGAGACGAAGACGTCCACCCGCCCCAGGGCCTGAACCGACCGGTCGATGAAGTCGGCGGCGCTGTCCGGCAAGGCCACATCGCCGTCGACGGCGACGGCCCGGCGGCCCAGCCGCTCGATCTCGGCGACGACATCTGCGGCGGCCTCGGCGTCGCGAAAGGTGTTGATCGCCACGTCTGCGCCCTGGCGCGCGGCCTCGATCGCGGTCGCCCGGCCAATGCCTCGCGACGCCCCGGTGATCAGGACGACCTTGTTCTCAAGCAGCATGGGGGCTCCAGCGGTTCTGTGGGTTTGGATCAGGTTTTGGGCGACCAGCCGAGGTCGGCGCTGATGGCGTCAGCGGCCTCCGTCACGGTCTTGGTCAGTTCGCTCATTCGCGCGTCGGACATGTATTGAGCGGCCGAGGAGACGCTGAGGGCCGCGACGATTCGGCCGTCGACCGAGCGGATCGGAGCAGCGACGCAGCGGATCTGGTCTTCGTTCTCCTCAAGATCGAAGGCGTAGCCCTTCTGGGCGTAGCCGCGCATCCGCTCCAGCCAGACGGCGCGCGCGGCCGAGTCGAACTTGGCGTCCGGCTCGGCGTAGAAATCGATCCACTCCGCCTCGGTCTTGTCCAGGATCAGCGCCTTGCCCAGGCCGGTCGAGGCGATGGGGTGACGTTCGCCCAGGCGCGAACCGATGTTGATGCGGCGACGCCCGGCCACCTTGTCCAGATAGAGGGCATGACGGCCGTCCAGCACGCCCAGATGCACCGTGTCGTCCGTGGCGGCCGACAGCTGCTCCAGCCAGGGCCGGGCGACGCGCGGCAGATGCATCTGCTGGCTGGCGGCGTGCCCCAGCTCCAGCAGTTTCGGCCCCAGGGAATAGCCCTCGCGCGGCCGGAACGACAGCAGACGACGCTCCACCAGGGCCGAGGCCAGGCGGTGGGTGGTGCTGCGGGTCAGATCCAGCTTTTCCGACAGTTCGGCCAGCGGCAGGGAGCCTTCGATCAAGGCGTCGATGACGTCCAGACCGCGCAGCAGGGTCTGGCTGCCGGACGCCTTGGCCCCCGCCTCTTCTTCACCTGCGACCTGCATGGTCTTGATTGACGCCGTTCGTCCCATTTCGTAATCCTCATTCTCAGAATGTAGCAAAACGCGCAAGTCGTCCAAAGCTATGCAGGGAACCTTGGCGTGTCGCAGGGAGGAAAGCCAGTGAAATCCCGAAATATGGGAGCGGATCGCCGCTTTTTGGCGGGTCCGCAATGAGCCGCCTGCCCCGGATCAAGCATGTCCGCGCCTTTGTCGTTAAGAACGACGGGACCGGCGGCGGCGCCGACTATCACGATCAGGGCGACGGCCACTGGATCGACGACCATATCGCCACGCCTATGGCGAAATATCCCGAGTATCGTCAGAGCCGCCGCAGCTTCGGCATCAATGTGCTGGGCACGCTGGTCGTCGAGATCGAGGCCGAGAACGGCGTCGTCGGTTTCGCGGTCACGACCGGGGGCGAACCCGCCGCCTATATCGTCGAAAAACACCTGGCCCGCTTCCTGGAAGGCCGCGATCCGTCCGAGGTCGAGAAGATCTGGGACCAGATGTATTTCTCCACCCAGTATTACGGTCGCAAGGGTCTGGTGGTGAACGCCATCTCGGGCGTCGATCTGGCCCTGTGGGATCTGTTGGGCCGACTGCGCCAGGAGCCGGTCTTCGCCATGCTGGGCGGGGCCGTGCGCGACGAACTGACCTTCTACGCCACCGGCGCGCGCCCCGACAAAGCCAAGGAATTGGGTTTCATCGGCGGCAAGATGCCCCTGCACCACGGCCCTGCCGAGGACGAGGAGGGCCTCAAGAAGAACCTCGCCGAGCTGGAGGCCATGCGGAACGCCTGCGGCGACGACTTCTGGCTGATGTTCGACTGCTGGATGGCGCTGGACCTGAACTACGCCACCCGCCTGGCCCATGAAGCGCACAAACTGGGTCTGAAGTGGATCGAGGAGGCGCTGAGCCCCGACGACTACTGGGGCTATCAGGCGCTGAAGAATAACGCCCCCAAGGGGATGCTGGTGACCACCGGCGAGCATGAGGCGACCCGCTGGGGCTTCCGCATGCTGCTGGAAATGGAATGCTGCGACATCATCCAGCCGGACGTCGGCTGGTGCGGCGGCGTCACCGAACTGCAGAAGATCTCCGCCCTGGCCGATTCCAGAGGCGTGCTGATGATCCCGCACGGGTCCAGCGTCTATTCCTACCACTTCGTTATCACGCGCCATAACAGCCCGTTCGCCGAGTTCCTGATGATGGCTCCCGGCGCCGACGAGGTCGTGCCCATGTTCCATCCGCAGCTGATCGGCGAACCCGTGCCGGTCAACGGCAGGCTCAAGGTTCCCGACACGCCAGGCTTCGGCGTGGAGCTGAACCGCGACATCGCCCTGCACCGCCCCTACGCCCGCTAGTCGAGAGTCCCCCCGTCTCATGAAACTGCTTCGCTACGGCCCCAGGGGCCAGGAAAAGCCCGGCCTGCTGGATGCGGAGGGCCGCATCCGAGACCTGTCCGGCGTGGTCGCCGACATCACGCCCGACCAGCTGTGGGGTGAAGGTCTGGCCGCGCTGAAGGCCGTCGATCCCGCCGGCTTGCCGGTAGTCGAAGGTCAGCCGCGTTACGGCGTGCCGGTGAACGGCGTGCGTAAATTCATCGCCATCGGCCTGAACTTCGCCGACCATGCCGAGGAATCCAACCTGCCCATTCCGTCGGAGCCCGTCGTCTTCGCCAAGGCGGTGTCCTGCCTTCAGGGACCGAACGACACGGTCGTCATCCCGCGCGGCTCTGAGAAGACCGACTGGGAGGTCGAGCTGGGCATCGTCGTCGGCAAGCGCGCGTCTTACGTCGAACAGGCCGACGCCCTGGATCATGTGGCCGGCTATGTGCTGATCAACGACGTGTCCGAGCGCGCCTTCCAGACCGAGCGTGGCGGCACCTGGGACAAGGGCAAGGGGTGCGACACCTTCGGTCCGGTCGGCCCCTGGATCGTCACCCCCGACGAGGTCGGCGACGTCCAGAACCTGGACATGTGGCTGGACCTGAACGGCAAGCGGATGCAGACCGGCAACACCCGGACCATGATCTTCGGCGTCGCCGAGATCGTGTCCTACGTCAGCCAGTTCATGACGCTGGAGCCGGGGGATCTGATCACCACCGGCACCCCGCCCGGCGTGGGCCTGGGCCAGAAGCCCGAACCCTTCTACCTCAAGGCCGGCGACGTGATGGAGCTGGGCATCGACAAGCTGGGCAGCCAGCGTCAGGCCGTGGTCGCCTGGTCCAGGGATCTGGTCGCATGAGCGCCTATGAAGGACGTTTTGCGGGCCGGGCCGCCGTCGTGACCGGCGGCGCCTCGGGCCTGGGCAAGGCCGCCGCCGCCCGCATCGTCGCCGAGGGCGGCCGGGTGGTGCTGTGGGATCTGAACGCGGACACGCTTAAGGCCGCCGCGACTGAGGTCGGCGCCGTGACGACCGTGGCCCTGGACGTGGCCGATCCCGAGGCGGTCGCGTCGGCGGCCGAGATCTCGAACGCGGCGCTGGGCGGCCGCATCGACATCCTGGTCGCCTCCGCCGGCGTCACGGGCGCCACCGCGCCGGTGCAAGAGTTTCCGATCGACAGCTGGAAGCGGGTCGTGGACATCAATCTGAACGGCGTCTTCTACTGCTGCCGCGCCGTCGTGCCCTTCATGCTGGCGAACGGCTACGGCCGGATCGTCAATGTGGCCTCGGTCGCGGGCAAGGAAGGCAATCCCAACGCCAGCGCCTATTCGGCGTCAAAGGCGGGGGTGATCGGCTTCACCAAGTCTCTGGGCAAGGAATTGGCCGGCAAGGGCGTCATCGCCAACAGCCTGACCCCCGCCACCTTCGAAAGCCCGATCCTGGAGCAACTGCCCCAGAGCCAGGTCGACTATATGCGCTCCAAAATCCCCATGGGCCGCCTGGGCGAGGTCGAGGAAAGCGCCGCCATGGTCTGCTTTATGGCCTCCGAAGAGTGCAGCTTCACCACCGCCTCGACGTTCGATACGTCTGGCGGGCGCACGACCTACTGAGTGCACGCGGTGGGCTCGGATCTCCGCATCGTCGATTCCCACGTCCATCTGTGGGATCTGTCACGGGCGCGCTACGGCTGGCTTCAGGACGATCCCCTGCCGAACAATCCGGCGGGAGACATGTCGCCCATCGCCAACGCGAACTATCTGCTGGACGACTATCTGGCCGATACGGCCGGCTGGCGTGTGGAAAAGATCGTTCACGTCGAGGCCGGCCAGCCGGTAGGCCGGCAACTGGCCGAAACAGACTGGCTACAATCGCTCGCCGATGACACCGGTTATCCACACGCGATCGTCGCCGGCGCCGACATGCTTGACCCACACCTGGACGCCCTGCTGGAGGCTCACGCCGCCCGCGCGAACGTACGCGGCGTGCGCCAGATCGTCTGCTGGCACGAGGATCCGCTGAAAACCTATACCGACCGAGACCTGTTGCGAGATCCGCAGTGGGTGGCAGGCTTCGCGAAACTGGCGCGGCACGGCCTGTCGTTCGACCTCCAGCTCTATCCGTCGCAGATGGCGACCGCCGCCATCATCGCCGCGCGTCACCCCGACATTTCGATGATCGTCAATCACGCCGGACTGCCGACCGACCGCGACGCGGCGGGAATGGAGCGCTGGAAGCGGGGTCTGCGCCTGCTGGCCGCCCAACCCCAGGTCTCGATCAAGATTTCCGGCCTCGGCATCACCGACCGCGCCTGGACCCCCGACAGCATTCGCCCCGTCGTCCTGGAGTGTATCGACGCCTTCGGGACCGAGCGGGCCATGTTCGCCTCCGACTTCCCGGTCGAGCGGGTCCACGGAACCTTCGACGCCTTCTATTCCGCCTTCGACGCGATCACGGCCGACTTCTCGGCCGAAGAGCGCGACCGCCTGTTCGCCGCCAACGCCGAGGCGATCTACCGCATCTGACACCCACCCGCCGAGGCCGCGAAAAGACGGCCAGGCCCGCGAGAAACACCAGGAGAGCCCCAATGGTCATCGAGACCGACGCCGCCCACACCCCCGGAGGTCTGGCCCAGCCCTCAGTTTCGGGGCCTGCCGGTTCCTTGAAGGGCCCGCTGGCCTTCGCCATCGCCTGCTTCCTGATCTGGGGCCTGGCCTATGGCCTGCTGGACGTGCTGAACAAGCATTTCCAGGAGACGCTCAGCATCAGCCAGGCCGACAGCGCCTGGCTGCAGATCGCCTATTTCGGGGCCTATCTGCTGCTGTCGATTCCGGCCGGCATGCTGCTTCACGCGCGGGGCTACAAGTTCGGCATCGTGTCGGGCCTGGCCGTCACCGCCGTCGGCGCCCTGCTGTTCATCCCGGCGGCGGGCGCGGGGGCCTTCCTGCCCTTCGTCGGCTCGATGTTCGTTCTGGCCGCCGGCCTGTGCATTCTGGAAACCAGCGCCGACACCTACGTCAACGTCTTGGGCGATCCGGCCAAGGCGTCTCAGCGGCTGAACCTGGCCCAATCGTTTAACGCCCTGGGCGTCTTCTTCGGGCCGCTGATCGGCGGCGCCGTCTTCTTCAGCCCGACGACGACCCAGGCTCTGGGCGGGGCGACCCGCTCGATCCAGATCGTCTACGGCCTGATCGCCGTCGGGGTGATCCTGTTCGCCCTGGCCGTCTGGCGCGCCCGCCTGCCGGAGACTGGCCTGTCGGACCACGGCTCGGCCGAGGGCGACGTTCCCGCCCTGCCCCTGTCGAAACAGCCGCACTTCGTCGCCGGCGTGATCACCCAGGCCCTTTATATCGGCGCCCAGGTCGGCATCGGCGCCTATTTCATCAATCTGGTGACCCACAACTGGCAGGGCCTGACGTCGCAGCAAGGCGCCTTCATGCTGTCGCTGGCGGCCATCGGCTATCTGGTCGGCCGCTTCTTCGCCACCGCCCTGCTGCTGAAGATCAGGCCGCGCGCCCTGCTGACGGCCTATGGCCTGATCAATGTCGTCCTGACCCTGGTCGTGGCGGCCGGGATCAATATCGTCTCGCCGGTCGCCCTGATCGCCGTCTTCTTCTTCATGTCGACCATGTTCGCGACCATCTTCGCATTGGGCACGACCGGGCTGGGCGCCGCCACCAAGCGCGCCTCGTCCCTGATGGTCATGGCGATCGGCGGCGGCGTGCTGCTGCCGTGGCCGATGGGCAGGATCGCCGACCTCTACGGCGCCAACGTCGCCTTCCTGATGCCTGCGGTCTGTTTCGCGGTCGTCGCCTGGTACGGATGGAAGGGCGCGGGCTTGGGGCTGAAGGCGGAGGCGAAGTAATGGGTTTCCGCGCCGCCCTTCTCGCCTTCACCCTGATGGCCGGCCCCACCGCGGCCTGCGCCCAGACAGTCGCGCCCGTCGCCGTCGCGCCTGTCGCGCCGATCGACCGACACGCCCTGGTCACGCGCCATAATGTGACGCTGACCTCGATAGACCCTCATGCGCCGATCATGCTGGGCAATGGGACCCTGGGCTTCACCGCCGACATCACGGGGTTGCAGACCTTTCCGGAACAGTATTCGGAACTGTCCCCCCTGCTGACCATGGCGCAGTGGGCCTGGCACAGCTTTCCCAATCCGAACGGCTATACCGAACAGGACGGCCTGATCGACGTGCCCGTGCCGGGACGGGGGGAACAACCCTATGCCTGGATGAAGTCGTGGGCGGTGGCCGAGACCCAGCCCGCCTACACCTGGCTGCGGGCCAATCCGCATCGGTTCTCTCTCAGTCGCATCGGCCTGACCTTCGCCGACAGCAGGCCGCTGGACTTCGCCAAGGTCGCTCACACCCGCCAGACGCTGGACCTGTGGTCCGGGGCCCTGACCAGCCGCTTCACCTATGACGGCCAGCCGGTCGAGGTCGTCACCCGCGTCCACCCGAGCCTGGACATGGTTATGGTCGAGATCGTCTCCCCCTTGGTCTCCACGCGAGGCCTGGGCGTTCAGGTCCGCTATCCAAGCGTCGCCCCCGCCATCAATCCCGATCCGACGTCGTTTGACGCCTCGGGAGCCCAAAGCCTGACCGTCGTCGCCCAAGACGCGGGCGACGTCCGCATTCGCCGCACCCTGGACGACACCCGCTATTATTCGGGCATCACCGCTTCCGGTGAGATCGAGCAAACCGGCGCCGACGCCTTTCGAGCGGTCGCCGCTGGTCGCGACCGGCTGACCGTCATGGTCCGCTTCGATCGGCAGGACCGAGCGCCCGCGACACCGGCCTACAGCGCCGGCGTCCAGGCGACGGCCGCCCATTGGAACGGGTTCTGGACCCAGGGCGGCGCCGTGGATTTCAGCGGCTCCACCGATCCCCGCGCACCCGAGTTGGAGCGCCGCGTGGTCCTGTCGCAATACCTCTCGGCCCTGAACGGCGCCGGCGAACTGCCGCCCCAGGAAGAGGGTCTGTTCTCCAACAGCTGGTACGGCAAGTTCCACCTGGAAATGCACCCCTGGCACGCCGGCTGGCAGGCCATGTGGGGCCATGCCGACATGCTGGAGCGGAGTCTGCCCTGGTATGTCGGCCATCTGGACCAGGCCCGCGCCGAGGCCGCCCGCCACCGGGTCAAGGGCGCCTGGTGGCCCAAGATGGTCGGACCCGAGGGCCGCAACAGCCCCAGCCTCGTCTCGCCCTTCATCATGTGGCAGCAGCCGCATCCGATCCTGCTGGCCGAGCTGGTGTGGCGATCTGAGAGGGATCCCGCCGTACTGGATCGATACGGCGAATTGGTCGAGGCCACCGCCGACCTCCTGGCCTCCTGGCCCATAGAACGCGACGGCCGGCTGAACCTGGGACCGCCGATGATTCCGGCGCAGGAAAACTATGATCCCCTGACCACGGTGAACCCCGCCTTCGAGGTCGAGTATTTCCGTTGGGGGCTGGAAACCGCGCAGGCCTGGCGCGAGCGCAAGGGCCAGGCCCGCCGCGCCGACTGGGATCAGGCCCTGGCCAGGATGGCGCCGCCGCCGATGAAGGACGGCCTCTATCTGCCGGTCGAAAACGTGCCGGACTTCTGGGAGACCGCAATGTCCGACGCCTGCCGCAGACACGCTGCGGCGGCTCAATGCAAGAACCGCGACCACCCCTCCTTCCTCATGGCGTACGGCTTCATCCCAGGCGCTCGGATCGACCCGGCCGCCATGCGCCGCACCTTCGAAGCGGTGGAGCGGAACTGGGACGTGCGTCAGACCTGGGGATGGGACTTCCCCATGATGGCCATGACCGCCGCCCGCCTCGGTGAACCCGACAAGGCCGTGGACTGGCTGTTCGCGGACCTGAAGAACAATCAGTGGGGCGTCACCGGCATGACCCCGCGCGTCCATCTGGACGAGCACGCCGACGAGCTGGTGCCCGTCTCGGCCGGCGCCGGCGGAGTCCGGATGGCCGTCAATCCCGACGGCCCCGGCTATCGTCGCGCGGCGGAGACCTACTTCCCGTCCAACGGCTCCTTACTCATGGCTGTCGGCCTGATGGCCGCCGGATGGGACGGATCCAGCGGCCATGCGCCCGGCTTCCCCAAGGAGGGCTGGACCGTGCGGGTCGAAGGCCTGACGCCCGCCCCCTGAACCCGAAAGACAGGATCGCCCCCATGACGACCTCCAGACGCTCCGCCCTGAAGGCCCTGTTGGCCGCCCCCGCCGCCGGCGTGCTTGCCGGCCAGGCCCAGGCCGCGACGACCCAGGCAGGGCCGCCCCAGGCCGGGCCGGCCGGCGCGCCGGTCTTCCCCGCGCCCAACACCGCCCCGCCCATTCATCAGGCCAGCGAGGCGCCGCCGCCCTGGCCGACCTGGGAGGGGCCGGTTCCGACCGACTGGATCGACCCCAAGACCGGCCATCGCATTGTGCGCCTGTCCGGGGACGAGGGCGGCAGCAAGCTCTACTTCTACCGCAACAGCTTCACGCCCCAGGGGGATGTTCTGCTCTTCTCCTCGCCCCAGGGCATCATCAAGGTCGAGCTCGACAACGGCTTTCGACGCTCTGTGCTGGTGGCCGACCCGGACGCAGACCTGATGGTCACGGGCCGCAGGACGCGGACCGCCTACTATACTGTCTCTGATGCCGGCGAAGGCCAGCCCACCGATCGGCCGCGCACCCTGTTCGCCGTCGATATCGACACGGGCCGCACCCGCCGTCTGGCCCGGATCGAACAGGGCCAGTTCAGTTCGATCAACGCCGACGAGACCCTGGTGGTCGGGACGGTGGCCTATGGCGACGCGCCGCTCCAGCCCGACGCCGCCGATCCGCGCAATCGCCGCGCAGGACAGGCCGAGTACGCCGCCGTCGGCCCCGACGGCCGCCCGCTGAACTTCGCCAAGGCCAAGGGCGTGCGGATGCTTCAGCGCTGGGCCGCGCGCGTGCCGATGGAGTTGTTCGTCATTGATCTGCGCACCGGTGAACGCCGCGTCGTCCATGCGGCCAGAGACTGGCTGAACCATCCGCAGTTCTCGCCCACAGACCCTGAGCGCATCATCTTCTCGCACGAAGGGCCGTGGCACCGGGTCGATCGCATGTGGACGATCAAGACGAACGGCACGGACCTGCGCAAACTGCACCAGCGGACGATGAATTTCGAAATCTTCGGCCACGAGTGGTTCAGTCCTGACGGACGCCAGGTCCTGTATGATCTGCAGACGCCGCGGGGTCAGGTCTTCTGGGTGGCGTCCGTGGACCTTCAAACCGGAAAGCGCGTCTATCGCCGGCTGGAGCAGAACAGCTGGTCGGTGCACTTCAACAGCTCGCCCGACGGGAGCTTCTTCGCCGGCGACGGCGGCGACGCGGACATGGTCGCCCATGCGCCGGACGGCAAATGGCTGGTGCTTCTGCGCCCCGAACCGGTGGTCGATCATGACCCCGAAAGCGATCAGGACGACCTGATCTCGGTCGAATATCTGCGGACCGAGCGGCTGGTGGACATGGGCCGCCACGACTATCGGCTGGAGCCCAACGTCACCTTCACGCCGGACGGACGGTGGGTGCTGTTCGTGTCCAACATGCACGGTCGCAATCACGTCTATGCGGCCTCTGTCGCCCGAAACTGAGAGGGCGCAAACCGGTCTTGCCCGGCTAACTCCGCCACGTATTGCAAAATACGAGAAGCTGTTGCACAAAACGGTACGTTGCGCGTCCGATCATGTGCGACGCCATACCAAGAAATGACACCGGTGCCACAGACGCCGGATGGGGAGAGAACAGGATGCAACGGATCAACCTCCGCAATTCGTGCGCCGTCGGCGTATCCCTTGCGGCGCTGTCTTTGGCGCTGCCGGCCGTTGCGCAAACGGCGCCGCAGGAGCCCGTGCCGACAGGGGTCGCCGATCAGCCAGCAGCCCAGGTCGAGGACATTGTCGTCACCGGCTTCCGCTCCAGCCTTCAGCAGGCGCTGAACATCAAGCGCAGCGAGGCCGGCGCCGTGGACGCCATCCTGGCCGAGGACATCGCCGATTTTCCGGATCAAAACCTGGCCGAAGCCATCCAGCGCCTGCCCGGCGTGACCATCGACCGGGTGAACGGCCAGGGCACGACCATTTCGGTCCGGGGCCTGAGCTCGGACTTCACCCGCACCCGCATCAACGGCCTGGAAGCCCAGGCGGCGTCCGGCGGCAGTCGCAACCGCAGCTTCGACTTCTCCATGTTCGCCTCGGAGCTGTTCAACAGCATCAAGGTCCGCAAGACTCAGTCGGCTGAGATCGAAGAAGGCTCCCTGGGCGCCACGGTCGATCTGCAGACCGGCCGGCCGATGGATTTCGGCGGCAGCGGCCTCAACTCGGCCCTGTCGGTCCAGGGCTCCTATAACGACCTGTCCGAAAAGACGGTGCCGCGCCTGGCCGGTCTGTTGAGTTGGACCAATGAAGACCGCACCTTCGGCGCCCTGATCTCTGCCGCCTATTCCGAGCGGTCGCCGATCCTGGAAAGCTTCAACACCACCCGCTGGCAGCGGGGCGACGCGAGCCGGCCCTACGGCGTGGGTCAGAACCTCGGCGGCTGCATCCCTTGCACCACGGCGGCCCAACGCACCGAGGTGCTGAACGCCTTTTATCCGCGCATTCCGCGCTACACCTTCGGCAACACCCAGGAGGACCGCCTGGGCGTGACCGCCGCCCTTCAATGGCGGCCCAGCGCCCGCACCGAGGTGGCGCTGGACCTTTTGTGGTCGCGCCTGAACTCCGAACTCGAAAGCCCGAACCTGGAGGCCTGGTCTTTCAGCCGCGCGGCGGTGAACAGCGTCGTCGTGCGCGACTATGCGATCGACGCCTCCAAGAACGCCTTCTCCTACGGCGTGTTCGACAATGTCCTGGTGCGGTCGGAAAACGGCTTCACGCGAAATGAAAGCACCTTCGCCCAGGCCTCGCTGAACGTCCGCCACGACTTCACCGACCGGTTCCGCGGCAATCTGAAGCTGGGCGCCAACAAGTCGGAGGCTCGCACCCCGCTGAACGTCGCCTACGCCTTCGAGCAGTCGGATGTGGACGGCTACACCATCGACTTCCGAGGCGACGACCGTCTGCCGCTGATCAACTACGGCTTCGACACCACCTCGGGCGAAGACTTCACCCTGATCCAGGCGACCCGCAGCACCAGCGGCGGCGACTTCGACAACCAGGTCGCGGCCGGCGCGCTGGAATACGACTGGTCCGACGCGGTCACCTTCAAATTCGGCGGCGAATACCGCACCTATGGTTTCAGCAACTTCGGTGTTTCGCGGGCCAACACCGCGACCGTCGGCGCGGACCGTCTGACCGGGGTCGACTCCATCGGCAAGGTCGTCAGCATCGACGGCAAGATCGGCGTGCCGGCGGGCTCCAGCCTCAACTTCATCGTGCCTGACATCGGCAAGATCGCCGACTTCCTGAGCGTCTATGACGACCCCTTGACCCCCAACCGCAGCGAGCGGGAAGTGGACGAAACCGATCAGGGCGTCTTCGTTCAGACCGACTTCAACACCCAGCTGGGCGCCGTGACGGTGCGGGGCAACGTCGGGGTCCGCTACGCCCGGACCGAGGTCGAATCCAAGGGCTGGCAGACCATCACCACCCCGGCCGGTCCGACCTATGAATACGTCACCGCCAACAATGACTATGACGACGTGCTGCCGTCGTTCAACCTGGCGATCGAGCCGCGCGAAGACCTGGTGATCCGGCTGGGCGCGGCCAAGGTGATGTCGCGGCCTTCGCTGGGCGATCTGACCCCCGGCGGCGGCGTTTCGCCCACCACCCGCACCGTCTCCTACGGCAATCCGCTGCTCGATCCATTCCGCGCCACCAACTATGACATGTCGGTCGAGTGGTACTTCCAGAACGAGGGCCTGCTGGCCGCCGCCGTCTTCTACAAGGACATCGACAGCTTCATCACCTCGGTGACGGAATCGATCGTGTGGAGCGACCTTGGCCTGCCGGACGAACTGCTGCAGGGGGCGGCGCGCCCGACGGACGTCTTCCAGGTCACGCGCAAGCTGAACGGCCAGGGCGGCACGCTGCACGGGCTGGAGATTCAGTATCAGCAGCCGTTCACCTTCCTGCCTGGCTTCTGGTCGAATTTCGGCTTCATCGGCAACTTCACCTATGTGGACTCCGAGGTCGACTACGGCGCCGCCGGCAAGAACCGCCTTACGGGCCAGTCCAAGAATACGGTCAACGCCACCCTCTATTACGAGAAGGGCCCCTTCCAGGCGCGCACCTCGGCCGCCTATCGCAGCAGCTATCTGATGTCCTTCCCAGGCAGCAACGGCAACTCCGAGGAAGGCATGAACGACACCGTCTATCTGGACGCTTCGATGTCCTACGACATCACGCCCAACCTGACCTTCTCCCTGGAAGGGATCAACCTGACCGACGAATACAACGATCGCTATGTCGATGTGGCGGACCGCGTGTCCGACTACCGTCACACCGGCCGAGAGATCGCCGTGGGATTGCGCTGGAAGTACTGACCTTCCCTCTCTGACCTCTTCAGCGCAATTGACTGGGCCCGGAGCGCAATGCTCCGGGCCCGCTTTTTGTCGCCTGGCTTGCCCTTGGGAAGCTGGGTTCAGGCCCTGTCACTCAGACCCGAGACGCGCACCGAATCCGTCACACGCGGCGCCTTGCCGTCCAGGGTGTCGATGTTGCAGTCGACGAAGCGCCAGTCCTCGGCGTTGGCGATGGTCCCGGCGTCGTGGACGTCCCAGTCCAGGCGCTCGAACAGGAAGTCCTTCAGCGGCGCCTCGGGATAGGCGGCGGCCTCGAACCCAACCTTGCCCCCCACGGCCTTGATGTCGGACAGGCGGACGTCGTGGATGCGCGGCACGCCTTGGTCGCGCGGCACCGGCGTCGCCAGCGCCCGCCAATAGTCCGGGACGTCCGCGACGCCCGGCGGAATCCGGGCGTAGCTGTAGTTGGGGTACCAGTTCAGGTTCACCCGGAACAGGGTGCGCACGTCCTGCAGATGGATGTCGCGCAGGCGAATATTGGAGATGACGCCGCCGCGCGTGTGGCCCGATTTGAAGAAGATCCCCAGCGGCACCGGATATTCGATCCTGAGGCCCGAGACCTCGATGTCCTCGAACCCGCCGGAGGTTTCGCTGCCGAAGGTCATGCCGGCCAAGGCGTCGCGCACGACACAGTCCTTCACCCGCACCTGACGGCAGGGCCGGGCCACGCGCAGCCCGTCCCAGTCGCGCCCGGCCTTGATGCACAGGGCGTCGTCATTGACGGCGATGTCGCACCGCTCGACCAGCACGCGTTCCGAGGAATCGATATCCACCCCGTCGGTGGACGGGCCGCGCCCGCCGATGTTGTTGCGGATGATCAGGTCCGAGACGGTGACGTCGCGCGAATAGCAGACGTGGACGGTCCAGAAGCCCGACCGCGCAAGATTGAGGCCCGAGACCTCCGCCTGATCCGCCTCATAAAGATGGATCAGACGCGGGCGGCGGCAGTCATAGTCGGCGGCCCAGCGCAGATCGCGCGGATCATAGTCGCGCCGCAACGCCCAATAGCTGTCCCAAAAGACCTGGCCGTCGCCGTCCACCAGCCCCTCGCCGGTGATCTTCGCATTCTGCTGACGATAGATGTTGAGCAGCGCGGCCGGCCAATTCATCTCGATCCCCGCCACGCGGGTCCGGATCATCGGATAGGCGGCGATGTCCTTGAGGCCCCGGATCGTCGCCCCCCGCCCGATCATCAGGGTCACGCCCGACTTTACGAACAGCGAACCCGACAGGTAGAGGCCGGGCCTGATCACCACCGTCCCGCCGCCCTCGGCCGCCGCAGCGTCGATGGCCGCCTGGATCGGGCGCGTATTGATCGTCTGGCCGTCTCCGACGGCGCCGAAGTCCGCCGCATCATGAATTTTTCCGCCTTGCGCTCGGGCGACGGCGGGCAGAAGGGCGGGCGCCGCCGAGGTCAGGACGCCGGTCAGGCCGAGGTGAAGCAGGGATCGACGATTCATGGCGGGCCTTTTCGCACTCTGCAAAGGGAGGAGCCGGGCGCGGCCATTTGACCGCAGAAAGCTGCTTCCCATATTCTGCTCTTTCGTCTCACGATAGCGGACGGTATGGTCCTGGCAAGCCGAAGCGGCGCGTGCGGCCGTGCGCCGCACAGGAAGGACACCGGTTACCACGCGCGCCGGCGCAAACGACAACGAAGAGAGAGCGACGCCTTCACGCGCCGCCGGAGGAAAGCCAATGCCCCTGCCCTCGCGCACCCGTCTGGCGCTGACGACCGCCCTGACCACCGGCCTGACCACCGCCCTCGTCCTCACCGGCCCGGCCCTGGCCCAGACGGCGTCCCAAACCCCGCCCCCGACCCCGGCCGCGTCTGAGGCCATCGCCTCGAGCGCAGCCGCACTGCCGCCCGGCGTCGAGGCGGACTGGCTGAGCCCGCGGCCCCGGCCGACCCTCTATACGGAAGCCGCCGGCCTGCCCTCCCGCCGCGATACGATGGCGGCGGTGGACTATGTCGCCTCGTCCCAGATCGCCGCCATGGCCGCCGAGCCGATCGCTCTGTCGACCGGCAGCAATCTGACGCAGATGTCGTCCAACTGGGTGGCTGCGACCTTCTATGTGGGGGCGGCGCGCCTGGCGCGGGTGACGGAAGATCCGAAGACGCTGCGGTTCCTCAGCGCCGTCGCCGACCACTATAACTACAGCCTGCGGGGGGGCCGGTCCGGCAAGACCCTGCTGAACGCCGACGACATCGCCATCGGCGATCTGTACGAAGAGCTTTACGCGCGACGCGGCCAGGAAGGCGTTCTGATGCCTCTGCGTCAGAGGCTGGACTGGCAGATTCCCCATCTGGCGCGGGCGGAGGAGACGCCCGCCCTGGTCTGGTGGTGGGCCGACGCCCTCTATATGGCGCCGCCGGTTCTGGCGCGCATGTCGGCCATCACAGGCGACCCCAAATATCTGAACGCCGCCGACAAGGAGTGGCGGCGCACGGCCGATCGGCTTTGGGTCCCAGAGGAGCGCCTGTTCCTGCGCGACGAACGATTCAAGGACCAGGACCACCGCGACGCCGACGGCGACCGCATCTATTGGTCGCGGGCCAACGGCTGGGTCATGGGCGGGTTGGCGCGCTGGCTGGAATCGGTCCCGGCCGACCTGCCGAGCCGCCCCTTCTACGTCGATCTGTTTCAGACGATGGCGGGACGGATCGCCGAGCTGCAGCAAGACGACGGGCTTTGGCGCGCCAGCCTTCTGGACCCGGGGGCCTATCCGGAGGCTGAAACCTCCGGCTCGGTCTTCTACGTCTACGCCCTGGCCTGGGGCGTCAATCACGGCCTGCTGGACCGAGAGGCCTATCTGCCCCACGTGCTGAAGGGCTGGGCCGCACTGAACCGTCATGTCCTGCCCAGCGGCCTGTTGGGCGCCGCCCAGAAGACGGGGGACCAGCCGGTCTCGACGGCGGCGGACGACACCGGCCTCTACGCCACCGGAACCTACATCCTGGCGGGGCTGGAGATCGCCGATCTGAACGGATCGGCCCAGTCCCTGCCCGAGCCGGAGCCTGCGCGGGACACCGCTGAGGTGATCGCCGCCACCACGCCGACGCCGCCCGCTCCGGTCACCGTGAGGGGACCGGAAGAGACCCGCCGCCGCGAGGCCGAGATGCGGGCCACCGCCGCCCTGTCCTATGATCCCGCCGTCCTGGGCCGCCCCTCGACGATCGCGCCGCTGGTCCCGCCGCCGGCGGATCTGCAGACGCCGCGCGCCGTCGCCCGCTTCGCGCCCGATCGGCTGGACGATCTGTTGTGGGAGAACGACCGGGTCGCGCATCGCATCTATGGTCCCGCCCTGGAGGGGCGTGAACCGCCGTCCGGGTCGGGGATCGACGTCTGGGCCAAGCGGGTCCGCTATCCCTTCATGGACCGCCAGCTGAAGTTCCCGAACTACCACGTCGATCGGGGTGAAGGGCTGGACTATTACGACGTCGGCCGCGGCCGCGGCGCGGGAGGCCTGGGCGTCTGGTACGACAACAAGCTGTGGACCAGCCGCAACTTCTCCACCCACGCCATCACCCGCACCGGCGGCGATGAGGCCCGGTTCAGCGTGACCTACCGCCCCTGGCCGGTCGATGTGGTCCGCAACGTCTGGGAGACACGGGAGTTCAGCCTGCCGCTGGGGTCGAACTTCACCCGGATGACCTCGACGCTGAACTCGAACTCCGACGCCCCGCTGATCGTCGGCATCGGCATCTCAAAGCGACGGAACGCCAACGGCGCCGGCTTCGTCACCCGCGACGCCGCAAACGGGCGGATCATGTTCTGGGAGCCGGAAGATCCCGAGCACGGCAGCCTGGGCATAGCCGTCGTCGCCGACCCGTCGATGGTCGAAGGCTTCGCCGAGGATGCGGACAACTATCTGATGCTGGTGCGGGTCACGCCGGGCCGGCCCTTCGTCTACTATATGGGCTCGGCCTGGTCCCGCGGCCTCGACTTCCCCGACCGCCGGTCATGGGAGGCTTTCGTCGCCGACCAGGCCTTCGACTTCCGTCCGGCGCCCTGAACGCGGCCGATCCCACCCCCGAACCGAGGCAGAGCGACATGTACGACAAGATGTACGACAAGGTTTATCAGGCCACTCATCCGGACATGGTGGACGGCGCCACCAATGAGCAGCTGCGCGACCGCTATCTGGTCTCCCGCCTGTTCCAGCCCGGCCGGATCAGCCTCAACTATTCGCATCATGAGCGGCTGATCATCGGCGGCGCCGTTCCGACCGACGCGCCGCTGTCCCTGCCCCGCCACTCAGAGCCGGCCTCCCTGGCCGGCAAGCCGTTCCTGCACGCCCGGGAACTGGGCGTCGTCAACATCGGGGGCGCAGGCTCGGCGATCATCGACGGCGAGACCGTGCGACTGGGCTTCCGTGACGGCCTCTATGTACCGATGGGCGCGGCCGAGGTGATCCTCGGCTCCGACGACGCGGCTGATCCGGCGCGGTTCTATCTGGTCTCAACCCCCGCCCACGCCCGCTACGACCTGGTCAGAATCCCCATCGAGGCGGCGACGCCGCTGGAGATGGGCGCGCTGGAGACCTCCAACGAACGCACGATCTACCAGTATGTCGTGCCGGGCAAGGTCAAGTCGTGCCAACTGCTGCTCGGCGTTACGGTGCTGAAGACCGGTTCGGTGTGGAACACCATGCCGCCCCATCTGCATGACCGCCGATCGGAGGCCTATCTCTATTTCGGCCTGAGCGAGACGGACCGAGTGTTCCACTTCATGGGCCAGCCCGACAAGACGCGCCACATCATCGTCCAGGACGGCGAAGCGGTGATCAGCCCGCCTTGGTCCATCCACATGGGCGCAGGCACCTCCAACTACACCTTCATCTGGGGCATGGGCGGCGAGAACCTGGACTATGCCGATATGGACAAGCTGGATCTCTGCCAGCTGAAGTAGCCGCCTGGTCGGGCGTCTCCGCAGGCGGCCCTGCGACCTTGTTCGACTGACGCGCCATTGAGGCCCCGCAGCAGGTCGCAGGCTTACTGGGCAGCGATCATCCGACGGGGTCGCAGACGTTGGGCGTCGGCGGCAGGGGCAGAGGGTTCATGTGGGACGGACGCGCATAGCTGAGGCCATAGCCGCGCGCGAACTGCACCACTTCGCCCTCATGCTCCCCGGTGCTGCAAGCCGACCCCGGCCAAGCGAAGGACAGACGACCGGTGAAGTCATAGGCCCCGCCGGAGAGGACGTCGGCCAGCCCCGCCCCCTCCGTGCCGGGCAGGAAGGCGGCGACGAAGGCGTCCGACAGGTTGATCAGGTCGTTCACATAGGCGGGACGGCCCGAATAGAGCACCGACACCACTGGAACCCCCTTGCCCGAGACGGCATGCAGCAGGGCCAGATCGTTCGGTCGACGATGGCTGTACTGGACGGGCGCTGGGAAGCGGACGTCGCCGTGGTACTCGGCATAGGGGGTCTCGCCCAGGACGACCACGACCTTAGCGAACCGGGTCACATCCACCCCGACCGCGTCGCGGGAATAGACGATGTTCTCGGCGCCGAACTGGGCCGTCAGGGCTTGCAACAGGGTGGCGCCGGTGGCGAAGTCGGCATTGGTGTTTTCGGTCCCCTGCCAGGTCAGGGACCAGCCGCCGGTCTGGTTGGACAGGCTGTCAGCGCTGTCGCCCACGACCAGGATCTTCTCGCCCTGGACCAGAGGCAGGGCGGACTCGTTGTTCTTCAGCAGGACGACCGACTTGCGCACCGCCTCGCGCGCCAGGTCTGCGGCGGCGACGGCCTCCGCCCGCCCGTTGTAGCGGCTTTCCGAAGGCGCGCGCTCGAACAGGCCCGACCGCATCTTGACCCGCAGAATCCGCGTCACGGCGTCGTCGATGCGCGACATTGGAATGCGCCCAGCCTCCACATCGGCGATGGTGTTCTGGATGAAGGCCTTCCAGTCTTCGGGGACCATGACCATGTCGATGCCCGCGTTGATGGCCTGGGCGCATTCGGCCTTGGCGCAGCCGGGCACCTGTTCGATCCCGTTCCAGTCGGACACCACCAGGCCGTCGAAGCCCAGCCGGTCCTTCAGCACATCGGTGAGCATCTCGCGGCTGCCGTGCATCTTGCCGTAGTCGTGGCCGGCGGCGACGTCGTTCCAGCTGCTGTATGAGGCCATGACCGTCTGCACGCCCGCCTCTATGGCCGAGTAATAGCCGGCGCCGTGGCGATTGATCATCTCCGCGCGGGTGGCGCGGGTCTCGCCCTGGTCCTGGCCGTTATAGGTGCCGCCGTCGCCCATATAGTGTTTGGCCGTGGCGACCACGTCGCCGTCGCCGGTCAGGTCGCCCTGAAGCCCACGGACCAGCGCCTCGCCATATTCGGCGACCTGCCGAGGATCGCTGGAATAGCTCTCATAGGTGCGCCCCCAGCGACGGTTCTCGCCGACCGCCAGAGTCGGGGCGAAGACCCAGGTGATGCCGGTGGCGCGCACCTGGCGCGCGGTGGCGCGGCCGATCCGCTCAATCAGATCGGGGTCGTGGGCGGCGCCCAGGCCGATATTGTGGGGGAAAAGCGTGGCGCCGGAGACGTTGTTGTGGCCGTGCACCGCGTCCGTACCCCAGATCAGCGGGATCTTCACCGTCATGTCAGTGGCGAGGGCGGCTTCATGATAGCGGTCCGACAGGGCCGCCCATTCGGCGACGGTCGCGCGCTTGTTCATGGCGGGCCAGGCGCCGCCGCCGTTCAGGACCGAGCCGATGTAATACTGGGTCACCTCTTCGGGCGCGATGTAGCGGACGTCCGGCTGGGTCATCTGACCGATCTTCTGCGCCAGGGTCATGCCCGCCACGATCCGGGCGATCCGCGTCTCCATGGCGGCGTCCGGCGCGTGGGCGGGGGTCAGAGCCGGCCAGTCCGGGAGACTTTGACCGGGGGCGCTTTGCTGGCCGACGGCGCTCATCGGCGCAAGGGCGCATCCGGCCAGCAACAGCAGGGATAGAAGCTTGGTCTTGCGAAGGGTCATGCGCCGTTTCTCGATGCTACAGAGGCCGAATGAGCGAATAGAGAGGGCGGGACGGCCAAGCCGCCCCGCCCAGGATCCAGGGCCGTGGGAGGGGCGCCCTAGAACCGGTAGTTGACGCCGAACAGGAACTGGCGACCGTACTCCTCGTAGGTCTCAGGCAGGGCCCCGCCGTCCGCTGTCGTCGTGCCGCCGCTGTCCAGACCCAGGCGGGTCCGATAGGGCGAGTTGGTCAGGTTGTTGACCTGGAACAGGACGCCCAATCCCTCCAGAGGCCCTTCCTCGAAGGTGTAGCCGATCTGGGCGTCGATCTGCTCGTCGTCCAGGATTTCGGTGAAGCCGCGCGTCGCGAACAACTGCACCACCTCGCCCTTGAAGGCTTCGCGGAACCGCTTGCTGATCCGCGCCTGGAAGCCGCCGTGTTCGTAGTAGGCGGTGACGTTGTAGACCGTGCCGGACAGGCCGGGGATGCGAACCGTCTGTCCATCCGGAGCCGGATTCAGATCCGACTCCGTGAAGGAGATGCTGCCCAACAAGCCCAGTCCATCCAGCGGCGCCCACACCGTACCGAAGTTCAAGGCGCCGCTGACCTCAAGCCCCTGAACCGTTCCACCATTGCCGTTGGCCGGCAGGCTGATCTGTCCGATCGGGCTGATGTTCACACCCGCCGGAATAGAGGACGCCGTCGACGGCAGGGGTATGCCGGTGAAGTCGAAGGTGCCGTTCTGGACATAGATGTAAGTCTCCAGATCCTTGTAGAATCCGGCGATCGACAGATAGGTGGTGGCGTCGACGTACCATTCATAGGCGAGGTCGAAGGCGTTCGCTCGCCAAGGCTCCAGGTTCGGATTGCCGCCCGAGGCGGACCAGGGATTGACGGTCGAACCCGGCGGACAGGTCTGGCCCGTGCAGACCAGGGCGTTGAAGCCCGGCGTCACATTGGCCCGCATCTCGTCCATGCGCGGCCGCGCCATGGTGCGTGACGCAGCGAAACGGAGACGATGCCCGCCGCCCAGATCATAGATCAGGTTCAGGCTCGGCAGGATGTCCAGATAGTCCGCCCCCTTGGTGACGGAAATCGGCGTGATCGGCGCGCCGGGCTCGGTGCCGTTGATCACGACGCCGGTCGATTCCTGGTTCTGGACGACGGCCTGCATGCCGACATTGCCGCTCCAGCGACCACCCATGAAGTCCAGCTTCACGAAGGCCGTGGTGACCTGTTCTTCGATATCCCAGTTCTTGTCGAAATAGTTGGCGTCGAGGATCGGCGCGCGATCGTAGTACACGTCAAGCGCGCGGCTCAGATCGACGGCCAGGACATTGCCGAAACCGGCCCAGTCCAGCGACACCGGCGTTTCCAGATACTGAGCGTCAACATAGACCTGCTGCCGGCCATTCTTCAGGAACAGGTCATAATCATCGACCCTCTTGGACTTCTCGCGCTTGGCGTAGTTTACGCCGGCCGTGAAGGTGTTGAAGAAGCCCTCCATGTCGCGCTCGATCTTCAGATCGGCGGACTGGATGGTCTCCTCGACGTCGGGGAAGCGAATGGCGCCGTCGTGGCCCCAGCCGCCCCAAGGCGCCCGGTCACCCAGCGACACCTGCGAGGCGTCCGCATAGTCCAGACCTTCGGCATAGGTCGGATAGCCGTCGTCGTTCACCGTGAAGTCAATGACGTCCAGGGTGCGGCCGACGTTCGGCGTCGATGGCGTCACGCCGCCCGTCCCCCGTCCATAGCCGGCGTAGGTTTCCAGAATGGTCTCGCGGCGACGATTGTTCGAATAGGACAGGTCGGCGACGAGGCGGGTCCGGTCGTTCAGCTCGTACTGGGTGTTGAAGCCGACCGAGAAAATCTCGTCTTCGCGGGTGTTGCGGTCGTTGCGGATGATGGGAACGGCGTTGTGGATCGTGCCGCTGCGGCCGAACGACGAGCCGCCGCGATCCTCGGTCACGACCCCCGTAAAATAGGCGTCGTCAGCCCAGGCGTTCGAAAACCACTGCGCGCCCCGCGTGGTCTCTTCCTGCTCGAATTTCGAATAGTAGAGATCGAGGATCGAATGGACCCGCTCGTTCGGACGCCATTCGACAATGCCGATGACCGCGTCGCGCTGATTCAGGCGTGACGTCGAGAAGATTTCCTGTCCGTTCAGCAGCAGGGCCGTGTCGGCGCTGTCCGGTTGGACGGAATCGACAGTGCAGGTCGATCCGGGCGCGCTGGGTTCGCAGACCCCGCCGAACGACTCATAACCATAGGCCTTGTAGTGTTTGTTCTGCGACGGGGAATCCAGGTGGGCGTATCCGAGCGCAATGCCAAGCGTCCCGTCCGCCAGCTGGTCGATATAGCTGACCGAGAAACGTCCGCCATAGTTGCGGATATCATCGTTGAGGGCGTCGCCTTCGGTCATCTCGCCGCGAAGGTTGACCGCCACGGCGCGGTCGCCGAACGTCAATGGCCGCACGGTCCGCAGATCGGCCGTGCCGGACAGCCCCATGCCCGAGACCTCGGCGTCCGGCGTCTTATAGATGACGACGCCGGACAGCAGTTCGGACGGGTATTGGTCGAATTCCACCGCCCGGTTGTCGCCCGAACTGGCCTGTTGACGCCCGTTCAGCAGGGTGGTGGTGAAATCCGGCGCCAGGCCCCGAATCGAAATCACCTGGGCGCGGCCGTTGACGCGCTGAGCCGCCAACCCAGGCAGACGGGCGATGGATTCCGCGATGGAGACATCGGGCAGCTTGCCGATATCCTCCGCCGAGACCGCTTCGACGATCGAAGTTTCCCGCCGTTTGATGGAAATCGAATCCGCCAGTCCTCGCCGAAGACCGGTGACGACGATCTCCTCGACCTCCGTCGGAGCGGCGTCGGCGCCCGACGGCGGCGTCTGGGTTTGGGCGACGGCGACCGTCGGCAGGACGGAAGCCAGCGCCAAGGCCGAAGCCGTGACGCGGAGGCGACGGCGACCCTGGTTTGAACGAATGGAACTGCCCCCAGCGAATGCGCTGCGCATTTGATCTCCCCTCACGTTTCCTCGGCGCAGCGCCCCTTGGGCCTGCGTCCTTCTTTGTTGGCGCTTATTGGAAGCGCTTCCAACACGCTACCACCTTTTGCATTTTTGACAAGATAGGCCTTAGCGCGGGCTGCTCCATACGTAGGTGGCGGCGCTGGAGGCCGGCAGGAGGACCTGGGCCCGCCGGCCCGCTTCGCCGACATCGAAGCGCGCCTCAACGTCCGCCGGATTCAGGACCACCAGCACCCGTCGCCCATCCGGATTGACGAAACCGACCGCCTCAAGCCCCTCCGGTTTCGCCACCGCCACGCGCCTGGCGCCTTGGCGTACAAATCGGCTGGCGTGCCCAAAGGCGTAGTATTCTTGGTTCTTCTGAACGGCGCCGGTTCGGCTGTCTATCGTCACCACGCCGCGGCAGTCACTGCATCCGCCCGCGTGCGGACCATGGTTTTCGTCCAGGGCGATGTTCCACATCAGAACGCCGCGCGCATGGTTTTCCACTGCGCCGATGATCAGGCTCTTCATGGTCCAGACGAAGCTGTCCTTGAAGGCGGGGGCCCACTCGCCGCCGGAGCATTCCGTGAAGAAGACGTCCTTGTCGGGATAGGCGTCGAACACTTTCGACTGGGCCGAGACGTCGCCTGCATAGCAATGCCAGGCGACGCCGGAGACATAGGCCCGGGCCTCAGGGTCGGCCAATACGCCCAAGGGCTGCTCCGGCTTGTCCCAGTTGTGATCCCAGTCGAGGATCTTCGTCTCCACCCCCGACCGCTCCAGTCGGGGTCCCAAGTCCCGCCCGATGAACGTCGCGCGCCCCTGTGGTCCCCACCGCATGCCGGGATAGGAGTCGGGCTCGAAGTCAGGCTCGTTCTGAATGCTGATATAGTGGGTCGGCACGCCCTCTGCCGCAGCCTCTGCAATATAGCGCGTCAGATACTCGGCATAGGTCGAATAGTATTGGGGCTTCAACTCTCCCTGGATCAAGGAGCCCGTCGTCTTCATCCAGCCCGGCGCGCTCCACGGCGTGGCCATGATCTTGAGCTGAGGATTGATCGCCAGGGCCTGGCGAACCGTGGGGAACACCTCCGCAGCCATGGGGGCGACCGAAAACCCCGCCAGCGAGGGATCGGCTTGATCTGCGAGGCTGTAGTGGCTCCGCGAAAAGTCGGACGCGCCGATCGTCACGCGCGTGAAGTCGAATCCCAGCCCGCCGTCCGCCCGCCCGAACAGGTCTCGCATCAGGGCGTCGCGTTGAGCGGGCGTCATCCGGCTCTGGATAAGATGCGCCGACGCGTCCGTTATGGCGGCGCCGAAGCCGACCATGGTTTGAAGCGGCGTCTGCGGGTCAAGAAGCACCGCCTGGCCCGTCGCCTCGACAGCCGCCCGCCTCATCATCAGCGGTTCGTGTTGCATGAGGCGGGACTGGTCCCCGGTCGTGACCCACCCGCCATCCGGCGCCGAGGCGCATCCTGCCGCGCCTGAAGCAGCCAAAAACAAGGCGCAAATCGCGGCCGTGTGAGCTTTCATGCCTTCCTCCCTGCAGACGTCTGACGCGCCCGTCGATTTATTGGAAGCGCTTCCATAATGACGGTGCGGCTGCGCGCGTCAAGGCCTCCTGCCTTCTATCCCGCCCAGCTTCCCACCGACTCCCGCGCGACCACGGCGTGCGGCAGGGTGCGGAAGGTCCAATCGCCGGCGTCTCTTCCTGCGATCCGACCCGAGAGCAGCCGGACCGCCTCTCCGCCCATCTCCTTCAGCGGTTGGTGCACCGTCGTGAGGGGCGGCCAGACGATGCCCGAGACGGGCGTGTCGTCAAAGCCGGAAATCGACAGATCACCCGGCACCTGAAGGCCGCGCGCATGGGCCACCGACAGGGCGCCTGCGGCCATATCGTCATTGGCGCAGATCAGAGCGGTGGGGCGAGGGCTGAGCGAAAGGAGGCGCGAAGCGATTAGCCCGCCCGATCGAAAGGTGAAGTCACCCGGCTCCACCACCAAGGCCGCCTCATCCAGCCCCGCTTCTCGCATCGCGCGCCTTACGCCGTCCAAACGGCTCTTGGCGGACAGATGGCCCGGTATCCCACTGAGATAAGCGAGCCGTCGATGCCCCAGATCGATCAGATGGCGGGCGATGTCCCGTCCTCCCGCCTCGTCGTCGATGCCGACGGCGTCGATCAGCCCCCGTCCGTCGCCGCCGGGCGACACGGCGGCCAGGTGAACGCCTCTGGTCCTGAGTTGCCGGATCAGATCGACGTTGTCGCAAAAGGGCGGCGTCAAGATCACCCCCTGGCACCTCTGACTGGTCGCGATCTCCAACAACTGCTGGACCGCCGCAGGATCGTCCTGCGGCACGTGGCGGGTGATCAGTTGAAAGCCCGCCAGCAGGCATTCCCGTATCGCGCCAAGCTCCAGCGCAGAGGCGTAGAAGGAGTTGGGCTCCGCATCCAGGTCCGAGGCCAGGATCAGGGCCAGAACGCCGCTGGCGCCGCCGGCCAGCGACCGCGCCTGAGGATTGACGCGGTAGTCCAGGGCCTTCACCGCCTCCAGCACCTTGCGTCGCACCGGATCGCGAACATTCGGGCCGCCGTTGAGAACGCGCGACACCGTGGTCCGCGCAACGCCCGACAGCCGCGCCACATCATCGATTGTGGGCTTCTTGGGCGCCCGCCCATGCTCCGGTGTCCGCATCGTGTCTGGATGGCTCATGGCGGCGCTGACTGCAAGGCCGCCCGCAACGATCGAGCGCGCCCAAGCCAGCGTTGAGTCCAGACCGGGGCTGAGTCCAGGACCGTCGAGCCGGTTCGCTCGAGAACAACCTCACTTCAGCTGCTGGGACGCTGGGCGTTTGGGTCCGGGATGGGGGGGCGCGGGCTTGGGGGTTCAGGCAGCAAAAAGCCGCTAGATCGTTGATCCAGCGGCTTGATTGTTTGGGTGCGGGAGCACGCACTGGCCACCGCAGTACGTTGGGCATGATCGATGTTCCCGCCTGATCATGAGACACTAGATGTTTGGTCCCAGGCTTTGATGGATCGGATTGATCCTGAATCGTTCGGGCTCTTTTGTCCACATTTTGCAGATGAACTCGAAGGGCGCGACGCACGAGATCGGACACGCTGAAGCCGATCACAATGATCTGAGCCGCCAGGGTTCGTTTCGCTCGGGCTTTGAATGGGCTTTCGCCAATCGAGGGCGGGACGCATACAGAGTCCAATTCCGCCAGCGGTAGCGTACTATTCGCCACCGTTAAACTGTTGAAGTAGATAGGATAATCAGCGTCTCAGCGACGGTAGCGTAAAGTACGCTACTTCCCGCAGTTTTTTCCAGCGCCTCTTCAGTCACTTACCCCTCGCAGCTGTGCGTAAGGTGTGCATCGTTCCCCATCTGCAACTATCCTTTCAATAGACCCGCAGGGCCATTGCAGTTGTGATCTTTAGACGGAAAATTTATGACTGGCGAACCGGCCCTCTAGGCGCTGGCCCACCTATCCGTCGGGCGCGAGGATGTTACGGGAGTTGGACGCGATCATCCGAGAGCGGCGCGGCCGACATTATCGTTAGCATCGACGCCCCGATGGGGCTGATGTAGCCCCGCGACGAGTGCAGGCAGCGAAAAGTATAGAAGCCCTTGCTGTATCCAAACATGTCTCACCTCGCCTCGTCTCGAGCGGCGTATGACGTGACCCCCTGAAACTCCTCCAGGAATAGCTAGAGTCCGCCCAACGAAGGACGGACAGAATGAAGCGATCGAGGTTCACGGAAGAGCAGATCATCGGGATCCTGCGGGAGCAGGAGGCCGGT